>Ga0307312_10000446_pt1 | contig 19379 bp, 19 predicted proteins | sample ER_DNA_202_FD_194489 | JGI IMG/M metagenome (GOLD analysis project Ga0307312, IMG submission 194489) | Bulk soil microbial communities from the East River watershed near Crested Butte, Colorado, United States - ER_DNA_202 | ecosystem: Environmental > Terrestrial > Soil > Floodplain | place... | reverse complement strand
CGGTTCGCGGAATCACTGCTGGTGATCACCACCGAGCCGTCGCCCGCGAGAATGCGCGCGCCCGGATGACCCTGCAGGACACAGTCCGGCCCACTCACCAGGGTGATGTGGATCGTGCTCCCCCGACTTCCCGCGGCACCGCCCCAACGCTCCGCCACTGCCTGGAGATTGGCGGCATCGCAGACCGATGCTGCCTGGCTACCGCCCGGCGTCGCGTCCGCCGATGGCGTCGTGACGACGGTCGGCTGCGGCGTCGAGCTGGCGCCAGGCTCGATGCCGGAACGTGGCGACGCGCCGATCACGATCGCAACCGCGATGGCTGCCGCCGCGACCAGCCCAAATGTGGTGGCGCGCGCGACGACCCGCCCGGCGTTTCGCCGGCCGTCGATCTCCGCGAGGAGGACGCGAGCCTGGCGAACGTCGCCGGGAAGCCGATGGCCGCCCTCGACGGACTCGCGCGGCCCAGGGCTGCGGAGCTCACGCTCGATCCGCTCGATCTGCTTGTCGCTCATCGGTCGTCCTCCTCGTGAAATGCGACGCGCAGGGTCGCGAGCGCGCGACTGACGTGGCTGCGTGCGGATACGGCGGCCACACCCAGGATCTCGCCGATCTCGTCAAAGGGCAGATCGGCGCGGTAGCGCAGGTAGAGTGCGAGCCGCTGCCGCTCCGGCAGCCGCTCGGCCGCGGTCCACACCGCGATCCGGTCGGTGGCATCGGTCCGTGTGCTGACCTTGAGTCCCAGCCCCAGCCGGTCGGTGAGCCCACGCGCGCGGCGGCGCCATCGATGCGCGTCCATGCAGAGCCGATACAGGCTCTTGAACGCCCAGGCCTCCGGCTGGACGACCGAGACGCCCGAGTCGAGCGTGACCCAGAGCCGGAGGAGAACCTCCTGCACCGCGTCCGCCGCCTCGTCCTCGGTCAGGCCGAGGTGTCGTGCGTAACCCCGCAGCTCACGACCGCGTGCCGCCTCGAGCTCCGTGACCGCGACGCGGTCAACGTCAGCTGAGGCGGCGGACGCCCGCGCGCTGCTGCCCTCGAATGCCATCTGGCTCACTGTCATACCGTACCGACGCCACAGCTCGTCAGAACGTTGAAGGCGCGGCAATGATGCCCTTGACGCGCGGCGGAGCGGGGGGACAATCCGGAGAGCGATTCGGAAGGGACGAGGCGACGGGCTCACCATGACCAACGAAGAGGTGGTGCGGCGCTATGTCGAGGCGACGGTCGCACTCGACATGAGCGCCCAGGCGGCCGCGCGGCACCCGGATTGGCGCATGGAATGGCCACAGTCGAAGGAGCAGGTGGTCGACGAGGACGCGTACCGCCAGATCATTTCGAACTATCCCGGCGGCGCCCCCATATCACGCATCACGCGCATCGCCGGCACCGAGGATCGATTCGTGGTCACGCCCAGCGGCACGCTCGCCCGCGTCGCCGGCAACGGGGATTTCTGGGTCGGCGAGTGGGAGGTCGCGTATCCCGACGGAGTCACGTACCTGTGCGTCGACCTCATGGAGCTCAGCGGGGGACGCGTTCGGCACGAGACGGTGTACTGGGCGCCGCGCTTCGATGCTCCCGCCTGGCGCGAGCAGTGGGTGGTCCGCGGCGAGGACTGAGCGGGCCCAGGAGCGCTATCCGGGCGGCCACGTCAGGCGACGCCCGCCCAGCAGGTGAAGGTGCAGGTGCTCGACGCTCTGGCCGGCGGCTGCTCCGACGTTGGTAACGATCCGGTAGCCGTCGCCGAGCCCTTCGGCGTCGGCGGTCGCGCGCAACGCGCCGAAGAGGGCGCCCAGCAGGCCGTCATCTCCACGCTCCAACGCATGGGCCGATGCGACATGGCGTCGCGGAATGGCCAGCACGTGCGTCGGTGCCTGTGGATTCACGTCGCGGAAGACGATCACCTCGTCGTCGCTGTGGACGACGTCGGCCGGGATCTCGCCTGAGGCGATCCGGCAGAAGAGGCATTCCGGGCTCATCGGTCAAGGCTAGGCGAAGTCGCCGGTGCGCGACAAGACGACCGCAGCGACCGCGGCCGCAACGCTGCGCGATCGGAGGATTCGCGGCCCCAGGCCGGCGAGCACCGCCCCCGCACGCTCGGCGACGGCGACCTCATCGGGGGTGAAGCCGCCCTCCGGGCCGATGACGACGCTGGCCGGCGGCTCGATCGCCGAGAGCCGCTCACCCGCATGGCGCTCGTAGAGCAGGACCGATAGCGGATCGAGGACGTCCGCGAGGGAGACGGGCGCGTCGACCGGCGGAATGATGCCGCGCTCCGACTGCTCGGCCGATTCGCGGGCGATCGCGCGCAGGCGCTCGAGCCGGTGCTCGCTCAGCTCGCGCGCGATGCAGCGCCCGCTGACGAACAGCCGAAAGCGGGCGACGCCGATCTCGGTCCCCTGCTGGATCACCTGCTCCAAATGGTCGCCCTTCAGCAGCGCCTGGCAGACCGTGAGCCGGTGCCGCGCCTCGCCCGCAGAAGGGCGGCGCTCCTCGACCACGCAGGAATCGCCGTCGAGGCGACAGAGCGCCTCGCTGCCGGCGGCCACCAGGACGACCTGCTCCCCGTCCTTCAGTCGGAGCACGCGACGAACCTGGTGCGCGACGGCCGCTGGGAGCGCGATCCGCTCCGCGGCAAGGCTGTCGACGAAGAAGCGGTTCATTGCCGCTCCGCGCGCAGCGAGACCCACTCGTCGTCGTCGATCCGCTCTCGAACGAGAAGCCCGACATCGCTGAGTGCGGCGATCACCTCGCCGGCCCGATGATCGATGATCCCGCTCGCAAGGAGGGTGGCGCCGGTCTCCGTGTGCCGGGCGAGCCGGGGCGCCAGCTCGACGAGGACGCTCGCCACGAGATTGGCCACGACCAGCGGGAAGCGTTCAGCGGCTGCGGCAGGGAGGCTTCCCGCGCGCGCATCGACGCGGGCGCCCAGGCCGTTGGCGTGGGCATTGGCACGCGTCGCGTCGACGGCGATGGGATCGGTGTCGAGACACACCGCGCGCTCGGCGCCCAGCAGCAGGGCGGCCAGTGAGAGGATCCCCGATCCCGAGCCGACGTCGAGCAGCACCGGCGGCATCGGGCGTACCTGCTGCAGGAGGCGGAGGCAGCTCCGAGTGGTCGGGTGCAGGCCGGTTCCGAATGCCATCCCCGGATCCAGCCTCAGCAGCAGCTCGCCGGGTCGGATCGGCTCATCCAGCCAGGACGGAAGGACGACGACCCGGCCGATGCGCTGTGGGGTGTAGCCGGCCTTCCACGCATCGGTCCAGTCCGAATCCTCCACGGCGGTCACCTGCAGGCCGCCGACGGGCCGGAGGCCGAACGCCTGGAGATGCCAGAGAGCGCGTTCCGTTTCCTCGACTGCGGCGGCGGCGCCGTCGTCGTCGGGGATGTGCACGGTCAGCTCGTACGGTGCGGTCGTGTCCTCGCGCGCCGAGAGCTCGTCGGTCGCGTCCCGGAGGAGGCGCGTGGGCCGCACCGCTGCTCCTCGACCCAGCCGGCCGAAGACCTCGGAGACCGCCTCGATCGCCTCGACATCGGCCTCGACGGTGAGAGCGAGCCAGCGCACGCGCTAGGAGAAGAGATCGCGGATGCGATCCATGAAGCCGGGCCCGCCCTTCGGCAGCTGGGCCGGGGCAGCGACCTCGCCGAGCTCCTGGAGCAGCTCACGCTCGCGCCTGGAGAGCTTCGCGGGCACCACCACGTTCACGATCACGTGCAGGTCCCCACGCCCGCTCCCGCGCAGGCGTGGCACGCCCTTGCCGCGGAGCCGGATCTCGTTTCCGCTCTGGGTGCCCGGCGGCACCACGATCTCCTCGCTGGCCTCGACGGTCGGCACCGTCAGGGTCGCACCCAGTGCGGCCTGCGGGAAGGTGACCGCCAGCTCGTGGAAGAGCTCCGTACCGCGGCGCGTGAGGCTGGGGTGCTCGCCAACGCCGACGACCACGTACAGGTCGCCGGCCGGCCCGCCGCGGGGTCCCGCCTCGCCCTGGCCCTCGATGGCGATCCGCTGCCCGTCGTCGATCCCGGCGGGCACGTTGACCTGCAGACGGCGCTCCTCCCGAATCCTCCCGTCGCCATCACATTCATGGCACGGCGCGGACTGGATCTGGCCCTCGCCATTGCAGCGCGGACAGGCGACGATGTTCACCATCTGACCGAGGATCGTCTGCGCGACCCGGCGCCGCTCGCCGCTGCCGTTGCACTCCGGGCACCGCTCCGGCTCCGTGCCGGGCTCCCCGCCGGCGCCGTCGCAGACCGGGCAGCGCACGAGGGTCGGGAAGACGATCTCGCGCGTGACCCCGAAGACCGCCTCTCCGAAGTCGATCGAGAGGTTGTAGCGAAGGTCTGAGCCGGCCACCACCCGGGAGCGGCGGCGCGACCCCGCCGGGGAGCCGCCGAAGAAGGCGTCGAAGATGTCGCCAAACGGCCCGAATCCCCCGCCGAAGCCCTCGAAGCCGCCTCCGCCCTCCACGCCCGCGTGACCGAACATGTCGTACGCCGTGCGCCGCTGCCGATCGGAGAGGACGCGGTACGCCTCGTTGAGCTCCTTGAAGCGCAGATCCGCGCCGTCGCTGGTGTCGACGTCGGGGTGGTGCTGCTGCGCCAGCTTGCGGAAAGCGCGCTTGATCTGCTCGTCGCTCGCCTCGCGCGGCACGCCCAGGACGTCGTAGTAGTCACGCTTCACGGCCATCGGGGCGGGATTCTAGCAAATAGCACTCTCGACCGTGGAGTGCCAACATTTGCTTGGGTTAGCATGCCGGCCGATGCCGCCCCTGCAGATCTCCGCCGATCACGCTCGCCGCTTCCTCGTCCGCCGTCACCTGATCGCGCCGCCACGCGCGCTGCCGGCAAGGCCGGAATCGGTGCTCGAGGTGGTCGAACGGCTGGGCAGCCTGCAGTTCGATCCGCTCGAGGTCCCGGGCGCGAGGAACCACGACCTCGTGCTCCACGCGCGCGTCGCAGGCTACCGGCGAGCCTGGTGCGAGGACTGGCTGTACGGCCCCGACCGCCGCCTGATCGAGCTCTACAACAAGAGCCTGAACATGGTGCCGCTGCACGAGCTGCCGCATTACCGGGTCACCTGGGAGCGCTGGGGCTCGCGGGTCCAGGACGGCATCCTGAAGGAGCAGGCCGACGTGGCCGACGCGATTCTCCGCCGTCTCGAGACCGACGGCCCGCTCTCAACCGCCGCCTTCAGCGAGCACGGTCACGCCGTCGACTGGTGGTGGGCCCCGACCCGCGCGTCGCGCGCCGTGATGGAGGCCCTGTTCGTTGCCGGGCGGATCGGCATCTCGCGGCGTGAGGGGAATCGGCGCTACTACGACCTCATGGAGCGGCTGGTTCCCGCCGAGCTGCTGAAGCTCCGGGAGTCGGAGGAGGACGGAATGACGCGGCGGCTGCTGAGCCGCTTCCGCGCCACCGGCATGACGACGCCGGTCGGCACCCAGGCCGAGGTGATGTACAGCGCGGGCACGACGGCTGAGCGCGTCGAGCGCACCGAGCGCCTCGTCTCGGAGGGCGAGCTGCTGCCGATCGAGGTCGAGACGCTGAAGGGACCGCGCTATATCGTGGCGGCCGAGCACACGATCCTCGAGGCCACCGCGGACCCTACCTCGCTCGGCCAGCCGGGCGTGACCTTCCTCGCACCGCTCGACCCGCTGGTCTGGGATCGGCGGCTGCTGCGGGCGCTCTGGAACTTCGACTACCTGTGGGAGGTGTACGTGCCGGGGCCCAGGCGGAAGTGGGGCTACTACGTCCTTCCGCTCCTCTTCGGCTCGCGGCTCGTCGGCCGCATCGAGCCGCGCATCGACCGCAAGACGAAGAAGCTGGCGATCCTGGGCGTCTGGTTCGAGCAGGATTTCTCGCCGATGGAGGACCCGGAATTCATGCCCGCCCTGCGCGATGCGGTCGAGGCGTATCGGACCTTCGTCGGCGCGGAGAAGGTCAGCTGGCCCCGAACGCGCCTCGGCCGCGAGGTCGCCCGCGCGCTGCGGCACCTCGCCTAGTCCGAAAAGTCGACCACCAGCGGCGCATGGTCTGACGGGATCCCCTCGAACGACGACGGCTTGCGCGCGTCGCGATCGCGCTCAGCGGCGACGGCCCGCGCGGCGAGCGGCGGGGTGACGTAGACGTGGTCGATCCGCATCCCGAAGTTCTTGTGAAAGTGGCCCGCGCGGTAGTCCCACCAGGTGAAGTACCCCTCCTCGGGATGGAAGCGCCGGACGATATCGACCAGGCCGTGCTCGCGCAGCAGCGCAACGCGGTCGCGCTCGGGTGCCGAGACGTGGGTGCCGCCGTGGGCGGCGACCGGGTCCCACACGTCGATCTCTTCGGGGGCAACGTTGAAGTCTCCGCACAGCGCGAAGGGCTGCGAAAGGTCAGCGGCACCGGCCACCCACCCCGCCAGCCGATCGAGCCACGCCAGCTTGTCCGCGTAGAACTCGCTGCCCACGACCCGCCCGTTGGGCACGTAGATGCTGACCACGCGGACGCCGCCGCAGGTGGCGGCGACGAGGCGCCCGCCATCGTCGGTCCAGCCGTCCGGCGCAGGACCGATCCCGGCGACGACGTCGATGGCTCCGATCTTCGAGGCGATGGCGACCCCGTTCCAGCGCCCGAGGCCGTGGTGGACCACCTCGTACCCGAGCTCGCGGAACGCGAGCGTGGGCACGGCCTCATCGGTCAGCTTCGTCTCCTGCATGCAGAGGACGTCGGGCCGAGCGGCCCCGAGCCAGTCCAGGACGCGCGGCAGCCGGGCCTTGAGCGAGTTGACGTTCCAGGTGGCCAGGCGCATCGGTCCGGTGAGTGTACCGACCTATACTCGCGGGGTTGAGCCAGACCCCCGGGAGGCGGAGATGCTGAAGGAGTTTCGCGAGTTCCTGCTGCGCGGCAACGTCGTCGACCTGGCCGTGGCAGTGGTCATCGGCGCCGCCTTTGGCGCCCTCATCACCTCGTTCACGGCGAACATCCTGACCCCGCTGCTGGGACTGATCGGCGTGCCGGATTTCAGCCAGCTGGCGATCACCACGCCAGGCGGCGCGGTCCTCGAGGTGGGCCTCTTCCTCAACTCCCTGGTCGCCTTCATCCTCGTCGCCGCGGCGATCTTCTTCTTCGTGGTGAGGCCGATCAACGCGCTGGAGGCGCGGCGCCAGCGCGGCACCGAGGAGACGCCGACGACCAAGACCTGCACCGAGTGCGCCAGCGAGATCCCCCTCGTGGCTCGCCGCTGCCCGAACTGCACCCAGCCCCAGCCGGCGGGCTGATCAGACCTCCTTGTACTCGCCCTCGATCGTCTCGCCTTCCTCCTCGGCCGGCTGCTCGCTGCCCGCGGCGCCATTGCCCCCCGCGGAGCCGTCGCCGCCGTCGGGCGTCGCCTCGTAGGCCTTCGTCCCCACGCGCTGCAGGGCCTCCGCCAGCTGCTGCTTGGTGGAGTCGATGGCGCCCGCATCGGTCCCCTTGAGGGCCTCGCGGACCGCCTCCATGCGTGAGTTGAGGTCGGCCTTGTCGTCGTCCGACATCTTGTCGTCGAGGTCCTTCAGGAGCCGCTCGGCCTGGAAGACGAGGGCATCCGCCTCGTTCCGGGACTCGACCTCGGCACGCCGCTTTCGGTCCTCCTCTGCGTGCTCGGCGGCGTCGCGGACCATCTGATCCACGTCGTCCTTGGCGAGCATCGACGAGGCGGTGATCGTGACCTTCTGCTCCTTGTTGGTCGCCTTGTCCTTGGCGGCGACGTTGAGGATCCCGTTCGCATCGATGTCGAACGTGACCTCGATCTGCGGCACCCCTCGAGGAGCCGGTGGGATCCCATCCAGCCGGAAGGTGGCGAGCTTCTTGTTGTCGGCGGCCATCTCGCGCTCGCCCTGCAGCACGACGATGTCGACCGACGGCTGGTTGTCGGCCGCCGTCGAGAAGGTCTGCGTGTGCGAGGTTGGGATGGTGGTGTTGCGATTGATCATCTTGGTCGCCACGCCACCGAGCGTCTCGATCCCGAGCGAGAGCGGCGTGACGTCGAGGAGGAGGACATCCTTCACCTCGCCTGCCAACACGCCGGCCTGGATCGCGGCACCAATCGCCACGACCTCGTCGGGGTTGACCCCCTTGTGCGGCTCCTTGCCGGCGAACATCTTCTTGACCGCCTCGACCACCGCCGGCATGCGCGTCATGCCCCCGACCAGGATCACCTCGTCGATATCGGTCGGCTTGAGGTTCGCATCGGCGAGCGCCTTCTTCACCGGATCGGCCGTCTGGTTGATCAGGTCCGCGACCAGGTCCTCGAGCTTGGCACGCGAGAGGGTCACGACCAGGTGCTTGGGGCCGGTCGCGTCTGCGCTGATGAACGGCAGGTTGATCTCGCTCTCGCTGGTCGAGCTCAGCTCGATCTTCGCCTTCTCGGCGGCCTCCTTGAGCCTCTGCAGCGCGATCCGGTCCTTCGACAGGTCGATCCCCTGCTCCCGCCGGAACTCCTCGGCCAGCCACTCGATGATTCGCTGGTCGAAATCGTCGCCACCGAGATGGGTGTCGCCGTTCGTGCTGCGGACCTCGAAGACCCCCTCGGAGAGCTCGAGGATGGAGATGTCGAAGGTGCCGCCACCGAGATCGTAGACGGCGATCTTCTCGTCCTTCGTCTTGTCGAGCCCGTACGCCAGGGCCGATGCGGTGGGCTCGTTGACGATCCGCTTCACGTCCAGCCCGGCGATCCGCCCCGCGTCCTTGGTCGCCTGGCGCTGGGTGTCGTCGAAGTAGGCGGGCACGGTGATGACCGCCTCGGTCACCTTCTCGCCGAGGTAGGCCTCCGCGTCGCCCTTCAGCTTCTGCAGGATCATGGCGCTGATCTCGGGCGGGGTGAAGTGCTTGTCATTGGCGAGCTTCACGACGACCCCGTCCGACTTGGGGTCCTTGATCACCTCGTAGGGCACCAGGTCCTTGCTGTGCTGGACCTCCGGGTCATCCCAGCGACGACCCATGAAGCGCTTGATGCTGAAGATGGTGTTCTCCGGGTTCGTGATCGCCTGTCGCTTGGCCACCTGGCCGACAAGGCGCTCCCCCGACTTCGCGAAGGCCACGACCGATGGCGTGATGCGGCCGCCCTCCGCGTTGGTGATGACCTGCGGCTCCCCGCCTTCCATGACGGCGACCACCGAGTTCGTGGTACCGAGGTCGATGCCGATGATCTTGCCCATTTCTAACCTTCCTCGACCGCGGTTCGCGGGTTCACAGTGCTTGTTGGGTTGTTCGCGACCTTGACGAGCGCGGGTCGGATGACCCGGTCGCGGAGCCGATAGCCCCGCTGCAGCTCGGCGGTCACCTGGTTATCGGGGTGATCCGAGGTCTCCTCGTGGACCACCGCCTCGTGGAGGTTCGGATCGAAGGGCTGGCCCAGCGCTTCGATCTGGGTCACCCCTTCCGATTCGAGCACCCCGCGCAGCTTGCGCTCGACCAGTCGAATCCCCTCGACCCAGCCCTCGTGCGCCTCGTTGGGGACGCTCTCCAGGGCCCGGTCGAAGTCGTCGAGCACGCCAAGCAGCTTGGTGATCAGGATCGCCCTGGCGAACTCCCCGAGGGCGCTCGCCTCTTCCTCGCTGCGGCGCTTGAAGTTCGCGAAGTCGGCGGCTGAGCGCTGCCAGTTGTGCAGGTTCTGCTCCGACTGCTCGCGCACCTCGTCGAGCTGACGCTGAAGCGCTTCGGCACGCTCCATGAGCTCGACGCGCGACGGCGTCTTGATTGCGTCAGCTCGCTCCTCCGCGCGTGTGCGCGGCTTCGGGCCGCCGTTCGATCGCTCGGTCATTGCGTCTCACCGTAATGGCTGTTGATCAGCTCGTTCATGAGGGCAGACAGGTAGCGGACGGTCGGGATCGCGCGCGGGTAGGGCATGCGCGTCGGCCCCAGGATTCCCAGCAAACCAAGTGCCCGATCCGCGGCGCCGTACGGCGCGAAGATGAGGCTCACCTCCTGCATCGCGTCGTTCTGGTTCTCGCGGCCGATGATCACGTGGACGCCGCCACTGCGCGTGACGATCGGGACGAGGCGCTCCAGGAAGTCGCTGCGCTGCAGCACCTCCAGGATCTCGCGCAGCTTCGCGCCCTCGGCGAACTCCGGCTGCTCGAGCACGTTGACGATGCCCGCCGTGAAGACCTCCTCGACCACCGCGCTGTCCGCGTCCTCCAGCAGAGCCGCGATCGTCCGGGCAAGGTACGCGGCGGTCGGGGGCAGCTTCGGGGCACGGCGCCGGGCCTGCGGCCCGCTCAGGCCGGAGAGCTCCGCGTTCAGGATCGCCGCGATCGCGTCGAGCCGCGCCTGGTCGAGCTGGGTGTCGGGTTCCGTGCGCTCGAGTCCCACGCGGTCGAGCCGTCGCTGCACGACGTTGCCGTCGCCCAGGACGAGGACTGCCAGCCGAGAGCCATCGGGCAGCTCGACGAGCTGGAGGTGCCCATACTTCGCTCGCTTCGCGCGAGCCGGGGTGACCACCGCGGCGCTCTGCGTGCTGGCCGCCAGGATCGAGGCCGCCAGCCGCAGCCACTCGTTCGTGGTCAGCTGCACCTGGCTGAACTGGTGGCGAATCCGGAGGCGATCCGCCTGGTCGAGCTCCGCCTCCCGCATCAGGGACTCCACGTACAGCCGGTAGCCGAGGTCGGACGGGACGCGGCCGGCCGAGGTGTGCGGATGGCTGAGCAGCCCGAGCGCCTCGAGCTCCGCCATCGCGCCACGGACCGTGGCCGGCGAGACGCCCAGGCCGTACCGCGAGACGAGGGCCTTGGAGCCAACCGGCACCGCGGTGAAGACGTAGTCCTCCACCACGGCGCGCAGCACGTTGCGCTGTCGTTGGCTGAGCTCGGGGCCCGACCAAACGACGTCGCGATCGCGATGTATGGAGCTCTCGCTCATCGTGCCTCCGCGGCTGGTCAGCCTGTTAGCACTCTCGGTCAGAGAGTGCTAACCCATTGGGAGCGCATCGTACCAATCCTGCCGGACCGATGTCAACGCGGGGGCACGAAGGCGACGAGCACCTCGTTGGCGAGGAGCCGCCCCGCCGGCGTGAGGCGGATGGCGTCGCCGTCGACGTCGAGGAGGCCGGCCTGACGGCTGGATGCGACCGGCTCGGGGTAGCGAAGCAGCGGATCGACGCCGAACTCGGCCGCGAAGGCGGCCCGCGAGAAGCCTTCGACCATGCGCAGGCCGAGCGCCACGGCCTCGAACGCGCGCGTCGGCTCGCTCAGCGCCTCCTGCCCCTCGACCGGCCGGCGGTCCGCCCACGCCTCGAGGTAGCGATCCAGTTCCCGCACGTTCCAGCTCCGGGTCGAGCCGTCGTAGGAGTGGGCACCGGCGCCGATCCCGGTGTATGAGCGGCGCTCCCAGTACGCCTGGTTGTGGCGCGATTCACGACCGGGGCGCGCCCATGAGCTGAGCTCGTAGTGGCGATAGCCGGCGGTGTCGAGCAGCTCTTCGGCAAGCCGGTACTGGTCCGCGGCAAGCTCCTCGTCCTGGCGCGCCTGCATCCGGCGACGCCAGCGCAGGGCGCCGGGTCGCGGCGCTGCCCCCCACTCGTCAGGCTGCAGGGCGAGCTGCAGCGCGTACAGCGAGAGGTGATCCGGCTCCAGCGCGATGGCGGCCCGGAGCCCCTCCCGCCAATCCGCCAGGGACTGGCCGGGGATCGCGTAGATCAGGTCGATGCTGACGTTGTCGAAGAGCGCCCGGGCCGCCCGAAAGGCGGCCAGCGCCTCGCGCGCGCCGTGCCCGCGGGTGAGCGCCGCGAGCTCGGGGTCGCGCAGCGACTGCACGCCGAGCGAGATTCGATTCACGCCCGCCGAGCGGAGCCCGGCCCAGTCCGGGGTCTCGCGTCGGGAGGGGTTGGCTTCGATCGTTACCTCGCCGGGGACCGCGTCCCAGTGCTCGACGGCCCCCCGGACGATGCGCTCGATCGCGGCCGCGGGCATCAGCGACGGGGTCCCTCCGCCGAAATAGATCGTCGCGAGCAATCCCGGCGCGGCGCGGCCGGCGAGCTCGGAGAGGAGGGCATCGAGGTAGCGTCCCATCTCCGCGCTCCGACCCCCAACGGTCACGAAGTCGCAATACGCGCAGAGCAGACGACAGAAGGGCACGTGCACGTACAGGTGGTGGCTCCCCGAAGATCCGCCCGGCTCGATCGCCACAACGTCACCAAACCTCGCTGGGGTAGCAGCCGATGCGAGACGGAGCGGAGTTGCCGCGGGCCACGGCGGCGACCCCGTCAGGGGTTGCACGCGGTGGCCAAGCGTGCCACTCATCGGTCTCAGATCGGTCGCTGGCGCAGGCGGCCCCCAACGAAGCCGAAGAGCGACATCGTCACCGCGAAATGGCCGACGATCGCGGGAATGACCGATCCCGTCTCAAGGGTCGCGGCTCCGGCGGCGAGGCCCAGGATCAGGGAGCCAAAGAGGAAGTACCAGTCGCGCTCGCGCCACAGGCGCCGATGGGCAAGGCCATACAGGACCGCCTGGATGCCGATCGCCCAGCCGACCGGCACCCCCGCGAAGATGAGCATGCCGAGCACGATCGATCGGAACTGCAGCTCCTCCGCGACCGCGTTCGCGGCCGCGCCCACCACCCGCGAGCCGAGCAGCTCGGTCGGCAGCGGCAGGACCCCCCCGTAGCGGAGGAAGGCGAGCGCCGCGGCGTTGACGAGCGCGACGACGACGAACAGGAGCATCACCGGCAGCGCACGATCCGGGTCGCCGCTGGTCAGGAAGAGCGTGCGCCGCCCGTCGGGCAGGATCAGGGCGATCCCGATCGAGAAGGCGATCACCAGCCCGTAGTAGCTCAGCGGGCCGAACCACGACGACCTCGACCGGAAATAGTCGGAGCGCAGGATCCGGTCGGAGTCGAAGCGCAGAAGAACCAGGAAGAGGCTGAGCCCGAGCGCGATGGTCAGCCGCAGCGAATCGAGGAAGTCCATCAGGCGTCGCTCACCCGGAGGGCTCGTTCATGCGCAGCACGGCAAGGAAGGCCTCCTGCGGGATCTCGACGGAACCGATCCGCTTCATCCGCTGCTTGCCCTCCTTCTGCTTCTCGAGGAGCTTGCGTTTCCGCGTGATGTCGCCGCCGTAGCACTTGGCGAGCACGTTCTTGCGCATCGCCCGGATGGTTTCCCGCGAGATGATATGCGAGCCGATGGCGGCCTGGATCGGTACTTCGAACATCTGCCGCGGAATCAGCTCCTTGAGCTTCTCGACCAGCGCCTTGCCTGACCGATAAGCCTCCGCGCGATGCACGATGAGGCTGAGCGCGTCGACCGGCTCGCCGGCGACCAGCACCTCGAGCTTGACCAGCTCGCCGGGCCGATAGCCGATGTAGGCGTAGTCGAGGCTCGCATAGCCGCTCGATCGGCTCTTGAGCTGGTCGTAGAAGTCGACGATCAGGTCTGCCAGCGGGACCTCGAAGTGCATGTTCACCCGCTTGGGATCGAGGTACTCCATGTTGAGGAACTGGGCGCGTCGCCCGGTGGCAAGCTCCATGATCGGGCCGATGTAGTCGGTCGGCGTGATGATGTCGGCGCTCACCCACGGCTCGCTAATGCGCTCGATCTCGCCGGCGTTCGGCATCTGAGCGGGGTTGTCGACGACGAGCTCGGCGGCGTGGTTGAGGCGGCGGACCCGGTACTCGACGCTGGGCGCCGAGGCGATCAGCTCCAGCCCGAACTCTCGCTCCAGGCGCTCCTGGACGATCTCCATGTGGAGCAGGCCAAGGAAGCCGCAGCGAAATCCGAACCCCAGCGCGACGCTCGACTCCGGCTCGTACACGAAGCCCGCGTCGTTGAGATGGAGCTTATCGAGGGCGTCGCGCAGGATCGGGTAGTCGTCCCCGCGCATCGGATAGATGCCCGCGAAGACGAGCGGGAGTGGCTCCTTGTAGCCCGGCAGGGGCTCGGCAGCGGGGCGCGCAGCGCTGGTCAGGGTGTCGCCCACCTGGACCTCGCGGATGTTCTTCAGGCCGGTGGCGACGTAGCCGACCTCGCCCGAGGTGAGGCTGCGAGTGGCCACCGGCCCGGGCCGGAAGTAGCCGAGCTCGAGGATGTCGGACTCCGCCTGTGAGGCGATGAAGCGCAGGCGCTCGTGATCGTGGAGCGTGCCGTTCTCGACGCGCACGTAGGCCACGACCCCTTTGTAGGCGTCATAATGAGAGTCGAAGACGAGCGCGCGCAACGGCGCATGCGGATCGCCGGCGGGAGGCGGGATCCGGGCCACCACCGCCTCGAGAATGGCCGCCACCCCGGTGCCGTCCTTCGCCGAGACCAGGAGCACCTCCTCGCGCGGGATGGCGAGGGATTCCTCGAGCTCGCCCATCACCATCTCCGGGTCGGCGCTCGGGAGATCGATCTTGTTGAGGACCGGGACGATGACGAGCCCCTGGCCGATCGCCAGGTGCGCGTTCGCGAGGGTCTGTGCCTCGACGCCCTGGCTCGCATCGACCACCAGGATCGCGCCCTCGCATGCCTGCAGCGAGCGGCTCACCTCGTACGTGAAGTCGACGTGGCCCGGCGTGTCGATCAGGTTGAGCGCATAGGTCTGTCCGTTGGCGGCGTCGTACTGCAGTCGCACGGCGCGGGCCTTGATGGTGATCCCCTTCTCGCGCTCGAGCTCCATGCTGTCGAGCACCTGGGAGGTCATCTGGCGCGGGTCGATCGTGTGGGTCGCCTCGAGCAGGCGATCAGCGAGCGTGCTCTTGCCGTGGTCGATATGCGCGACGATGCTGAAGTTGCGGATGCGCTCCTGGGGGATCACCGGGCGGAAGTCTAGCCGACGCGACCGCGCGTCCCTCGGAGCGGTTCTACCGGCTAGCCGCTGGGCGAGGGGGCCGGCGTCGGCGAGGCCGCGGGCTTCGGTGCGGAGGGCCCCACCAGGGTCACGCCGTTGACGACTCCGTAGGCCGAGAAGTACGTGTCGGCGTGGATCACCGCGCCGCTGGCGTCATAGACCGTGCGCGTGACAGTTGCATCGAAGCCGTCGTGGGCGTACTCCTTGCGCACGCTCTGGCCCGGCGCCAGGTCGCTCGAGACCTGCGTCGTCTCGATCGCGGAGCGGTAGTTACCGGTGATGGGGTCGGAGAGGACGACGGATCGACCGTTCGGCACGCTCCAGATCTCGAAGCGCACGGTTCCGACGCCGCCGTAGCCGCGGATCAGGATCGGCCACTCGGTGTCATTTCGGAATGACATCGACTGCCTCCAGGTGTCGTCCATGTACACGGTCGCGTCGAGCCCGACCGGGTAGCGGTTGATGTAGTAGTAGTGGTTCATCCGGTCGCCGATCTGCAGCCCGGCCCGCAACGCCGCGTTGAAGAGCGTGGTGGAGGTCGAGCAGATGCCGCCGCCGATGGCGGTGCCGAAGCTGCGACCGCCGATGATCACGCCGCCGTAGCTGAAGCCGCGCGCCTCGTTGATCGGGCCGATCGAGGACCAGAAGTCGAACCACTCCCCGGGAGCCAGCACGCGTCCGTCGATGTCCTGCGCCGGGATGTTGATGTTGTTCCCGAACCCGTTCCCCTTGTCAGGGACGTAGTAGGTGGTCCAGCCGGACAGCATCTGCATCTTTGACAGCGCCGCCTGCGCCTTCTCGGTGGTCAGCGCGGGTTGGGTGATGCTGACGGCGAGCTGCGCGCTGGCGCCCTTCACCCCCTCGCTGCGCTTCGCGAAGGTGGCGAGCAGGACCTGCACGCTCTCATCGACGTTGAGCTTGCGCCCCGTCTCCGCGGGAATGACGCTGCCCGGGCCGCCGCCCGCCAGCGTGAAGCCCGCGTCCTTCGGATCGCGGTCGACCTTCTTGACGAGTGCCGTGATGGCCGCCGTCAGCTTCGCCTTGTCGAGTCGCGCGGCGTACGGGACGCCGTAGTCGGGGGCGAACACGATCCAGCTGGCGATCGTCGCCGCCTTGATCGGGAAGTGGACCTGGTCCCCCTTGGAGCCGACCACGAGGTCGAGATCCACGGCCATGGCGGTCGCCGCGGTCGCCGCCGCACGCGCCGCCTGCGTCGTGATCTTCGGCTCGATCGCGGTCGGGGTGATCTCGATCACCGCGTCCGCCGGGTCGGTGCTGGCGACCGCCTGGGCGAGGGCGGCGCGGATCTGGTCCGCCTCCACCCTGCTGCCCGGTACGCCCGACCTGATTGGGAACGTGCCCTTGCTCGGGACGACGGATGCGTCGGCAGGGGCAACGCTGAAGGCGGCCGCCAAGCGCTGCGCGGCGGCGTCGATCGCCCCCGGATCGTAGGCGTGGACCACGACCGGCAGGGTGGTATCGGCCAGCAGGCTGCGCACCCGCGCAAGGGCGTCGGGGAGGAGGCCCCCGCCCCGCCCGACCGACCATGCGGAGTCGAGCATCTGCCCGAGCTCATAGCCGCGCCCGATCTCGGCGTACTGGACCGTCGCATGCCTGTCGCCGACGGCGATCGTCGCGTGGCCACTCGTCAGCGAGGGCAGGTCGGACCGCAGGCGCGCCTCCGCCGACCCGCGGTCGAGGCCGGCGAGCTGAATGCCGCCCACGGTGGTGCGCGGCATGATCCCCGAGCCATTGGTGACCGCCACGCCAAGACTGAGACCGATGAACACGACCGTTGCGAGCGCCAGCGCGCCGCCGAGGCCGATGAGCATTCCGCGACGAAACGGACCGCGTCCAACGGGGAGGGAGAGGCGTCGGGCAAGGGTCGCGGTCGTCATCAGGCGCCCACCCGCAGTCGGGGGTCGCATCGGGCGGCTGCCACCGCAGGCGGCAAGGTCTTCATCGATGCCGGCGGGCCAGCCGGCTCCCTCCTGATCTCGGTGTTTCGCGACGACGAATGGCACATCCGCCGCCAGGCGGTGATTGTCCTATGCGCGAGGGGGATCTGTCGAGCCATCTTCCCGGACGATCGGGCCCATCGGAACGTCCTGCTATACTTTCGCCCCGGATGCGCTCATAGAGGACGCGCGTCCGTTCCCCGTCGATTCAACTCCCCCGAGGTCTCCACGTGGCAAGAAAGGCTCGTACCTGGAAGGGCGCGCGCACTCCGTCAGCGCTCAAGCGCGTGCGCCAGGCGCTGCACCGCAGCACGGTCAACCGCAGCACCCGGAGCGAGGCGAAGACGCTCGTTGGCCGCGCGACCAGCATCGCGCTCGGCCGCAGCAGCGGCGACGGCCCCCAGGCGGTGGCCGCGGCCCTGAGTGCGCTCGACAAGGCCGCGGAGAAGGGGATCATCCATCCCAACAACGCGGCTCGTCGCAAGAGCCGCCTGATGACCAAGGTCAACGCCGCGCATCTGCTCGACAGCGACTCGGTGACCGCCGCCGAGAGCCCGAAGCGCAAGACGACGGCGAGCAAGACCGCGCAGCGCAAGAAGGTCGCGACCGCCAAGGCTTCGAAGGCCGCGGCCGCCAAGGCAACCGATCGCCCGCGAACCGCCGCGGGCAAGGCGAAGGTCGCCGTGACGCGCGCCTCGCGTGAGTCTGCCGCCGCGCGGCGCCGCGCCAAGGGGAGCGACGAGGACAGCTCCGAGAGCTAGCTCGGAACGGTCACCGCGGAGGCGCCTCGATCCGACGACCGGGTGTGGACCGGGCCGGCGACCAGAAGATCAGCACGCGGAGCGCCTCGCTGATCTCGTAAAAGCGGTGCTCGACCCCGGCCCGCACGTAGACGACGGAGCCCGGCGTCACCTCGCGGTCGTCGAGGCCGACGCGCAGCCGGGCTCGGCCTGACGCGACGTAGTAGACCTCGTCCTCGGGGTGCGGCTGCTGGTCGTCGACGGCGCCCGCCGCCCAGACCGCAACGCTGAGGCTCAGGCCGGGAGCGCGCAGGAACTCCCCGAAATCATGCCGGGTGGCATCGAGCGCCGCGAAGAGGTCGTCGAGCACGAACGCGGCGGAGTCCATCGGCCTCGAGGGCTCAGCGCGATGCGAAGGCAGAGGCGCCGGGGTAGTCGGCGGCATCTCCCAGCTCCTCCTCGATCCGAAGGAGCCGGTTGTACTTCGCGGTGCGTTCCGAGCGGCTGATGCTGCCGGTCTTGATCTGTCCGGTGTTCAGCGCGACCGCAAGATCGGCGATCGTCGTGTCCTCCGTCTCGCCGGAGCGATGGCTGATGATCGCTCTCCAACCGGCGCGCTGGGCCATCTCGACCGCCTCGACCGTCTCGGTCAGCGTCCCGATCTGGTTCAGCTTGACCAGGATTGCGTTGGCGCAACGCTCGCGGATCGCGCGCTCCAGCCGATCCGTGTTCGTGACCAGCAGGTCGTCGCCCACGAGCTGCAGGCGGTCACCCAGGCGGCTGGTGAGCGCGGTCCAGCCTTCCCAATCGTCCTCGCCCAGGCCATCCTCCAGGCTGACGATCGGATAGCGCTCCGCCCAATCCGCCCAGAATTCGATCAGCTCGTCGCCGGTCATGTTCCGCTCCTCCCGCGCCAGGACGTAGCGGCCGTCGGCGTAGAGCTCGGTCGTGGCCGGGTCGAGGGCGATCGCGACTTGCTCGCCGGGGGTGTAGCCCGCGCGCTCGATCGCGGTCAGCACCGCCCCGATGGCGTCCTCGTTGCTTCCCAGGCTGGGCGCGTAGCCACCCTCGTCGCCGACCGTGGTGGCGAACCCCTCGTCGTGCAGGATCGTGCCGAGCACGTGGAAGACCTCGGACGCCCAGCGCAGCCCCTCCCGGAAGGAGGGCGCGCCGACCGGGGCGATCATGAACTCCTGGAAGTCGGTCGAGTCGATGGCGTGCTTGCCGCCGTTGAGGATGTTCACCAGCGGCACCGGCAGGACGCGAGCACCGGCACCACCCAGGTACCGATACAGCGGCAGTCCAACCTCATCCGCAGATGCCCTCGCCGCCGCCAGGGAGACGCCCAGCAGCGCGTTCGCGCCGAGCTTCGACTTGTCGGAGGTGCCGTCAAGCTCGATGAGCAGCCGATCGAGGCTCACCTGATCGAGCGCATCGGTCCCCAGCAGCTCCGGGCGCAGCACCTCGTTCACGTTCTTGACCGCGGTCAGCACGCCCTTGCCGCCGTAGCGGTGGGCATCGCCGTCGCGCAGCTCGACCGCCTCGTGGCTGCCGGTCGAGGCCCCCGACGGGACCATCGCCGTGCCCGCCGCGCCACCCTCCAGGAAGAGCTCGACCTCGATCGTCGGATTGCCGCGCGAATCGAGGATCTCTCGCGCGATCACGTCCTCGATGAGGGTGGTCACGGGTCGTCCCGGTCGAGGAGCGCCTCGACTCCCGGGAGCGATTTCCCTTCCACGAACTCGAGCGAAGCGCCGCCACCGGTGGAGACGTGGGTCATCTGATCGGCCACGCCCAGCTGCTCGACCGCCGCCACCGAATCGCCGCCGCCCACGATCGTGACCACGCCGGCTCCGGTGCGCTCTGCGATGTAGCGTGCGATCGCGGTCGTGCCGGCG
>Ga0307312_10000444_pt1 | contig 19404 bp, 9 predicted proteins | sample ER_DNA_202_FD_194489 | JGI IMG/M metagenome (GOLD analysis project Ga0307312, IMG submission 194489) | Bulk soil microbial communities from the East River watershed near Crested Butte, Colorado, United States - ER_DNA_202 | ecosystem: Environmental > Terrestrial > Soil > Floodplain | place: USA... | reverse complement strand
TCGAATATCCGATGATGCGCGGGGGAGGGAACCGACCTCTAGTTGTCGGCACGACATCCGCCAGGCCGTCCGGCCTCTACTTGATCCCGGGCGGCCTTTCGCTTTTCAGGCTCGAACACGCTTTCGCGCCGGCTTCACGGCGCCCACAAATCTAGCCTTCAACACCGCCGCCGGGAAATGCCGGAACAGCTCGGAGAGGCGCAGCTGCGTCGCGTCGGCCTCGGCAAAACCTTCAACGGAATAGCCGCTCACATCAAGTGCTGCTTCAAAGGCTTCCGCGCGGGGCCAGATCCGGCCGCCTTGGGAAAACGGCGCGAATGATTTCGCAACGGCTGTTATCACGGCATCGCGGCCACGCCGCCGCGCGAAAGCAATGACATGGTCGCGATGCGGTCCGGTAACTTGCAGCGGCGCGTAATCGCCGTGAGCGAACATTTCGGCAAATTCGGCCCGCAGTTTGAGGAGATGCCTGGTCCAGGCCAGCTTCAAATGCCCGTTGGACCAGTTTTGCACGAGGTCTTCCCAATCGGGGCCATCCATCGACGCCAGCACGGAAGCGCGTTGCTTGAAATCCACTGGCCGCCGGTTATCGGGATCGACCAGCGATAAATCCCAGAACTCGGTGCCCTGGTAGAAATCGGGCACGCCGGGAATCGTGGCCTTCAACGCGGTCTGACTGAGCGAGTTCAGCGCCCCCAACAGCGAGACGCGCCGCGCGAGCGTCTCAAGCGAACTCAGAAATTCCGCCGAAGCCGAGCGATCCAGTATCCGCTCGATGAATGTCCGCAGTCCCGCCTCGTAGGCGGCGTGGGGATTGAGCCAACTGGTCTCCTGCTTGCCCTCGCGCGCCGCTTTTAACGCATAGGCCTGCATCCGCGCGGGGAACGAATCGTCGCGCGCACCCGATAGCCACGCCCCCAGCAGCGCCTGATACAGCATGTATTCGAAGGTTGCGGACGGCGCGCGCATTTCGCCTTCGATGACCAGATGCGGCGCGTTGAGGATCTTCCAGCGCGCGACGGCGCTGGCCCATTCGCCGGGCAGCTCGGCCAGTGCCATCAGTCGTGCCCGCGCGTCCTCGCCGCGCTTGGTGTCGTGCGTCGCGGTCGCCGTCATGCCGTGCGGCCACTCGTTGGCGCGAATTTTCATCGCCTCGTGGAAGGCGTCGATGGAAAGCACTTTGGCTGATGGATCGCCGCCCACCTCGTTGAGTGCCAGCAGGCGGTGGTAGCGATAGAACGCGGTATCCTCAAGCGACTTCGCCATCAGAGGACCGGTGAACTGCTGCACCTTCAATGCAAAGCGACGCACGCGCGGCGCACTATGCGGAGGCCTGCCCGGTTTGATCAGGTCCATCGTCAGCGTATCGCGCAAGAATTCGAAGATGCCCTCGTCGGCGGCGAACCACTCCGCTCGCGCTTTTTCGATGGTCTGCGAGATCAGCGAACGGTCGTGCGCCGTCGGGCCCGCCGCCGTCAGATAGGTGCGGTAGATCGGGAAATGCAGCACGTAGAGTTCGAGCGCCTGCCGCAGGCTATCGGCGGAAAAGTCGCGGGTCGAGTAATGGCCCGCGGCGATACGCGCGAGCAGGCGCGTCAGCACCGTGAATTCGCTGGTGAGCAAGGTCTCGAGAACCCTGCGCTTGGCCTCCTTCAAGACGGGGGCGAGCCGGGGCGGCAGATTGCTGATCTGCCGCCACACCTCATCGAGCGGTTCGAGGCCCTTGCCGTCAACCAGGACCCGGGTGATGGCATTGAGCCACTCATAGCCGGTGGTGCCGTGGACGCCGGTGAAGGAAGATAGCGTTTCGTGTTCACCGAGAATCTTTTCGATCACCATGTAGAACGGTCTGGCATCCTCTCCCTGTGCATCCCGGATCAGGCGGCGCAGGCGCTGAAAATATTGCGCGGGGTCGCGCAAGCCATCGATGTGATCGAGCCGCAGGCCCTGCAGCCTGCCTTCCGCGATCAGTTTTTTCACCAGGCGATGGATGGCGTCGAACGTGCCGGAATCCTCGACCCGCAATCCGGCGAGCGTGTTGATATCGAAAAACCGCCGATAGTTGATGTCGCTGGAGGCGAGCCGCCAATGCCCGAGCTTGTAGTGCTGGCGTTCGAGCAGATGATGCAGCGCAAGTGTCTGCGCAGCCTGCTCCGGTCCTGCGCGATAGGCCTCGATCCCGCGCGCAATAATGGCTGCACTGCCGGCGATGCCTTTTAGTTCCGCCTTGAACGCAGGCGCTTCATTGCGGTTGGGATGACGCAAGCCCCGATAACGCGACGCAAGCTCGAGGATGCGTTTTCCGGCCGCGTCATCTTCGGCGCCTGCTTCCCTGACGACCGTGCGCAGAATCTCGCTGTAACGCTCAGGCGCGATCGGCAGCCGGTGTTCGAAATACCAGGTTGAAAAACTTCCCTCACCGCCATCGTAGCGGAGTTCGATCTCGCCTTTTTCCAGCGCCTGGCCATAGGACGAGCCGATGATCGGCAGCAGCACGCCGCCGCGCGCTCGATAGGGCAGTATGTCCCAGTCGATGTCGAACGACACCGCATACGGCGAGGCCGGACCCCATTCCAGCACGTCGAGCCACCATGGATTGTCGGCAAAATGCACCCCGACATGATTGGGGACGAAATCGAGAATCAAGCCGAGGCCGTGCTGTTTCAGCGTATTGCTTAATCGCTCGAAGCCGGCATCGCCGCCAAGCTCCGGATTGATCCTGGTGTGATCGACGATGTCATAGCCATGGGTCGAGCCTTTGCGGGCCTTCATGAAGGGCGAGGCATAAAAATGCGTAATGCCGAGCGCTTTCAGATAGGGGACAATTGCCGCCGCCGCGTCGAAATCGAAGTTCGGCGTCAGTTGGACGCGGTAGGTCGCGATCGGAATGGCCGGAGGCATTATCGCCCTCCGATGCGCCAGAATACCGACCAGGGCGGCATCAAGTCACGGGCTTCGCCGCCCCAGATCGGGGTGCCGATCGCTGCACTTGCCTTGCGCGCAATCTCGCTATTCGAAAGGTTGGCCACAAGCTGCAGCATCGCGCCGTCGCCCATGCGCCAATGGGCCCTCAGCAAACCATTGTCCGCCGCATCCGCATCGCCGAAGGACGCGCCTGCAAGCCTCGGAACGATCTCGCGCCGGCGTATCGCGAGAAGGGTTCGCACCAGCGCCAACCGCTCTTTTCCCGGCGCCTCGTTCCGCGATTCCCAATCCAGCACGGCAGATTGAAAGGTCGATTTCGCCAGCGGATCGGGAATCTCATCGCCGTATTTCGCGTAGGCCCAGGCGTATTCGCTCCGCCTGCCGTTGCGCACGGCGTCGGCGAGACCGCCCGTGAAATCGCAAAAGAACGGGAACGGCGCCTTCGAGCCCCACTCTTCCCCCATGAACAGCATCGGGGTCATGGGTGCCAGCAAGGTAATCGCCAGCGCGGCCTCGATGCCCCTTCGGTCCGCCAGGCGTTCGAGCCGGTCGCCAAGCGCGCGGTTGCCGATCTGATCGTGGTTCTGCAGGAAATTGACGAAGGCGGTGGGAGCAAGCTTGCCGCTCGGCTCGCCCCGCCGCTTGCCGCCCCAAAAGGCGGAGACTTCGCCCTGGTAGACAAATCCCGACGCAAGCGCCCGGGCGAGATCGTTACTCGGCGAACGCCGGTAGTCGCCGTAGTAGCCCTGTGCTTCGCCGGTCAACAGGACATGCCAGACGTGGTGATAGTCATCATTCCATTGCCCGCGATATTTGCCGCGTGGCGGGTCCTGGGCGGCGTCCAGCAGGCTTGCGCGGTTGTCGCTGTTTTCGAGCACGAGATGGATGTGACGGCCGGTCTCGGCGGCAAGCTTGCCGGCCGCGACGCTGAGATCGTGCAGGATCGCGACTTCGCCCGTTTCCACGATGGTATTGACGGCATCGAGCCGCAGCCCGTCAAAACGGTATTCGCGCAACCAATACAGCGCATTCTCGATGGCGAAGGCGCGCACCTCTGGCACCCGGTAATCGATCGCGCTGCCCCAGGGCGTCTGCGCCTCGGTAAAGAAGCTTGGCGCATAGCGGCCGAGATAATTTCCTTCGGGGCCGAAGTGGTTATAGACCACGTCGAGAAACACCATCAATCCGCGCAGATGCGCTTCGTCGATCAGGGCCTTGAGATCGTCGGGCCGCCCATATGCGCTGTCGGGCGCGTACCACAGCACGCCGTCATAGCCCCAGTTGCGGGAGCCGGCGAAATCCGCAAGCGGCATCAATTCCAGCGCGGTTATGCCGCTCTCCACCAGATGATCGAGCTTGTCGATCATGGCGCGGTAAGTGCCCTCTTTGGTGAAGGTGCCGACATGGGCTTCCGTCACGACGGCTTCGTGCCACGGACGTCCACGCCAGTGCGAGGCGCGCCATGGATAGCTTGCGTGATCGATGACCTCGCTGGGGCCAGAAACGTCATCCGGCTGAAACGCCGAGGCCGGGTCGGGTACATCGATCTCATCGTCGACCCGGAATTTGTAACGGGAGCCGGCCTTTGCGCCGGGCACATCGGCAGAAAACCAGCCGTCTTCGCCACGTTGCATGGCCTGGGATTTTTTCAGCAGCAGATCGACGCGTTTCGCCGCCGGCGCCCATAGCCGAAACGAGGCGCCATCCGCTGTCGGCCTCGCGCCGAATTGCCGCTCATTCATGCCGAACCCGCAAAGGCAAGCACCGAGCGCGGAGGGGCTTTCGCATCGCTTCCTGACGCGAACTCCGCGACCGTTTCCTTAACGTCCGCGGTGTTCAATAGTTGCTGCCAGCTCTTGTATTCGGCCAGTTTCGGCAATTTGAACGCGATTGCTTCGGGTGCGGCATTCAGCACGATGAAAATCGGCGGCTTTCCGGGCTCGATCGGCCCGAGCACGTAGGCAAGAAACCGGCTCTCCGGAAAATTCCAGTCCTGCTCCTTCATCTCTTCGGCCGCCGGCGTCAGCCACAACACGCCGTAGGATCCATCGGCGCGCCGTCCATCGAGCCAGCGACGCGAACGCAGCTGCGGAAAGCGCTTTCGTATCTCCGTCATCTGGCCGATGAAATCGATCAGGTCGTCGCCTTCGCGGTTGAGGCCGTCCCAGCTGATCCAGCCTGTTTCGTTATCCTGGCAATAGGCGTTGTTGTTGCCGGCCTGCGAGTTGGCGACTTCGTCGCCGGCCAGCACCAGCGGCACGCCTTGCGCCAGCAGGAGACACGCAAGCTGGTTTTTCCGCAGCTGGCGGCGGAGCGCTGTTATCGTCGGATCGTCGGTCTGGCCTTCATGGCCGCAATTGGTGCTGTGGTTTTCGTTGGCGCCGTCGCGATTGCCCTCGAGATTGGCCTCGTTGTGCTTTTCATTGTAGCTGAACAAATCCTGAAGCGTGAAGCCGTCATGGACGGTGATGTGATTGACGCTGGCGCGCGGCGCGCGGCCGTCGTGGTTGAACAGGTCGGACGAACCGGTCATGCGGCTCGACACTTCGCCGATCAGGCTGCCTTCGCCAGCCCAATAGCGCCGCATCGCGGTGCGATAACGGTCATTCCATTCCGACCATTGCGAGGGAAAGGCGCCGACCTGATAGCCGCCCAGGCCGAGGTCCCACGGCTCGGCGACCAGCTTCACCGGGGCCAGCACGGGATCTTGCCGGATCGCGGTGAAGAAGGCGCTGTTGCGGTCGAAACCGCTGGGCCCGCGCGCCAGCGTGGTGGCGAGATCGAACCGGAAGCCATCGACGTGGCAAACTTCGACCCAGTAGCGTAGCGAATCCATCACCATCTGCAGAACGCGCGGATGCTTGAGATTCACCGAACTGCCGCAGCCGGTGAAATCGTCGTAGAATCGCGGATTGTCCGGCTTTAGCCAGTAGTAGGAGGCGTTGTCGATGCCGCGAAACGACAGCGTCGGGCCCATATGGTTGCCCTCGGCGGTATGATTGTAGACGACGTCTAGCATCACCTCGATGCCGGCGTCGTGCAGACGCGCTACCGTGGTGCGGAAGGCGTCGAGCGGGTTGTCCTGCGCGTAGCGCTGTTCCGGCGCGAAATACGACAGCGTGTTGTAACCCCAGTAGTTCGACAGCTTCCTTTCGACCAGTATCCTGTCGTCGACGAGGCCGTGGATCGGCAACAGCTCGATGGAGGTAACGCCAAGGCGCTTGAGATGCTCGATCATGGCAGGCGACGACAGGCCGCCATAGGTGCCGCGCAGGTTCGGCGGCACGTCTTCGCGTTTCTGCGTCAGGCCCTTGACATGCGCTTCATAGATGATGGTGTCTTCCCAGGATATGTTCGGGCGCATCTCGCGGCGGCCCCAGTTGAAGCTCTCGTCGACGACGACCGCCTTGGGCATGCCGCGCGCGTTGTCGCGTCGGTCGAACGAGAGGTCCTCACGCGCGCTGCCGGTGCGATAGGCAAAATGCGCGTCGCTCCATACCAGCCGTCCGGCTAGCCGCTTGGCGTAGGGGTCGAGCAGCAGCTTGTTGGCGTTGAAGCGGTGGCCGTGCTCGGGCTCGTAAGGCCCATGAACGCGGTAGCCATAAAGCTGCCCGGGCGAAACGTCGTTCAGGTAACCGTGCCAGACGTCTTCGGTGCGCTCGGGCAATTCGATGCGTTCGAGTTCGCGGCGGCCCTGAGGGTCGAACAGGCAAAGCTCGACTTTCTGCGCGTTGGCGGAGAACAATGCAAAATTGGTTCCCCGGCCGTCCCAGCTTGCACCGAGGCGTGCGGAGGTTCCCGCGGACAGTCGCATGCGTTAGCTTTCCGGTACGAGAAATATGGCTGCCAAGGGTGGGATGGTGAGATTGAGCTCGGGCACCAAGCCGTCCAACGTCCGGACTTCACCGACATTCCCGACATTGCTACCGCCATAATGCGCGGAGTCCGAATTGAGAACTTCGCGCCATGTGCCGGCAAACGGCACCCGGACGCGGTAATTGTGATATACATTTGGCGAGAAATTAACGACTACGAGGCAGCGGGCGCGCGCATCATTGCCTTTGCGGATCCAGGCGAACACGTTGCCGCCGGCATCGTCGGTCACGATCCATTCGAAGCCGGCTTGATCGCAGTCCAACTCATGCAGCGCCGGCAACCCGCGATAGAGGCTGTTTAGATCGCGGATCAGGGACTGGATGCCGGCATATTTCTTTTGCTCGAGCAGATGCCAGTCGAGTGAGCGATCGTGGCTCCATTCGCGTTCCTGGCCGAATTCGCAGCCCATGAACATCAGCTTCTTGCCGGGATGTGCGAACATGAAGCTGTAATAGGCGCGCAAGTTCGCAAAGCGCTGCCAGTCGTCGCCGGGCATCCGTCCCAGGATCGAGCGCTTGCCGTGGACGACTTCATCGTGCGACAGCGGCAGGATGAAATTTTCCGAGAATGCGTAGTGCAGGCCGAACAGGATGTCGCCGTGATGATGCTTGCGGTGGATCGGATCCTTGCTGATGTAATTCAGCGTGTCATGCATCCAGCCCATATTCCATTTGTAGCCGAAGCCCAGCCCTCCATACTCGACCGGGCGCGACACCTGCGGCCATGCGGTTGATTCTTCCGCGGCCGTGGTGGCCTGCGGAAAGCGGGCGAACACTTCGGTATTGAAACGGCGCAGGAAATCGATGGCATCGAGATTTTCCCGGCCGCCATATTTGTTCGGGATCCAGCCCCCCGCGGGCCGGCTATAGTCCAGATACAGCATCGACGCGACCGCATCGACGCGCAGGCCGTCGATGCCATAACGCTCGAGCCAGAACAGCGCATTCGAGACCAGGAAATTGACCACTTCGGTGCGGCCGTAATTGTAGATCAGCGTGCCCCAGTCGAGATGGCGGCCCTGCAACGGGTTGGCGTGCTCGTAAAGCGCGGTGCCGTCGAAATTGCCCAGCCCATGCGGATCGTCGGGAAAATGCCCGGGCACCCAGTCCAGCATCACGCCAAGACCTTCGCGATGGCAGGCATCCACCAGCGCGGCAAAATCCTCCGGCCCGCCAAATCGGCTGGTCGGCGCGTACAATCCGGTCGGCTGATAGCCCCACGAGCCGTCGAACGGGTGTTCGCTGACGGGCAGAAATTCGACATGGGTAAAGCCGAGATCGCGGACATAGCGCGGAAGCTGCTCCGCCAGCTCGCGATAGGTCAGCCATTCGTTGTGGCCCTTGCGCCGCCACGAGCCGAGGTGGACCTCGTAGATCGACATCGGCGCGCCGAGCGCGTTGATATTGGCGGGAGCCGGCCGGGGGCGCGGCAGCCTGGCCTCGTCGAAAACGATCGATGCCGTCTTCGGGCGCATCTCGGTGGCAAATGCCAGTGGATCGGATTTCAGCGGCAAGTGCTGGCCGCGTGGGCCGACAATATCGAATTTGTAATGATCGCCGGGTTTGGCGTGCGGAATGAACAGCTCCCAATAGCCGACCCCGCGCACGCGCATTGGATGGCGCCGTGCATCCCAGAAATTGAAATCGCCGACCACGCTGACCCGGCGCGCATTGGGCGCGAGCACGACGAAGCCCACGCCGGGAACGCCGTCCAGCGTCATCGGATGCGCGCCAAGCTTGTCGTAGATTCGCTGGTGGGTGCCTTCGCCCAGAAGATACAGATCGAAGTCGCTCAAAACCGGCGGAAAGCGGTAGGGGTCGTCGAGCTCGACCACGGTCTCGCCAAAACGGGCGCGCAACTGGTAGCGCCTGGAGCCGTTCGGAAGCGCGCCGGCAAACAAGCCTGCGTCATGAATGCGCGCCAGCGCCGCCGCTTCGCCATGTTCGCCGATCGCCTCGACGTTCGATGCCTCGGGCAGGAACGCGCGCACCACCGTCTTGTCGCCCTCTTTGTGGAGGCCGAGATAATGAAATGGATCGGAGTGGCGGCCCTCGATAATCGCGTAGGCCTCTGCGGGCAATTTGGTCATGAGGCCTCGTTTGGTTGCGAATACAATATTCGAAGCAGCCCCATCAGCGGGACGCGCAGCCATTCAGGCCTGTAGGCCAGCTCGTATTCGATCTCGTAGAACGCTTTCTCAAGCAGAAAGAAATCCAGCAAATGCTCGGCAGCCTGCCGATCGGCCGGCCACAGACGTTGATCGGTCATGCTCTCGCGATAGGCGGCGAGAAACGCCGCGGCCGAGCGTCCGCGCCATTCCGACAGCGCGGCGGCAATCTTGCCGTGTTCGTCGCCCGCCACCTTCAGCGCGCGCTCGAGCGCTGCAGTTGCCGAATAGTCGATCGAACGGATCAGGCCTGCGACGTCGCGTGCCGCGGGTCCCTTGCGCCGCCGCGCCTGTAGCGGCCGGCGTGGCTCGCCCTCGAAATCGATGATGAAGATATCGTCCTTCACGATCAGCACCTGTCCAAGATGGAAGTCGCCATGATGGCGGATGTTGAGGCTGTCGACATCCGGCGGCAGCAGCGCGCCCAAGCGCTGCCTCAAGCTCGCGCGTTGTGCGAGCAATTCGTCGACCAGCAGGCGATCGGCTTCCTTGATCGCATCGCGGCGTTGTTTCAATGCGTCGAACACCCGTTCGGCGCGGCCAGCCACATCTTCGATCCAACGTTGCACGTCCTCGGGCCGGGCCGGCTCCGGTGCAAAGTCGGCAAGTTCATCGCTCCCGGCGAGCGCGATATGCATTTCCGCGACACGTCTTCCGATTTGGGCCATATAATGCAAATAGGGGAGCTGCTCCTCGCTTTCACGGGGATGCTCGCTACCCGCCAAGAGACGCTGCTCATCGGCAAAGCGATCGAGATAGCCCGATATCACGGTCCAGGCGTCGCCCTGATTTTCGACAAAGGCGTGAACGACCCCGATTGCGCTTCTCTTGTCGCCTTCGACCAGTTCGACGCTGCCGAGCAGCGCGGGCGTGTTGGCGAAGCCCGCGACTTCGGTCAGAAACCGCCCGATCTCGATCTCGGGATTGATGCCGGATTCAAGCTTTCGATAGATTTTGACCACGTAGTCATGGTCTACCAGCGCCGTGCTGTTGGATTGTTCGGTTTCGACGGCGCGTATGTGCTCAGGCTGCTTGATCGGCCTGTCCGAAAACCTGCTGGTTGGCCTGAATTCAAGGCGCACGCCGTCTTCTTCCACGGTCAGGGATTGCCGCAGATTGCGCAGCAAAAGCGCGATGAAGATCTGGTCGGTGGCAACGTCGAGCAACGTTCCTTCCCGCGCGCCCTGACGTACCGCCGCAAAGGCGTGGGGGTTATAACGCTCGCGATCGAAGCGCACCCACTCGATCCGCATCGGCAATACGTAGCGCATCTTGTCGCCGCGCTGGGTCGCTTCAAAAAAGGCAAGCCAGGGTTTGTTGTCGCCAATGTCGCAAAAGGGGATTGCGGCGGTCACCGTCGGATGAATAGCCTTTGGCGAACGCTCCGGGTACCAGCGCGTTCGCGCCAGATGTCCCGGCAATACGTCGCGCTCGAATACACCGCGGGTGCGGGCGAGCGACACCCATGTCGCGTTGAGCGGCACTACCAGCGTTTCGAATTCCGGGACCAGCGATGGTGCGACGTGCTCCGATTTGTCGCGCTCCTTGAGCTGGAACCAGTAGAAGCCGTAAGGCCCCAGCGTGATCATGTAAGGCAGTTCGCCGATCGCGGGAAAACGGGTACGGCCAAGCATTTCCAGCGGAAGGCGATCCTTCCAGGCCGAAAGGTCGAGTTCGGTCGCTTGCGCCGAACGCGACAGGTTGGCGACGCAGAGGATCACCTCGTCGCGGTATTGCCGGACATAGGCAAGCACCGCGCGATTGGCCGGGCGGATGAACGTCATGGTGCCGCGGCCGAACGCCAGATTGGACTTGCGCACCGAGATCAGCCGCTTGGTCCAGCTGAGCAGGGAAGACAGGCTGCGCGACTGCGCCTCGACGTTGACCGCTTCATAGCCATAGACCGGGTCCATGATCGGCGGCGCGTAAAGCCGCGCCGGATCGGCGCGGGAGAACCCGCCATTGCGGTCCGGCGTCCATTGCATCGGCGTGCGCACGCCGTTGCGGTCGCCGAGATAGATATTGTCGCCCATGCCGATTTCATCGCCGTAATAGATGATCGGCGTCCCCGGAAATGACAGCAACAGCGAGTTCATCAACTCGATCTTGCGCCGGTCATTGTCCATCAACGGCGCCAGGCGCCGGCGGATGCCGACATTGATGCGCGCGCGAGGATCGTTGGCGTAGGTCGACCACAGATAGTCGCGCTCGACATCAGTGACCATTTCCAGCGTCAACTCGTCATGGTTGCGCAGAAACAGCGCCCACTGGCAATTGCTCGGGATATCCGGCGTCTGGCGCAGAATATCGGTAATCGGAAAGCGATCCTCCTGGGCGATCGCCATGTAGATCCGCGGCATCAGCGGGAAATGATAGGCCATGTGGCATTCATCGCCCTGGCCGAAATATTCCTGGACATCCTCCGGCCATTGATTGGCCTCCGCCAGCAGCAATTTGCCCTTGGCGTAGGCGTCGAGTTCGGCGCGCAGCTGCTTGATGATGGCATGGGTTTCCGGCAGGTTCTCGTTGCTGGTGCCCTCGCGTTCGCACAGATAGGGGATGGCATCGAGACGGAAACCGTCGACGCCGGTATCGAGCCAGCGCTTCATGACTTGCACCATGGCGCTGACCACGCGCGGATTGTCGTAGTTGAGATCCGGCTGGTGCGAGAAGAAGCGGTGCCAATAAAACTGGCCGGCTTCCGGATCCCAGGTCCAGTTCGACTTCTCGGTGTCGGTGAAGATAATCCGCGTGCCCGCATATTTCTGGTCGGTATCGCTCCACACATACCAGTTGCGCGCGCTCGACTTCGGATCGCTGCGGCGGGCGCGCTTGAACCAGTCGTGCTGGTCGGAGGTATGGTTGATGACGAGTTCGGTAACAACTCTTAAGCCCCGCTTCTTGGCTTCGACGATGAAGCGGCGGAAATCCTTCATGGTCCCGAAATCGGGATTGATCGCGCCGTAGTCGGCGATGTCATAGCCGTCATCGCGGCCGGGCGAGGGATAGAACGGCAATAGCCACAGCGCGGTGACGCCGAGGTCCTGCAGATAGTCGAGCTTTTCGGTCAACCCTGCGAAATCGCCGATGCCGTCATTGTTGCTGTCGGCAAAAGCCTTGACGTGGAGCTGATAGATGATGGCATCCTTGTACCAAAGGTCGTCGCCATCCAGCGCCGTGACCGGCAGCTCGTTTGCGTCTATGGATGGCAAAAGGTTCATGGTGCAGCTCACGCCAGGCAGCGAAACAGGTACGCCGGATCGCGCACCGGATCGATCCGCAGTCGAAGCCCGCCCCACTCCACGGGATAGCGTTCGCCCGTGATCAGGTTCTCGACCGCGGTGACGTGGCGGCGATTGCTGCCGGTCCCGAGCTGGACGTCGCCAAGCGGAAGCCAGAATTCGTGCACCTCGCGCGATAGCGCAATTGCGACCGCGACGGTGTTGGTTTGGTCGACCGATTCTTTCACGAAGCCGATGACGTTGCCGTCATCGATCGGAATAAAGCGCAATTGGCTTGTCTGCTGCAGCGCCGGGTTTTCCCGGCGGGCGCGGTTGAGATCGCGGATGTAGGGCTTGATATTGCCCGGTTTGTCCCAGTCCCTCACCTTGATCTCGTATTTTTCGGAATCGAGATACTCTTCACGGCCTGGTATCGGATCATGTTCCAAAAGTTCGAATCCGTTGTAGATGCCGTAGGTGGCGGACAGCGTGGCGGCAAGCGCGACGCGGGATTTGAACATCCACGGCTCCCCGCTTTGCAGATGCCAGGGCAGGATATCCGGCGTATTGACGAAGAAATTCGGGCGATAGTAATCGCGCTCCGGATAGGCCGTTAGCTCGGTCAGATACTGCTCCAGCTCCCACTTCTGGGTCCGCCACGTAAAGTAGGTATAGGATTGCGTGAAGCCAAGCTTGGCGAGGCCCTTCATCAATTTGGGCCGCGTAAAAGCTTCGGCGAGGAAGATGACGTCGGGATGGCGGAGCTGAACTCCTCGAATCAGCCATTCCCAGAATCTGAAGGGTTTGGTGTGGGGGTTGTCGACCCGGAAAATCTTCACCCCCTGTTCGATCCAGAACAGCACCACATCGCGCAACGCGTTCCACAGCGCGCCGGCGTCCTCCGACGAGAAGTCGGGATTGACGATGTCCTCATATTTCTTGGGCGGGTTTTCCGCATAGCGCATCGAGCCGTCCGGCCGGCGCCTGAACCATTGCGGATGCTGCTTGAGCCAGGGATGATCCGGCGAGCATTGAATCGCGAAGTCGAGCGCGACTTCCATCTCAAGCCGGTTGCACGCCGCAACGAAGTCACGGAAATCTTCCAATGTGCCCAATTCCTGATGCACTGCATCGTGGCCGCCCTCGGCGGCGCCGATCGCGTACGGGCTTCCGGGATCGCCTTCTACTGAAGTCACCGCGTTGTTGCGGCCCTTGCGGTTGGTGCGGCCGATCGGATGAATCGGTGTGAGATAGACCACGTCAAAACCCATCGCCGCGATGTCAGGCAATCGCGCGATGCTGTCCTTGAAGGTGCCGTGCTGGCCTGGAATCCGTCCCTGGCTGCGCGGCACCATCTCGTACCAGGCGCCGGTCCGCGCCCGCGGCCGGTCCACCACCAATGGAAACAATTGCGATCGCGTCAGGTCGGGCCGCAACTGGCTTTCCGCCATGGCGTCTTTCAATTCGGCGCTAAGCAGAGGCGCGGCGTCGCCGGTCTGAAGAAAGTCCTCGCATTGCTTCAGGATCACGGCGGCCGCGGCCTGTCCCCCGGCCTGTGCCTTGGTTAGCATGCCCGCGCCCTCGATCGCATCGAGGGTAAGATCGGCGCCGGCCTTTTGCTTGAGTTCGAAGCCGTGCCGCCAGGTGGCGAATTCGTCGGTCCAGGCCTCGATCGCATAGACATAGCGTCCGGGCTGCTCCGGCACGAACGATCCGACCCAGCGGTCGTTGCCGTGATGGGTCATTGGCTCGCGGCGCCATTCGCGGTCGCGCTCCCGCCGCCACAGCAGCGCCGCCGCCACAACATCATGCCCGTCACGATAGACATCCGCCCAGACTTCGGTGCGCTCTCCGACGATCCGCTTCACAGGAAAGCGGCCGCCGTCGATCAGCGGATAAACATCCTCAATATGAAAAGCGCCGACGGCCGCGGCGCTCTCGACAGTTTGAGTTGTTTTGTTCACGGTGATGCCATTGACATGGATATGACGTCCCGTTTCGATTGCGGGAAAGGAGACGCTGCGAACCCATATAGAAAGCCGCTGGCCGGGCATTGGTTCCCGGGGAACGCCGGCGCCACAAGAGAGTTAAACACGGTTATCCTCTTACTGCATCTAGAGAATTTCGCGACGTCCCTAACCGTTGCGTGCAAACAGCGTGCCGAATGGACCTTTACACCAAAGCTAAAAACCTCGGAATCCAGACCGAATTCCTCGACGGCCAGGGTCACCGTCATGTGACGGACGCTGAGGCACTGAAGATCATTCTCGATGCCCTTCCGGTACGGAAGCCGTACCGATTTCTCGAGCAGGCGGTGGCGGTTCGATCCGGCCGACCCGCGCGGACCGAACTAGGCCACGCTGCCACGTTTCCGTTGCGCTGGAAAATCGTTGCGGGTCTTAAGGTTATCGCAGAGGGCGAGACCCATGATCGCGTCATCGTGTGGCCGGCGGATTTGCCCGTCGGTTCGTACCGGCTGCATTTGACGGATGCCGCGTCATTGACTGAAGAAGCGCCGTTGATCGTGGCTCCGCCAAGGGCTTTTGGCGGCGATTTCGACCGCTGCTGGCTATTGGCAGTCCAGCTCTATGGCGTCCGCTCAGCGCGCAACTGGGGCATCGGGGACTTCGGCGACCTCGCGGGCCTGATCGAACTCGCAGGCCATCTGGGAGCAGACGGTGTCGGCCTCAATCCGCTGCACGCACTATTCGACGACCGTCCCGCCGATTGCAGCCCTTACTCGCCGAACAGCCGGCTGTTCCTGAATGCACTCTATATCGACGTCGAAAAACTGCCGGAATTTCGGCGCGGCGTTTTCGCCGCGAGCCGCAAAGACATTGCGCGGCTGAGAGCAAGCGATATCGTCGATTATATCGGCGTCGCCGAGCTGAAATGGCGCGCGCTGCGCCTGGCGTTCGAAACTTTCAAGGCCGATCCGGACAATGCACGCCGGCAGGATTTCGAAAAATTTCGCGCCGAGCGCGCACCGCTGCTGTCGCGGTTCGCCTGCTTCGAAGTGCTGCGGCACAAATTCAACAAGCCGTGGTGGGAATGGCCGGGGGAATGGCGAAAACCCGACGATGTCAAAGTCGGCAAACTGCGTGCGGGCGCGGATGCAGCCGAGATCGAATTCGTGGAATTCGTACAATGGACCGCCGACCGCCAGTTGCAGTCCTGCCAGGATCTCGCCGCCCGGCTTGGCATGAAAGTCGGCCTTTACCTTGATGTCGCCGTCGGCGTGCAAGCCGACGGGTTCGATGCCTGGAACGAGCAGGTCGCGATTTCCCGCCATCTCGCCGTCGGCGCGCCGCCGGACTCGCTGAACACATCAGGCCAAAACTGGGGTCTCGCCGGGTTCAACGCCGCCGGTCTGGAAATCAAATCCTTCGAACCGTATCGGGACATGCTTCGGGCTTCGATGCGCTACGCGGGCGCGATCCGGCTCGATCATGTGCTCGGCATGAAGCGGCTCTACCTCGTGCCGCACGGTTTTGCCGCCGACAACGGCGTCTATGTGCAAATGCCGTTCGAGGCGCTGCTGGCGGCGACCGCGCTGGAAAGCGTGGCGCATCGTTGCGTGGTGATCGGCGAGGATCTCGGCACCGTGCCGGAGGGTTTTCGCGGGCAAATCGCCGATTGGGGCATCTGGTCGTACCAGGTGATGATGTTCGAGCGCGATGATCAGGGCAAGTTTCGCGGCATCGACCATTATGCGCCAAATGCCCTGGTTACCTTCAACACCCACGATCTCTCCACCTATGCCGGCTGGCGCTCGTTGAGCGATCTCGCGCTGAAACGGTCGCTCGGGATCGATCCCGGCGAAAGCGACGATGCGCGTTGGCAAGCCCTGACCATGCTGACCGACGTCCTGCGTCATCACGGCATCGAGCGGCATGACCTTAATGCGGTGGTGGGCTTTCTGGCGCGGACCAAATCCCGACTGCTTGCGATTTCGCTGGAAGATTTGCTTGGCGTGATCGATCAGCCCAACATTCCCGGCACCGTTAACGAGCACCCGAACTGGCGGCAGCGGCTGCCGCTTGCGATCGACGAGATTGCCGCGGCGATCGACGTGCCCGCGCTCAAGACGGCGGTCGGGGAGCGGACGCGGACGGCGACCTGAAGCTCCAGACATTTCAGCCGGGGATGAGAATTTGCCCCAAAAGATCGAAGACTATGGACTGATCGGAGATTGCGAGACAGCGGCATTGGTCGGTCGCGACGGCTCGATCGACTGGCTGTGCTGGCCCGCGTTCGATTCCGATGCCTGCTTTGCGGCCTTGCTCGGTACCCATCGGAACGGCCGCTGGCTGATCTCGCCTGCGGAGGAAGTGACAAAATCCTCCCGCCGCTATTGGGACAATACGCTGATCCTGGAGACGCGGTTTGAGACCGCAAACGGCGTTGTCGCCCTGATCGATTTCATGCCGCCGCGCGGCAACGCCTCCGACGTCGTCCGGCTGGTGCGCGGCGTCACGGGCAAGGTGAAGCTGCAGATGCAGCTGGTGATCCGCTTCGGCTTCGGCGTCGATATCCCCTGGGTCAAGCGAACCGAAGATGGCGCGCTGCTGGCGATTGCCGGCCCGGACATGACGGTGCTGCGAACGCCGGTCGAGACCCGTGGCGAGGACTTGACCACGGTCGCCAATTTCGAAGTGAGCGAAGGGGAGACCATTCCCTTCGTGCTCACCTATGGGCCTTCGCATCTACCGCTTCCCGCACCGATCAACCCCGCGCAAGCCTTGCAGGACACCGAAGATTTCTGGACCGAGTGGTGCAGCCGCTGCACCTATGAGGGCGACAACCGCGATCTGGTGATGCGTTCGCTGATCACGTTGAAGGCGCTGACCTATGGACCGAGCGGCGGCATTGTCGCGGCGCCCACTACCTCGCTGCCGGAAAAGCTGGGCGGGATGAGAAACTGGGATTACCGCTTTTGCTGGCTGCGCGACGCCACCTTTACGCTGCTGGCGCTGATGAACTCTGGCTATACCGACGAAGCCTTGGCCTGGCACAATTGGCTTTTGCGCGCCGCGGCAGGCTGGCCTGCGAACATGCAGATCATGTACGGCATCGTGGGCCAGCGGCGCCTTTTGGAATGGGAGGCCGACTGGTTGTCCGGGTATGAAGGCGCGCAACCCGTTCGGGTCGGCAATGCGGCACATGCCCAACTGCAACTCGATGTTTACGGTGAGTTGATCGACGCCTTTTATCAGTCGCGGGTGGCGGAGCTGCAACTCGACGACGGCTCCTGGGCGCTGGGGCGGGCCGTGCTTGAGCATCTGTTGGAAGTATGGGACCAGCCCGATCACGGCATCTGGGAGAGGCGCGGTGATCGGAAGCATTACGTTTTGTCGAAGGTGATGACATGGGTCGCGTTCGATCGCGCCATCAAAGGCGCCGAAAGGTTCGGATTTGAAGCGCCGCTCGATCGTTGGCGGGCGTTGCGCGATACCATCTGCCGCGACGTCTGCGAGAAGGGCTTTGACGTGAGGCAGAACGCCTTTGTCGAATCCTACGGCTCGCAACTGCTCGATGCCAGCGTATTGCTGATGCCCGCGGTCGGTTTCCTTCCCGCCTCGGATCCGCGTGTTCGCGGCACTATCGCCGCGATTGAGAAACACATGATGTGGGATGGATTTGTGCTCCGGCACGATCCCCGCGAGATCTCGGATGAATCGCAGCCGGTCGAAGGCGCATTTCTCGCCTGCACCCTTTGGCTTGCCGACGCCCATGTGCTGGCCGGCGACGTTGCCAAGGCGCAGGCGCTGTTCGAGCGCGTGGTCGCGGTCGCGAACGATCTGGGCTTGCTGGCGGAAGAATTCGATCCCGGTGTGGGGCGTCAAACCGGGAATTTCCCGCAGGCGCTGACGCATATCGCACTGATCAATACCGCCCATAACCTCAGCGTGGCCAAGAAGCCGGCGGACAAACCGGCAATGCAGCGGTCGACGTAGCGACCGAAAAACGCGCCTTCGGCTGCTAGCGGCGGAACTTGCCAGCCCAAAATTGATTGTTGTCACGTCGGCTGGAGGTTGCCGGATGATCCGCTTGTTCGTTGCGAGCATTTTTTTGGGATGGCTGCTATTTCCGGCCACGGCCGCCGGTCTTGATGCGGCAGCCATCAACAATGCCGAGTACCGCTCGAAGCCTGCGGCCGAGGACAAGACCGATGCGGCCGTCGTGAAGGCCCAGGTTCTGCTGGACCGGGCTCAATTCTCTCCCGGGGAAATCGACGGCAAGCTCGGCGAAAACGCGCAAAAAGCCCTGAGAGCCTTCGCTGAGGCCAAAGGCTTGGCCTCTGACAAGGCGCTCACGCCAGAGATTTGGAGCACGCTTGTGGGGACCAGCCAGGATCCCGTTATCGCGGAGTACAAGATTTCCGACAGCGAAGTGAAGGGACCGTTTTTGAAAAAGCTGCCCGCCAAGATGGACGACATGAAAAGCCTGAAAGCGCTCAGTTACACGAGCCCGCGCGAAGCCATCGCCGAGAAATTTCACATGAGCGAAGGCTTGCTTGCGACGCTCAATCCCGGCAAGAAATTCGACCGGGCGGGCGAAACCATTTTCGTTGCCAACGTGCTCAACAAGCCACCCAAGTTAACGATCGGCCGGATCGAAATCGACAAGTCGCGTCAGACCGTCAAAGCGTTCGACCCGTCGGGCGCGCTGGTAGGCTTTTTTCCGGCCACCGTCGGGAGCGAGGAAAAACCAACTCCAAGCGGCACTCTCAAGGTCGTCTCCGCCGATGCCAACCCGACCTATCGCTACAATCCCGACTACAAGTTCAAAGGCGTGAAATCCAAAGAGGCGTTCACCATCAAGCCCGGGCCGAATAATCCGGTGGGAACCTACTGGATCGGGCTGTCAGCGGAGGGATATGGCATCCATGGCACGCCCAATCCTTCCAAGGTCAGCAAGGCTGAATCCCATGGCTGCATTCGACTGACGAACTGGGACGCCAATCTGGTGGGCCGAAATATCAAAAAGGGAACGCCGGTCGTGTTCGCCGACGAGCCGCAAGGCGGCCGCAAGAGCTGAGCCACCCCTAACAAATTTCTGAAATTCAGAAATTTCGCTTGCCAACGGACCCAAATCAGTTCACTGATTCGCGCCGTCCCGTCCCGAAAGAGGGGCGTTGCGCAACGTCATCAACGCGGGGCGGGATGCGGTGGACGCGGGTGGTGCCTTTGACGAACGGCGCTGACGCGGACG
>Ga0307312_10000442_pt1 | contig 19433 bp, 17 predicted proteins | sample ER_DNA_202_FD_194489 | JGI IMG/M metagenome (GOLD analysis project Ga0307312, IMG submission 194489) | Bulk soil microbial communities from the East River watershed near Crested Butte, Colorado, United States - ER_DNA_202 | ecosystem: Environmental > Terrestrial > Soil > Floodplain | place... | reverse complement strand
GCGATGCTGGCGCAGCCGCTCCGCTACCCACTCCTCAACGCGGCCTGTTGCGTCCGCTACGTAGCCGCGCTCCGCCGCGTTCCGGATGATGCTCTCGAACGCCTTTCCCGCAGTCAGTTCGATTTCCAAGCCTGGGTAAAGCAAGTCGCGGTAGCACGAGTTGCAGATAACCAGCCGGTCCTCCCCGTCGTAGCAAACGAAACCATCAGAGATGCTTTCAATCGCTTCGGCGAGTCGACGCTCGCTACGCAGCCGCGCCTGTTCCGCGCGACGCAGCGGCGTTATATCGTAAAGCCAGAACAGCCGTTTGCCCCCGGACACGGCGACGTGGCCGCCGTGATAGGCGACCTGTACATAGGAAATCAGCAGGTGGAGCAGTTCGCCGCGCTTGCTCTTAAAAATCACTTCTTCGTTAAGCAACTGACCGCCGCGGGTGCGTAGCACCTCGATGATGCGCGTCCGATGATCGAGGTCGTACCAGAACAGCCTGGTGTCGAACAGATCAAGCTCTTCCTTCTCATACCCCAGCAGGTCGCGCATGCGCCAGTTGTGGAAGAGGATACGCCCGTCGTCGTCGACGACGCACACTGCCGCCGGGCAGTAGTCCAGGATTTCGCGGAGCTGGCGCTCCTGCTCGACGACCTGGAGCTCGTGCCGGGTCAGCGCCGTGACGTCGTAGACCCACAGCACCCGCTTTCCGCCGACGAAGCTGATGTGGCCGCCGCGATAGGCCACCTGCGCATAGGTCAGCAGCAGATCTAGGAATTGGCCGCTCTTGGTGCGCCAAACCACCTTCTGGTTCAGAAGCTGCCCGCCGCGGTCGCGCAACGACGCGATGATCTGGGAACGTTGCTCGAGGTCATGCCAGAACTCACGGGTGTCGATCCGGTCGAGCTCGTCTTTCCCGTATCCAAGCAGGTCGCGTAGCCGCGCGTTGTGAAACAGTAGCCGGCCATCCTCGTCCACGATCAGCAGCGCCGCCGGACTGAACTCCAGGATTTCGCGGAACTGGCGCTCGTGCTCGGCGGCCTCAGTGCCGGGCGGGCGGCCGCCATTGGTCGCCGTCGATCCGTTCGCTGTCGCGTCAGAAGGCATGCGGTTTCAGCCTGACAGTCCTGGTGAACGCTAGCATCGCAGCCCGTAGAATTCGAGGCCCCGCGCACGGCGAACAGAGAGACACGTCCGACGCGCACGGCCGATGTCGGCTCCGGGTCCAAAAGCCACGCCCTGAATGGGGGACGTCTGCCTTTCATCCGAAAGCGGCCATTGGTCTGCAGGGGTGAAAAGCGAAGCGTTGACTGCGCGCTATGGTTTCACGCCCGCTAACCGGTCGTGAGGGCGGTTTCCACGTCCGACGGATCGATCTCCTTGTTGAGATTGGCGTGCAGCTTGTCCTGGTCGAGTTCGCCCTCCCACCACGACACCACCACGCACGCGACACCATTGCCGCAAAGGTTCGTCAGGGCGCGACATTCGCTCATGAACTTGTCGATGCCCAGAACGATGGCCATGCCGGGCACCAGACGCGGATCGACGACGGCCAGCGTCGCCGCGAGGGTGATAAAGCCGGCTCCCGTAATGCCGGACGCTCCCTTCGAGGTCAGCATCGCGACAAGCAGGATGGTTATTTGCTGGCCCATGGTGAGTTCGAAACCGAGCGCTTGCGCAATGAACAGCGTCGCAAGCGTCATGTAGATATTGGTACCGTCGAGATTGAACGAATAGCCGGTCGGCACCACCAAGCCGACCACCGACTTGGAACAGCCGAGCCGCTCTAGTTTTTCCATCAAGGATGGAAGCGCGCTTTCCGACGATGACGTGCCGAGCACAACCAGCAACTCGTCCTTGATGTAAGCAAGGAACTTGAAGATCGAGAAACCGACCATTCGCGCGATGATGCCCAGGACCACGAACACGAAAAGCGCGGCCGTGACATAGAACGTCGCGATAAGGCCGATCAGATTCAGGATCGCGCCGGTACCGAACTTGCCGATGGTAAAGGCCATGGCTCCGAACGCGCCGATCGGTGCGGCCTTCATGACAATGGCGATGACGCCGAAAACCCCATGGGCCGCATCGTCAATGAAGGAGCGCAAGGTATGGCCGCGCTCGCCAAGTCCCATCAGGGCAAAGCCGAAGAGAATCGAAAACAACAGAACCTGCAAAATCTCGCCATTCGCGAAGGCCCCGACGACCGTGTCGGGAATGATGTGCAGGAAAAAATCGACGCTCTTCTGGGCCTCGGCCTGTTTGGCGAAGTTGGCCACCGCCTGCGCATTGGCCATGGCGCCGCCGAAGCCCGCGCCCGGACGCACCAGGTTTCCGACAATCAGCCCGATCACCAGCGCGAACGTAGAGACGATCTCGAAATAGACCAGGGCCTTGATGCCGATGCGGCCGACCTTCTTCGCATCCTGGATATGCGCGATTCCGGAAACCACCGTGCAGAAGATAATCGGCGCGATAACCATCTTGATCAGCTTGATGAAGCCATCGCCAAGCGCCTTTATCCAATCGTTCGTTGCATAGGCCGGCGCAAGCCAGCCGAAAAGCGCGCCGAGCACGATCGCAATCAGCACCTGAACATAAAGAACCCTGTACCAGGGTTTTGCCGCGGGCTCTGGCACCGCGGTTGCAATCGTTGCTGCCATGACGTCCCCTTCCCTATGGCAATTTGCCGATCTCTCCGCCGCTATCTTGCGGACGGACGGCCCACCGGAACATAGCCAAAATCAATTCGCGCGGCGGAGTCAATGGCGCCGGCGCCTTTCCGCGGGTAAAATCCAGCGCCGCCTGCGGACCGGGCCTGCGATTGTTCGCCCTATCCGAGCCACCGCGCGATACGGGTAACGGCTTCCCGCATTTCGTCGGCCGAACGAGCATAGCAAAGGCGAATGAACCGACGGCCGTGAACCGGATCGAAATCGATGCCGGGGGTCGCCGCGACGCGCGCCTGTTCCAGCATTTGTTTGGCAAACTCGAAACTATCGGAGGTGAATTCGGAGACATCGGCGTAGAGGTAGAACGCGCCGTCGGCGGGCAGGAATTTGCTGAGGCCGGCTTGCGGCAGGCCCTCGATCAGAATGCGCCGGTTCTCCTGGTAGCCGTGCTTCACTTCCTCCATCTCGTCGCGGCCTTCGAACGCAGCCTCGGCGGCAATCTGCGACAGCGTCGGCACCGAGATGGCGAGATTCTGCTGCAGCCGCTCGACCGGCCGCACCAGCGGCTCCGGCACCACCATCCAGCCGACCCGCCAGCCGGTCATGCAGAAATATTTCGAGAACGAATTGATGACGAGTGCGTGCGGAGACAATTCCGCCGCCGTCACCGCGGGAAACGCATAGTCCAGGCCATGGTAGATTTCGTCGGAGATGAATCGGATACCTGCGCCTTCCGCTGCCGATATCAGGCTGGTGAGCGCCTCGCGCGACATCATGGTGCCGGTCGGATTGGCCGGGCTTCCGACCAGCACACCCCTGAGCTGACTTTTGTGGTGTGCGGCGAGCAGGGCTTCGCCGGTCAGCGCATGACGGGTTTCGCTTGAGGTCTCGATCAGCACCGGCTCGCAACCCAGCGCGGTGAGAATGTGGCGATAGGGCGGATAACCGGGCACCGTGACCGCAACCCGATCGCCCGGCTCGAACATTGCAAGAAAGCCCAGGATGAACGCGCCCGACGAACCCGTGGTGACCACGATCCGCTCGGCATCCACCGCGCAGCCGTAAGTGTCGCGGTAGTGTCGGGCGATACGGGCGCGCAGCGAGGGAGTTCCCAGCGCGGAGGTGTAGTCGATCCGCCCGCCGTCGAGCGCGGCGTGGGCAGCCGATATCGCCGCTTTCGGCGCCGGAGCCGCCGGCTGTCCGACTTCCATGTGAATGACATGGCCGCCGGCGGCTTCAATGCGCGCCGCCGCCGCCATCACGTCCATCACCATGAACGGCGGAACGTCGCTTCGACCCGACGCCGTCAGCAGGCGCCGCGCCCGGTCTCTCAGTGTCGCTTCAAGCATCGATATCTGCTATTTGGCCCCAGACTAGCCGCATTCCATGGCTTGTTAGGGCATATCCCGTATCAGACCCGCCGCCAACCATCAAAGACCGCTCGATGCTGCTCCGCATGGCGCCACGCCAAAAAACGTCCAGGTTGACCGCTGTCACCGCGGCGGTCGCGCTCGCCATTGCGCCGATGTCCCCGGCGTTGGCCGAGCCGCAAAAGGGCCCGCCGATCATCCGCGATACCGAGGCCGAGCAACTGCTGCGCGAATACACCCGGCCAATCCTGCGCACCGCGGGCCTGGAAAAGCAGAACATCCAGGTCGTGATTCTCAATGAGAAGGTTTTTAACGCTTTCGTCGCGGACGGCCGTCGCATTTTCATCAACTACGGCGCGCTGATGCAGGCCGAAACCCCGAACCAGATCATCGGGGTACTGGCACATGAAACCGGCCATTTGGCCGGCGGCCATCTTTCCAAGCTTCGCGAACAGATGTCGCAGGCGCAAACCCAGATGATCATCGCCATGCTGCTCGGCGCGGGCGCGATGGTGGCGGGCGCACGAAGCGGCAACAGCAATAGCGGTCTGGCCAATGCCGGCGCGGCCGCGATCGCCGGGCCGCAGGAAATGATCCGCCGCACCCTGATCTCCTATGTGCGCCAGCAGGAGGAAAACGCCGACCGTGCCGGCGTGAAGTTTTTGACCGCTACCGGCCAATCCGCGAAAGGCATGTACGAAACCTTCAGGCGGTTCACCAACGAAAGCCTGTTCGCCGCCCGCGATGCGGACCCTTACCTGCAGTCGCATCCGATGCCGGCGGAGCGCGTCGCCGCGCTTGAGGAACTGGCGCGCTTAAGTCCCTATTGGGACAAGAAGGACGATCCGGCCCTGCAATTGCGCCACGACATGGTGCGCGCCAAGGTCTCCGCGTTCATGGAGCGGCAGGACACCGTGTATCGGCGTTATCCGCCGTCGAACGACAGCCTGCCAGCGCGTTACGCGCGCGCGATCGCGACTTACCTGCATGGCGACTTGCGCTCGGCGCTCGCCCAGATTGATGGCTTGATTCAAGTGCAGCCCAGCAACCCGTATTTCTATGAATTGCGCGGCCAGGCGCTGCTGGAGGGCGGCAAGCCGGCGGAAGCGATCGCTCCCTTGCGCAAAGCGCTGCAGCTCTCGAATAACGCACCGCTCATCGAGATGTTACTTGGGCAAGCGCTGGTGGCAACCGATAATAAGGCCTACACCGACGAAGCGATTGCGATTCTGCGTGCGGCGGTGGCGCGAGAGACCGAGGCGCCGATTGGTTATACGCAGCTAGCAATGGCCTATGGCCGAAAGGGGGATTTCGCGCAGGCCGATCTGGCTTCCGCACAGGCCGCCTTCCTTCGCGGCGACAACAAGACCGCGCGCGAACTCGCCTCGCGCGCAAAAACCCGTTTCGCAATCGGCACGCCCGGATGGGTCAAGGCCGATGACATCGTCAGCGCCAAACCGCTGCCCGGCCAAAAGAGCAATTAGAAATAAAATTGAGCCGGAGTACGACGTTTTTCGGACACCGGCTTTCACCAAGAGGACTTGCCAATGCCTTCGCTTCGCCTGCTCGCTCCCGCATTGTTCGCGCTCGCACTCTGCGGCACGCCGCCTTCCGCATCGGCGCAGAGTTTCTCCGATGGCCAGCGCGGCGATATCGAGACCATCGTCAGGAATTATCTGCTGGCGCATCCCGAAGTGCTGGAAGAGGCGATGGCTGAGTTGAGCAAGCGCCAGACAGCCGCCGAAGCGGAAAAACAGAAGGCAAGCGTCGCCACCAACGCAGAGACGATCTTTAATTCGCCGCGCGGCGTCGTGCTGGGCAACAAGGACGGCGATGTCACCTTCGTCGAGTTCTTCGACTACAATTGCGGCTACTGCAAACGCGCCATGGCCGACATGCTCGATCTGATGAAAACCGATCCCAAGCTGAAAGTCGTGCTGAAGGAATTCCCGGTGCTGAGCCAGGGTTCTGTCGAAGCCGCGCAAGTCGCCGTCGCCGTGCGCATGCAGGATCCCAGCGGCAAGAAATATCTCGATTTCCACCAGAAGCTGCTGACCGGGCGGGGCGCCGCGGACAAGGCGCGCGCGATGGCAGCCGCCAAGGACGCCGGCCTCGATACCGCGAGGATCGAGAAGGATCTTGCGAGCCCGGAGGTGCGCGCCACGATCGAGGAAAACTTCAAGCTCGCCGAAGCGATGGGCATGAACGGCACGCCGAGCTACGTGATCGGCCAGCAGGTGGTGATCGGCGCGGTCGGTCTCGACAACCTCAGGGAAAAGATCGGCGTCGCCCGCTGCGGCAAGGCGACCTGCTGAGGCACCCGATCGGGCGTTGCCGCGTGGTAGACACCAGGGCCGGCGGCGCCGGCCCTTTAATTTTGCGTAATTTTTGCGGCGAAGCCGTTCATCCCTGCTTCACAAAACAAAGTCGGTGGAACCGGCAAGATCACGGAACATGAGCCCTTCCGCTTCGTTGTCGGCGCGGGCAATGAAAACACCTGAGGAGAGATTCGATGACTAATCGCTTTATGATGTCGGTGGCCGCCGTGGCGCTGATCGCCGGCGCCGGCTTCGCCAACGCGCAGGGAACCGGGACGAACCGCGAACAGCCGTCGGCGGGTTCCAGCGCCCAGCAGAGCGCGCCATCTTCCGAACGCGGGAACTCGGCCGCCCAGTCAAAACCTTCGTCCGACATGAAGGCCACGCAGTCTGAAGACAAGTCGCCGGGCGCGGCCAAGAGCCCGCGCGCTGAAGACAAGGCCCAGGGTCCGAAGTCGAAGATGAGTTCGGAGAACGAGAGCAAGGGCGGCAAGGACATCAAGGCCGAGGGCAAGAGCGGCAAGGACATGAAGGCTGAAGGCCAGGGCGGCAAGGACATGAAGGCCGAAGGCAAGGGTGGCAAGGACATGAAGGCCGAGCAGAAGGGCGCGGCGGACAGCAAGTCCACCACCCAGTCGCAGACTGATAAGTCGGCCCCGCAGTCGGGTCAGACGACCACGCAGTCGCAGAGTGGAACGTCGGTCCAGTCGCAGACGACCGGACAGGCGGGCGCTGCCGCGAAGCTCTCGACCGAACAGCGCACCAAGATTACCTCAGTGATCCGGGAGCAGCACGTTCAGCCGCTGACCAGCGTTAACTTCTCGATCACGGTCGGCACCCGCGTGCCGCGCGACGTGAGGTTCTATCCGCTTCCGCGGGAAGTCGTGACGATCTATCCGGAATGGCGTGGATATGAGTTCATCCTGGTCAACCACCAGATCATCGTGATCGATCCGCGGACCTTCGAGATCGTGGCTATCCTCGAGGCCTAAGATCTGACGGTTGGCTTACGAGTTCGGGGGCGGGCAGAAATGCCCGCCCCTTTTTCATGATGCACGCCGGCCCAAGGACCAGGCTGCTATCGCGCCAACGTTGGTTAACCAGTGATTTCCGCAGGTTCTGCGCATCTTTTTGCGAGGCGGATGAGGCATTTGAAGGACCTCCGGAGCCGTCTAAGGCTTCCCCTTCGGCCGGTTGTTACCTATAACCGCGCCCACCTGCCGCATTTTTCGGGATTTGGATGGCAAAGACATCTGCCGAGACGATTTACGTGCTCAACGGCCCGAACCTCAACCTGTTGGGGACCCGCGAGCCCGAGACCTACGGCCATGCAAAGCTTGCTGACGTCGAGAGGCTTTGCGCGAAAACCGCCGCGCAGTTCGGCCTGAAAGCCGATTGCCGGCAGTCCAACCGCGAGGGCGAGCTGGTCGATTTCATCCACGATGCCCATGCCAACAAGGCGGCCGGGATTATCATCAACGCCGGCGGCTATTCGCACACCTCGATCGCGCTGCATGACGCCTTGGTGGCGGTGAAAATTCCGACTGTCGAAGTGCACATCAGCAATATTCACGCCCGCGAGGGTTTCCGTCATCATTCCTTCACCGCCAAGGCCGCATTCGCGACGCTTTCCGGCTTCGGCATCGATGGTTACCGGCTTGCGATCAACGGCCTTGCCACCAGGATCGGCGCCAAGGCAAAAGCCTGACGCATCCGCGCAATTACCAAGCAGAAAGTTCCGGATCAACATATGGCGCGCCAGCCTGACGGCAAAACACTTCCAGAATTCAAAAGCGGCGACGGGGCGCTGATCCGCGAACTCGCAATGCTGCTCGACGAAACCGGTCTCACCGAGATCGAGATCGAGCGCGCAGGGCTGCGGGTCCGGGTCGGGCGCAACATCAGCGTTGCAGCCTCGGTGCCGCCAAGCCTGCAACCTGCCGCTCCGGCGCCGGCAGCTACGGCGCCGGCCGAAGTCGCCAAGCACCCGGGCGTGGTGCCCTCGCCGATGGTCGGCACTGCCTATTGGGCCTCCGAACCCGGCGCCAAGCCGTTCATCGAAGTCGGCGCCAAGGTCGCGGTCGGACAGACGCTCTTGATCATCGAAGCGATGAAGACCATGAACCAGATTCCGTCCCCGCGCGCCGGCACGGTGACGCAGATTCTTGTCGAGGACGGCCAGCCGGTCGAATTCGGCGAACCGCTGGTGATTATTGAGTAAGGGCGAATAGCGAGTAACGAATAGCAAGAGTGTAAAACTATTCGCTATTCGCCCGTTTAGGACAACATGTTCGACAAGATCCTGATAGCCAATCGCGGCGAGATTGCCCTGCGCATTCTGCGCGCGTGCAAGGAACTCGGTATCGCAACGGTCGCGGTGCATTCCACCGCCGACGCCGACGCCATGCATGTGCGCCTTGCCGACGAGAGCGTCTGTATCGGCCCGCCGCCGTCAAAGGACAGCTATCTCAACGTGCCCGCGCTGCTTTCGGCTTGCGAGATCACCGGCGTCGACGCAGTGCATCCCGGCTACGGCTTTTTGTCGGAAAACGCCCGCTTTGCCGAGATCCTCGCCGAGCACAATTTGCATTTCATTGGGCCGAAGGCCGAACACATCCGTCTGATGGGCGACAAGATCGAGGCCAAGAAGACCGCCAAGAAGCTCGGCATTCCCGTGGTGCCCGGCTCCGACGGCGCCGTCGGGCCTGACGACGACGCGATGGCGATCGCGCAGGCCATCGGCTTTCCGGTGCTGGTGAAGGCCGCTTCGGGCGGTGGCGGACGCGGCATGAAAGTGGCGCAGACGCCTGAGGACCTGACGCTGGCCCTCTCCACCGCGGCCAACGAAGCCAAATCGGCATTCGGCGATGCGTCGGTCTATCTGGAAAAATATCTCCAGAAGCCGCGTCATATCGAAATCCAGGTGCTCGGCGACGGCCGCGGCGGCGCGATCCATCTCGGCGAGCGCGATTGCTCGCTGCAGCGGCGCCATCAAAAGGTCTGGGAGGAAGGCCCTTCGCCTGCGCTCGATGCCGCGGCGCGCAAGAAAATCGGCGCCACCGTCGCCAAGGCGATGCAACAGTTGAAATATCTCGGCGTCGGCACGGTGGAATTCCTCTACGAGGACGGCGAATTCTATTTCATCGAAATGAACACCCGCATCCAGGTCGAGCATCCCGTCACCGAGATGATCACCGATATCGACCTCGTACTCGAGCAGATCCGCATCGCCGCCGGCGGCGATCTACCGCTGACCCAGGAAGAGGTCATGATCAACGGCCACTCCATCGAGTGCCGTATCAACGCCGAGAACCCCATCACCTTCCGCCCCTCGCCGGGCAAGATCCTGCAGTATCACCCGCCGGGCGGGCTTGGCGTGCGGATCGATTCCGCCGTCTACCAGGGCTACGTCATCCCGCCCTATTACGACTCGCTGGTCGGCAAGCTGATTGTCCACGGCAAGACCCGCGGCGAATGCCTGATGCGGCTGCGCCGCGCGCTGGACGAAATGGTGGTGGAAGGCATCGAGACCACGCTGCCGCTGTTCAGGGCATTGGTCCGGGAGCCCGCCATTATCGACGGCGACTACCATATCCACTGGCTCGAGCAGTATCTGGCCGGCCACTCGGAGGGCTAGGCGGACGCTTCATCCCGAAAAGGCATTGCTGGCTGGAACCAATTGGCCGAACAGGCGTTTCGCTCGGCTGGGGCACCCTTTTCCCGGCTCGGGGACTGCTTTCATTCCGTTGCTTCATGACGCGAGATTTTTGTGACGCCTGACGCCAAGCGCCGGCGCGCGATTGGGCAAATCCTGCTGCTCGCGGCGGGCCTCGTTGTGCTGACCTTCATCAGCGCCGGTTCGGTCCATCTGGTAAACCGGGCGCGGGAGGACGCGCGCTGGGTTCTCCACACCGTTGAAGTGGAAAACCAGTTGTCGCTCGCTCAACTGCAGCTGCATCGCGCCGAAAGCGCGCAGCGCGGCTATCTTTCCACCTTGCTGGCCAGTTTTCAGACCGATTTTGAAGATGCCACCTCCCAGCTGACGCCGGCCCTGCAGCGGTTGAGCCAGCTTGTCAGCGACACCCCAGCAGAAAAGCGCCTCGTTGACGAGATGCTTCCGCTCGTTAATCAGCGGATCGAGGAATTCCGCAACACCATCGAACTTGCGCGGACGCAGCGCATCGACGACGCCACCCGAATCCTGCGCGAAGGCATGGGGCGCGACGCCATGAAGCACATCGACGACCTCGCGAGCCAGATGCGCGCGGAAGAAGAACGGCTGTTTGTCGAGCGCACGACCAACGCCGACCGCAGTCAATCGCTGGCGGCATCGATGACCTGGGTTGGTTCGGGCTTCGTCGTCGTGCTGGCCGGCATCTCGATCTTTCTGGTGCGGCGCTCGGCCCGCGCGCGCGACGACGCCGAAACGTCGTTGCGCGACAATAACCTCAATCTCGAGGCGACCATCGACGAGCGCACCGCCGATCTTCGCGAGGCCAACGACGAAATCCAGCGCTTCGCCTATATCGTCAGCCACGATCTGCGCTCACCTTTGGTGAACATCATGGGCTTCACCAGCGAACTTGAGCAATTGCGGGATGACATTTTCAAGCGGATCGCAACCCTCGCCCGTGCTTCGCCTTCCCCGGCGCCGGCGGGCGCGGCAGCGGCGGAACCCATCCTCGAGCAGGAAGACAAGCAGCTCGCCCAGGATTTTGCCGAGGCCCTGGAATTCATCAAATCGTCGATCGCCAAGATGGACCGCCTGATCAGCGCCATCCTCAACCTCACCCGCGAGGGGCGCCGCGAGTTCGAGCCGGTGCGAATCGACACCCGCGAACTGATCGAAGCCATCGTGACGACCGTGGCGCATCAGGCCGCGGAAGCGAAAGCCCGGATTCGGGTCGAACCGCTGCCGCACATCGTCAGCGATCGCCTGGCGCTGGAGCAGATTTTCTCGAACCTGATCGACAACGCGCTCAAATATCTCAGGCTGGGAGTTCCCGGGGAAATCTCCGTGCGGGGCCGGACCAAGCTCGGCTTTGCCATTTTTGAAGTCGCCGACAATGGCCGCGGCATCGATCCCAAGGATCATCAGCGGATTTTTGAGCTGTTCCGCCGCGCCGGTGCCCAGGACAAGCCGGGACAGGGCATCGGACTTGCCCACGTCCGCGCGTTGGTGCGGCGATTGGGCGGAACCATGTCGGTATCATCGGAACTTCACTGCGGCAGCACCTTCACGATAACATTGCCCGTCAACTGGGCAGGGAGTACCGGGAACAGGATTTCATGAGCCAGCCAGTCACCATCATCATGATCGAGGACGACGAGGGGCACGCCCGTCTGATCGAGCGAAACATCCGTCGCTCCGGCGTCAACAACGAGATCGTGCCGTTCACCAACGGTACAGCTGCGGTAAACTACCTGTTCGGCCGCGACGGCACCGGCAATGATCACAAGGGCCGGGCGTTGCTAATTCTGCTCGACCTGAATCTGCCCGACATGACCGGCATCGACATCTTGCGGCGGGTCAAGGAGAACAGATATCTCAAGACGGCACCGGTCGTGGTGCTCACCACCACCGACGATTCGCAGGAAATCAAGCGCTGCTACGACATGGGTTGCAACGTCTACATTACCAAGCCGGTGAATTACGATAGTTTCGCCAATGCCATTCGTCAGCTCGGACTGTTCTTCTCCGTCATTCAGGTACCGCCAGCCGCCATATGAATCCTGCGATGCCAACGCTTCTGTATATCGACGATGACGAGGCGCTCGCCAGGCTGGTCGAGCGCGGTCTGACGCGACTCGGCTTCAAGGTCGTTGGTGCGGCGAGCGGCAGCGAAGGGCTCGATCGCCTCGCGCAAGGCGGCATCGACGTCATCGCGCTCGATCAATACATGCCGGGCCTCGATGGTCTCGAAACCCTGGAGCGGATCCTGGCGGTCGCGGATGCTCCGCCGGTGGTGTTCGTCACGGCCTCGCAGGACTCGAACATCGCCGTCACTGCCTTGAAGGCCGGCGCTGCCGATTATCTGGTGAAAGATACGCTCGGCGATTTCATCCCCCTGCTGCAAGTCGCGCTCGACGGCGCGCTGCGACTGGCGCAGATCCGAAAAGCCCGCGATGACGCCGAGGCAGAGGTCCATGCGTCGCGCGACCGCTACGCCGCGCTCGCCGCCGAGCGCGAGGTGCTGCTGCGCGAGGTCAACCATCGCGTCGGCAACAGTTTGCAGATCATCTCGTCGCTTTTGCACCTGCAGGCCAATTCGAGCACCCAGGACGACGTCAAGGCGGCACTGACCAATGCAATGGGGCGGGTGGCCGCGGTGGCGCAGGTCCACCGCCGGCTCTACACCTCGCACGACCTGAAGAACGTGATGCTGAACCAGTATCTCGACGCCCTGCTCGAGGATATCAGAAGGTCCGCCGAGGGGAACAGGATGTCGCGGCTGACATTGAAGGCGGAGCCGATCGAGATCGATCCGGACCGCGCGGTGGCGATCGGCATCATCGTCAACGAGCTGGTGATGAACGCCGTGAAATACGCCTACCCCGACGGCGCCGGCCCGATCGACGTCGACCTCCATGCCCAGGGCGACGATCTCGTGCTGTCGATCGCGGACAACGGCGTCGGCCTCAATGGCAAGACCGACCCGCGTTCCACCGGCATGGGACAGCGCATCGTGAGCGCCATGGCATCCAAGCTCGAAGCCAGCGTCGAGCGCGATCCAAACCATGCCGGCACCCGGATCGTCGTGCGGCTTCGCCGCGTCATCGCGCCCGCCACCAACTCCGCCAGCGCGGCCGCCAGCTAACTCCGCAACTTACCACCCGAGCAGTTGCAGCCACGGCAGCACGATCACGAGCAGGCCGGCAAAATAGATCAGCCCGAAGATCAGGCCGAATTTCCAGAAATCGCCCTTGCCGATGTAGCCGCTGCCGAAATACATCGGCGCCGGTCCGGTCGCATAGGGTGAAATCACGCCCATCAGTCCCAGCGAATAGAGGCAAAGCAGCGTCAGCGTCGGGACCGACAATCCGGGAATGCCGGTGCCGACGGCGAGCACCACCGGCAGCACCGCAGCCGCATGCGAGGTGATGCTTGAAAAGAAATAGTGAACCCAGAAGAAAAACGAGACCAGCAGGATCATCCCGAGCATGGGTGTCACCGTCGCAAGCGGCTTGGCATAGCCTTCGGCAACCCACTTGATGAATCCGATCTCGTTCAGGCCCGACGACAGCGTGAGCAATGAGGTGAAGTAGAAAAACACTTCCCACGCGCTTTTTTCGGCGACGATGTCCTCGAATTCGATGATGCCGGTAACCAGCATCAGCGTGATCACCACGAACACCACCATGGTCGGGTTGATGAAGTTGGAACCGAGCATGGGAAGGCTGATCGCTGGATTCGAGCCGGTGATCCAGAGAAACATCGCCAGCACAACCAATGCCGCCATAATCCATTCGTGGCGCGAGGGCGGGCCCATCGTCGCAAGCTCGCCCGAACTCCAGGTGACGATTTCAGGACCTTCCTTCACCTGCGGCCGGCAGATCACATAGGCCAGCAACGGCACCAGCAGCAGCAAGGGAATCCCGAGCGGCGCGAAGCCCGTGAACCATTGCGACCAGCCGATCTCCACGCCAACAATCTTCTTGGCGATGCTTAGCGCCGCGGCATTGGGCGCCAGCGCGGTCAAAAACAGCGAGCTGGTCACGGCGGTGGTCGCAAACGCGGTCCACATCACATAGGTGCCGATCTTGCCCGCGGTCGGTCCGGGCTCCGAGCCGTAGATCCGCGGAATGTTGCTGACGATGGGATAGATCGTGCCGCCGCTGCGCGCGGTATTGGATGGCGTCGCCGGAGCCAGCACGAGGTCCGAGAACGCCACCGCATAGCCGAGGCCGATCGTGCTGCGGCCGAGACCGCGCACCAGCAGCAAGGCGAGCCGTCTGCCAAGTCCGCTCTTGCGATATCCGATCGAGAACACGAACGCGCCGACGATCAGCCACACCGTGCTTTCGGAGAAGCCGCCCAGCATCCATCGCAGCGATTTATTGGGATCGGGTTCGACATAGCCCATGACCCCGGCGACCGTGAGGCCGATCAGGCCGACCGCGCCCACCGGCATGGATTCAAGGATCAGGCCGGCAATGACGGCTGCGAACAGCGCGAAGTAATGCCATTGGTTGGCGTTGAGACCGGCCGGAGCCGGCACCAGATAGATCGCAAGCCAGATGCAAAGCGGTGCGACCGTCCTCCATGTGATTTTCACGAATGCCCCTTTTGGTTTCCCAAGCGTTTTGCAAGCTCAGTCCCAGCGAACATGCGCCTTGGCCGCAGCACCGTAGCATAGCCGCTGGCCGCCGGCCGGACCAACCTTGCAGCGCGCCGGCGCCTGTTGTGGACAAGCAAGGCCGAGGGGCGGCGGTGACACGATGCAATGATGGTCCGCCCCATCGCACGCCCGCCCTCACCCTGCTATCATTTCACCCATGACCACCCGCGACTCCGCCTCTTCCGAAATCACGCCCGAAGTGCTGCTGCGCGCATATGCCTGCGGCATCTTTCCGATGGCGGAAAGCGCCGAAGACCCGACCCTGTTCTGGGTCGAGCCGGAAATGCGCGGCGTGATACCGCTCGACGGCTTTCGCATCCCCTCGCGCCTGGCACGCACGGTACGCTCCGACGCCTTCACCGTCACCGTCGACACCGCCTTCAAGGCCGTCATCGCCGGCTGTGCCGCGCCGCAGCCCGGCCGCGAGGACACCTGGATCAACAAGCGCATCCGCGATCTCTACATCGGGCTGCATGAACTCGGACATGCCCATAGCGTCGAGGTCTGGAACAATGACGACCTTGTCGGCGGGCTCTACGGCGTCAGCCTCGGGCGCGCCTTCTTCGGCGAGAGCATGTTTCATCGCGTCCGCGACACCTCGAAAGTGGCGCTGGTTCACCTGGTGGCGCGGCTGATCACGGGCGGCTTCCAATTGCTCGACACGCAATATGTGACCGAGCACTTGCGCAGCTTTGGGGCGGTCGAGGTCTCGCGGCGGCGCTATACGGCGCTGCTCGACAAGGCGATCAGGGGCGAGGCGAATTTTCGGAGGTTGCCGCTCGATCGGCCGATCAGCGGCGCGCGGGCGCTGGGGATCATCGCGGCGCGCGGGTGACGGCGTCGTCGTGTCCCGCACGCAGCGCCGCGCATTTTGCGGCGATGCAGGCCCTGGTATCCCAATGCACAACGCCGCCCAAGCGGAATATAATCGCTCGGCGGCGTTGCTTATTAGCGCTGGGCCCTCAAATCCCCAGCACGGTTATGTCTGCGCAGGCCGTGCAAAGGTTCATGCAAAAAATCGCGCCGGGCCGGAAATCTTCTCCAGGTCGGTAGGTTCCACTAATCGTGCTTGCTACCTGAAAATCCCGAACAGGCCGCCGGGCTGCTGCGGCGGCGCTTGGGGCTGCTGCTGGAACTGGGGCTGAGGTGGCGGCGGCGGACGCTGCGCCTGCTTTGGCGGCGCGCGCTTTTGTGCCGGCGGCGGTGCGGCAGGCTTGGGCGGTTCGGTCGGGGCTGCGTTGACGAGGGTGGTTTCGGGGCCTTTGCAGTCGGTCAGCCAGATGTCGTAGATCGGGTGCTCGACACCGTGCAGGCCGGGGCTCGCCGCGAACATCCAGCCCGAGAAAATCCGCTTCACCTCGCCCTGCAGGGTGATCTCGTCAACCTCGACAAAGGCATCGGTGTTGGCGGCCTCCGTTGCCGGACGCGTGTAGCAGGCATCGGTCTTCACCCGCAGCGCGCCGAACTGGACGGTCTCCCCGATATCCTCGTCGAAGTTGATGATGCGTCCGGTGATCTTGTCGAGCCCCGAAAAGCTCGCCTTCTTGTTGGCGATCTTCTGCGCCGGCGGCTCGGAGACCACCTCGTCGCCGGGCTGCAACGTCGCCGGCGATTGCGGCACGCCCTTCGGCTGGCGTTGTCCCGGCGGCAATCCCGGCAGCGCATTGGCTCCCGGCGGCGCGACCGCGACCCCCTGGCCGGGCTGCGGCGGCGCCACCGCGATCCCTGGCGGCGTATTCTGCGGAATGACGGTGGTGCCTGGCGGCGGCGCCAGCGGTTGCGACTGAACCGAGCCAGGAGGCGGCACTCCCTGCCCCGGCAGCGGGCGATTGGGCGTCGGCAACAGGCGGCCCTGGGGCAGTTCCGGAACCTCTTCTTCGTCGTCGGGCGGCGGGGCGCCACGGGGAACATTGCCGGGCGGTCGCGGCGGGGGATCGGAAAAGATGTTGCCGATCTGCGCGCGCGCGGGCGGCGCAAGCGAGATCGCTGTGGCCGCAATAAGGGCCGCAAAACCAGTCAGGGCAATGGTTCGAAACATCTCGCGGCTTTAACAGGCGAATCGGGCTCGCGACATCTTATTAGGGTACGGGATTATCCGCCGCGCGCAGGCCACCGGTTAACACGCCGAATACGGCGGGGAAAGGGCGGCTTTGCCCTCCCCAAGGCCACTGGTCAGCCCCCGATCCAGATGAAATAGTCGCTTCCGACAGGACGTTCGCGCGCCCGCGCGGAAGCAGGAAAATCCGGGTCAACCGGAGCAACAGGGAAACGCCACGCATGCCCGATCGAATTCGTCTGGATGGCAAGGTCGCCGTCGTCACCGGAGCTGCCGGTGTCATCGGCACCGCGACCATCCGCCTGTTGGCCGAACGCGGCGCCCGCGTCGTTAAGTCATTCCGGGGCGCGAGCGAAGGCGAGCGAACCCGGAATCCAGAAGTTATCAGCGCGAGATTCCGGGTTCGCGCTTCGCGCGCCCCGGAATGACAAGAATGGTTCAACAGCAACAGGTCTTCTCATCATGCCCGTGACCCTCGACCCCGATGCCGCCGCCGTGTTCAAGGCGTTTCAGGAAGCCGGCCGTCCGCCTTACGAAACGGTTTCGCCGGCGGAGGCGCGCGAGCTCTATCTGGCGGCCCGCTTCGTCAGCAATCCCGAGCCGCCGGAACTGAAATCGGTTCGGCCGCTCGCGATCCCCGCCCCTCACGGATCGATCCCTGCGCGCGTCTACACGCCATTAAAGCTGCGAGAGACCGAGGGTCTCGCGCCATGCCTGGTGTTCTTTCACGGCGGCGGCTGGGTCATCGGCAATCTCGATTCCCATGACGTGGCGTGCCGCAAGCTGGCCGACGAAGGTCAGCTCATTGTCATTGCCGTCGATTACCGGCTCGCGCCCGAGCACAAATTTCCCGCCGCCGTCGACGACGCCATCGCCGCCGCCAGGTGGATCGCCGACAATGCAAGACAGCTCGGCATCGACGCCTTGCGGCTGAGCGTCGGCGGCGACAGCGCCGGCGGCAACCTCGCCGCGGTGGTTGCGATATCGGCGCGCGACGGCAACGGCCCCGCGATCGCTGGCCAGCTGCTGATCTATCCTTCCACGGACCTGGCGCTGGTACATCCCTCGCACAGCGAGCCGGAGACCAGCATCCTGCTGACGCATTCCGTCATCAGATGGTTTTGCGATCACTACCTGAACGGCGCCGCCGACGTCGACGACTGGCGGGCCTCACCCGCGCGCGTCAAGAGCCTCACAGGCTTGCCGCCGGCCTATGTGCTGACCGCCGGCGCCGATCCCTTGCGCGACGAAGGCGACGAATACGCAAAACGCCTGAAGGAAGCCGGCGTGCCGGTGACGTACCGGACTTTTCCGGGTCAATTCCACGGCTTCTTCACCATGGGCAAATTGCTGCAGCAGGCTAATGTCGCAGCCCGCGAAATCGGCGTCTGGCTGAAGGCGCTGAACTAGGGCTCGTGCTACACCAGCGCTGCCCAAGATATCCCACATCAAGGCTACTGTGATCGAACCCGTACATTTGCTCGGAATACCCGTTGATTTCATTCTTTTCGCGCTGACGCTGCTCGGCGTTGCGCTATTCCATCGTCACACGCTTCCGATCGCGCTGACCGGGCTCGTCACCATCATCGTTTGCAAGCTGGCCTTCACCGGATTCAAATTCGGCGCGGGACTAGGCGGCCTTGGCCAGCATATGGCGCACGAATGGGTGATGCTCACCAATCTGTTCCTGCTGCTGATGGGATTTGCCCTTTTGTCCCGGCACTTCGAGGAAAGCAGAATTCCGGACGGGATGCCCGGCTTGCTTCCTGACGACTGGACGGGCGGCGTCGCGCTGCTCTTCATGGTGTTTGTGCTGTCGAGCTTCCTCGATAACATCGCGGCGGCGTTGATCGGCGGCACGGTTGCGCGTCACGTTTTTCAAGGCAAGGTCCATATCGGCTACCTCGCCGCGATCGTTGCGGCGTCAAACGCCGGGGGGTCCGGCAGCGTGGTCGGCGACACCACGACGACCATGATGTGGATCGCAGGCGTCAGTCCGCTCAGCGTGCTTGAAGCCTACGTCGCTGCCATTGTTGCGATGCTCGTGTTCGCGGTGCCCGCATCGCTGCAACAGCAGCGATTTTCCCCGATCCTCAAGAAGCCGCCCACGGGACTGCAGATCGACCCGGCGCGGGTTTTCATTGTCGCGGCCATTCTCGTTGCGGCGCTGGTCGCCAACGTGACCGCAAACCTGAAGTTTCCTGCCCTTCTGGACACGATCCCTGTCATCGGACTCGCGGTCTGGGCGATTATCCTGCTGACCGCAGGATTGAGATCTCCCGACTGGTCGGTGATGCCGGAGACCTTCAAGGGCACCGTCTTTCTGCTCGCGCTGGTGACCGCGGCCTCGATGATGCCGGTCGAAAAGCTGCCGGCCGCCGCATGGCAGACGGCGCTCGGGCTGGGCTTTGTCTCTGCCGTTTTCGACAATATCCCGCTCACGGCACTCGCGCTGAAGCAGGGCGGCTACGACTGGGGTTATCTCGCCTACGCCGTGGGGTTTGGCGGATCGATGATCTGGTTCGGCTCTTCCGCCGGTGTGGCCCTGGCCAACATGTATCCGGAAGCCAAGTCCGCGGGACGATGGATCAGCCAGGGCTGGCCTGTCGTCGCGGCCTATGTCATCGGATTTTTTGCCATGCTTGCGATCATCGGCTGGCATCCCGACACGCCGCGCTAGAGCATGATCC
>Ga0307312_10000441_pt1 | contig 19435 bp, 15 predicted proteins | sample ER_DNA_202_FD_194489 | JGI IMG/M metagenome (GOLD analysis project Ga0307312, IMG submission 194489) | Bulk soil microbial communities from the East River watershed near Crested Butte, Colorado, United States - ER_DNA_202 | ecosystem: Environmental > Terrestrial > Soil > Floodplain | place... | reverse complement strand
AAGGCGTCCATGAGCGCCAGCTGGGACTTCGACAATTGGAAATAATCCGCGATACGACGTGACGGCTAGTTTTCGATTGCTCAGCCGCGCTTCGTATCCGCGAAAATACGGCCTGGAAAAACTCATCAGCGCCGGACGATCACCATTGGAGACATCGACATCCACTTCGACTCGATTTCGGGAATCATCGATTCGCGAAACAGTTGCTGTAGCAAATTGCTCTCCAGGCCGCGAATCAATGGAAGTTAACGAACGCACTCGAGCGAATGGAGCGCCGTGTCGGTGAAAGACTTGTCCTTCGTCTGTTGAAACAAACAGGTCCCAGTCGGAACTCGGTTGGGGCGTAATATCTAATTCTCGCGCAACAACAATTCCATCGACGCCCAACAAAGCTAGTTCACCATCCTTGCCAGCTTGCTCATTGAGCAAATAACTTCCGACACCTGGATTGATCTCTCCGTGAATCGAAGTCGCGAATTCCCGGGCCACGCCAGCCGGCCGAATCGGGCTGTAGCCATTAATAAAATGCAATCCTGCCCACATCGGTGTACTTCCCGGGCGCAGAACTTCGCCGACTGGCTGCGGTTTGTTTGATATACAATAGGTAACCTCCGCCCACGGATAAATACTGAGATAAAGACGGGCTGGATCGAGCGGTGCAGGTTTAAGCAGTCTCTGAGAGAAATTGTACCTGGGAACGCCGCAGTTCGTCGGGATGTAGATATATGTCGTGAGTAACGCTGAAAACGTGATCGCCACGGGCACCCATTTTTGAAGTTCCGAATGGCGCAGCAGCATCTCCCAAAGACACCAAAATCCCGCGAGGCCGAGAAAGATCCATGTCAGCGGGAAAGCGTGCGACCCAGTCGTACGCAGCAGTAACATCACAATGCCCGTTACGGCAGTGAAGGCGAGCGCCGCTGTAGCTGGGATCGGTGATCCCGCCCGTAGCCGCAAAGCCTCCGCGGCACAAATCGCGAGGACCAAATGAAAAAAAGGTAACCATCGAAAACTCCAACGAAAAAGCCCAGCTGTGGGGATCATCGAGAGCAAGAGCACGAGCAAAAGCAAGACCAACTCCCACTTGATTTGCCTAACGAGCACGCGTCCGCGCAACGCCAACCCACCGATCAGCGCCGCCGGAGCGACAAGCCCACAAGCCAGTTCCGTTGCCGCGTGTGCCAAGTAACGATTGGAAAAATCGGCCCAATTAACGGTCCAGCACGGCAAGATGAGGCCGGGCAATGCCGCAGGAGGAACAAGCCATTGCCAATGCGCTCTCGCTGGCTGTAGTTCGCGCGCTGAACCCTGAACCAAATCGAGAATCGCGAGCCACGCGGGAGCCGATAACCCGAAGCCGAGGGCCACGCCAAAGAGCATTGGCACGACCGACAAAATCTTTCGCGTTTCGACTACTGACCTAATTGCCAGCCAAGCGACCAAGAGGAGTAGCATCAAAACCGTGTAAGGAAACCCGCCGGTCACGACGAGGTAAACAAACGGCGCTGGCCAAAGGAACCTCCATTTGTTTCGCTGTGAATCGAGTGCCCGCGCCGCGCCCCACCACGCCCAGGGCAGCCATGTAAAAGCGCCAAGCGCGCCGAACCAATCGCTCGCGCCCCAACAAATTATCCAACCGTTCAAAGAAGCGACAAGCGCGACAAAGATCGACAAGGGAGCTGAAAATTGGCGATCACGTGCGAGCAAAAACGCGCCCATTGCCAAAGCAAAAAGGTGCGCAATGGACACAGCGGCCGCTTGCTGAGGAAATGTGAACGGAAATTTCCAGACGGCGATGATGACTGCGTTCACAAAAACCGAGAACACTCCGTACTGAAATTCCCCCGCGAGATTGCCGCAGACCCACGAATAGGGGCTTAGGATTGGCCAATGGCCTTCCGACCAACTGCGCGCCATGTCTGCGAACACAGGCAGAACAGACAATTCATAGTCGTCGTTCCAAAAAACGAGCGGATCGTGCCAGAGGAGAATGAGACAGAATGCGACAACGATTGCGCCGGCACCGAGCGCGCCGGCGCAATCGCGTCGCCCAAGTGATCGGTGAACGGTGGTCAGTGAAACGGCGTTCGCCTTCGAATTCACGATTCACAAGTCACGGATCACAGATCGCCGATCACTAGAGAACAACCGGCTTCCCCTCGGTCATCACGAGGACCTTGTCTTCAATCCCATGTTCGCGTGCGGATTTGAGCAAACGTTGCGGTGGTTCATGCAGCGGTTCAAAGCCGAGGCGAAAAGTTCCATAGTGCATCGGGATCAACGTCCGGGCGCCGAGTTCGAGAAATGCCTTGACCGCTTCCTCTGGATTCATGTGAACTTCGCGGCCAGTTGGCGCTTCGTACGCACCGATCGGAAGCAGCGCAATGTCAATCCCGTAGCGATCGCCGATCTCTCTGAAGCCGGGAAAGTAGGCGCTGTCGCCGCAGTGAAAAATGGTGCGGCCGTTTGCCGCGATGACAAATCCACCGAAGTCGCGATGTAAATCCGCCAGAAACCGTGCGCCCCAGTGATGACAAGGTGTGAGCGAAATTCTGAGGGGGCCAAGCTCGACTGTCTGCCAGTAATCGAGCTCGTGCACGATGTGAAAGCCGAGATCGTGTACCAGATTACCTACGCCCATCGGCACAACGATCGGCTGGTCGGCCGCTACGCGGCGCAGTGTCCGCCGGTCGAGATGATCGAAATGAGCGTGAGTCACCAAGACGAAATCAATCGATGGCAAATGATGAATCTCGAAGCCCGGCTGCTTGAGGCGCTTGATGACCTTGAGCCACTTCGACCAGTTCGGATCGATCAAGACATTGACTTCGTGAGTCTGAACAAGAAATGACGCGTGGCCGATCCACGTAATACAAATCTCGCCTTCGCGAATTTTTGGAAATTGCGGAGGCCGCGGTGCCTGATCACCCGCCCGTTTTATAAAAAGGGACGGAATCAGGACGCTGGTAAGAAAATTGCGCTTATGCCAGTCGGCTCGTGGACGCAAACGGACCCGGGTGGAACGCTCGGCAGTTGCGCCATCCGATGATTGGCGAACAATGTTTCTCCGGCTCTTTTTTGGGAAACGAATGGGCACAGTCTTAAAGGATATGAGACAGTCGAGAAGTTAAAAGAGTTAAAAAAGTTACAAAGTTTGGTTTAGGCGCCGCGAGCGCGCCTTTTTTAACGTTCAACCTTTTTAACTTTGTAACCCTTGTAACTTTATCCATTCCACGTTGAGTTGTGTCCGTCATGCGAAGTTGGAAGCTCGTGGTTCCCCTGTTTCTGCTTTTTTCAGTCGCATTTGCGTCTGAATCACGCTTGCCGTTCAGCACTGTCTTTAAAGGACAGGACCAGTTCAATCGACTGGTTGCAAAGGCCAAAGCCGGGAATTGGAAAGCATTGCCAATTGGGGAACGGACCGCGGTGGTAGGACAGGCATTAGTCGGGACACGCTACAAACATTTCACTCTTGAGATCGACAACCGCGTCGAGTCGCCCTCAGTAAACTTTCAGGGCGTGGACTGCTGGACCTTTTTCGAGATCGCGCTCAGTTTCGCTCGAATGCTGAACGCGCCGGAATCGAACTGGACTCCGGAACGTCTGCTGCATTACATCGAGATGGATCGGTATCGCGGCGGCGAATGCACCGGCGATTACCTTTCGCGTCTGCATTACCTGGAGGACTGGCTTTACGATAACGATCGGCGTGGACTCGTAGAAGATATGACTCGCGATCTAGGTGGACGCAGTGTTCCACATTCTGCGCGGGAGATGAGCGCCGGCTGGCGACATTATCGTTATCTCGCCGCGAATCGTTCGCTGCTCGGACCCCTTGCACGCATGGAAGCAAATGTATCGTCACGCCCCCTTTACGAAATTCCGAAAAGCAAAGTCGCAGGAATTGAATCGAAATTGCGCAGCGGCGACATCATCGGAATCATTTCGCGCGACAGAAGCGGAGTTTATTCTACTGCGCACGTCGGCTTGGCGCTCCGCACAAGTGACGGCGTTTTACATTTCATGCACGCTTCATCGCCAAGTAATTACGGCCGCGTGGTCGTAGACTCAGAGCTTTCGAAATATCTGTATCGCTATCGCTCTGACAGCGGAATTTTGGTCGCGCGACCCTTGCGTTAGTCAGTTTCCTTCTCGTGAAATTCCGCGAGTAACTTCTCCAACTCGTCCAGAGCGTCATCTGCGTCGACACCGTGCGCCTCGAGCGTAGCTGTCGCACCGCAATCGAGATTGGCGCGTAGGACGTCAATGAGGCTGGAGGCGGAATATCGCTTACCCTCCTTTACGACCCAGATTTCCGATCGAAAGCTCCTCACGCGTTTGACGAACTGTGCCGCCGGCCGCGCGTGCAACCCAAGTTTGTTGGCTATGCGCACCTCACGTTGCGCCGAAATGGGCGCTCTCTTGTGCCTGAGGGTCATGCCTGGCTTGTCCCCCAACGCCGGTGCAGAAATTTTTCGATCGGCGAAAAGAAAATTTTGTCGGCTAGCAGACCGATCACGACAATCACAATCATAATCCCGATAACCTGTTCCATGGCGCTCAGTTCGCGGCCATAATGGAGAAGCTGGCCAAGGCCAAAACCAGTCAGGATCGTCACGAAAATCTCAGCAGCCATCAGGGAGCGCCAGGCAAAAGCCCACCCTTGCTTCATTCCACTGACGATGAAGGGAAGCGCGGCAGGGAGGATTACTTTAAACCACATGTGCAATCGCTTCGATCCCATGGTCAAAGCGGCGCGACGATAAATCGGCGGAACGTTGCGTACGCCGGTCTCGGTTGCGATAATCACCGACCAAAGCGTTCCCATCACCACGACGAAAAGCATGGCAGCTTCTGTCTGGCCAAACCACAAGAGCGCGAGAGGTACCCAGCAGACACTGGGTAATGTCTGCAAACCAAGGGCCATGGTTCCAATCGTGTCGCGAAACAGTGTCCATCGCGCTGTCAAGAGTCCCAGCGGAAGTCCCGCGACAAGTCCAATGAAATAACCGACGAGCAAGCGCCGCATTGTTATCACGGTCGCTTTCGCCAGGGTCCCATCGGCAGCTGCGCCCTGCAAATACGTGACCACCTGCCCCGGGGATGGCAGCAGGACGGGCGACCAAATCCTTGCGCGATACGCTGCTTCCCAAAGCAAAACGAGAACAGCGAAAAATGAAGCCGCCAGTAGAAACCGTTTCATTTGGCGGCAACAGCCTCAGCTTGACCGACGCTCTTCAGGGCTTTCGTAATTCGCGTCGCATGAGCAGCAAGATCAACGCTATTAATGTCACGCGGTCGCGGCAGGTCCACGGTAAATTCTTCCTGGATGCGACCAGGATGCGGCGAAAAAAGCAGAACGCGATCACCCAAACACGCGGCTTCGCGTACATTGTGCGTGACGAATACGATGGTTTTGCGACGCGCTTTCCAAATCTCTTGGATATCGCCATAAAGTTGCTCGCGTGTCAGCGCATCTAGCGCGGCAAATGGCTCGTCCATGAGAAGCACGCGCGGATTGGGCGCCAGCGCCCGTGCGAGTGAGACGCGCTGCTTCATTCCACCGGAAAGCTCATGAATATTGGCATGTTCGAACCGACTGAGACCAACCAGCTCCAAATAATACTTGGCGACCTGGCAGCGGTCTCTATTTGTCAGATTTGGCTTGAGCTTGAGCCCGAAAAGAACATTCCCAAAGACGTCCAGCCAGGGAAAAAGCGCCGGTTCTTGAAACATGACGAGTCGTTCGCGGCCAGGTCCAGTTACCGGTTTGCCATCAGCCAGGACCATGCCACTGTCCGGTTTTTCCAAGCCAGCAATGATATTGAGCAAGGTCGTTTTGCCACAGCCGCTGGCACCGACCAAACAAATAAACTCAGCTTCCGCAACGTTCAGGCTCACCCGGTCCAAGGCGAGGACGGGGACAGACCCGCTTCTAAAGCTCTTCGACACGCCCTCGATCGCGAGCTTCGAGGGCGCGATGACCTGGAGCTCCTCAGTAGCTGAGGAATGACGACGACCTGCTCGGGTCATTACGGAGCTTCGATCAGCTTCGACGTGTCTGTCGAGCCTTTTAAGAAACCTGCGTCTTTTCCATCTTGCACCGATTTGGCAATCAAATCGCGGGACACCTCGCTGGTAAATCGAATCCGCTTCCACGCTTGCGCAACAGCGTCCGGGGAGAAGTCAGCCCGCGTTTCCGCCTTCAATTCCTCGATCAATAACTTCTGCGCTTCTGCTTCGTTCTGTTGAATCCATTTCGTTAATTCCACGTTCGCGTCTGCGATTTTCTTCGCCAAATCGCGCCGATCACGAAGTAACTTCACACTGGAAACAAGCCACGTGGTGATGGTGTCCTTGTCTTCGAGGAAAACGCGCGCCTTCGCGTCGCGTTCGAGCCGCGTTACCCAAGGTTCGACAGTCCACACAGCATCAACCCCACCACTTTGGAAGAGTCCGAGTTGATCTGGATTCGCCGTTGGGATGACCGTCACGTCGCCGCCGGTTTGAGTAATGTTGAATCCGTGCGCTTTTAGCCACGCCCGGCAGGAAATGTCCTGCGTGTTGCCAAGCTGCGGCGTGGCAATTTTTTTTCCTCGAAAGTTCGCTGGCATTTTGATAGGCGATTCAGGTTTTACCACGAGAGCCGCGCCAGCGTTGGCTGCGCCGGAGATTACGCGAATTTCCTCACCGTTCGATTTGAAGTGGGCGTTAAGGGCGGGACCGGGACCCACATAAGTGACGTCGAGCGATTTGGCGAAGATGGCTTCCATGGCCGAAGGCCCGGCATTGTAGGTGAACCATTGAATCTCGACATTCGGCCCCAGCCGTTGCTCAAACCAGCCCTTGCCTTGCCGCGAGAGCGCGTGTGCGATTACGCCCTGCGCATGAGTGATGTTTGGAAAATGCCCGAATCGAATTGTGGTCTTCTCTTGCGCAGCCACAAACGGTGCCCAAAGCAGGAATGTCCCAATAATTGCTGTTATTTTTGTTTTCATAATTAGTTTCAATAGCAGAGCGGGCTCACAAACTGACAAAACACTCCGCGTCACGGTCGCGCGAGATTCGGTGACTAAAACATTAGCTGCATGCGTCCGATGACTTCATCGAATTGATCATCGCCAAACTCAGGATTGGCTTGGCGGAAATCCGACCACGTATGAAAGTAGTTGACCATCAGTTTGAGGTCGTCGCCGCGGATGTAATAGTTCAGGCCGCCAACAATTGATGAAATGCCATCACTACCTTTTTGTCCGGGGTTTAAGTGCTGCCACTGAACCACAGCCTGCAACTTTTTCGGTATCAAGAAATAGCCGCCGGTCACATAAAACCCGTCCGTCGTGAATGCCTCAAAGCCCGGAGGCACTCCGTTGACCGTGCGCGGATGAACGCGTTCCTGAAGAAATTCACCAATCAAATCAAACGGACCCGCCTTGAGCCACGCATCGACGCTCCACGCGGTTCGCTCATCAGCGCCAGGTAGGACGAATGGGGAAAGAGAACCGTCGTCATTCACCAGTAAAGTCAAGCTCTGCGAGATGTTTGTTCCCTCGTCATCGCGACTGTTCAGAATGTCGGCGCCAAGTTTGAGAAAGGATCCCTTTCCAAAAACGTCCTTGAACAAGGTGGACTCCAGCCGGCCCACATACATGAAGTTATTGTTGTCGTTATTGGTGGTGTTGCGGCCGTTGCCATTGAAAATGCCAGCGTAGTAGGTCAGCAGATCTGCTCGGTCCGGCCAGATGATCGCCAATGGTTTGCCCCAGAGCTGAACACCAATCTGTCGCTCGGGTGTGATTGCGCCGGTCGGTAGAGTTCGTTCGATCGTGAACAGGGTAGTATCAGGCGTTATCTGTTCCAAACCAAACGGCGCTTTCCATTGACCCATCTTGATCTGCGCCCAGGGAAATTGATGCCAGTTGATAAAGATGTCCGTAGCCTCAAAAGCTGTTCGGTTCGCATTAAGTCCGTCGCTGTTTTCAAAATCACCTTCGACTTTGAAGTCGAATTGCTCGGCAAAGTCGCCAGTGAGATTGATGCGTGCCCGGCGCAGGCGGAAACGATCCTTTAGCGCCGTCTCGCCAAAGCGTCCCTCGAATGCGGAAACATCGCCGTCTTCAAAATTCATCTGGATGAATCCGCCCAGAACCAGCTTCAATTCCGGTCCGCGCTGCTGCACATAAATCGGCGGCTTCTCTTCCACGACAGCTTTTTCAACATACGTTTTCCCGTCGTAGGTGATTTTTGTCTTCATTTTGCCTTCGCTGGCGGGCGCTGACTGTCTCTTCAACTCGCCGATCTCTTTTTTGAGCTCGGCGACAGTGCGCTCGAGTTCTTCGATTCGTTTTGATTCTGAGGAGGTTTCCGCCCCGTGGGCCTGGATCGCCAGCAGCATCATTGGAACGAGAACATTTATTGGTACTAAGAGCCATTTCTTGCTAAGCATACTTTTCTCCTTCTTGTCGCGTTTTTTGCTCCTCGGGCGTCTCTCGCCGATGGAGCATTGATGGATGACCGTGTGAAAAAAGGCGGTGTGACCTTGTCCCGGCGATATTTGCGAAGTGTGATCTCGACGATGTCCGCCAAGGTGAAACGATCGAGCATGGTGCTGATGGCATTTCGAACATCCAGCATCAACATTCGCAGGCCGCAGTGAACTTCATCCGGGCAAGTGCAGCGTGCGTAGGATGTTTGGCTAACGCAGCGAATCGGTGCCAGCGGCCCGTCGATTAACCGGATGACGGCGCCAAACTTTATCCGGTCCATGGGCCGCGCGAGCGAATAGCCGCCAAACTTTCCGCGCCTGCTTTTCACGTATCCGGCCGCCTTGAGTTGAGCAAAAATCTGCTCAAGGAATTTGATCGGCAGTTTTTCTTTTGCGGCCAGCTCGCTTGTCTGGAGCATCGGCCAGCCCAGTTCGGAGGCGATACCGAGATCGATCAATGCGCGAAGCGCATACTCGCCGCGTTTCGACAGCTTCATATCCTACCAAGTCGGTAGGAAATCATACCAAAACCTGGCATGCAAGTAGGAATTTAGCGGCGTATTGATTTACGCAGTCCAGCTTCGCTTTTCGCCTTCCGTAGCTGTTTGCGGGCCTTTATGGGCCCCGGGATTTTCTCAGGCGCTGTAGCTAAACCGAGGATCAAGCTCCCTCAACACGTCCGCAGCGTATTCTTGATCCTCCGCCGAAAGATACTCCCGATAACCGCCTACTTTTCCGCGACGCACTTTGAACGACTCCGGATCACGCACGTCACCCGGATGTAGGATTTTGGAGTCAAAAACCCCGGCTGCTTCTAATTTTTGCATGTTCTCGAAACGAGCAAACTCAAGCGCCTCCTGAAAAATCAACATGTCCGGCGTCGTTTCGCCCACCACCGCAAGCAGGTCTCGAAAATGTTCGGCTGGAGATGCTCGCAGCGCCTCGTATCGGATGATTGTGAAATCCTTTCGGCCTGAAAATTCATCAAGCCAGTCGTTCATTGCACGGACAATGCCGCGTACTCCAAATCTCTTGTCGCGCAGGAGCTCACTGACAGATTTTTGCTTCAATGCTGCATCTGCGCTGGGATCGCGCCGCGTCATTTGCAGGAAGAGAGAGACGAAACAATCCCGCGGGTCCCGCACGAGTAGGATGATCTTCGCTCTTTGAAGTTCTCTTCTCGGAACAAGATATTTGCCGCGCAAGCGGTCCCAGCGATTGCCCTTTGTCCAGTGCTCAAACCGATCATGGGAGAATATTACCCGCGGAAATCCCGGATGATCGTATCGCCCTGGCTGAAGGGTGAACTCAAGGCCATGACGCTTGCATAAGTAAGCGCAAAGAAATGTCCGGATCCATGTGCGTCCGCTTTTTGGCGCTGAAAGAATGAGGACCTCCCCACCTGAAAGCAACTTAGCGCGACTACTGAAGTTTCGGCGCGTCCACCGAAGAGAGCGCCGCAAAAATCGCGAGACCGGCATAGACTTCTCGGGAAGCCCCGCAAGTTCCCTGGGCTGAATCGCTTCACCGGAAGCCATATCCGCCTGTTGCGGGTCGGCCAAGGATCGAGCTGTTATTTCAATCGCCATTCCCGTAATTATTCTTTAGAGCCGCGCCTCTGCGAGTCTTGCGCTCCGGTTGCATAAGAGCCCAAAAAGAGGTATTTGTTCAAGCACAAAAAAGAGGGGGCGTACTGGCTTCGACTCATCGTTGGAAGCGCAGACGGCATGTCGAGGATGGTTCGTTGGCCTCGTTAAAAACCGGACCAAAAAACAAACGCAGACAACGAAGGTCTCGCTCTCGCGGCTTAATTGACCGCGACGTTTGCCGTGGGACGCCTGCTACGGCGGCAAACGTGGACAGCAGGCTGGCGAATCGGCGGAGCGACCGCGCCGGTTCGTGAATCGATTTTGTGGACGCTCGGGAGCCGGCAGTGTGCCGGCGCATGGCTTGGCTCCTCAGAATTTATCGTCGGATAAACATGTAGATGTTTGCGCGGATAGCGACGAGGACAGGGGTTCAACTCCCCTCGCCTCCAGCCCCGAAAGCTTTCGGGGCCGTCACGCCGGAGCCTTGGCGAAGGAGGACACACAATGTCCATGTCTTAAGTCCGCGTCTGGTCGCCGTTCCTCAAGGAGTACCTTTAACATCATAGGAACACAAGGCCACTAGCTGGCGCACAACGCACTCACTGCCCGCCTGATTTGAGCCACTCACTCCAGATCTGCGGCCGACCGTTTGGATTAGCGCGAGCATAATTGTAGAACGCGCGAACAAATGCGATCCGGTCCTCCATGTACGGCGCCTTCCAGTTCGCGGGCCCGGCCGGACGCAGCACATCGTAGTTGTATCCCAGTAATTTCTGACGCTGCACAATCTCCTCGAGCGATACGTGCGTTGCATTTCGCAGCATGTCGTAAAGCACCATGAACGTGGTCGTTCGTCCAAGTCCGGCTTCGCAGTGAAAATGCGCCCAGGCATTCTCTGGAAGTGCGCGAACGGCGACAATGAATCGATCGACTGCCTCATCGAGCGGTCGTGTATGATCTATAACGGCGACCCGCACATAACTGGCGCCCGCGGACGACACAAGATCGCGTTCGATACTGGCGTCTTTTACAATCACTTGTTGCGGGACGGCAGATTCAGCGTTGCCCTTCTTGACGGCGTGACCTGGCCGAACGGCAATTTCGCTCCCCGGCCCAAGCGATTGCACCCATGCGGCCTCGGCCTCTTCGATTTCAGTCTGGCTGCGACCGACATTCGCCCAATCGCGTGTCGCGAACCAGCTAACAGGAAGGCCATTGACAAATATGTGCGTTTCCTGCCGTAGATCGAAAATGGTGATCGTACCATGCATTCGCATCAGCAAAAGCTTGAGGTTATCAGCAGTAAACTCTCCGCTGCCAGAAGCGTGAAGATCCCTCAAGCCAATGGTGGCAGGCGTACCATTGCCAGCTTTAAGCGGTTCGTCAGTCGTGCGAAAGTTCCGCGGCAGAGCATTGGCCAGCTTTAGGTCAATGTCCCAAATCAGCACCGGTGAGCCCGCAGGACGCACCGGCGGATTCTTCAGCACCAGCGGAACCACCGACCAAAGCGTCGCGGGTGCAACAAGAAACGCAAACATAGTCAGAAGGAACAAGTTGCTGCGCCGGCTGGACTGCGTCATTCGGTGCGCAAGGCTTTGAGCGGCTCGACGTGTGTGGCGCGTCGCGCAGGAAAAAAACAGGCAAGCATCGCCGCTGCGGCCAGCAGGGCACCAGATATGACTAACGCAAATGGATCGCTCGGACTAACCTGATATAGAATCCGAGCGAGCACGCGGCCAGCGGCCAATGAAAACAGAAGACCGATCGTCACGGCCAGCGCAGTTTGGATTGCGCCTTGGCGCATGATTAAGGCGAAAATGTCACGGCGATGCGCGCCCAGCGCCATCCGAATCCCAATCTCGCGTGTCCGGCACGCGACCGCGTATGCCTTTACGCCATACACGCCGACAACGGCGAGTAACAACGCGATTGCGCCAAACACTCCGAAAAGCAACGCGCCGAGACGCACGATCCAGAGGCCAACGCTCTTTTCCGTAAGGTCAGCAAAAGGCGCAATGCTTAGAATGGGCAGGTCGGGATCGATGCTGCGCAACGTTTGCCGGATCGTGGGAATGAACGCAGCAACAGCATGTCGATCTTTCGTGGCAAGCCGCACATGTAGGTAAACATTGCCGTTGTAACCTTGCGCCAGCGGCACAAACAGTCGCCGGTTGAGCGTATCGTTTTGCACATCGTGCCGATGGCTACTGACCACCCCGACCACGAGCAAGTCGTTAGGCGAACCGTCTTTCGGCGGCTGAGTGTAACGAATGTGCTGACCGACCGCTTCCATATTCGGAAAAATTTTCTTTGCCATCTCGTTGTCAATGATCGCGACGCGCGGCCTATCTTTGTTCTCAGCTTCGGCTTGGGTGAAGTCGCGACCACGCAGAAACTTTACGCCGATTGCATCGAAGTAACCTGGTGTCGTCGCCGTGAAGAGCGCCCCCGCGCCGGGATCGGGCGCTTTCGGCTCGGTCGGTAGAGTTTCACGCACGGACATGATTCGTCGCGAGTTTGTGAAGTTGCCATAGGGCAACATCGTTCCAAGCGCTGCAGTCTGCACACCGGGAAGATCGCGCGCCCGTCTCACCGCCTCGAACATGAGGCGACGCGCCTCAGCGGGATCCTTTTTGATTAGCGAGAAATCCATCTCGGTAACTAAATCGCCAGCAGCAACAAAGCCGGGATCAAGCCCGCTCGCTTTAAGGGCGCCGCGAAAAAACAATCCGGCGCTGAACAATAGCATGAACGAAAGCGCAATTTGCGCCATCACCGAAATGTGACGAGCCGCAAAGAAGCGATTGAATCGGCCGCTGCGCGCCGGTTCGCCGATTTGCTGTTTGAGATCGTTGACGAGATCCGCCCTTGTCGTCTTCAGCGCAGGGCCAAGGCTGAAAAGCAGGGTCGCGAGGAGGCAGAACAGGAACGTAACTCCGAGGACGGTTGCGTCGGGTCGCAATTTGACGACGAAGGAAAAATTCATCGAGCCGAGCAGGCGCGCGAGCGAGTGCAGCAGCAGATCGTTGCACCAAGCACTGAGGACAAGTCCGACCAAGCCGCCGCAGATCGCAAGCAGCAAACCTTCGCAGAGTAATTGGCGCACGATGCGCCAACGCGACGCGCCGACTGCAAGGCGAAGCGCGATTTCTTTGGAGCGTGCGGTGCCTCGGGCGAGCAGCATGTTTGCAAGATTCAAGCTGGCGATAAGCAGGACTGCACCGGCCATTCCCATCAGCAGCGTGCCGATAAGAGTGACCGGGCCATCGTCTTCCGGTGAGGTGCTGATACTGAATCGGGACGGTGTGTGAAGCTGCAGATCTCGCGCGCCTTCCGCATTAGACGGCTGAATAGCGTTGAATCGCTGGGTGAGCGCCGGCAGACGCGCCTTTGCGGTCTCAATCGTGAGGCCCGGTCGCAGACGCGCGGTCAGATTGAGTGCGTAATTTTTTGCCTCCGCCAGATCATGCAGACTTTCCGAGTCGGCGAACGCCGAGCCGAGGTGCGAATGGACGCCAAGCGGCAACCATATATCGGGTGCGACCAGGGCGCTCACCCCGCTAAATCCATCCGGCGTGATACCGATCACGGTGTACGGTTGTCCATTAATCTGGAGATTGCTCCCGACGAAGTCATTGCGGCCGCCCATCCGTTTCCAAAATGCATAACTGGCGACCACCACCGGCACATTCGCGTTCGGCCGGCATTCCTCAGCGGTATAAAAGCGGCCGCGGACCGGCTGCACGCCCATGAGGGAAAAGAAATTTTCCGAAGTCAGAAAGGCGAAGCTTCGCCGCATCTCGTGATCGCGACCGATTCCGGCGACGGCGAACTCAAGCGCCGCAAGATCAGCAAACAGATCCCCACCGTTCTCACGAAACTCCCGATATTCCATGTGCGAGAATTGGCGATAATCGTGGTTCGTGTTTTGGCGCGCGGTGAAAATGTTTACCACTTCTGCTGGCCGCAGCGGAACCATCGGCCGCAACACCACGCCGTTAACGAGCGCGAAAATAGCCGAGTTAACTCCGATGCCGAGCGCTAAAGTCATAATCGCCACAGAAGTAAATCCCGGCGATTTACGAAGCTGCCGCAGCGCGAATCGAAAATCATTCATGTTTGTTAACCTCTGTTGCCGATCCTTCTCAGGCCGCGAGCCGATCCTCAACGATTTGGCCATCAAACAAATGCACGGCGCGCTCAGCGTGCCTGGCGAATCGTTCGTCGTGGGTCACCATGCAAATCGCTGCGCCAGCGCCATGCAGCTCTTTTAACAGATCCATGACCGCTTCACCGTTCCGCGAGTCGAGGTTTCCGGTTGGTTCATCCGCAAGCAGAATCGCCGGTTTGCCGGCAAGTGCCCGGGCAACGGCGACGCGTTGCTGCTGTCCGCCGGAAAGCTGGCAGGGCAAGTGCTTGGCGCGGTGAACCATGCCGACGCGCTCAAGCGCTCCCGTGACAGCAGATTTGCGCTCATCCGCGCTCAATCCGCGATATGTCAGCGGCAACTCGACGTTTTCGTAAACGGTCAAATCGCCGATCAAATTAAAACTTTGGAAAATGAAACCGATCTCGCGATTCCGAATGCGCGCCCGATCGGCGAACGACAGGTTTGCGACCTCTGTGCCCTTTAGCACGTAACTCCCGGCCGAAGGTGTATCGAGCAGTCCCAAGATCGACAACAAGGTCGTTTTGCCGCAGCCTGACGGCCCAGCGATGGAAACGTACTCGCCGTCGCGGACGTCGAGATGAACTCCGGACACCGCGTGTGTCTCCACTTCGTCGGTAACGAAAATCTTTCTAACATCGGTCAGCCGAATCAAAGGAGTCGATCCGTTTCTGGCTGATGTTTGCGCCGGCTGATTCGAAGTAAGTGAGGTTGTAATCATTCTGTTGCGTGGGCCGATTTTTGGATGAGATGCGCCTCGAGCCGTGGCTGGATTCAAAAAATTTGGATACGGCCATCGCGAGGCCGATTACCGGTCATGAATACCGCGGTGGCATTGAGAGGCTTTGCGCCAATTCAAACTCGCAATTCGCGCGGCCTGATTTAATTCTGAAATAGTGCGGGACGCGCTCACTCCAATGATGCAGCAGTACCGGCGGCTCCGAGGGAGCATCCCGGCAGATACGCTTTTGTTGTTCAGGCTCGGTGATTTCTATGAACTCTTCTTCGAAGACGCAAAGGAAGCCTCGGTCTTGCTGAATGTCGCCCTAACCAAGCGCAACGAAGTGCCGATGTGCGGCGTGCCGTATCACGCCGCGCAAACTTACATTGCAAAGTTGATCAAGGCGGGCCGGCGCGTGGCGATCTGCGATCAGACAAGCGAGCCGCAACCGGGAAAAATTGTTTCCCGCGACATCACCCAGATCATCAGCGCGGGCACGGTTAGCGATTTCGACCTACTCGAAGCGAAACGCGCCAATTATCTGGGCGCGGTGTACGCTGACGGCGGCATATTTGGTTTTGCTTACGCAGACCTGACCACGGGCGAGTTCCGGCTTACCGAACTGCAAGATCGACAATCCCTTCTCGACGAACTCGCGCGTGTTTCGCCATCGGAACTGCTCATCAGCTCCGAACAGAAAGATCAGCTTGGCCAGATCGATCATGCGCTTGAGTACGACAGCTACGCGTTCTTGCCGGAGCAGGCAATCTTCACCTTGTGCGAGCATTTCAAAATGAAATCGCTAGACGGATTTGGCTGCGGCGAGATGTCGCGGGCGGTCGCCGCCGCGGGCGCAATCGTTCATTATTTGAAGCATCAGCTTCGGCGCAACATCGATCACCTCACCTCCTTGCGCTGCGACGCGCCGACGGACTACGTCATGCTTGACGCCGCGACGCAAACGAATCTTGAACTCGTTGAATCACGCGGCACACGTAACACCACTTTGCTCGCGGTTCTTGATCGCACCATCACGCCGATGGGCGGCCGGAGGTTGCGCTCGTGGATTTTGCAGCCACTGCGCAATTTGCATGAGCTCGAGCGACGCCAGCAAATGATCGCTGATTTGTTGCAGGAACCAGATCTGCTTGCGGCGATCCGCGCTCAACTGAAATCGATTCGCGACATCGAACGGGCAACGTCGCGATTGAGCCAGGCCTCGGGAAACGCACGCGACCTGGTCGCGCTGAAATTTTCGCTGCAAGAGATCCCGAAGCTGAAGACGGAATTGCAAAGACTGATCGAGCGAATCGAATTTGGTCGGGCGGCCTCGCCGAGCACGCCGAACGTCACGCAAGAAAGCGGCGCGACCGGCGGTCGCGCCCTACCACTACAACTGCAAAGCGAGATTCACGAAATGCCAGTGCTGGCTGAGAAGCTCGGAAGGGCAGTCGTCGATGATCCACCGTTGGTGCTAAAGGAGGGCGGAATTTTTCGCGATGGATACGACGCTGATCTCGACGAACTGCGACGGGCGTCGCGCGAAGGGAAAAATTGGATCAGCCACTTGCAGGAGCGCGAGATCGCGGGCACCGGAATCAAATCGCTCAAGGTCCGTTACAACTCCGTCTTCGGTTATTTCATCGAAGTGACAAAATCCAACCTCGCGAACGTGCCTGCGCACTACACGCGCAAGCAGACCACAGTGGGCGGCGAACGCTTCGTCACTCCCGAGTTAAAGGAAATGGAGGCAAAAATCCTCGGCGCAGACGAACGCGCGCGCCAACTCGAGCATCAGCTTTTCCAAAAACTGCGCGAAGAAACTCTGCGCGAGCTCGAGTCGATCCAGCGAACCGCCGCTGCCATAGCAGTGCTCGACGTCATTTGCGCATTCGCCGAGACGGCCCGGTTGTTCCGTTATTGCCGACCTCAATTAGACAATACCCTGCGGCTTATTATCAAAGATGGACGGCATCCGGTACTCGACCAGAATCTGGTGGAAGAAAAGTTTGTGCCTAACGACACGTCGCTGGATGGCGAGACCATGCGGCTGGCGATCGTGACCGGCCCAAACATGGCAGGAAAATCGACTTACATTCGCCAGGTGGCTTTGATTGTATTGATGGCTCAAATAGGCAGCTTTGTTCCGGCAGAGAGCGCCGAGATCGGCCTGGTGGATCGCATTTTCACACGCGTCGGCGCGAACGATGACATAGGACGTGGCCAGTCAACATTCATGGTAGAGATGAACGAGACCTCGAATATCGTTAACAACGCGACCGAACGCAGCCTGGTGATCCTCGATGAGATCGGTCGCGGCACCTCCACATTCGACGGCCTCTCGATCGCCTGGAGCGTCGCCGAGTTTCTCCATGACAAAATCAAAGCGCGCAGCCTCTTCGCCACGCATTATCACGAGTTGACCAAACTCGCCGCAGAACGCAAAGGCGTTTGCAATTTCAATGTCGCAGTCCGCGAGTGGAACGATCAAATCATTTTCCTTCGCAAAATCTTGCCCGGCGGTGCGGACAAAAGCTATGGCATCCAGGTCGCGCGGCTGGCGGGTTTGCCAAAGGAAATTCTCGACCGGGCGAAGGAGATTCTTGCGCATCTGGAGCGTCCAAACGGCGTGATCGAAACACCGCCCGCCGGAAAACCACGCAATAGGAGGAAGCCCGCCGCAACTCCTGAGAAACCGCAACTGGATCTGCTATGAGGTGGACGGTTCCTGTCCTTGTGCTTGTCGGAACTACAGTCGCAAAACCACACGCGTTGGAACGCAGACCGTCTAGGCTTTCATTCCCCCTGCCGAAGCATACCCGACGCAGAATTGCGTATTGTGATAAACTACCCGCGATGGCGGTTAAGACGGAAAAGGAACTGAGCGAGGCGCAGCGCAATCTTTGGCTTAAGGCAGTGGCCGCTGTTGAGTTGCGCAATCTCGGTTACGCAATTTCGCTTTTGCAGGAAATCCTGAAACAGGAACCGCAATTTCTAATGGGACGACAATTGCTGCGGCGCGCTGAAGTCACGAAAAACAGGTCAACCAAAAGAAGTTTTTTAAATATCTCGACCGCGCCGATCGCTATCATGAAAGCGCAGCGGGAAATCAAGAAAGACCCGAAACGCGCGATCGAAATGCTAGAAAAGGTGCTCGAGGATGAGCCTTACAATAGACAGGCGAACATGGCTTTAAAGGAAGCGGCGACAGCATCGGGCTGGCAGGAGATTGGCGTGTTCGCGCTGCGAACGTTGCTCGAAGAAAATCCGCGCGACGTCAAAGTGTTACACGAACTCGGGCGTTTATACCGCGAGCTGGGAGAGAACGATCAGGAGGTCGAAGTCTATAATCAAATCATCGAGATAAATCCACTGGATGCCGAAGCTCTCCGTCTTGGTAAAGACGCGGCAGCCCACGGGTCCATGAAAAGCGGTGGATGGACACAGGCGGAAAGTTACCGGGATCTGATCAAGGACAAAGAGATGGCGATTTCGCTCGAGCAACAAAGCCGGATGCGATTAACCGGCGAATCGCTCGAGCAACAGATCGCCGAAACATACGCCCGTCACAAAGCGGAGCCGGCAAATGTTGACCTTGCCCGACGCTTGGGCGCATTGAACGAGCAAAAGGAAGACTTGGAGGCAGCGATCGGCTGGTATCGATATGCGGCCGACCTGACCAAAGGTGCGGACACTGGATTAGTCCGAAAAGTTTCCGATTTGAAAATGAAACGCCTGGAGCGCGAGATCGCTGCACACGAGGAATTTCTTTCCACCCACGATGCAGCCCATGAGTTGCATGCGAAAAAGTCTGAAGAATTAAAGGCTGCCAAAGCGAAGCGCGCAGAAATCCTCGTTACCGATGCGCGAGAACGTGTCGCCCGAAATCCGACCGATCTTCAGCTTCGGTTCGAGTTGGGCGAGCACCTCGTCAGTGCCAAACGCTTTCGGGAAGCGGTGCCGGAGTTGCAGCGGGCTCGGCAAAATCCGCACGCGCGTTTGAAAGCGATGAACCTGCTCGGTTGCTGCTACGGCGAGCTTGGGATGCTTGATCTTGCAACGAAGCAACTGGAGGAGGCATCAAAGGAAATTCTTGGAATGGACGCGATGAAGAAAGCGATAGTTTACAATCTCGGACTTATCTACGAGCGAACGGGCAACCAGGAAAAATCGCTTGCCTGTATGAAGCAGATTTACGAAGTCGAACACGGCTACAAAGACGTGGCGACGCGGGTAGAGAGTTCCTACCGGGAAGAACATTCGTGAAGCCTGACTAATCCGATCTTCTGAGCTTGCGCACCTGCAGCAATCTGGAGACCGGAAACAAGAGAATCAGGATTCATCGCGTCCAAGCGACTGTCTGTTTTCGATTCTTAATTGCCGGATTTGTTTCGGCAGATTTCAACTGTACAACATTATGAAAACCAAAATCACAATTGTTTCGCAGTTTTGTGTTCTCACTCTAACCGTCG
>Ga0307312_10000440_pt1 | contig 19460 bp, 18 predicted proteins | sample ER_DNA_202_FD_194489 | JGI IMG/M metagenome (GOLD analysis project Ga0307312, IMG submission 194489) | Bulk soil microbial communities from the East River watershed near Crested Butte, Colorado, United States - ER_DNA_202 | ecosystem: Environmental > Terrestrial > Soil > Floodplain | place... | reverse complement strand
TCAGATCGAAGGTATGAGCGCCAAGAAGCTCAAGGCCGGACTGGCAGAGGCTCAGGCTGGCATGGGAGGCTGAAGCCAGAGTCACCTCGGGGCCGATGACAAATGGGGACGCTAGTCGCCGAAGTCGCGGCGCTCGGGCTGGCCGTCGCGTTTACGAGCCCGGTCTCGGTGGTGACCGTGATCGTCCTACTCAGCATGCCGTCCGGCCGGCGCCGGGCGCTCGCCTTTGTCTTTGGGTGGTTAATCGCAATCGCGGCAATCGGCGCAATCGCGATCTTCGTCCTCCACGGCCAGGACTTCAGCTCCAAGCACTCGACTCCCTCGCGGGCGGCCTCCGCGCTCGAGATCTTGCTCGGTTCGCTGCTCTTGCTCTGGGCGGTAGCCGCCTATCGCCGGCGACAGCCGTCCAAGGAAGGCGTGTCCGAGCCGAAGTGGCTCAGCCGGGTCGAGGGGACGCACTGGCTCCTCGCCGTCGCCGTCGGGGCAATCATGCTCAGCTATGCGCTCTCTCTGGCGGCGGCGAGCGAGATCCTCAAAGCGAACGTCAGCCCTCTCGATGCCACCGCCGCGATCGTCGTCTTCTCCCTGACCTCGATCGTCACCGTCGCCGCCCCAATCGTTGTCGCCGTGGCCGCGCCGGAGCGCTCTGCGCAGAGGCTCGCCGCCTGGAAGGCTTGGCTGCTCGGAAACTCGCACACCGTTGTGCTCGTCGTGTTGATGGTCGTAGCTGCCCTTTTGATCGTGCGCGGTATCTCCGACCTGGTCTGACGACGCTTACATTGCGGCGACTCGGGACGCCACGGGCGAGTTCTACAATCGGCTGATGGCGATCGAGTTCGTCGCACAACGACTCGAGATCGGTGACGTCGTCGTGATAAGCCTTCCCGACGAGGAAGGCGAAGTCGAGGCGACCGTGGTCCGGGAGATCGAGCGAACGGACACCGCGGTTCGCGCCACATTGCGGGTGAGCGGACGGGAGAGCTTCATCAAGGAATGGCCTCTCGGCGAGCTCGTGACGGTCGTTCGCGGTCCCTAGAGGGACTCTTAGCGCGATCATCCCTTTTGGGTGACTAATTGCTGGGGGCGTGCCCTTACCTTGGGACGACCCGTGAGCGCACCACGTGACAACAACGGCCGGCGCCCGCGCGTCCTCGTCCTCGGCGGCGGCTTCGCCGGCATCGGGGCCGCGAAGAAGCTGGAGAAGAGCGACGTCGACGTCGTGCTCGTCGACAAGCACGACTACCACACCTTCCAGCCGTTGCTGTATCAGGTGGCTACTGGGCTGCTCGAGCAGCCGGCGGTCGGCCATCCGATTCGCGACCTCGTCCACAAGCAGGCGAACGCGCGGGTTCACCAGGACACGGTCACGTCGGTCGATCTCGACGCGCGCGAGGCGCGTTTCAGCGAGCTCGACCCGCTGACCTACGACTACCTCGTCTTCGGCCTCGGCGCGGAGGTCAACTTCTTCGGCGTCGACGGCGCCCCTGAGCACGCATTCCCGCTGTACACGCTGGCCGACGCAGTCCGCTTGAAGGATCACGTTCTCCAGACCTGGGAAGCGGCCGACCGCAAACCGGCGCTGATCGACGACGGGGCGCTGAACATCGTCGTCGTCGGCGGCGGCGCAACCGGGATCGAGACCGCAGGCGCGCTCGCGGAGCTCTACCACGGCGTCTTCACGAAGGACTACCCCGACGTTGCGCCGGAGCAGGCCCGGATCACGCTCGTTGAGGCCGGGCCCGAGCTGTTCCCGATGTTCAAGCCGGACATCCGCGCGTACACCGAGAAGGCACTCGCCAAGCGCAACGTCGAGGTGCTGACCGGCGAGGTAGTCGAGTCGATCACGCCGCTGCGTGTGAAGCTCAAGTCCGGCACCGAGCTCAACGCGCACACGCTCGTCTGGGGAGCTGGCCTGCAGGGTAACGAGCTCGTCCGGTCGCTCGGACTCGAGCTCGAGAAAGGCAACCGAATCGGCGTCGATGAGGAGTTGCGGATCCCGTTGCATCCCGAGGTGTACGCGGTCGGCGACGTCGCCGCGATCACCGACCAGAAAACGGACCAGATCCTGCCGCAGCTCGGGTCGGTCGCGCTCCAGGCGGGCGAGCACGCCGGCGAGACGATCGCGCGCAAGGTCGCCGGCAAGGAGACAAAGCCGTTCAAATACCGCGATAAGGGCACCATGGCGACAATCGGACGGGGCTCGGCCGTCGTGCAGATGCTCGGCGGGCGAACGATGAAAGGCAAGACGGCCTCACTCGCGTGGGGCACGGTTCACCTCGCGCTGCTGCCGACGAACGAGGATCGCGCGAAGGCGGTCGTCGACTGGGCGGGAGCCGGGTTGACACACCAGCGAGAGGCTCGGATCACCGTCGAGACGTGAGCGGCGACTTCATGCGATCCGGACGATGCGTTCGCAAGGCCGGCGACCGTAACGTTTCCCAAGGAGCGGGCGCTTCCGAGCGAGAGAGGAGACAGCGATGACGACGACCGTGGCCTCCGCCACGACCAAGCCAAGCCGAGTCGACGAGCCGCGTCCCGCGGACGTCTTCGTGGCCTTCGGGATCACGGGCGATCTGGCAAAGGTAATGACGTTCATGTCGCTCTACCGCCTCGAGCGGCGGGGCCTGATTGATTGTCCGATCGTCGGCGTGGCCGTGGACGACTGGACAGTCGACCAGCTCAAGGAGCGAGCGCGCGACTCAATCGAAGGCGCGGGAGAGCAGCTCGACCCGAAGGTCTTCGAGCGCTTTGCCGACCGGCTCGCCTACGTCTCGGGCGATTTCTCCGACCCGGCCACCTACGAGCACGTCGCGGCCGCGATCGACGGCGCCGAGAGCCCGGTCTTCTACCTCGAGATCCCTCCGTTCCTTTTCGGCACCGTCGTCAAGGGGCTGTCGGAAGCGGGGCTGACCGAGAACGCCCGCGTCGTCGTCGAGAAGCCGTTCGGCCACGATCTGGCCTCGGCGCGGGAGCTCGCGGAGGAGCTGCACCAGTACATCGACGAGTCGCAGCTCTACCGGATCGACCACTTCCTCGGGAAGATGGGCACGGACGAGATCCTCTACCTGCGCTTCGCCAACTCGATGCTGGAGCCGCTCTGGAGCCGCAACTACCTCGAGAGCGTGCAGATCACGATGGCCGAGAGCTTCGGTGTCGAGGACCGCGGCCACTTCTACGACCCGGTCGGCGCGCTTCGAGACGTCGTCGTCAACCACCTGATGCAGCTCGTCTCGGCGGCCGCCATGGAGGTACCGTCCTCGGCCGACTCCGACACGCTCAAGGACGCCCAGGTGGCGCTTTTCCGGGCGATCGCCGATGCAGATCCCGGGCACTACGTCCGCGGCCAGTACGACGGCTACCGCGAGATCGACGGGGTCGCGCCCGACTCACAGACAGAGACCTACGCAGCGCTCCGCCTCGAGATCGACAACTGGCGCTGGGCCGGGGTTCCGTTCTACATCCGCACCGGCAAGAAGCTGCCGGCGACGCAGACCGAGCTACGGCTCGTCTTCAAGCATCCGCCGCGACTGGGGTTCTGGAACGAGGCCCACCGACCGGAGCCGAACCAGCTGGTCGTCAAGCTGGACCCGTCGACCGGGGTGAGGCTGATCGTCGACGCGCGCCAGGCCAAGGCGGCTGCACCGGCACCGATCGAGCTCGACATGGAGTTCTCCGAGGAAGGCGGTGAGGGCGCGGCGCCGTATGAGGTGCTGCTGCACGCCGCGATGATCGGCGACAGCAAGCGCTTTACCCGCCAGGACGGCGTCGAGGAGGCCTGGCGCGTGATGCAGCCGCTGCTCGACGCGCCGCCACCGGTGCACGCCTACGCGCCCGGGAGCTGGGGGCCGAGGGCCGCTGAAAAGCTCCTCTCCGGTCACGGACACTGGCACGACCCTTGGATTACCTCATGACCACCGTCGAGCCCGCAACCGAGCGGCAGCCGCAAAGCGCGGCAGCCCCCTCGCCGTTCCCGCCGATCGCGGAGTACGCGTTTCTCTCCAACTGCCATACCGGCGCGCTCGTCGCCCCCGACGGCGCGATCGACTGGCTCTGCGTGCCGCGTTTCGACTCGCCGAGCGTCTTCGGCAGCCTGCTCGACCGCGAGGCCGGCTTCTTCCGCCTCGCGCCGTTCGGGATCAATCATCCGACCGCCGTCGTCTACCAGCCGGGAACGAACGTGCTCGAGACGACGTGGAAGACGCCGAACGGCTGGATCGTCGTCCGCGACGCGCTGACGATGAGCCCCCGCGAGCACGAAGACACGATCACGCCGCACACCAGGCCTCCTGCCGACGATGACGCCGACCACATGCTGATCCGCACCGTCGAGTGCCTCGAAGGCCAGGTCGAAGTCGAGCTCGTCTGCGAGCCCGCCTTCGACTACGGGCGAGAGCCTGCCGAATGGGCTCTGGTCGGCGACGACCACCACACCGCTGATGCGACAGGTGCCGGCGCGACAATCCGCCTGCAGACCGATCTGGCGCTCGGGATCGAGGAAAACCGGATTCGGGCGCGCCACGTACTCAAGGCCGGCGACCGGGCCTACTGCTCCCTCTCGTGGGACGACGGTCTCGTGTCACCGCAGGACGTCGAAGAAGCCGACTCGCGGATCGCCGCGACGACGCGTTTCTGGCGCGCCTGGCTCGGCCGGGCCAGGATCCCGGACCACCGGTTTCGAGACCCGGTCCAGCGCTCGGCGCTCACGATCAAGGGACTCACCTACATGCCGACCGGCGCAACGGTGGCCGCGCTGACGACATCTCTGCCTGAGACGCCGGGCGGCGAGCGGAACTGGGACTACCGCTATACGTGGATCCGCGACACGACCTTCACGCTCCAAGCGCTCCACATGCTCAACCTGGACTGGGAGGCCGACGAGTTCATGCAATTCGTCGCTGATGTCGAGGCGACGGAGGACGGCTCGCTCCAGATCATGTACGGGATCGATGGCCGCCGCGACCTGACGGAGTCCACGCGCGACGAGATGACCGGCTACGCAGGAGCCAGTCCGGTGCGTGTCGGCAACGGAGCCTTCGACCAGCGGCAAAACGATGTCTTCGGGGCCGCGCTCGACTCGATCTTGCTGCACACGCGCCGCAGCGCGCGGCTGCCTCGCCGGCTCTGGCCGATCGTGCAGACCCAAGCCGAGTGCGCGACCAAGGTCTGGAGAGAGCCCGACCAGGGGATCTGGGAGGCCCGCGGCAAGCCCCAGCACTACGTCTCTTCGAAGCTGATGTGCTGGGTCGCGCTCGATCGGGCGGCGAAGCTGGCCGAGATCCGAGGGGACGGGGAGGCACAGGAGAAGTGGGCCGCGGTCGCCGACGAGATTCGCGAGGACATCCTGGCGAACGGCGTCGACGACCGCGGGGTCCTGGTCCAGCACTACGGGAGCGACGCACTGGACGCCTCCACGCTGCTGGCCGCGATCTTCGGTTTCCTGCCGAGTGACGACGCGCGCCTAAAGGCCAGCGTATTGGCGATCGCCGACGACCTGACCGAGGACGGCTTCGTCCTGCGCTACAAGACCGACGAGACCGACGACGGGCTCTCCGGCAAGGAGGGCACGTTCCTGATCTGCTCCTTCTGGCTCGTTTCCGCGCTCGCGATCGTGGGCGAGCTGCAGATGGCGCGCGACCTGATGGAACGGCTGCTCCGGGTTGCCTCGCCGCTCGGCCTCTACGCCGAGGAGTTCGACGCCGAGACCGGTCGCCACCTGGGCAACTTCCCGCAGGCGTTCTCGCACCTGGCGCTGATGGAGGCCGCCGGCCGGATCATGCTGCCCGAGATGACGGCGACGGCGGGGATGTAAGTGGACTCGTACGACGTCATCATCGTTGGCACCGGCGCAGGCGGCGGCACCTTGGCGCGGCACCTGGCGCCGTCGGGCAAGCGGATCCTGTTGCTGGAACGCGGCGACTGGCTGCCGCGCGAGCCGTCGAACTGGCTCGCGCAGGACGTCTTCGTCGACAACCGCTACGTGTCCGAGGACACCTGGTACGACGCGCAAGGGAAGCCGTTTCAGCCGCAGATCCACTACTTCGTCGGCGGCGCCACGAAGCTCTACGGCGCGGCGCTCTACCGGCTTCGGGAAGAGGACTTCGGCGAGCTGAATCAGCATGACGGGGTCTCGCCCGCCTGGCCGATCTCCTACGAGGAGCTCGAGCCCTATTACTCGAAGGCCGAGCAGCTGTACGAGGTGCATGGCGAGCACGGCCGGGACCCCACTGAGCCGTACGCCAGCGCGCCATACCCATTTCCTCCCGTCTCGCACGAGCCACGGATCCAGCAGCTCTCGGACGATCTCGAGGCGGCGGGATACCACCCGTTCCACGCTCCCTGCGGTATCCGGCTGAACGAGCAGAACATGCCCTACAGCGCCTGCGTACGCTGCCAGAACTGCGACGGATTCCCATGCGCCGTCCACGGCAAATCCGACGCCGACGTGCTTGGGGTTCGGCCGGCGCTCGAGCATCCGAACGTCACGCTGCTCACAAACGCTCGGGTATCGAAGCTCGAGACGAACGACACCGGGACGGCCGTCTCGAAGATCGTCGCCGAGCGGAACGGCGTGGTGGAGCAGTTCGCCGGCGACTTGGTCGTTCTTGCCTGCGGGGCCGCGAACACGGCGAAGCTCCTCCTCGTTTCCGCGACCGACGAGCACCCGAAGGGCCTCGCGAACGGCTCGGACCAGGTCGGTCGGAACTACATGTTCCACAACAGCGCCGCAGTGCTCGCGCTTTCCAAAGACGAGAACCCGACCATCTTCCAGAAGACGCTCGGACTGAACGACTTCTACTTCGCTGGCGACGGCCACGACTACCCGCTCGGGAACATCCAGATGGTCGGCAAGTCGCAGGCGCCGATGTTCCACGGCGAGAAGCCGGGCGAGACGAAGCTGGCGCCGCACTGGTCGCTGGAGCGGATCGCGAAGCACGCAATCGACTTCTGGCTCTCGACAGAGGATCTGCCGCGTCCTGAGAACCGGGTCTCGGTCGACCGCGACGGCAAGCTGACCCTCACTTATACGGCGACGAACGACACTCCGAAGCAGGAGCTCTACAAGCAGCTCCATTCGATGCTCGCCAAGCTCCACATGGAGCCCGGCCACCTCTTCCACCGCTTCGCCTACATGAAGAACGAGATCCCGGTGGCGGGCGTCGCCCACCAAGCGGGCACCTGCCGGATGGGCACCGATCCTGAGACGTCCGTGCTGAACGCGGACTGCCGTGCGCACGAGCTCGACAACCTCTACGTCGTGGACACGAGCGTCTTCCCGAGCATCGGCGCAGTGAACCCGGCTCTAACCGCGATGGCGAACTCACTGCGGGTGGGAGACCACTTGCTCGAGCGGCTGGGCGCAAGCGGCCGCGTGACTGCAGCGGCCTGACGTGGCCGGCGACGGGCGGCGATCGCGCTTCAGCGCCGCCGGGCGGCTCGCCTTCTTTCCTGCGCGTGCGGCGGCGCGAGCCTCGCGCGCCCCGCTCGAGGCGGCCGCAGAGGATCACCTGATCCCGGAGCTCTCGCGGCTCACCGACCGCGCGCTCGCCGGGCCGCTGCCCGAAGAGCTTGCCCAGTCGGTGATCGAGCATCACGTGCTCGAGCGCATCGTCGGCGAGCTTGCTGCGAGCGGAGAGCTGGACCGGCTTGTCGGTAACGCTCTTGGCAGCCCTCGGACGAAGGAGCTGACCGACCGGATCGTCCGCAGCGATGAGTTCCGGAGCGCGATCCGCCAGATCGTGGGGAGTCCTGAACTACGGGCGGCCTTGACGGAGCAGACCGCCGGGGTCTTCGACGAGCTCATCGCCGAGCTCCGCCGGGGCGCCGTCCGCATGGACGACGGCGTCGAGCAAGCGATCCGGCGGCCTCCTCGTCCCGCGGGCAACGTCTACGCCGGCGTCGTCACGCGCTCGGTGGCGCTCGCTCTCGACCTGCTCCTGATCGTCGCCGTTTTTACCATCCTGTCCGGCTTCGGAGCCCTGATCTCGTCGCTGGTCGGGCCGCTGCGGCCGACCTGGCTCGTCGACTTCCTGCTCGCCGCCGGCGGCGCGCTCGTCGCGGGCGGCTACCTGGTCCTGTTCTGGAGCAGCGCCGGGCGCACACCGGGGATGTCCCTGCTCCGCGTTCGAGTGCGAGGGCCTGGCGGCGGCCCACCGTCGGTCGCCCGCGCGGTCGTGCGCACGTTCGGGACGTGGCTCGCGATCGTGCCGCTCTTCGCCGGGTATCTGCCGGTGCTCTTCGACAAACGCAGGCGCGGCCTGCCCGATTACCTGGCCGGGACGGAGGTCGTCTACGACGACCGACGGCCTACACCGGCGTCGGGTTGAGGGCCGCCGAGATCTTCTCGATCGCCGCCCGCTCGGCATCGCTGACCTGCCCGCCATGCTCCTTGTGGGCCTCGGCCACTCGTTCGGCGACTTGCATGACGAACTTCTTGTAGCCCGCGACCTCCCCAAGCGTGGCCTTCTGCTCGAGCAGTGCGACCGCCTCGCTGAGGCGCCGCAGGCCGACGTTCTCGAGCTCCTCCGCCGAGTGGTAGCGCTTCGTGTCCGGCTTCTCCGCCACAAGCGCGTCGAGCAGCTCGCTCTCACCATGCTCCTTCCGCGCCTCGGCGTACTCCTTCGCCATCGCCCACGACTCGCGGAAGGTCCCGCCCCTCTCAGCAGTCAGCGCGACCATGCCCGCCGCGGCCGGGCCTTCGCGCACGAGATCCCATTCCTCGGGAGTGAAATCTGCTTTGCCGGTCATTTGCGTCTCCTCTCGTTCGATTGCCGATTCGATGACGACGACCTCGTCGACGAGGTCCAGACCCTCGGGACGGTGGGTGATCAGCAGCACGCACCGGTCACCCGCCGCGACGAAGACGTCCTCGAGCAGCTTCTCCGCAGTAGGCGGGTCGAGGTGGGCGGTGGGCTCGTCGAGCACGAGCACCGGCGCCTCCGCGAGCAGCGCTCGGGCAAGCGTGATCCGCTGCCGCTGGCCGCCCGAGAGCTCTCGGCCTTCCTCGCCGACAAGGGTGTCGAGGCCGTCCGGCAGCGACCGCACCCACTCGCCGATGCGTGCCGCGTCGAGCGCCTCTTCGAGCTCGCCGTCGCTCGCTCCCGGCCTGCCAAGCCGAACGTTCTCGCGGATTGTCGTCGAGAAGAGATGCGCGTCCTGCCCGGACACGGCGACGGCCCGGCGGATGTCTTCCTGCCGGTACTCGCTCAGGTCCCGCCCGGCGACGGTGACGCGCCCCTGCTCCGGATCGAGGAAGCGCAGGAGCAGGTTCGTGACCGTGCTTTTTCCCGCACCGCTCGGACCGAGAAGCCCGATTCGGCGTCCCGGATCGAGCCGCAGGCGCAGGCCGTCAATCGCCGCAGGCTCGCCGGGGGCATAGCGCGCGCGAACGTTTTCGAGCTCGACGACGAAGGGCGTCGAAGGGAACGGCGCCGGATGCTCCGGGTCGACGATTGCGGGCTCCTGGCTGGTCAGCTCGAGGACTCTTCGTCCGGCGGCGAGCGTCGCGGCGAGCTCTCGGGCCGCCTCGGGAAGGGGCTGAACCGCCTCGAAGGCGGCCAGTGCGAGCAACACCAACAGCGCGATCGTCACCCGGTCGAGATCGCCGGCCGAGTGCGCGGATACGGCGACGGCAAGTACTCCGGCGACCGTGGCGCCGGCGACGACCAGCCCGAGCCCCTCGCCGGCGCCGTCCCCGAACGCGGCCCGCCTCGCGTGGCGGACGAGCCTGTCGTCGGTGACGCGAAGCCGGCCGAGGCAATCGTCTGCGCGTCCGAAGGCGACGAGCTCGGCGCTCCCGGAAACGGCTTCGACGAGCTGCGCCGAGAGCTCCCCGCGTGCAGCCGCCCGCCCGCTGCTCCGTCGCGAGAGTCCAGCGGCGAGCGCCGGGACAACCAGCCCGCCGGCAAGCAGGCCGAGACCGAGGACGAGACCTGCCGCCGGCAGGAACGCCGCGGCGACCGCAACGGATACCGCACCCGCGAAAATCCCGACTAGCGGCGGCCCGATGCCTCGGAGGTGGAGGTTCTGGAGCGAGTCGACGTCGGCGACGAGCCGCGACAGCAGGTCTCCGCGCCGGTGGCCCTCGAGCTGGGCGGGCGCGAGCGGCTCGATCCGGTCGTAGACGCGGCTGCGAACGCCGCCGAGGAACCGAAAGGCGAGGTCGTGTGAGCTGAGGCGATCGAAGTAGCGCGCAATCGGCCTGGCGATGCCGAAGAAGCGAACGCCGACGATCGCCGCCGTAAGCGAGAGGATCGCCGGCTGCTCAGCCGCCCTGGAGATCAGATATCCGGCCGTCGCCATCAGGCCGACTCCGAAGACGATCGTTGTCGACCCGAGCGCGACCATCAGCGCGACACGCGAGCGCGGGGCATCGCCAAGAGCCAGCAGGCCGCGAAGCGTGCCAGTAGTCATGCTGCTTCGTTCCGCATCAGGGCGGTTCCGTCGGTGTCGAGGTGCACGATCCGGTCGGCGCGCCGCACGAGCTCGGGCCGGTGGGCGATCATCAGCACCGTGCGGCCGGCCCGCAGCCGCTCGATCGCCTCGGCCACGACGTCGGCGCTCGTCCGGTCGAGATCGGCCGTGGGCTCGTCCAGGATCACGAGCGGGGCGTCTCGCAGGAACGCGCGCGCGAGCGCGATTCGGCGGCGCTCGCCGGTCGAAAGCGGTCGGCCTCCGTCGCCGACGACCGTCTCATAACTGAGCGGCAGGGCACGGATGAAGCGGTCAGCGCCTGCGAGCATGGCCGCGTCGCGGGTGCGCTGCTCGGACGCTTTCGGAGCGCCGAGCCGGATGTTGCCGGCGATCGTGCCCCGGAAAATCGTCGGCCGCTGAGGCACCCAGGCAACCTGCCGCCGCCAGACGTCTAGCCTGCACTCCGAAAGGTCCAGGCCGCCGACGGTGATGCAGCCCGCGGTCGGCTCGGCGAAGCCCAACAGCAGCGTCGCAACGGTGCTCTTACCTACACCGCTCGGGCCAACGAGCGCGACGGTCTCGCCGGGCAAGAGGTCGAGATCGAGCCGATCGAGGACGAGTTGCGGTCGCGATGGATACGCGAAAGAGACACCCTCGAGCCGCACAGGAGCTTCGGCCGGGCTCAACGGCACCAGCCTCCCGGATCCACCGACGGAGGCGGGCGACTCGAGCAGCGCCAGCATCCGATCGGCGACCGCGACGCCGTCAGCGCTCGCGTGGAACTGCGCGCCCAAACGGCGAAGCGGCGCGTACAGCTCGGGCGCGAGGATCAGCACCGTCAGCCCGGCCTGCAGCCCGATGCCGCCGTCGACGAGCCTAACGCCGACCGTTACCGCGACGAGCGCGACGCCGAGCGTTGCCGCCAGTTCCAGTACCGAACCGGAGAGGAAGCTGACCCGAAGGGTGCCCATCGCCGCGCGTCGGTAGCTCTCGCCGACGTCCGAGATCACAGCCCCTTGCGCGCGGCTGCGATTGAAGGCGCGCAGTGTGGGCAGCCCGCGCACCACGTCGAGGAAGTGCGTCGAGAGCCGGCGAAGGGCAAGCCAGCGCTCGCGCGTGCGCTCGCTCGTGTAACGGCCGATCAGCCACATGAACAAGGGCACGAGCGGGAGCGTGATCAGAAGCAGCACGGCCGAGCCCACGTCGATCGTTGCAACCCATGCGAGCACCACGAACGGAACGACCGCGGCGAGCACGACCTGTGGCAGATACCTGCCGAAGTACGACTCGAGCCCGTCGACGCCCTGAACAGCCGCCGCGGCGATCTCACCGGTCTCCACACCATCGAGTCCGGCCGGCTGTGTGCGCAGGCGTCTCTCCACGAGCGCGAGGCGAAGCTCGGACAGGACTGTCCATGCCGCCCGGCGCCCCGCAACCTCGAAACCCCAGGCAATCGTCCCGCGACCGCCGAAGGTCAGCGCGAGCACACCGAGCTCGAGCGAAACAGCCCGAAGCGATGCCCCGTCAAATGCGCGCGTCACGATCCGGGCGATCAACGTCGCCTGGACGACCACGAGCACCGCCCCGACGAGCCCGAGCGCCGAGTCGAGGACGAGCAGGCGACGAGCCGCCCGGGCGCGGGCAAGGAGGCGCTGGTCGAGCAGGCGCACTAGGCGGGGCCCGGACCGGCAGTCGGTTGCGCCGCCGCGTCGCCCGGCAACCGGACCTGCTGGCCGCCAACGCGGGCGCGAAAGACGTAGTACGACCACGTCTGGTAGAGGAGGACGAGAGGCATCAGCACCAGAGCCACGACTGTCAACACGACCAGCGTGTAGTGCACGGACGCGGCGTTCGAGACAGTGAGGCTGTTGCCGAAGCTCGAGCTCGACACCATGACGCGCGGGTAAAGGCCCGTAAAGAGCGTCGCGACCGCGGCAAGCGTGCCTAGCGCTGTCATCGCGAACGCAAAACCGCTTCGACCTGCGTAGACGAAGAAGCCGGCGAGCGCGAGCGCGCCGATGGCGATCACAGCCGGAAGGACCGGCGGGAAGACGCCCTTGTGGTTTTGGTCGACGGCCACGACAACCGTCCAGATCAGGAACGCGGCGCCAACGGCGATTGCCGGTACGGCGAGGGTCCGCGCTGCGCGCCGCGCCCGTCCCAAGAGGTCGCCGGAAGTCCGCAGCGTCAGGTAGCTCGCACCGTGAAAGGCAAACAGGAGCACGAAGGCGATGCCGGCCAGCACCGTGTAGACGCTGAACAGATCCCAGAAATTGCCCGTGTAGTTTCCGTCGGAGTCGATCGGAACGCCGTGGATCAGGTTGGCGAGGGCGATTCCCCAGACGAGCGCGATCCCTGCGCTCCCGGCGGCGTTCGCCCACATCCAGACGCGGCGCCAGCGCACGCTGTCGCTCTTGTCGCGCCACTCGAAGGAGACGACGCGGACGATCAGCAGGAAGAGAACGAGCAGCAGCGCGAGATAGAAGCCCGAGAACATCGTCGCGTACCAGGAGGGGAAGGCCGAGAAGGTCGCGGCGCCGGCCACGACGAGCCAGACCTCGTTGCCGTCCCAGACCGGCCCGATCGAGCGAAACATCTCCCCGCGCTCCTCCTCGTCCCGGGGCAGAAACGGCAGGAGCATCCCGACACCGAAGTCAAAGCCCTCGAGCACGAAGTAGCCGCCCCAGAAGACCGCGATCAGGCAAAACCAGAGGATCTGGAGGGTCATCTCAGTAGGTCACCACCGCGACCGGCAGCTCGGCATCCGACACGGGCCGGTCGGGCCGCGCATAGCGGCGCATGAGCACGAAGTCGACGATGCCGAGGGCAAGGTATAGACCGATGAAGACCGCGAGGCTGAGGGCGAGCCAGGTTGTGCCGACGTTCGGGGAGTTCGCCTGCGAGGTCTTCAGCAAGCCCTGCACGATCCACGGCTGCCGGCCGAGCTCCGTCAGCAGCCAGCCGGCGAGTGCGGCCAGGAATGGGAAGGCGATCGAGACCACCGCCGTCCAGAGGAACCAGCGCGTCCGCTCGAGCCGCCCGCGCCATAAGAGGAACGAGCCCACTGCCGCGACGAGGAAGACCAGCGTGCCGAGATAGGCCATGGCGCGCATCGACCAGTAAACGGCCTCGACCGGCGGGATGTAGTTGCCAGACCCATACTGGGCCGCTTCCTGCGACTGCAGCTCGTTCATCCCAACGACCTTGCCCTTGAACGAGCCCGTGGCGAGGAAGGAGAGTAGGCGTGGGACCTCGATCGAGAACGAGGGCTTCTGGTCGCTTTGCGTGAACCCGCCGATCTGGAAGAGCGAGAAAGACGCCGGCTGCTGGGTGTCCCAGAGCGCCTCGGTGGCCGCGATCTTCATCGGCTGGTGCTTGGTCGTATAGATGCCGAAGTGGCTGCCGAACCAGAGGTTCACTGCAGCGACCGGCAGCAGAACGATCAGAGCGAGCTTCGCCGAGCGGCGGAAGAGCTCGACGTCATGGCCGCGGACGAGGTGCCAGCAGGAGACGCCGAAGACGACCAAGGAGCCGACGGTCAGGCCCGCGAACATCGTGTGCCCGAAGGCCCAGACGGCGAAGTCGGCCGTGAGCAGCGACCAGACGTTGGTCAGCACGGCCTTTCCCCCTTCGACCTTGTAGCCGACCGGCTGCTGCATCCAGGAGTTGGCGACCAGGATGAAGTACGCGGAGAGCCAGGTCCCGAGCGTGGCGAGCCAGATCGTTGCCAGGTGAATGCCGCGTGGGAGCCGGTTCCAGCCAAAGATCCAGAGTCCGAGGAAGGTCGACTCGAGGAAGAACGCCGCCAGGCCCTCGATCGCCAGCGGGGCACCGAAGACGTTCCCCACGTACCTCGAGTAGACGGACCAGTTCATCCCGAACTGGAACTCCTGCACGAGCCCGGTCGCGACCCCGATCGCGAAGTTGATCAAGAGCAGCGTCCCAAAGAAGCGCGTCAGCCGCAGCCACGCCTCGTCGCCGCTGCGGTGCCAGAGAGTCTGCATCGTCGCGACGAGCGGTGCGAGCCCCAGCGTCAGCGGCACGAACAAGAAGTGGTAGAGCGACGTCGTTGCGAACTGGATCCGGGCGAGATCCACGGCCGTGGACGCGAGCGCGCTCATGCCGGGTCAAAGCTAGGAATCACGCCGGTACGGCACATCGTCCGATGGGGATGAAGCGTGGCGGCCACAGGACGGTTCGCCGCTCTCGTCCGGATCGGATGATGCGCTCGCACCCCGGCGGTGCCACGCTTGAGCCTCCCCCCGAACAAGGAGAGACGCTATGTGGTACGCCATCGGAGGCTTCGGTGCCTTGCTCTACCTGGTCCTGATCGTCACGCTCGGGGTCGCCACCATCCGGAACGGGCACTGGGTCTTGTTCATCCTCGGGATCTTCCTGCCGTTCTTCTGGATCATCGGCGGCCTGATGCGGCCGGCTCCGCAGGCGGCCTGACGGCATGCAGCTGAGAAGACGGCGACGGCACCGCCGCGCCATCCGCTTCGAGAGCCAGACGCCGGCCAAGATCGCCGGAGCGTTGTGGATGGCTCGACTCGTCTGGCGCGGCATCCGAACCTGAACGAGCCCAGAACGCCGATCGCTCCCTCCGGCGAGCAGATCGAGCTCGCTTATGGAGACCAGCGGGTGGTCGTCGTCGAGGTCGGCGCCGGCCTCCGCAGCTATATCGCCGACGACCGCGCCGTAGTCGACGGCTACGAGGCGGACGAGATCGCCTCGAGCGGCCGAGGGCAGCTGCTGATCCCCTGGCCGAACCGGATTGAGGACGGTAGCTACGAGTTCGAGGGGGTGCGCCAGCAACTCCCGCTCGACGAGCCGGAGCGGCAAAACGCGATCCACGGTCTCGTCCGCTGGTCGGCCTGGCGCATCGCCGAACGCGAGCCCGGCCGGGCCGTACTTGAGCACCTCCTCCACCCGCGGCCGGGTTACCCGTTCTCGCTGGTGCTGCGGGTCGAATACACACTCGCCGACGAGGGGCTGACGGTTCGGACCGAGGCAACGAACCTCGGGAACGAGACCGCGCCGTACGGCAGCGGCGCCCACCCGTATCTCGCGATCGGCGGGGGTCGTGTCGATAAAGCCGAGCTGAGGGTGCCGGCAGGGATCGTGCTCGAGGCAAACGAGCGAGGGATCCCGGTCGGCGCAGCGGCTGTCGAGGGAACCGAGCTCGACTTCCGCAATGCACACTCGGTCGGCGCTACGAAGCTCGACCACGCGTTCACCGATCTCGAGCGTGGTCCCGACCGCCTCGCGCGGGTAGAGCTCACAGCCGACGGCCTGCAGACCACGCTCTGGGTCGACGAGACATACCCCTACCTGATGATGTTCACAGGCGACACGCTTCCAGACGGGGGTCGCCGAAGCCTGGCCGTTGAGCCGATGACCTGCGCGCCGAACGCATTCCGCAGTGGCGACGGGCTGATCCTCCTGGAGCCGGAGCAGACCCACACCGGCACCTGGGGGATCATGCCCGTCGCCGGGCCCGTCTAGCCTAGGTGTCGACTCGCGCGGCGTCCCTTGCGGCCGCGCCGACAAGGCCGATCGCGACGAGATCGGAGGCGTGGATCCACGCGTCGGAGAGGGTGACCCCTCCGGCCTCCGCGATCTTGTCGCGCAACGGGATCGCCCACCGGTGCTCGAGCAGAGCGACCGCGGCGGCTGTGCCCTCGGGGATAGCGTCGCTTAGGTACCAGACCGCGTCGTCGTCGAACACGTGCCCGTCTTCGAGCTCCGCGGCGCCTGCGATCGCACCACGTTCGGCTTCGTCCTCGCCGCCCGCGCCGAAACCCACGAGGGCGCCGACGATCGCGCCGAACTCCTCCGCCTCACTCTGATCGAGATCGCTTGTTTGGAGGACCTCGATCTCCCCGTCTTCATTCTTCTTCACGAGCAACAGGTCGATCAACCGAACGATGTCGTGCTCCTTGAGCCGCTCGAGCTCCTCTCGGATCTGCCCGCTGAAGTTGTCGCCCTCGAAGCCGACGACCAGCATCTGAACCGGTCCGAGCGTCAGGCCATCGCCGCTGTGCGTTGGCGTGCTCATGTGCTCTGCAGAAGCTTCTGCTTCTGCGCGGCGAACTCGTCGTCGGTCAGAACTCCCTGCTCGTGTAGCTGTCCCAGCTTGCCGAGTTGATCGATCACGTCGTCGCTCATCCCGCCGGAGGACGGAGCCGCCGCTTGCTGCGTCTCCACCTGGTCCAGACGCTCATCCTGGCTCGCGTCCTCCTCGCGTCCCTGCTGGATCTTCTTGCCGGCGTAGTAGCCGGCTCCCCCGACCATGGCAGCCCGCATGAGTGGCCGTCGTCGCCTGAACATTGTTCATCCCTCGCTTTCGTCAGTGATTCCTGGGGCGAGAGGATCGCGCCGAACGGGCGTTGGGGCATCGTCCTGATGGGATGAACCACCGGATCACCCCGAGCCGGCGGCGCGATTGACCTGATCGTGTCAAACGAGGCAGGTCCTCCAACCGCGACCCTGGGTGCATGAGTTTGAACACCGACGGACGGGGCCACACGCTCGAGACCGGGAAGCCGGTCCGGGTCGGCGGAACTGTCGGCGAGGGCTCGACTTCTCTCCCCCTCTCGAGTCCCGCCGACATCCGTCGTTTCCAGTTCGAGCACGCGCTGCGCGCGATCGAGAACGCCCTGATCCTGCTCGACGGCCGAACGACCGAGGGAGTCGAGATCTCCGCTCTCGAACGGATTCGAGACGACCTTGCCATTCTGGTCCGGCTGGCTGTGTGACGCAGATGCAGGCCGAAGAGACCCGCCAGTCGGTTTGCTTCGAGATCCCCGATCTGGCCGCGGCGGTTCGCCTCACGCGCCGTCTCGGCGGGGTCTGGAGCGTCTCGCTCGAGGACCGCCGCGACATCAATCTCGTCTCCGTTGCCCTACGCTCGGACCCGAGCGATCTGGCCGTTCTCCTTCGGAACGTCGAGGCCTGGGTAAAGCAAGAATCCTTGTGCGCGATCCGCTTCGGGGTGGACAGCCGTGACTACGTGCTCACGGCCGGCGAGGCGGACTGGGCAGCGATCCCGGCAGCAGTCGGCTAGCCCGCGAATTGCGGACGGCGCGGTCGCTTGTTCGCTCACGAATCTTCGAGCAGCCCTTGGGCAAGCGCGTAGCGGACGAGCCCGGCGCGGCTCGACAGCCTGAGTTTCTGCATGATGTGCGCGCGGTGGCTCTCGGCGGTACGTACCGAGATGTGGAGCTCCTTCGCGATCTCCTGATTCGTATGGCCGAATGCGAGCAGCCGTAGTACCTCGCGTTCCCGGTCGGAGAGCGGGTCCTCCTCGGCGTGTCGACGCTCTGCGGTCTCGGCCGCCACTAGTCGTGCGCCGAGCTCGGGATGGACATAACGACCGCCGCCGACAACCTCGCGGATGGCTGCAACGAGTTCGGCGTCGGCACCTTCCTTGAGCAGATAGCCACGGGCTCCGGCCTCGAACGCCTCGCGGACTTCCCGCGGGTCGTCTTGCATCGAGAGCACGAGCACCTTCGCCTCGGGCCGCTCCTCGAGGACTTGCGGCACGGCCGGGATCCCGCTCTGGTCGGACATCATCACGTCCATTAAGACAACGTCGGGCTTCGTGCTTCGTGCTTCGAAGATGGCCTCGCGGGCGCTGCGCGCCTCGCCGACCGCCTCCAGATCGTCCTCGGCGTTGACGAGCATCGCCAGCCCTGCCCGCACGACGGCATCGTCGTCCACGATCAGCACCCGAACGCTCACGAGACGGGCACCATCAAGGTGGCGAACGCCGTCGCGAGCACCGCACACGGGCACTTTTCGCTCGGCGTCACCGTATCCACGCATTTCAGCGTACCCAGCCGGGGATGCCTAGCCTTCTTCCAGCCGTGACGAGCACCCGTCCTGACCGGTCCTCCTCAGCGCTCGCGCTGTTCGTCGCGGCCGCCGTTGCGATCGCGTTCGCCGACTCCTCGGTCGTCGTACTGGCGCTGCCGCAGCTCTACGTCCAACTCCACACGACCATCGAGGGCGTGGCCTGGGTGGTCACCGCCTACAACGCGGCCGTGGCGGTTGCTGCGCTCGGACTGGTCATGTTCGTCCATCGCTTGAGCGCGACCGCCGTCCTGGTCGCGGGCCTCGTGGTCTTCATGGCGGCCTCGATCGCCTGTTCGCTCGCCGACAGCCTCGCGTTCCTGATCGCGGCTAGAACGGTCCAGGGTGTCGGTGCGGCGCTGGTTCTGGCGGGCGCGTTACCGGTGTTGGCGGTGCTGAGAGGGTCGGCGGCGCAAGGGGCCGCTGTCTGGACGCTGGCCGGCACTTTCGGCGCCGCGCTCGGCCCCGCCCTCGGAGGCGTTCTGACCCAGGCGTTCGACTGGCGCGCGATCTTCGCGGCCCAGGCTCCCATCGCAGCCCTTGGGCTACTTGCAGCGGCCCGGGTCCGCGGAGAAGCCTTCGTCGAGGAGGGCTGGCGTCCGTCTCTCGCCCGCACGCTGCCGGCGAACGTCTGCCTTGGCCTTGTGTTCGGCGCCCTCGTAGGTGCCCTCTTCCTTGCCGTCCTCCTCGTGATCACGGGATGGGGTCACTCGCCGATTGCGGGGGCGGCGATCGTCAGCATCCTCCCGGCCGCGACCCTCCTCGCACGGCCGTTGGCGGCACGGCTGCCGCGCCTGACCGCGGTATATGGGGGCGCAAGCCTGCTTATGGCGGGCCTCGTCAGCCTTGCCCTGCTCCCCTTCGCGAGCATCTGGCTCGCGATGTGCGCGCTCGCCCTCTGTGGCTTCGGGCTCGGGTTGGCGGTGCCGATCCTTTCCGACCTTTCGCTCGATCGGGGAGCCGGGCTGACTCGTAGCGGCACGCTCACGATCGGCGTTCGCCACCTGGGCCTCGTGCTCGCGCTCGCACTGATCGCGCCCTTGCTCGCCTCGGAGCTCCCGGCCGCAAGTGACCGGGCGCTCCTGCGTGCGACGGCCGTCCTCCTCGACTCGCCTGTCGGGCTCTCGAAGAAGGTCCCGGTCGCGCTCGATCTTCGCGGTGCCTTCGCTCAGGCCCGCCAGGGGGAGATTCCCGAT
>Ga0307312_10000437_pt1 | contig 19504 bp, 21 predicted proteins | sample ER_DNA_202_FD_194489 | JGI IMG/M metagenome (GOLD analysis project Ga0307312, IMG submission 194489) | Bulk soil microbial communities from the East River watershed near Crested Butte, Colorado, United States - ER_DNA_202 | ecosystem: Environmental > Terrestrial > Soil > Floodplain | place... | reverse complement strand
GATAAGAAGCGCAGGCGACGGTGTCAAACAAGCCTGGTCACCGGGGAGAGCGCGAAGTAAGCCGTAAAACCATTGCGCGGGGAATGCCGGGTCGTTCCGGTGTGACCGTGGTGACTAACTCGCGTGTTTTTTATCTACACGCGAGGCTGCGGGCGCATCGTGCGCCCGGCATTCCCTGCGCCCTCTGATCTCAGAGGACGGGAAATTCAGGTAAAACTCGCGCGAAAGGCGCGGCGAGATCGCGAGGCCGTGTCTGTATGCGGCGGGTTGTTTGAAATGTGAAGTGGGCAAGCTAGCGCCTCCGTCATTGCGAGCCAACGGGTCGCGCGAATGCGCGCCCGATGACAGGCTCCGCGAAGCAATCCACAGCCAGAGCAGTGGTGACAATGGATTGCTTCGTCGCTTCGCTCCTCGCAATGACGGGTCCCGAAGCCGACACTGCTCGTTGCGAGGAGCGCAAGCGACGAAATCTTATCCGTCGTCATTCCGGGATGGTCCGAAGGATCAGACCTCAGATGTGCGATTGCACATCGCGGAATCTCGAGATTCCGGGTTCGATGCTTCGCATCGCCCCGGAATGACGTAACGAGGATGCTCGCCCCTAGTCGAACAAGCCCGACACCGACTCTTCCGCAGCGGTGCGGCCGATGGCTTCCGCGATCAGCGAGGCGATCGAGAGCGTGCGGATGTTGGGGGCGCCGCGGATCGCTTCGGTCGGCTGGATCGAGTCGGTAATCACCAGCTCCTTCAGCCGGGAGCCGGCGATGCGGGCGGCGGCGCCGCCGGACAGCACGCCATGGCTGATATAGGCGTAGACGTCCTTGGCGCCGTTTTCGAGCAGCGCGTCGGCGGCGTTCACCAGCGTGCCGCCGGAGTCGACGATGTCGTCGATCAGGATGCAGGTATAACCGGCGGCATCGCCGATCACGTTCATGACCTCGGATTCGCCGGCGCGTTCGCGGCGCTTGTCGATGATCGCCAGCGGCGTGTTGATGCGCTTGGCGAGGCCGCGGGCGCGCACCACGCCGCCGACATCGGGCGACACCACCATGACGTTGGAGAGGTCGAAGCGTTCCTTGATGTCGCGCGCCATCACCGGCGAAGCGTAGAGATTGTCGGTCGGGATGTCGAAGAAGCCCTGGATCTGCCCCGCATGCAGGTCGAGCGTCATGACGCGGTCGACGCCGGCCCGGGTAATCAGGTTGGCCACCAGCTTGGCCGAAATCGGGGTGCGCGAGCCGGATTTGCGATCCTGCCTTGCATAGCCGAAATAAGGGATCACCGCGGTGATGCGGCGTGCCGACGACCGGCGCAGCGCGTCGGTGATGATCAGGAGTTCCATCAGGTGGTCGTTGGCCGGAAACGACGTCGACTGGATGATGAAGGCGTCCGAGCCGCGGACGTTTTCCTGGATTTCGACGAAGATCTCCATATCGGCGAAACGCCGGACCACGGCCTTGGTCAGCGGCAGTCCAAGCCCGGCGGCGATTTCCTGCGCCAGGGCAGGATTGGAGTTGCCGGCGACCAGCTTGATCGAGCCGTTCTTGGCCGACATCGACGCTTCTCCCCGCGCCTTGCTGGAGACAATGTTCAGCATATCGAGATACCCATCAAACCGGCGCGTTTCGACGAGCGAGGTGATATCAAGGAGGGGGCTCGGCTGGCAACCCGTTGCATCGGGTTTTCCGGCGCAAAATCAGTATTCCAGGACTATTTTGTTAATGGCTGCTGTACCCGAGCGCAGTGACGCTGAATGCACCCGAAGCGGGTGAGGGCCCTTCCGAGCTTGCCACCGCGGGGCCGCGCCGACCCGGTGCGGGCGCCGGCAGCGCATCCGGTGCCGTTCCATTGATCATGGCGCTAAGGCCGCTCAATCCGGCTTGCGCGATTTTCCGCAACACCAGATCGTCGGCGGCGGTCCAGGGGTCGCGTCCGGCCTTGCCGGCCGGTTCCTGGCCGCTGAGCCGCAGCGCCCGCTGCTGGTCGCGGTCATATACATCCCAGACCCATGCGATCATGGTGCGGCCGCGGCTGACCTGGGCTGAGAGATAGCTTCGCACCCGGTAGGCGGCCGAGCCTTCGCGGGAGACGATCGAGAGGTTGCGAAGCTTCGATTCACTGTCCAGCACGTCCACCATTCGGTCAAACACGTGCGGCGGCGGGCCATCGATCGATTCGAAGGCGACGGTGGGGCTGCCGCCGGCCATCGCAAAAGAGCCGCCCACGGCGCCGCTGCCGGCACAGCCGCCAAGTCCGCAGGCCACCGCCAGCAGCATAGCTGCGATGGCGGCGCGCGGCGCGGTCCGGCTCGCCCGGAACAGGGTTGTGATGGTGTCCCTCATCGCCCCGAGCGATATCGTTAAAATCCGTTAAGGTCTAGGGCGGTGACCCCTTGCGCTTCATAAAGGTATATGCCGGGCCTCCAATCCCAATCTGAATTGTTTGAATTGTTTCAGATATCTCCGGAGCATTCACCGATGCGCGCATTTGTTCTCACCGGCTACGGCACAATTTCGGATCATCTCAGGCTTGCGGAGATTGCCGATCGGTCGCGGGCCCCGGCGAGGTTCTGATCGAAATTCATGCCGCGAGCCTCAATCCGATCGACTTCAAGATCGTGCGCGGCGATCTCAAGCGGATATCGAAATACAAATTGCCGCGGCCGATCGGCTTCGATGCCAGTGGCATCGTGAAATCGGCGGGCGCCGGTGCAACCCGGTTCAGGCCGGGCGACGCGGTCTACGTCCGTGCATCGCGCGACACGATCGGCACTTTCGCAGAACAGATTGCGCTTCCCGAAAAATTCGTCGCCCTCGAGCCGGCCACCATTTCGCATGCGGAAGCGGCGTCGCTGCCGCTGGTGGGACTGACCACGCTGCAGGGTTTTGCCCAAGCCGGCGCCCGCGCAGGCCAGCGTATTCTGATCCACGCCGGCTCCGGCGGCATCGGTACCTTCGCGGTCCAGTACGCCAGGTATCTCGGCCTTCACGTCACCACGACCACGAGTTCGAGGAACGTGGATTTCGTCAAATCACTCGGCGCCGACCGGGTCATCGCCTACGATCGCGAGAACTATCTGGAGCAGGACGGCGACTACGACATCGTCTACGACACGCTCGGCGGCGCCTTCACGGTCGACGCTTTCAAGGTGGTGAAGCGCGGCGGCGTTGTGATCTCGCTCTCAGGCCCGCCGGATCGCGATTTTGCGCGGCGTGAGGGCGCGGGATGGCTCGTCCGCGTTGCGGTCTGGCTGATGGGGCGAAAGGTTTACGCCGCGAGCGCCAAGGCCGGCGCGGCGTATTGCTGGTTCTTCACCGAGGCGAACGGCGATCAGTTGCACGACATTGCCACGCTGGTTGACAGCGGTGCGATCAAGCCGGTGATCGATCGTGAATTCGCGTTCGAACAATTGCCGGCGGCGCTGAGCTATCTCGAAGGGGGACGGGCGCGGGGCAAGGTCGTTCTGAAGGTGCGATAGCATGGCTTCTTGCCCCACCCCCCATTTCAATTCCCTGGTTACCCCTACATAATAGCCGGTCTTGTAAGCCTCTCGCGTGTCAAGCACGGAGGGTCACAAGAAGTCGTACTCATTGATGCCTAGAATTCGGACGCGAGTTCCACGGTTTTCCGGCCTCGCAACACGCGGTATTCTTTTGTGAGAAATGTTGATGTCCGATATCGATCTCTGGCTGCAGAGCCTCGGCCTCGAGAAATACGGCGAGGTCCTTGCAAGCCACGATATTGACCTGACGGTGATACCGCACCTGACTGAGCAAGACCTGGAGAAATTGGGGCTATCGCTCGGTCACCGCCGCAAATTCATTGCGGCCGCGGCGAAGCTGCGCCCTGTGACTACTTCGTCGGCTGTTGCATCGGCGCAGGACAACCCACCCGCTCAATTCGTCCCCCCGGTAGAGCGCCGCCAAGTCACCATCGTTTTCATCGATCTCGTGGGCTCCACCGCGCTCGGCAGGGATATGGATCCAGAGGACATCATCCGCCTGTTGCGCCAATACCGGGACGCCTGCGTGGCGGCGATCGGCAAATACGATGGATTTATCGCGCAATACCTGGGTGATGGCATACTCGTGTATTTCGGCTTTCCACAAGCACAGGAGCACGCGGCCGAGCGCGCGGTGCGGGCCGGTCTGGAAATCGTGGAGAAGGTCGGATGGCTAAAACAGCCGGACGGACAACCGCTGCAATGCCGTGTGGGAATCGCGACCGGTCTCGTCGTTGTAGGTGAAGCAACCGGCGTCGGCGTGGCCGGAGAGGAGACCGTCGTCGGTGACACGCCAAATCTGGCGGCTCGACTTCAGTCCCTGGCAGAACCCGATTGTGTGCTGGTGAGCCCATCGACGCATCAACTCACCAGGGATTTTTTTGAATATTCCTTTTTCGGCGAGCACGCGATCAAGGGATTCCACGAACCAACTTCCATCTGGAAAGCACTTCGTGAGAGCGCAACCGAGAGCCGGTTTGCGGCCGCTCATGCGGCAACTGCCGGCCCGATCGTGGGACGCGAGCGCGAACTGGCATTTCTGTACGACTCGTGGCAGCGCGCGACCCAGGCAAATGGGCATGTGGTGCTGTTGGCGGGCGAGGCCGGGATGGGCAAGTCGCGCTTGATGGAAGCGCTTGTCGAGCACGTACGGGAGCCCCATGGTTTGCTGCGCTGCCAATGCTCGCCCTACCACCGCAACAGCGTTTTGTTTCCATTTAAGAAGTTGCTGCGCCACAGGCTGGACATAGGTCGCGACCTATCTGCCCAGGAAAATTTGGATCGCATCGGCCGAATACTGGGACAGGTTGGCCGGCATGCACGTTCATCGACATTGCTGCTAGCGGAACTGCTTGAGATTCCTTGTGAGGACAAGTTGTCTCCGATCGAGATGACCCCAAATCAGCGTAAGGATGAAACTCTCGCCATTCTCGAAGATTTGTTGATGGCGCCCCTGGAAGGCCCCGTGCTGCTCTTGTTGGAGGACGCGCATTGGAGCGACCAGACGACGCAGATTTTGGTCGAGCGCTTGTTAAAGCGCATCGAACGAGAACGAGCTCTTATCCTGATCACCCTCCGCCCGGAACTCAAGACGAACTGGTCCGAACACCCCCAGGCCACGCTGATCACCTGTAAGCAAATGGGTCCGGAACACAGTGCTGCGCTGATCCGGCACCTAGCCAGTCAAACGCAAATCGACGATTCGCTGGTCGAGGAGATCGTCGCGCGCAGTGACGGCGTGCCGTTATTCGTCGAGGAATTGACCAAGGCTGTACTGGATCTACGCTCTGCAGGCCCTGGCGCGGTGCCTCTTACCCTGCAGGACTCGCTGATGGCACGCCTCGACCGATTGGGGCCTGCAAAAGATATTGCCCAAATTGCTTCCGTTATCGGCCGTCAATTCTCCTATGCGTCGCTGAAGGCGATTGCGGGCGCAAGTGATGGTGACGTTCGGGCCGCTTTGGTCCGCTTACGCGAATCCGGCCTGATCTTTGAGGCGGGAACTGATGGCGAAACAAGTTATAATTTCAACCATTCTCTGGTGCAGGAAGCAGCCTACGAAAGTCTTTCGCGAAGCCGGCGTCAATCCCTGCATAAGGAAATTGCTCATCATCTCGAATCTCGATCCACGCCGACAGGTGAAGTCGAGCCTACACTGATCGCGCACCACTACAGCCGCGCCGGAGAAGCCGAGAAGTCGTTTTATTTTTGGTTGCTCGCTGCCGACCGGTCCGGCCAGCGTCTGGCGTTTGCTGAGTCCGTCGCCAACCTGAACTCCGCGCTCGCGGAAGCAGAGCGCGTCGCAGATTGGGAGCGGCGCACGCATTTGAAACTTGATGCTCAGCTTAGGCTCGGCGCTACGTTGGTTCTTCATAAGGGCCCGCAAACCAACGAGGCAGAATCGGCGTTGGAGGAGGCAAGAGCGCTGGCCGAAGTGGTAAATGCGGGACCACAATTGTTTCAGGCGACCTGGGGATTGTACCTGAATGCGGCGCGGAATCGCCGATACGACAAGGCCGAGGCGCGGGGCGAGGAATTGCTGAAGATCAGCCGAGACCTTGGCGACGAGGATTTGAAATTTGAAGCGCTGCATCACCGCTGGGGATACGCATATTTCACGGGCCATACGGCGAAGATGCTCGAGTACACGGCGGAAGGCTTGGAACGCTACGATCGCGATCACCATCACAAGTTTTCATATGTGTATGCCGGCCACGATCCGGGAGCCTGCGCCTATTGCGTACGGGCGCTCGCGCTAGGCCTCTCAGGCCGCGCCAAGAGCGTGAGACCCGCCTTGGACGCGGGTCTTGCCCTCGCTAATTCCTTGCAACACCCCCTGACGCTGGCGTTCTTCCAAAGCGTCGCCTGCTTCTCGATGCATATTGTTCGAGATTCGGACGGCTGCCGGGAATTTGCCGAAGATCTGATACAGGTATCGGCCAAGTACGATTTTCCAGCGATGCGTGCAATCGGATCGTTCATGATCGGCGCAGCACGAGTGCTGGAGGGCGACATCGCACCCGCAATCAAGCAAATGGAGCCATCCTTCGAAGCGACATTCAGTTATGGATTTTTGGGCATGCTCCCCGGCGTCATCATGGCCGACGCACTCGCCAGCGCGAACCGCAACCAGGAAGCGCTGGCTTTGATCACGCGGCTTCTCGACGAGACGAGCACGCCGGAAGTGGGCGTCTTCATTTCCGAGCTATGGCGGATTCGAGGAGAACTCGTACTACGGCAGTCGGCCGGCAATTCGCGGCAGGCGGAACGTTATTTCGGAACAGCGCTACGCATAGCCGGGCAACAAGGCGCGTCGATTTTTCGTGTGAGAGCCGGGATACCCCTCGCTCGGTTGCTAGCTGAGAGTGGCCGGCAAGAGGAGGCGAAGACGACGCTGGATTATGCGATCGCGAATAGACCAGACGAGTGGGATTCGCCTGAGATCGCTATCGCTACCCAACTGCGGTCGGCTCTTGATTAGACAGAATCGCGACACGTTAAGCCCGAACTCTGTCAGCAGCCGAACTGCAACCTCGCGGTTAATCTCACGACCTACCCGCGCTCCAGCACAATCGCATGAACGTGCCGGCCGTAGTCCGGCTCGCCCCGATGCACCGTACGGCGGTAGCTGTAGCAGCGCTCGTCGGAATAGGTATCGACGCCGACGTCGTCGATCATCAGGACGCCGGCGTTTTCGAGCCGCATCCGGATGAAACCCGCAAGGTCGAACATCGAATGGCCCTCGCACTCCGAGGGAATGAAAAACACCGCATTCTCCGCATCGGCCTCCAAAAAACGCTCGACGAATTCGCCGCCGACTTCGTAAGAGTGCTGGCGGATCAAAGGCCCGATCGCGGCGACCATGCCGCTGCGTTCGGCGCCGAGCTTCTCCATGGCGTCGACGGTGGATTCCACAATGCCGGTCAGCGCGCCTTTCCACCCCGCATGAACCGCGCCGATCACGCGCGCGTTCGGATCGACCAGCAATACGGGTCCACAGTCGGCCGCGGTGATGCCGATGGCGAGGCCTTCGGTGCGCGTGACGATGGCATCGGCGCGCGGCCGCGCCGCGCCTTGCCATGGTCCGGTCGCTACCACGGCATCGGGCGAATGGATCTGGAATGCGCTGAGCAGACGTTGAGGCGCGACGCCCATCTCTTCCGCCATCCGGCGGCGATTTTCCGCGACATTGGCGGGATCGTCGTTCGAGCCGAGGCCGCCGTTGAGACTTTGGTAGACGCCCTCGGACACGCCGCCGTCGCGCGTAAAGAACGCGTGACGGAGGCCGGGAATGGCGGCGAGCAGCGATGATCCCAATCTCATGATGGCTCCACCCTGGTGTCCTGCTGCTCGTCGCCAAACCCCGCCAGCGCGCTGAGTTTGGGCTCCGAGACCGCGAGCACCTTGAACATCGAGCCCATGCCGCCGCGGCCGCCGCCGGTGAGCCGTTTCAGCGCGCCCGAAATGTCCTCGGAAATCTCGGGCGTGGTCTTGGCCATCAGCGTCACCGCGCGGGTTTCGATGCCGAGTCGCCTCAGAAAATCGCCCTGCGGCACCGGGCCGTGCACGCGCGCGCCGAGATCCTCGGCGGCGCGCGCCAGCGCCTGGAAATCGACATGGGCGGTGATGTCGGCCTGACCGGGATTTTTCAACGGATCCGCGAAGCTGTGGCGGGCGATGGCCTGAAAGGTATCGCCGACGTCGCTGCGGAGGTGACCGTAGTCGATGATCAGCGCCGCGCCGTCCTGGTCGCGAACCCGGCTCGCGATCCTCATGATCTCGGCATCGGGCCGCCATTCGAACACGGCGCCGACCGGCGCTGCGCGCACCAGCGGCGGCAGCAGCGCTTCAAAGCGCGGCGTCGGTTCAGCGGCGGTGCCGAACACCAGCTGGCCATTGCCGTCGAGTTCGACCACGCGCTCATGCCAGCCGGTCTGGCGCTTCACCACCTGATGGATCGGCAATACATCGAAATACTCGTTGGCGAGAATCACCGAAGGACCTCCGGGCACGTCGTCGAGGCGCTCGTGCCAGGCAATATTGCGCACGCCCGCAAGCGTCGATTTCTGCTTCTCGCGCAGCACCGGATTGATCTCGACCAAATGGATGCTGAGCGATTGATAGAGCGGCGGCAACACCCGCAGCGCGCGCAGCGCATCCGCTATCATGGTGCCGCGGCCGGGTCCGAGTTCGATCAGCCGCAGCACCGAGGGCGAACCGATTCCCTTCCATACCGACGCCGCCCACAACCCGAGCAATTCGCCGAACATCTGGCTGACTTCGGGTGAGGTGGTGAAATCGCCCTCGCGTCCGAACGGATCGCGGGCAACATAATAGCCGTACCTGGGATGGGTCAGGCACAGCTCCATGTAGCGCCAGACCGGCATCGGCCCGGACGACTTGATCAGCTTCTTGAGTTCGGCCTGGAGCGGGGAATATTCGGTCACGGCCTGCCTTGAAACGGGTTCGGTACTTATTCCAGCGGTTTGCGGCGCCATGCCACCACAATAATGATTACTCCTGCAATGATCATCGGCACCGACAGCAGCATACCCATGGTCAGCCCGCCCCACAAAAATCCGAGCTGCGGGTCGGGCTCCCGGAAGAATTCGCCGATGATACGCGCAAAACCGTAAATCGCGATGAAACTGCCGAGGATCAGGCCCGGCCGCTTCAACGCGCCGAGGCGGATCATCACCGCCAGGATCGCAAACAGCAGGATTCCTTCAAGCGCCGCCTCGTAGAGCTGGCTGGGATGACGCGGTACGGGGCCGCCATTGGGGAATACAATGGCCCAGGGAACGCTTGAGTCCGCCGGCCGACCCCACAATTCGCTGTTGATGAAATTGGCCAGCCGCCCGAGAAACAGCCCGATCGGGCCGACCGCGGTGGTGATGTCGCCGAGCGAGAGAATCGGAAGGTTATTTTTCCGGCAGAACAATATCACCGCCGCCACGCAGCCCAGGAAGCCGCCATGGAACGACATGCCGCCCTTCCAGAGCTCAAAGATCTCGGCGGGATGCTGGATGAAGAACGGCAGATTGTAGAACGCCACGTAGCCGGTGCGGCCGCCGAGGATGATGCCGACCGTGACCCAGAGAATGAAGTCGTCCATTTGCGACAGCGTGATCGGCGCCGGTCCGCCCCATAACCTTTCATTCTTGATCAGCGCGCGGGCGTAGAGCCAGCCCAACACGATGCCGCCGATATAGGCCAGCGCATACCAGCGGATCGCGATCGGGCCGATCGAAATGGCGACGGGATCGAACACCGGAAAGGCGATGGTGAGGAAGGGCATTACGCCGGCTTATTTCGACAGGTTGCGGCGATACAGCGCCAGCAGCCGTTCCCAGTGACGCTCGGCGGCGGCCTTGTCGTAAACCGGCCGCTTCGGAAACGCGAAGCCGTGATGGGTGCCGGGATAGATCTCGACCTCGGCATTGGCACCGTCGGCCTTCATTTGCTGTTTTACCTTCTCGACGATCTCCATTGGCGCGTAGACGTCGGTCTCGGCGCAACCGAAATAGAGTTCGGCCTTGGTCTTTTGTCCGGCGAGATGTGGACTGTCGGGCCGGTCGGTGGCCAGTTGCACGCCGTAGATCGACGCCGCGGCCTTGACGCGTCCGGGGAAATGGGTTGCGGCGTTGATGGCGTATTGCCCGCTCATGCAATAGCCGACGCTGCCGACGACGTCCTTGCGCGCGGCGGATTGGCGGTCGGCATAGGCAAGCAAGGCGCGCGTATCCTCCATCACCAAGGGAATGTTGATCGAGGCCATCAGTTGACGCATGCGCTGGCGCTCGGGCGATTCAGGATCGGCCGGCAGCGGCCCAAGCTCCATGACCCCGGAGCGGTAGTACAGGTTCGGCAGCATCACATAATGGCCCGAGGTGCCCAGCCGGCGGGCCATGTCGCGCAGTTCCTCGCGGATCGCCGGAGCGTCCATGTAAAAGATGATGACGGGGTGCGGGCCGGCGCGCTCGGGATGGGTGATGAAGGTGGTGACGTGGCCGTCCTTGGTGGGGATTTCGATCTGCTGGTCGATCATGGGACGTTCTTCAATCTATCCGGTTTCTCGGTTTCTTGCTCGGCGCGGATGTTCGATACGATTGCAAGGAAACCGGAACATGACAAGCCGACTGGATCCTGCGCCGACAATTCCGGCCTTGAACAGCGCGCTCCGGATCGCCATTGTCTGACTTGCCGACCACCTGCGCAACGACCGGGAGATTTTTGAGATGACCCAGACCAGCAATCGGTTTTTCGACGAGATCGGCCGCCTGATGAACGACGCGGCGGGCGCTGCCCAGGGCGTCAAGCGCGAGATCGATACCGTGGTCCGCAACCAGGCCGAAAAAATCCTGCGCGACCTCGACATCGTCAAGCGCGAAGAGTTCGAGGCGGCCAAGGAAATGGCGCGGCTGGCGCGCGAGGAAAACGAGGCGCTGAAAGCGCGCATCAGTGCGCTGGAGGCCAGGCTCGGCGTTTCGTCGCCTGCGCCGGACAGCGGCAGCATGAAGACGGATGGCTAGTGCATCTCATCGTATCGGCGTCATGGCCGGGCAAAAGCGCCAACGGGTCCGCGCAAGCGCGGCCCGATGACAGGCTCCGCGCGTCTTCGCGCTAGATGTCCCGGCCATCCACGTCTTTGCCGACGACAAGGCAAGACGTGGATGCCCGGCACCCGTCTACGCCGAGGCTTCGACGGGCTTTTTCGGTGCTAGGCCGCCGTAGCTTTAGCGAAGGCGGCAAGGCCCGGCAATGACGAGTTGAGAGAGCCGCGGCTCCCCTAACCCTCATAAAAATCCCCGCCTTTCCTTGTCATTTCCGGGCTTTGGGGCTAGAACGCCGCCACGTCCGCAGCCCCCGCACCCCTGGAGGCCTGCTGCGGGGTGGAAACGGGCCGCGATGCGGCCTTTAACTTTTAGAAAACAAGGACTTAAGCAGATGGCGAGCGTCAAGGAATTGAAGGCGACCGCACGTCCGGCAGGCGGCAAGGGGGCCGCACGGGCACAGCGTCGCGCCGGCAGAGTGCCCGGAGTGATCTATGGCAACAACCAGCCCCGCCTCACCATTTCGGTCGACGATGCCGAGCTGCGTCAGCGCATCCTGGCGGGGCGGTTTCTCACCACGATTTACGACATCGATCTCGAGGGCAACAAGCACCGCGTGATTCCACGCGACTTCCAGCTCGATCCGGTGCGTGATGTTCCGCTCCATGTCGATTTCATGCGGCTCGGCGAAGGCGCCACCATCCGCGTCAGCGTTCCCCTGCACATCCTGAACGCGGAAAGTGCGCCGGGCGTGAAGCGCGGCGGCACCGTCAACATCGTCACCCACACCATCGACCTGGAATGCTCGGTCGATAACATTCCGCAATATGTCGACGCCGATATCAGCGGTCTGGAAATCAACTACTCGCTGCACCTGTCCGACATCACGCTGCCGCCGGGCGTGAAGTCATTGGCGCGCGAAGACGTGACGCTGGTGACCATCGTGCCGCCATCCGGCTATGCCGAGGAACAGAAGGCGGCCGCGGCCGCCGCCGCTGCTGCGGGTGCGGCTGCTGCCGTCGCTGCGCCGGGTGCTCCCGGCGCCGCTCCAGCGGCCGGCGCACCAGGCGCACCAGGCGCACCTGGCGCTGCTCCTGCCGCTGCGCCCGCGGCCGGCGCGGCTCCCGCCGCCGCGGCTGGCGCAAAAGCGCCTGCCGGTGGTGGCGACAAGAAGAAGTAACCGGGCGCGGGATGCCGCGTCATGCGTCTCTTTGTTGGCCTCGGCAATCCCGGCGCGAAGCACGCGCATAACCGGCACAATATCGGTTTCATGGTTGTCGATGAAATCGCGCGGCGTCATGGTTTCGCACCCTGGCGCCGCCGCTTTCAGGGCGAGACCGCGGAACGCACGCTCGATGGCGAGCGGGTGGTGCTGCTGAAGCCGCTGACCTTCATGAACGAATCGGGACGCGCGGTTAAGGAAGCCCTTGAATATTCCGGGCTCGGCCTGGCGGAACTGCTGGTCTTTCACGACGAAATCGAACTTCCACCGTCCAAGCTACGCGTGAAAATCGGAGGCTCCGACGCGGGCCATAACGGGTTGCGTTCGATCTCATCGCATGTCGGTAACGATTATAAGCGGGTGCGGCTTGGCGTCGGTCATCCCCGCGATTGGTTGGGACCCGGTCATCCCAGCCTGAAAGATGTCGTGCATCGACACGTGCTGTCCGATTTCGCCAAGAGCGACCGCCCCTGGGTCGAGTCGCTCTGCGAAGCGGTGGCTGATAACGCCGCGCTGATCGCCACCGACCGCGATTCGACGTTCCAGAACAAGGTGTATCTGGCAATGCAGGCCAAGGGATTTACTTCAAAGGAAAATGGCGAAGAGAAGCAGGACTAACTTCTCCTTCGCTTAGGTGGAAATACACATTCCGTCATGCCCGGCCTTGTGCCGGGCATCCACGTCTTCCTTTAAGCGTTGCAAGAACAGACGTGGATGGCCGGGACATCTAGCGCGAAGACGCGCTTCGCGCTTTTGCCCGGCCATGACGAAGAGAAATCGTTGAGGACGAAATGGGTTTCAAATGCGGTATCGTCGGGCTGCCCAATGTCGGCAAATCGACGCTGTTCAACGCGCTGACCGAGACGGCGGCGGCGCAGGCGGCGAATTATCCGTTCTGCACCATCGAGCCGAATGTCGGCGAGGTCGCGGTGCCCGATCCGCGGCTCGACAAGCTCGCGGAAATCGGCAAATCGGCGCAGATCATCCCGACGCGGCTGACCTTTGTCGATATCGCCGGGCTGGTGCGCGGCGCCTCGAAAGGCGAGGGCCTCGGCAACCAGTTTCTTGCCACCATCCGCGAGGTCGATGCGATCGCGCATGTGGTGCGCTGCTTTGAGGATTCCGACATCACCCATGTCGAAGGCAAGATCGCACCCTTGGCGGATATCGAGACCATCGAGACCGAGTTGATGCTCGCCGATCTCGAGAGTCTGGAAAAACGCGTCGACAATCTGACCAAAAAGGCAAAGGGCAACGACAAGGAGGCGAGGGAGCAGCTCGACCTCGTCAACCGCGCGCTGGCGCTGCTGGGCGAGGGCAAGCCGGCGCGGTTGCTCGAGCGCAAGGCGGAGGAAGAGCGCGCGTTCGGCATGCTTGGGCTATTGACCTCCAAGCCGGTGCTCTACGTCTGCAATGTCGAGGAAGCCTCCGCCGCCAACGGCAATGAATTCTCCAGGCTGGTTGCCGAACAGGCCAAAAAGGAAGGCGCGGTCGCCGTCACCATCTCCGCCAAGATCGAATCGGAGATCGCGACGCTGTCGCGCGAGGAACGCGCGGAGTTTCTCGACACCCTGGGTCTCGAGGAAGCCGGGCTCGACCGCCTGATCCGCGCCGGCTACCAGCTACTGGACCTCATCACCTATTTCACCGTCGGGCCGAAGGAGGCGCGGGCCTGGACCATCCACCGCGGCACCAGGGCGCCCGCCGCGGCCGGCGTGATCCATACCGATTTCGAAAAGGGATTTATCCGCGCGGAAACCATCGCCTATGCCGATTACGTCGCGCTAGGCGGCGAAGCCGGCGCCCGCGATGCCGGCAAGTTGCGGCTGGAAGGCAAGGAGTACGTCGTCGCCGACGGCGACGTCATGCATTTCAGGTTTAATACCTAGAGCAGAGCAGGTCGATTATCGTCGTCATGCCCGGCCTTGTGCCGGGCATCCACGTCTTCCTTTGAGACTTGCAAGGAGCAAGACGTGGATGGCCGGGACGGGCCCGGCCATGACGATTCAATGCATAACGAAACGGCTTTAGCCTAATGCCCCGCCCCCTGGTCGCGGATGGCGCCGAGGTGCTCGTTGATGCGAAACACGATCAGGACGAATTCCGCGGCGATGCGCGAAAAAATGATTCCGACCACCACGCTGGCGATAGAGGACAACAGCACGATGAATCCGCCGAACGGGCTGATCGCCATCGCGGCCAGGCCGGAAAAAATGCCGGAGATGCCGAACAGGCAGATCAGCGCGATCACCAGCCAGTAGAAGGTCTTGATGATGGTGGGCGTGATGAAGCGGTCCCACTGAAACAGATCCCGAAATTCAAACATCGGTCGTTCTCCCCCAGCACGTCGAGTGGCGTCTCAGCCTGGCTGCGCCCAGCACAGGGCCTAGCTCCGAATGTCGTCCCGGGCAAGTCAGGACGAGCACGGAAGGGCGCGGTGCTCGCCGGTAGAGCACGAGCCATGCGAGTCGGCGGGTTGAGATTGCCATAAATAACGGCCACAATCGGGCCTCGCTCGCAGCAATCCCCATCATGACGCTGACCTTCGAAGACTTTCCGCCCGGCCATTTCGGGACATTCGGACCGCGCCGCGTGATGCGCGAGGAAATCCTTGCGTTTGCCGGCGAGTTCGATCCGCAGCCGATGCATCTTGACGAAGCGGCAGCGTCGCGGTCGATGCTGAAGGGCCTGTCGGCTTCGGGCTGGCATCTTTGCTCGCTGATGATGCGGATGATGTGCGACGGCTATATCCGCCGCACCGCCTCGCTGGGCTCGCCCGGGGTCAACGAGGTACGCTGGCTGGCGCCGCTGCGGCCGGGAGACGACATCACGCTCGATGTCGAGGTGACGGAAGCCCGGGTATCGCGCAGCCGTCCCGAGACCGGCATCGTGACGTTCAGGTGCGTGGTGCGCAACGCGGCGGGGCAGGCATTGTGCGAGATGGTCTCGCCGATCATCGTGGCGCGGCGGACCGGCGTCGCGGCGGAGCAGGCGGGCTGATGCGTTTCTTCGAGGACATCGAGATCGGGCAGCGGCGCGAACTGGGGTCGTTCACCTTCACCGCCGACGGGATCAAGAAGTTCGCCGCGCAATTCGATCCGCAGCGCTTTCATCTCGACGAGGAGGAGGGGCGCAAGTCGCTGTTCGGCGGGCTGGCGGCGTCGGGCTGGCATGTCGGATCGGTCTGCATGAAGCTGCTGATCGCCGACGGACAGCGGGCGGCGCAGGAGGCCCTCGCGCGCGGCGACAAGATCGCGATCTGGGGGCCGTCGCCGGGCTTTCGCGAACTGCGCTGGATCAAGCCGGTATTGGCCGGCGATACCATCAGTTTTGCCAGCGAGGTCGAATCAAAGCGCGCGTCGGAGAAGCGGCCCGAATGGGGCATCCTGCAGGCCCGCAACACCGGCACCAACCAGCGCGGCGAACTGGTGTTCTCGCTGCTGGCGACCGCCTTCGTGCCGCGGCGGAGCGGCAATCCGTAGCCCGGATGAGCCAACGGGTCGGCGCGAAGCGCCGCCCGATGACAGGCTCCGCGAAATCCGGGGTCGCCTGTTCCCGGATTTCGCTTCGCTCCATCCGGGCTACTTACGCTCGCTACCTGCGCCCCTGCCGGAACATTTTTCTCGCTAACGCATTTTGAACCTAGTGCCTGTCATGATCGACACAGGTACAGAGGTGAGGGAATGACCATGGCGGACCGCAATGGCCTGAGATTTGTCGGCTTTATCTTCGCAACCGTGACGGTCGCGGTGATGCTGGCCACCGGGATGGTGGTGAAGGGCTATGCCGACGGCGCCTATTCGCTTGAGCCAACCTCGATCGCCAGCCGATAAGTCAGGCTTCGCTAACCATAACCCTCGAATTCGCGAAAAAAATCAGCGGCCCCAGACCAACGCTACCACCAATCCGCTTTCGCGGGTGATGACGTCCAGTTCTCAACCCTAGCGCCGCCACGCCGGCTGTGATCGAATCAGAACCGCCGCGCTCCGGTCAGGGGAGAGGCGGCGGTTGTTTGAGGAGGGTTGCGCGCCGGTCAGCTGTTGCGAAGGCCGTCGGCGGTGCGTTTCCACTGCGCCACATTGTCGGCGATCATGCGGGTGGATTTCATCGCCGCCTGGCTGAGCTGGGCATAGCCGGCGATCTCGCGCTGAACGCGTTGACCTTCGGCGTGCAGCAGATCGCGTACGCTTTCGAGCTCGGAAATCAGATTTTCGATTTCCGAAAGCGACGTCCCGGCGACGCGCTGGATCAGCGAGTTGACGTTGTTCACGGTGGCCTCGGTGTTGGGCTCCAGCGGCGTGTCGGGGCCGGCGCCATGCGGCGGGCGGCGCAGATAGGCGACGTCGTTGCGGACGAAGTCCCGGATGCCGGCCTCGACTTCCGAGACCGCGGCGATATTCGGGTCTTCGGCTTCGGTCGACTCAACTCTTTCAGAACGAATGGCACTCATCGGCTCTTCCCCTGTTTCGCGTGTGTAGCGAGCGCGGATGTCCCCCGCACGACGAAAGTAAAGCAACCGCATCAGTGCTGCCGATTTTGACCGCATCGCGGCCAATATGCGGCAATGCTCGATCTTTCCCGGGAGCGGGCTGGAGCGGCGGCGGAATCAGCGCTCACCAGCTGCCTACCCCGCGATCCTTGGCAGGTGGATGGGACGGCCGAGCGCCTGCTCCACCAGATCGAAGCTGTCGACCAGCACGCGGAGATGGCGCAGCCGGCCGTCCCTGAATTGCGCGAAATGGGCGAGCCGCAGGCTGACCGCCCTGTTGGCGTCCAGCACCGAGAGCGAATAGCGCATCATCGACGCCGCCTGGTCGACGCCCAGCATGATCGATTCGCGGTCGAAGCGGTGGACCCGGAGGTTTTCCGCGATCTGCCTGATCACCTCGAGCACGGCCGCCTTGCCGCACCGCGCGCCGAGAAACGGAAACATGTCGACCGGGCCATGGATCGCCCAGTCGACCTCCTCGTCGATCAAGGGCTCGAGGTGTTCGAGCTGGCGTTCGTTGATCGCGCGATGGAACGCGCGTGAAAAACGCCAGAGACTGTGCTCTGTCATGATGTCTGATTTTCCTGAACTGGATTTGCGATCAGCAAGCGGCCGTGACGGGCGTCATTGGCGGCGCCGCGGCCCGGATGCTGCACCATTATTTGAAGCTTCAAATACTGGCATTTGCCCGGAACGCAATCGGCATTTTTGCATTGCACAAATGCGGATGGGCCGCCGGAGATTTACCTGTCGCGCCGGCGCGCCGGCTGCTGTTGGAGCGCGATTTCCGCATCGCGGATCGCGATCACCCCGAACAATAGCGCGCCGCCCAGTCCGCCGATCGCGGCGCCGAGCGGCATGAAGGTAAAGAACACCAGCATGCCGTTATACTCCTCAAGGCCGGCGGTTCTGAAGATCTGCACCCAGGCGAGTCCGGCGCCGATGCCGAGCGCCGCGCCGCCGAGCGCGCCCACGACCAGTCCCAACAGGGCAAGCAACGCGATTTTCATGATGTGTTCCCGCCCGTCCGCATGAGGCCCTCTTGTTGGTAGGGGCCGGGCGCGGCGCGGTTCAACACGGCGGGGGAAGGTAAAGGGAACGTGATTCCGGGGTGATGACGAGCCGCGGACTTGATGGTGAATCCTGCGGTGCCATCGCGCAACGGGCACGCCGCGCCGCAACGCTCCAAAGCCAACGCAGCTAAGTGGATCGTGATGGTATGGCGAAACCCGTCATGCCGGAGATGGGCCCGGGCATGACGAGAAACGGATCACTTCTTGCCGAGGTTCTGGCCGGCCTGCATCTGTATCTTGCCGGACGAGAACGGCGACGGCGTCGCGCCGCCCTTTTTGAGGTTCTTGTCGGCCTTCGGTTTCTTCTTTTCCTTGTTGCTGCGCATCTGACCCTTTGCCATGACGTTGCTCCTGGCGCCCGGTTGAAAGACGTGGCGCGCACGAACAATAGCAAATGCGCGGGCGTTTGTATCCTGGGGGCGCGAAAACCGGCGCCACCTGAGTTGCCGTCATGCCCCGGCTTGACCGGGGTATCCAGTACGCCGTGGCCTCTCGATTCCATCACAGCCGTCTCTGGAATACTGGATCATCCGCTTTCGCGGATGATGACAGCGATTAGTGCTGGCGGGAACCGAGCCGCGCGGCGGCGGTTAACGATGCGACACGTTCAGGAGATGTCGCGCCATGAAACTACCGGTCGCATTTTTCGCTATCGCCGCGCTCGTCGTGGCTTCCACTTCTCCGGCCGACGCAAAAGGCTGCCTGAAAGGCGCCGTGGTCGGCGGCGTCGCCGGCCATTATGCCGGACATCACGGCGCGATCGGCGCGCTCGCCGGATGCGCCTATGGCCGCCATCGCGCCAAGGAGCAGGCGCGCCAGCCGAAGGGGCAGGTGCCCACCGGGCAAGAGAAGATTTGAGCGGGACCAAAGTAGTGCGTCCTGACTCGTCATGCCCGGCCTTGTGCCGGGCATCCACGTCTTTGCAACCTTGAGAAAGAAAGACGTGGATGGCCGGGACATCTAGCGCGAAGACGCGCTTCGCGCTTTTGCCCGGCCATGACGGTGACGCCAGGAACAACGCCCTCGCTGCAAGCGTTTTCTCATCGGTAACGGAGACTGATGATGACAAAACCGCTGAAGAAAACCATCAAGCCGGTTCCCGAGGACAACAAGAGCCACAAGGGACCCGGCAGCACGCCCGAGGTTCCCGTCGACACCACCAAAGGCCATCGCGACGACGAGAAACAAAACATCCGCGAGCAGGCCGAGCACGGCAACGTGACGCAGAACACCAGCAACCGGCGGTCGGGGTGAGACGTGCGCTACCTGCGCCTCCGCATTGGCGCTAGAATGCATTCTACTTGGGTTGAATCACGACCGCGTATCCCTTGGCCTCGTGGTTCGAGGCGCGCGGCGTTGGCGCGCTCCTCACCATGAGGGTCTAAGACCTTATCCTGAGGAGGCCGCAAGGCGGCCGTCTCGAAGGATGAAGCCACGTTCGGATGAATGGGCAGATGGAATCCATCCACGCAGGGTCTCCCCGAGCGGCTTCGCATATATCGACTTTACGTTTCAAACAGCCGCATCCTCGCAAGCCAAGGCCCCGCGATCTCGCGGCGCGATGCGTCCGAGTGGTGCATGAAGCGTTCGCCCTGAGAACAGAGGGCGCAGGGAATGCCGGGTGCCCAATGCACCCGCAGCCTCGTGTGTAATAAAAAACACACG
>Ga0307312_10000435_pt1 | contig 19517 bp, 17 predicted proteins | sample ER_DNA_202_FD_194489 | JGI IMG/M metagenome (GOLD analysis project Ga0307312, IMG submission 194489) | Bulk soil microbial communities from the East River watershed near Crested Butte, Colorado, United States - ER_DNA_202 | ecosystem: Environmental > Terrestrial > Soil > Floodplain | place... | reverse complement strand
GCTCGAGCATCGCGCGGTCAGCATCGTTCAACCGGGGAAGCGGATCGCTGGTGCTGACGTTGCTCTGCGCGAGCGTGGCTCGAGCCCGCTGGAGCGAGCTGTTGACCGATGCGACAGTGGTCTCGAGAAGCTCGGCTACCTCCGATGCTTCCCATCGAAGCACTTCACGTAGGACCAGCACCGCGCGTTGGCGCGGAGGGAGGTGCTGCAGTGCCGCGACAAAGGCGAGGCGGATCGATTCCCGCTCGACCGCCAGGTCAGCCGGGTCCCCGTCCGGCGCGACCAGCTGCTCAGGGATCGGCTCGATCCACTCAATTGATGACCTTACGTTCAGGTTCGACTCCAGAGGCGCGACCGCGGGCCCAACGTCCATCGGCCGGAAGCGACGCTGCTTGCTTTTCAGCACGTCGAGACAGACGTTCGTCGCTATCCGATACAACCAGGACCGCATGGCGGAGCGACCCTCGAAGCGGTCGCGGCTTTTCCACGCGCGCACGAAAGTGTCCTGAACTGCGTCTTCCGCATCGAACGGCGAGCCGAGCATCCTGTAGCAATAGGAGGTCAGCTCTGCCCGATGCTGCTCCAGCTCGCCAAATGCGGGCGCGACCGAGATCGTGGATTCGTGCACATAAACGATTGTAGACACGGCCTGGGCTGGGAGCCAGACTGGCCTCCGATCAGTCGAGCAGCCCCAATGCTGCGGCGCGCCGCGTGATGTCCACTCGCGTGCGGCAATCGAGCTTGTTCAAGATTCGATGAACGTGCATCTCGACAGTTCGCGGGCTGAGGCTCAGTTTCGTGGCCGCCTCGCGACTGGTGAGGCCGCTGGCGACGAGCCGGGCCACCTCAAGCTCCCGTGGAGAAAGCCCTCCTCGACCCAACCCCGATGCGGCTAGGCTACCCAAGCGACGCTCGACATTTTCGCCAAGTGCTGCGACCTGCCCGGCGATGCGGTTTGCCATCGGCCTTGCGCCGAGCCTTATCGCCGCGCGATAAGCGCTCCGATAACTATGCATTGCGGCGGTGCGGTGACCGGCCAGAACCTGTGCCGCGGCCGCCCGCCATTCGACTTCGGCTCTCTCAAACGGTAGATCAAGGTCCGCGAGGATCTTCACCGCCTGCTCGAACCTGACGACCGCCGCGCCTGTCTCGCCCTCCGTCAACAACCCCTCTCCCAGCGCGCTGCTCGCGGCGGCCTGCGCTTCGAAATCGGGTTGGGATGCAATGGTCACCAATGCGGCGGTGCTCGCTCGTTGGAGATCAGTGGCACCTGACTCCGAAGCAAAAGACGTAATCCATCGGAGGTTTGGGATCGAGTAATGGCGCTCAGAATCGGTGCGCTCCCAGGTACGCACCATCCGCCAGCAGCGCTCTTGCGCCTCGTCTGTGCGGCCGGCCGCCGCAGCGAGCCGCGCCAGGTTCGTGTCGGAATCCATCTCCATCGCGGCGAGCCCGATCCTGCGAGCGAGGACGTTGGAGTTGTGAAGCTCAGGCTGCGCCTGGCTCTGGCGGCCCCTGTGAGCCAAGATGCTGCCGAGAACGCCATGGGCAACCGCCTGCGCGTGCAGGTTGCTGGTCGGGCTGGCGAGGACCTCGTGAGACAACTCCACTGCTCGATCCCATTCCCCGGTCTGCCTGAGGACCATCGTCAGGCATGCCAGGCACACGTCGCCGACTGTCGCTGCGCCGTTGGCGCGGCAGAACGCCGCGGCCTCGAAATAGCTCGCACGCGCCGCGCTGTAGTCCCCGGAATGTTCAAGTGAGTCGGCAAGACGCTGGTAGGCCTCAGCGGCGACGCCAAAGTCGCTGGTTGCAAGGGCCTGCGCCAGCGCTGCCCGCACGATGGGCAGCCCGACGCCTGCCTCCCCTGCCCTGGTTTTGACGTTGCCTTCTAGAGCGAGGAAACGCAACCCGAGGTCGGGTCGGCCCGCCGCTTCCGCCTCGCCCTTTCCTACATGGATCAGCTCCAGCGCCGCCTTGAAGCTAGCAGCCGAACGCAATCTGGCGGCGCTCGCGAGGCGCTCGATGGCGGCATCGGCCGGGTAGCCCGCGGCCGCGAAGGCCGCCGCTGCGAGCTGACGAGCGACCAGGGCGCGTTCCCAGGCACCCTCGAGCTCGAGCAACGCAGCCAACCTTCGTTCAGCGTCTGCATAACGCCGCCGGTCAGTGCCCGCGTCTAGCAGTTCGATCGCCTCAGTGAGTGCCTTCACGCCAAGAGCAGCAGTGCCGCCCAGCTCTGCGTTGCGGGCGAGGAACTCAAGTGCGTCGAGCCGGCCCGCGGCGTCGACGTCAGCAGGCCATAGATCCAAAGCGCGGTTGAGCTCCGTCGCAGCATCGCGGTAGGCGCTGGCCGCATGCGAAGCGCCCGCCGCGGCGACGAGCCAGGCGCGAGCCGGCGCAGCGTCTCCAGCCGCCGTCCAGTGGGCAGCGATTGTCTGCGGCGCTGCAGAGCAAGCCTCGAGGCGCTCGGCCAATTTCCGGTGAAGGGATCGACGCCGCCCCCATGGAATCGCGTCATAGAGGGCATCTCGGATCAACGCGTGTCGAAAAGCGAGCCGGCCCGGCGCCGACTCGACCAGCAGCGCTGTCGACGGCAGACTCGCGACCATGTCTTCGTGAAGTGCTATCGACAACACCGATGAGTCGAATTCCCGGCCGGCGACTGCGGCGACGGCGAGCGCATCTCGAAGTTCAGCTGGAAATCTGTCGACTCGCTGGAGCACGGCGTCGCGAACGCTCTCGGGCATCGGCAGCGCAACCTTCGAATCGAACTCGAGACCTCTTGGCCCGGCGCGTAGGGCGGCGTTCTCGGCGAGTGCCGCCGCCACCTCCTCAATAAAGAAGGGAAGGCCTTCGGTGCGATCGTGGATGAGCGCAGCCAGCTGAGGACTTGGCTTCCGACCGAGGCGCTGTTCGAACAGGTGACCGGTGTCAGGCGCATCGAGGGGTTCCAGAGCGATCTCGTGCAGTAGGCCCTTCCGCCGCAGCTCCGACCGCATGCGTCGCACGGGATGCCCGCGACGGACATCGTCGTTTCGGTAAGACACCACGAGCAGGACCGGCATTCGGTGAACGACCTCGGCCAGGAAAGCAAGCGTGTCAAGCGTCGCGGCGTCCGCCCAATGGACATCGTCTACAAGAATGCCGAGCGGGCGGTGCGCACTCATCTCGGTGAGCGCTGCAGCTACCGCCTCGAAGATCAGCTGCTGGTCGCGAGCTTCATCGGAGGGAGGCTGCTCGAGCTCGGGAAGCAGCGCCCCCAGGTTTCGGAACACGGCCGGACGCTCTCTCGGTTTGAGGGTGCGGCTCCGCACGCCACTGCGCAGGATTGCGGTGATTGGCGCGTATGGCCGCGCTGCGGTTTCGGTAGCGGCCACCTCGATTGCCGCTAGCCCCGCTGCTTTCAGCGCCGTCCTGGCCAGCGCCGTTTTGCCGACGCCGGCCTCTCCGCTGACGAATACCAGGCTTCCAGGACCGGCTGCAGCAGCGGACGCGAGTTGAGCGAGCCGGCCCAGCTCAACGTCGCGCCCGATCAGTTCGAAGGCCATCTCCAGCGCTTAAGAATAGGCGCGCCGAATGACTAGATCTCCTGCACCGGGAGACCTTCCTCTTTCCATGCCTTGAGCCCGCCGTCGAGGTGGGCGACGCGCTCGTATCCGAGGCTGACAAGGGTGTCTGTGGCGAGTGCCGAACGCCCGCCTGACGCGCAGTGCAGGATGATCCGCCGAGCCGGCTCGAACTCCGGGCGGTGGTAAGGGCTCGTCGGGTCTGCGTAGAACTCCAGCATGCCTCGCGGGGCGTGCACTGCGCCAGAGATGACGCCGTTTTTTGCGCGTTCATCGGCTTCGCGAATATCGACCAGCAGAACGCCGCCCGCGACTTCCTCGGCGACCCGCCCCGGTGGCAAGTTTTCGATTCGCGCCTTTGCCTCACCTACCATCGCCGCTGCCGACTTCTTGACCGTGCTGCTCATTGCTGATGCCTCCTGGATAGGACTAGGGGTTGCAGCCCGAATCTAAGGTGCAGCCCGAGTACTCAACATCCGGCGACATACGGTATTTTTTCGGACCCAAGGATTCAAATTCCGCCGGCCACCGCCTCGCGGATTAAGCTCGGGGAGTGATTGTGAACGTGTGCCCAGCGTCGGTCACCAGCGCTCCGCCCGATCGTGTGTGGAAAGTGGTGAGCGCCCCCGAGCGGTTTGGGGAGTGGACGGACGCGCGCTATCTCTCATCCGACCCAGTGGGCCCCGCGATGCCAGGTCAGGTCATCCACCTGACTACGCCTGCGTTCGGGCGGAGCTGGCCAGTTGACATCGTGGTCTTCGACGTGGACCCAGGGCGCCGCTGGATCGATCTTGTGGTCCACCTTCCGTTTGGCGTCGAAAACCACGAACATCTGACCCTCACCGAGACCCCCGACGGCGGCACACTCGTCCGATTCAATTGAGACTTCCACCTCCCGCCCGGGTGGCGAGGTCGCTTGATCGGGTTGCTTCTGGGCCGTGAGCTGAGGAAAGGCCCTGAAGAGTCGCTGCGAGATCTCATTCGCGCCGCGGAGAAGGCGGCGAACTAGTACTGCGCGTACGCTGCATGAGGCGGCGATGGGTACGATCCTTGCCCGCTACGGCGACAACTCTCACGGCTGCTCATCGAGGAACGCGAGGGTGGCCGCGGCGAACAGTGGCGAATTGGCAATGTTGTAGTGGGTCAGGCCGGGAAGGATCGCGAGAGCATGACCGCCCTCTGGCTGCCCCTCGCCCATCCAGCCGCCATCGCGGAGCCCGCCACCGAGCAGCTTGAACACTTCGACGTAGTGGCTCGGCGGGGCCATGTCAGCGTCCGCGGCCATCACGAGGGTTGGCATCTGGAGACCACGGACCTCCTCGGTGAAGTCGAAGTCCTTAGACATCGACTCGCCGATCTTGTCGAGCAGTCGGGGGAAGTCCTGGGGGCGTGGTGCGACCCTCTGGTACAGCTGATACATCGGCGTGTCCTTCATGAACTCGGCAGCTGCCGCGCTAACCTGCCTTTGCTGCACGCGCATCTCGGGATAGATTGCGTCGGGCCGTATGTTCGCTGAGGCCAAGACGAGGCGCCGGATCTTGGCCGGGTACTGAGCTGCGGTATGGAGCGCCACCCCGCCGCCGAGCGAGTACCCCACCAAGTCAGGAGTGTCCAGTCGGAGATGGTCGATTAGCGCGGCGATGTCGCCGGCCATCAGCCGGACGTCGATCGGTCGGTCGATGTCAGCGGTGCGGCCGTGTCCTTGCAGGTCGACAGCGATGACCTGGTGGCGCTCAGCGAGCAACGGTAGGACAGGCCCGAACATCTCGCCCGAGCCGAGTCCCCCGTGCAGCAGGACGAGCGGGCGCCCGCTCCCGTGAGTCTCGTAGTAGAGGTTTATGCCGTTGACCTCCGCGTACTGCCCGGTGCCCTTCGCGTGCGTAGTCCTGTCGCCAGTCATGACCATCCTCCTGTCGTGAATCAAAATCAGTTCTACGAATAGAGACTCCCCGACTGCCCGAAATTCATCGATCGTGCGGGAGGGAGTTGCGTCGGTCGATACGCCGCCTAGAGTGGCTCGGTCAGCGCTTAGTGCCCAGGATGAGCAAGTACTCGCGCCGGTGGGCGATGCGGTCGCCCTCCTTGTAGTCCGTCTCGAAGAAGTCGACCCAGGCGCGATGGAGCTCCTCGCGGCGCTCTTCGGTTAGCGACTCCGCGAGTGTCTTCGTCGGTCCATAGCTCGTGGAAAAGAGCTGCCAGTACTCCTCGCCATCAGCCGTCTCGAGCGTCGACACATGCTGCTCGATGTCCAGCTCGAACGCCTCACCGAGTAGCTCCCGCACTCGCTCTTCGCGTCCCCAGTCGAATGGGCTGCTGGGAGGCGGGCCCGGCTGGAACGGAGCCATCATCCGAAACATCCGGCCGAGGCCGCCATCTGGCGTCCAGTTGGCGAGGCCGATCCGCCCTCCCGGCCCAACGACTCGCGCCAGCTCGCGCGCAGTCGCCTCATGGTCCGGTGCGAACATGATCCCGCAGGTCGAGGAGACCTTGTCGAAGGTCGCGTCGCCAACGCTCTCGAGACGCTCGCAATCTCCGACCTGGTAGTCAATCTTGAGTTGCAGCTCCTTTGCTCGTTCGCGCGCCGTCTCGACCAAGACAGGTGCCAGATCAACGCCCACGACCGCAGCCCCGGCGCGCGCCGCTCGTTCCGAAACAGCGCCCGTTCCGCAAGCGAGATCCAGCCAGCGGTCGCCCGGCTTTGGGTCCAGTCGCGCAACCACGAGCTGGTGGATGTCAGCGATGGTCTCGGTGACCCGCTGGTACGGACCATTGCCCCACATCACGCTCTGACGCTGCTTCAAAGCTTCGAAAGCCATCTCGCCCCCCATTCAGGCGTTGCGCCCCACCTCGAAGGTTTGCTTGAGGCCCAGCCCGATGTCATGCAGTATGCATCGCCGGCATCGCTACGGCCTCACTCAGAAATTCGAATTCGGCCGGTGGCTGAGCACGCGCCCCCCGATGGCGTAGCGTTGAACTGTGAGCCGAGAAGTCGAGGAGCTGAACCGGCGCCTACTGCGTGCCCGCGACGCCATGGACCGGGCCTACGCCGAGCCGCTCAACGTCCGCGCGGTGGCCGCGGTGGCGCATATCTCCGAAGCGCACTTCATCCGCAGCTTCCGCGCCGTCTTCGGGGAAACGCCGCATCGCTACCTGCAGCGGCGGCGGGTCGAGCGCTCGATGTTCCTGCTACGGGAGACCGACCGCAGCGTCACCGACATCTGCTTCGACATCGGCTTCACCAGCCGGGGGACCTTCAGCCGCACATTCCGGGAGATCGTCGGCGAGACGCCATCGGACTACCGCATGGGGCATGAGCCGATGGAGGCACCGCAGTGCTTCCAGAAGGCGGCCACGCGGCCGTCTGTAGCGGCGGGGGTGGCGCTGAAATCGAGCAGTTTTGGAGACGCTTCCAAGGTGGCGGCTCCCTAGCATAAGGATCGTCCCCATCAAATCTCAAAGAGGAAAAAACAAGCGATGATCAACAAGCTGAACGTGACTTCCGTCTGGGTCCTCGACAAAGACGAGGCTCTCGACTTCTACGTCAACAAGCTCGGGCTCGAAAAGGGCAATGACGTCAAGCAGGGTACGTACCGCTGGCTGACGGTGCGCGTACCCGGCGACCCTGGCGTCGAGATCTCCCTCGAGGCGCCGGGCCCGCCGGTGCAGGACGAAGCCACTGCTGCGCAACTCCGCGAGCTCATCACCAAGGGCGCCATGGGCGGCCTGGTCTTCATCACGGACGACGTCCGGGGCCTGTACGAGACCCTCAAGAAGCGCGGCGTCACCGACTTCACCCAGGAGCCCGCCGACAACTTCTATGGCACTGACATGGGCGTGCGCGACCCCTTCGGCAACGCCATCCGGATCCTCCAGAGGAAGAAAGTCGCCGATGGGGCGAAGGCCTGACCGGTCTCGCCTGGGTTGTAGTAACCCACCACCGTCCAGCATCACCTGACGCCGTCCCCATCAAATCTCGCAGAGGAGAACGCAACCATGGCTGAGAAGAAACCTGCAAAGGGCACGCAGAAGTCCGCGAAGAGGACCACAGCGACCAAAAAGAGGTACGAGGGTTTCTCGGAAGCGGAAAAATCCGCGATGAAGGAACGCGTCAAAGAGATGAAGGCGGCCGCGGGCAAGGCGGACGAGGAAAAGGCCGCCCTTGCGAAGATCGCCGAGATGACGGGTCAGGATCGCGCGCTGGGCAAGCGACTCCATGCGATCATCAAAGCCAGCGCGCCAGCCCTCTCGGCGACAACCTGGTATGGGATGCCGGCGTACACGAAGGACGGCAAGGTCATCTGCCACTTCAAGACCGCGAAGAAGTTCAACACCAGGTACGCGACGCTCGGCTTCAGCGACGCGGCGAACCTCGACGAAGGCGCCATATGGCCGGTCGAGTTCGCTGTTAAGGAGTTGACCGCGGCCGATGAGGCAAGGATCGTCGCGCTCGTGAAGAAAGCGGTGAGCTAGGGACCGAGATCCGCTCGATCAGGACCCGTCTGGATTACTACAGGACTACTACTCTGATTGGTTAGGCAGGCTTTTGTCCGGTCGGTCACATTGAGGTGCGCCATAGGTCTACTTGACAGTGCCTCGCCCACAAGAAATAGACAGCGAACCGCCGGTGTGGTCTCCCTTGCTTTCTTCGTGCTCACCGGCCCGGCCTTCGCACTGATGGCGTGCAATTCGCAGACTTCCGTCCAACCCTCGCCAACACCGGTTTCGTCGTCAAGCCTTGCCCTGGTGGTCGTCGGAGAGATGGACACTCCGCGCGCGGTGCACACCTCGACCCGACTCGCAGACGGACGGGTGCTGGTAGCGGGCGGATGCACCGATTCCGGCTGCAATCTGGGCAGCGCTGGCGGTGCGACGGCCGAAATCTTCGATCCGGCGACAGGGCGCTTCAGTCCAACCGGCCGCCTACACCTGTCGCGTGACGATCACCAAGCCGTACTGCTACCGGACGGCCGTGTCCTCATCGCAGGTGGCTGGACTTCAGGTGGCGTGACGTCCACCACTGAGCTCTACGACCCGCACAAAGGCACGTTCGCAGCTGGGCCGGATATGACGAGTCGACGGGCGGGTTTCACCGCAGTGGCCATGAGTGACGGACGGGTCCTGCTCGCCGGCGGAGACACCGCAAACCACAAAGAAACAGCCACGGCCGACATCTTCGACCCACACACGAACGCGATTACCGCTGTTGGCAACATGATCGCACCACGAGTGGCCCACGCCGCGACGCTGTTGACCGACGGCAGGGTCCTTGTCGCCGGGGGAATGTCGAATGGTTCGGTGATTTCAGAAGCGGAGCTCTTCGACCCCAAGACCAATCAGTTCACCAGCGCAGGCTCGATGTTGGTCGCACGCTACAAGTCGGGGTCCGTCACGCTCGCCGACGGCCATGCGCTTATCGTCGGCGGAGCAGCAGACGTCGACGGCCGCCACCCATTCACTTCGACTGAGCTGTATGACCCCAAGACAGGGAGGTTTTCGGCTGGTCCACAAATGATCACGGGTCGCTACAAGCTGATCGATTCGATGGTCCGCCTTCCGGACGGTGATGTCATCGTGGCGGGAGGCGCGCCACGACCCGAGGTTCTCAGCATGGGTGCAGGAGAGTTTCAAAACGTAATCGGCAGCCTTGGTGCGACTCGGCTCTTCCTGACCGCGACGGCAATCGACGACCATCGTGTGTTGCTGGTCGGCGGCTATGACCTGGCGATACGCCCCACGGCTCAGGCCTGGATGATCGAGTAGGCCAACAACCCGCACGAACCCGTCCACAAGGCTGACCAGACCGGCGTACATCGTCTGTTCCGGCTCAGCAAAGGTCAGCAAGATGCTGCGCGACAGTATCCGCGTGCGGGAGACGCGCTCCCGCCCCCTCGCGCATGAGCGCGACAACGGATGCGGCGAGGGCGGCGCGGAGCGCCGCAGGCTCGACCGAGCCGACGTGGGCATACTCCAATCGAGCGCGCGTCTCAGCGGAAAGGTCGTCGTAAGTGCGCGCCTGCACCGCGGGCAGCCCTTGGCGGAGGCAGGCAAGCGAGAGCGCGTGATCGCGCACGGCGCCGACGTAGTGCTCGGCCTGCCACACACGCCCGCGTTCGATGGAAGCACGCGCGTGGAGCGCGTAAATGACGCCCCACCCGAAAATGTCCCCAGCGACCGCCGGTGTAGCAATGAAGAGGTCCCCCGCGGCCCGCGTCGCAACCTCGGGCTCGCGCGCTGCTGTCTCGCCGAACAGAAGCCTGAATCGTGGCCCGGCTGGTCGAAACTGAGGCGCCGGCGTCATCGAGAGGTCGCACTGAAGTTCGTCGGGCAGCAGGAACACGCGGTAAGTGGTCGGACCACGCTCGAGGTCGGCAAGGTGCACGGCGTCAAGCTCGTCGACGAGCGTGTGCGTCCAGTCATTGAGCACGTCACTGACCGGCACCCGATCGTCGACGCCGAAGGTCAGGTCCAAGTCGGAGAAGAGGTCGCCCTGGTCAACGGCGAGCGAGCCCACTGTGGCTCCGGCAACGACGCGCTCATCCTCCTCCGCGAGCCGTAGCAGGCGCTCGCGGAGAGCATCCCTCTGCTCAACGGTGAACACGACGGGCAATCCTACCTCTGCTTTGTCGAGAACGGCTTCCAGCCAACCAACCTCGAGGAGAGTCCGTCAGGTGGGGCGTTTCTTCAGCCTGCCTGATCGAGGCCTTTCGTTGACAGGGAGAACTCAGGCATTCGAGTCCCCTTCCTATTCCCACCTCCGGACGGCGGACGCAGGCATATGCGGCCCGTGGATTCCCGCGCCGGGCCAGGGACCTGGTGTCTCGTCCGGTAGATCGATTGGCTCACTGTGCTCCCCGAAGACTCGCATCCCCCGCGCTTTGTAGTTCGCGAGCGCGTTCGGTGAGTCGAGGGTGCACGTGTGTACCCAGACCCGCGTGCCCCCCATCGCAAAGCCACGCTGTATGGCGGTGGTCAGCAGCCACGCGCCGAGCCGCCGGCCGATGAACGCGGGCAGCACGCCGAGGTAGGCGATCTCAACGTCAGGCTCGATGGTGCCGTCGAGCTCGAAGTAGGCGGCAGGCGTGCCGTCCTCGTACAGCACCCAGGTCTCCACACGCGGGTGGCTCAGCCTCTCCAGCCACTCCTCGTACGTCCAGCCGAGCCGCATGGTCCAGAACCAATTCCCACCCGCCGCGGTGTACAGGAACCGCCCGAGCTCCGGTGACGGCCGAACCGCCCGCCGAAACTCGAACGGTCCAGGCGGCGCGGCCGCCGGCTGCAGCTGGGCGGGGTCGGTCATCTCGAGGCTCCACGTCGTCATGTGAGCGCGCACCGTCGCAGCATGCACTGTCTTCGGTCACCGTGAGCCGGATGCGGCTGTACCGCGATCCGGATGCGCCTGGCCGCCTCGATGTCGGATATGACTTCTAGCTGGTCCCCGATGTGACCTGGATTTCCCTTAAACGCGCCTCGGCTCCGCTTCAAGGCTTGCATCAAGCAGGCCTGCCAAAGCCGATGGTGCCTCGAGCATCGGAAAGTGGCCACCTGGGAGCTCGACTGGTTCGAGACCGAAGACATGCCGAGCGGCCCAGCGACGCGACTCCGGTGTGAAGATTTCATCGTCTGTCGCATAGATGTACAGCGAGGGGAGGCTGGGTGGACCTCCCAACGGGTACACCCCATGCTCAGCGTCCGGACGCAGCTGGGCGGCCGCCCACTCTGCAAGGGCCGGCTCCAAATGGCGGTACATGTTGCGAACCGCGTCACCGGATTTCCACGAGTCCCGGCCGAGCTCGTCGACCTGTACCGCCGACAGATAGGCCTTGTAGCCTTCTTGGAACGACGGCGGCGAGCCGACCACAGGCGTCGCCACCGGTGTGGCCGGGCACAGGTAGACCAGGAGCTTCGCCGGCCGGCGTAGCGCAACGAGAGGGATCGCCAACGCTCCCAGCGAGTGGCCGACCAGGACCGGGTCATCGGCGCCGGCGAGCGCGTCGGTCATTACTTCCGCGATCGTGTCCCATGTCGAGCCTGGATCGTCGAAAGGAAGATCGGGTGCCACGCAAACGTGCCCTCGCCTGACGAGCTCGTCGACGAGCAGGCCCCAGCACCACCCACCGTGCCAGGCCCCATGCGCCAGCCCGAAAGTCGCCATCGGCAAATCGTAGGGTCAGGACCAAGCGGCCTGACGGTCCCGAAATCTAGGCGGTCTCGTCCAGCGAAACGGGGCAGCTGTTGACAGTACTCAGGTTCGGCGCAACCGTTGATCGGGTCCGGATCAGATTGCTTCAGCCTCCCGCAGCTGGCTGGGCGAGATGGTGCGCGAAAGCGGTAGGCGTATGGCAAACACGGTGCCCGCTCCAGTCGTGCTGCTCTCGACAGCAACGCTGCCACCGAAGCTCTCAACCAGCCGGCGGCAGATATACAGTCCCAGCCCGATGCCCGGAACGACGACTTGCGGATCGGGAATCCGATAGAGCCGATCGAAGATTCGCTCGCGCTCGCTCTCCGGTATGCCGACCCCGTTATCCGTGACCCGAAGAATCGCCCGCCGAGACTTGGTTGACAGCCCGATCACGACTCGTGGCGTCCGAATCGTATACGTCAGAGCGTTGTTGATGAGGTCATCCAGGACGCGGCCCAGCCGGCTCGCGTCAGCTTCAACCGGCACCGGGTCAGGGGGCAGCTCCACCGTGACGTCGGCACCGAGCAGATCGGCACGCGGGCGAACCCGTTCGACCGCTTCGTCCACGACACTCCGGAGGTCGAGCACTTCGCGCTCGAGAAGCTGCCCTGTGACCTCGAGCTGCGAAGCGTTTACGAGATCGTCGACGATCTTCTCCATCTCAAAGGTCTTCGAAAGAACTATCCCGAGCGGCGTCTCCCAAGCCTCAGGTGGGGAGCCGACCGTACCGCCTGACAGCAGCGAGAGGTACCCGGCGACCACGGTCAGCGGGGTGAGCAACTCATGCGCCGCCATGTCCAGGAACGTGCTTTTGGTCTGACTCGCGGCGGTAGCGGACACGTAGAGTCGCGTCATCTCTTCTGTGCGCTCGCGTGCAACGACGAAGGCCGCGAGCAGAAGTGAGGTGATCGCGACGCAGACGTTGAACACCTGCAGGGTGATCATTTTCTCGACGAGCGTCTCGGTGGCGAATGGACCAGTTCCATGTACGGCCGACCAGATCGCAACGCCCGAGGCGATCAGGGCGGCTGGTGTGGCGCCCCGCAGACGGAAGCGCCAGGCCGCCAACATGATCAGAGGAAAAACCAGGTACTCGAGGCGCAGGCGGTTCTGGAAGAGCACGAAGGTCAGGATGCCAACTCCAAGCAGGAGTCCGACGAGCTCCGGCGCCTGGCGCCAGGTCGGCGTCGGAGATCCCAAGCTGGGCAGCAGGCTGAGGAGGAAGGGCGCCACCAAGAGCACTCCCATCGCGTCCCCAGTCCACCAGACGGCCCAGGTCGGCAGCGCGCTGTCGGTCGGCACAACCCCCGACAGCACGAGCACGGCGGTTCCCGTGGTTGCGCTGATCGTCATTGCAACCAGGGCGCCGAGGATGATGATCGATGCGGCATCCCGCAAGCGGTCAAGCTCGATCCGGAAACCAGTCAGACCAAGGAAAGCCGCGGCTGTCAGCGGCGCCAGGGTGTTACCGACCGCGATGACGGTGGCGCCCAAAGGGGAGGGGCCGATTGGAAGGTTGACGGCCAGGGCGGCAAGGAACACCGCCGGCCAAACCCGTCGACCGAAGATGAGCATCGCCACGAGGGCGATTCCAGTCGGAGGCCAGATGGGCGTCACCTGACCATGCACGAGGGCCAGCCCCAAACTCGCCCTGGCCGCAAACCAATATGCCAGCGCGACCACCGCCAGCTGCAGCAGTGTGGTGAGCGCGTTGGCGTTGCGATCCTGCGGGTCCGGACCGACCCCTGCGGCAGGACTCATCGGCGATACGGGATAACGGCGCCCTCCAGAGTTTCTTGTATCGCACCGATCGCTTCGCGAGCTTCCAAGCCGACCAGGTGGATTCCAGGTGGTGTGCAATTAGCACGATCAGGCGAAGTTGAATGGAGAATTCGAGTATGAGCTTGCCGAGCGATGATGAACCGGTCCACTTTGAACATCACATCAAACCACTATTTCGCGAGAAAGACCGTCAATCGATGCGGCTTCACTTCGATCTGGGGTCCTACGAAGACGTGAGCGATTACGCAGACCGCATCCTCGGGCGAGTCCAGCGCGGCACGATGCCCTGTGACGGCGCGTGGCCGCGTCAGCAGGTCGAGTTATTCGAACGGTGGATTCGCGGCGGCAAGTTGCCATGATCGGGTTGGGGAGCGCACGGACGCGATCTTTGAGCGCGGACCTATCACAGAGCGGCTCATGAGCAGTCGTCGGCAATGCTCACCGCCTTGTTGAGCGCCGCGCGCGAGGCCTCAAATCGGTCCAGAGGAACCAGAAGGTCGTCGACGACCCGCCGGCGGACGTCCCCCTCGATTTGCGCGCCGACACTCTTGGCAAACCGTCGCCCGAGCCAGCCTGCGTGCATCTGCAGCACCTTCGCGAGCAGGTAACCCACCAGGAGCGCGGCGGCGAGAAGCGCGACAGGCGTAGGCACGGGTCCGAGATACGGCACGGAGATCGAGCCGACCGGCATCTCGTGGATGACGAAGAGCGACCCGAACCATAGTGCGGAGAAGATGAGCAGGGCCGTCACGGCATATTGGGCGACGCCGATGACCGACCACAGCGCGCTCGTGGGCACCCGGAAGCTCGTCGCCTCCCCGGCAAGCGAACGATCGACAGTCTCAGCGAGTCGTTGCTCCAGTGAAACTGGCGCACACAGGGCGGCGAGCGCGCCGCGGAGCGGCGCAGGCACGGATGGCAGGGTCGACGTGATGAGCTCGCGCAAGGGCTCGACCGCCGGCGCGAGCGAGCCGCGCAGCTGCCAGCGGTTCAAGAAGCCGGCCGGGTCAGCTGACGTCCGCGCGCGGCCCGTGAGCCGGTAGATCGCGCTCGTGAGATGCCGGAGCGGTCCTGCGCCGCGTCGCCGCGCCACAAACCGCGTGGCGGCGACCGCTTGTCGCTCGAGACCGGCAATATCGACGACGGCTAGCGCGCCTCGCGCGACCGACGAGAGAGCGCGCTCCCGTCGGGCCGGCTCGATAAGCGGCTCATTCGCGCCACCCGCCACGCCCGCCTCGCTGGCGAGATCGCGCACAGCCTCGCGCGCCTCCGCGGCTATCCGAGATACGACTACGCGCTTCGCTTCGACCCCGGACTCGAGCCATTTGCGTAGCTCGTCGATGCCAGCCGCACCCTCCTTCGCGCGGGTCGCGACGACCTCGATGTCACCCGCACCGTCGCGACGCAGCTGGCCGCGCATGTCCTCGGCGACGCGGCCCGTGTCGGCCGGGCTGAGAAGATCGCTGCGGTTGAGGACGACGATCTGGTGGCGGATGCGCGGAGCAAACTCTCTCAAATAGCTGCCGTGCATGACGTGATCCATGTATTTCTCCGGATCCACGACCCACGCGACGGCGTCCACGCGTGGAAGAAGGGCGTCGACACGTTCTCGGTGCTCGGGAACGATCGAGTCGAAGTCGGGAAGATCAAGGACGGCGACTTCGGCGAGCGCGCCACCCGCATGCTCTCGCACCTCGCTCACGCCTAGCCAACGCAGCAGGCCCGCGAGCTCGCGCGCACGACTGGCAGGGACCCACGCGACGGCGTCCGATGTCGTGGGACGGCGCGCACTGGCCTGACTGACGTTCTCGCCGGCGATCGCGTTCAACAAGGTCGACTTCCCGACGCCGGTGCCGCCAACCAGCGCGAGGATGTAGGCGTTGCTTGGAAAGCCAAGCCGCGCACGCGCCGTGTCGCGGGTCGCGACGGCGGCGCCGGATTCGAGGCCGAGCGCGTTCGCGGCCTCGATCGCCTCGTCGAGGTTCGCAAGGCAGCGATCGACGCTCACGGCGCCATGCCGTCGACCGCTGCGCGCAGCGCCGCCGCAAGCTCCCGGAGACGTCCAGGCGCGGGTACCAGCGCCTCGAAACGCGCGCGCTCGTCTTCGAAGAGCGAGGTCAGCAGCGTCATGAGCCGCTCACGCGCTTTGGCGATGAGCTCCCCCATCGCCCCTTCGCCGAAGATCGCTTCGAGGAGCTTCTGATTGAGGATCGCCGTCCCAGCCGCGATCCCCACTTCGGCGCCCGTGAGGCCGGCCGTATTGATGAACACGGCGAGCATCACCGCAACTGCGACGGCGTTCACGCCGAGCGCCGCGACCTGCGCGACCGCCCGCTTGCGGCCGGCGTGCGACCGGACGTCGTCGACGATCGCGCGCATCCACGCACCCAGGCCCTCCCGGATTGCAGGGTGGAAACCTGCCGACGCGGACCACAGTGTGGGATTACGGGCAATCAGCTCCGCTGCTTCGGATCGGTCGGACCAGGCCGTCGCAGTCCGGCGAGCGGCTTCGGTCGCGTGACGCAGTGCAAGCGCCTCGAGTGTGCTCGTCATGTCCGCCTCGACGATTGTCACGGGCGCGACGACGCTCCCGCGGAAGACGGTCAGCAACATCGCGCGCAGCCTCCCGATCCCCGACGAGATGAATCTGGCCACCTGGTCCGCGCCGACGAAGTCGTTCCATCGTCGAAGCACCTCCGCGCGCAGGATGAGACCGCCCTGCAGCGCTCTCTCCAGTGAAGCGAGCTCGGCGGCGTAGGCTGACGCGGCGATCCGCTGCAAAGCATCGCCGTCGATGGCCTCGTGCTCGAGATCGTCGGCGATGCTGTGTGCGAGCGGCGCGAGGCCCCTGAGTGCACCCTGCAGCGCCCGCGTCGCCACAGCGTGGCGCTGGTCGGCCTCCGCGGCGAGGCGCGCTATGCGTTCGAGAAGCGGGCGTGCCTTTTCGCGCGCAAGGCCGTTCACGCTTGGATCGATGTCGCCCTCGTCGATCGCGATCAGGTCCATCGGCTCCTCGTCGTTTCGTGTGCTCGCCTGGCCGAAGAGCCGCTTGGCGTCGGCAACGACCGCCGCTCGATCCTCTTCATCGACCGGCAGGCGGTTTAACACGACGAGGAGCGGAAGACCGCGCTCCCGGACACGGCGCAGCACCTCCCACGGCACCAGGTCGGCGTAGCGGGTCGCGGTGGTGACAAAGACGCAGAGATCGCAGGCCTCGACCAGAACATCGGCGAGCTCGCGGTTGTCACGGTCGACGGAGTCGATGTCCGGCGCGTCGATCACAGCAACCCCATCTGCGCTTGCGGGCGCCGCCGCACGCCTCAGCCTGTCCTTCGCGACGGCGCCGAGACGACCGCTCGCGACAATTCGATCCGCGTCGCTCACGCTCGCATAGAGAACCGCGTCGGTGGTCGTCGGCCGTAGCACCCCGACTTTGCTCACCTCCGCGCCGGCGATCGTGTTCAGCAGCGAAGACTTGCCGGCGCCGGTGGGTCCGAGGAGCATCACCAGCAGCGGCGCGTCTATGTCGGCGAGGCGCGGACGTACGAAGCCTTCGAGGTGGTCGTGCAGCTGCCGCGCACGTGCTTCGGCCGCGAGGTTGGCCGTCGGAAACTCGAGGCGGCGGGTGGCGAGCGCCACGAGGCGATCGCAATGCTCGATGAGCTCTGTCGAGTCCACGGCCAGCACTCTACGTATGGCGAACGAGGTTCGGACGGTTTACTGCAGCGATGCAGCGGGGTTGTCGCCTCAGCCGATGCTCCGATTTCGAGGGTTTTGAGTTCATTTCGAGGACTCAGATGAACGATGCCAACCCCGCTTGGTCCACCGACGTCGCCTGTATTACTACATGAAGTAGTACATGAGTTATGGTCGAGACATGACCATTCAGCGGATGGACAACGTCGGCATCGTCGTCGACGACCTGGATGCGGCTGTCGCGTTCTTCACCGAGCTCGGCATGGAGTTGGAAGGCAAAGAACAGATCGAGGGCCTATGGGCGGACCGCACCGTCGGACTTGACGGGGTCCGGAGCGACATCGCGATGATGCGGACCCCGGACGGCCACAGCAAGCTGGAGCTGGCCAAGTACCACACCCCCGCGGCGTCCGGCGCCGAGCCGGAGAACCCGCCGCCCAACACGCTGGGCCTGCATCGCGTGATGTTCGCCGTCGACGATATCGATGACACCATCGCCCGCCTGCGCGCCCACGGCGCCGAACTCCTCGGCGAGGTGGCGCAGTACGGGAGCATCTTCCGGCTCTGCTACCTCCGCGGCCCAGCGGGCATCATCGTAGGCCTGGCGGAACAGATCGGCTGACGCCGAGCCTGCCGCGCGAGGCGGGTGCATCAGCGATGTGCGAACGGGTCGTAAGAGCATGCTGATACAACCGGACCGCACCGAGGCGCGGATCTATCGGTCGAGCGTGAAAGCCGCGGACTATGTTTCGTTCAGGGCTTCCCTTGTGGCTCAACTGAGCGCGTAATCGATTGCCTCCTCCAGGCTGAGGTCACGACCCGCCTCCCAGGCGGGTCGCCACCGATTTGCCCCCATCGCCGCTTGCGACGCCTTGATGAACCGTCCGCTGATGGCGCGCTCGAAGGGAGCGGGTCGGGATGCGATCGTTTCGTGAATGCCTGCGGAGGCTCCATCCAACCGGGCGGCACGCTCTGAGTCGCCGCGCGCTGCGGCGACTGCGGCGAGGGTGTCCAGCGCTTCGGCCACCCCGATCCGTTCGCGCTGCCTTGCGAAGCCGTTCAGCGCGTCCCTCGCCATCCCATCCGCTCGCTCGATGTCCTCTTCGGCAAGGGCGGCGTGGGCGATGGCGTTCGTCATCCTGGCCGCGAAGGTCGCGTCGCTCAGGTTGTGATACACGTCAAGCCCGTCGCGATAGATGCGTTCCGCCTCTGCCCTATGGCCGGAGTGGAGCAGCGCGTTCCCGAAATTGAGATGTGAGGTGCCCAGCTGCCAGGTGAGCCCGAGACGCCGGCAAATCTCGAGCGACTCACGAAGAGGTTCCATGGCGTCGGCAAAGCGCCCCTCGCAGAGCGCGAGCTGGCCGATGACGGTCAGCGCGTTGCGAAGGTCCATCGGGTCCCCTCCCTGTCGGGCCATTTCCAGACACTCCGTCGCTAGCTCGGCCATCCTGGCGTAATCACCCTGTGGATAGGCCAGGAAAGCAGTGCCCCAAAGAGCCTTTGCCCGGAGCGATGCAGGAGCCGTGCCTGACATTGCCAGCGCTGCCTCGGACCAGCGGCGCCCTTCGGCGAACTCGCCCGAGTAGCGCCAATAGCGCCACATGGCGATGGTGAAGCGCAGCGCGAACGCGTTATCTGTCTGCTGTAATGCCCAGGCAATCGCTCGCCGAATGTTTCCTCGCTCGGCATCGAGCCGTCGATGCCACTCCACCTGGCTGGCTCCGACCAGTTTCGCTTCACCTGCTTCGGCAAGCTCGAGGTGATACAGAGCATGCCGCTGCGCGGTCGCTTTGGTCTCCGCGGCCTCTAGCAAGCGTTCGGCCGCGTACTCCTGGATTACATCGAGCATTACGTATCGAGCCTCGTGCTCGTGTTGGATCAAGTTCACAAGGCTTTGCTCGACCAGACCGCTGATGAGCGTCAGCGGCTGCGACACGTCGCATACAGCTTCGACCGACGCTACAGTCCAGCCTCCTGAGAAGGCTGCCAATCGTCGGAATAGAACACGCTCGGATTCTTTCAGGAGGTCGTGGCTCCAGCCGACGGTCTCCCTGATAGCTTGCTGGCGGACGGGCAGGTCAATCGGGCCTCCGGTCAGCAGACCCAGACGATTGTTCAACTGACTTGCAAGCGCCGGCAGTGCAAGGTGCTTGGTACGCACCGAGGCCAGCTCAATCGCCAGGGGAAGGCCGTCGAGTTGGCGGCAGATTTCCAGAACGAGATGCGGGTCGTGGCCAATCGCCCGGGCACGCGTCTCGAAAAGGGCAGCCGCTGAGTTCAAGTCGAGTGGC
>Ga0307312_10000434_pt1 | contig 19519 bp, 19 predicted proteins | sample ER_DNA_202_FD_194489 | JGI IMG/M metagenome (GOLD analysis project Ga0307312, IMG submission 194489) | Bulk soil microbial communities from the East River watershed near Crested Butte, Colorado, United States - ER_DNA_202 | ecosystem: Environmental > Terrestrial > Soil > Floodplain | place... | reverse complement strand
AGCCTTGTCACGCCGAAGACGAGGATGCTCATCATCAACACTCCGCAGAACCCGACGGGGGGAATCCTCACCGAAGAAGACGTGAAGTTCGTTTGCGAGCTCGCGCACAAGCACGACCTTCTTGTGGTCTCAGACGAGATCTATTCCCAGCTCGTGTACGGGTTCCAGCATGTGTCGCCGCTCTCGTATCCCGGGATGCGGGAGCGAACTGTGCTGATGGACGGTCTGTCGAAGTCATACGCGATGACTGGGTGGCGGTTGGGATATGCGGTGGCGCCAAAGGCGCTGGCGGCAAAGCTCGACCAGCTGATGATCAACTCGTCCTCTTGCGCCGCCGGGTTCACGCAGATGGCAGCGATCGAGGCTTTGAGCGCACCCGAGTCAGAGTCGGCGGTGCACAGGATGGTGAAGGTGTTCCAACACCGGCGTGATCTCGTGGTGGACGGGCTGAACGCCATACCTGGGGTGCGATGCGCGAAGCCGCAGGGCTCGTTCTATGCATTTCCGAACATCGAGGGGACGGGGTTTGGCGAGCGTGAGCTCGCGGACCGGCTGCTCGAGGAGGCGGGCGTCGCGGTACTGCCTGGTACCGCGTTCGGCGCCGCGGGGAAGGGATACATCCGCCTTGCTTACACGCAGTCGGAGGACGAGCTCAAGCGGGGGTTGAAGCAGATCGGCGACTTCATATCGGCGCATGGGGGCAAGAAGTAAGGCGGGCGCGAGGCAAGAAGTGGCGCGAGGCGCAAGTGGCGTGCACGGGGGATGGGCTGGGAAGGGGTGTCGGGGGCGGGGGCGAGGAGACGAATCGGGGCGCCCGTAGATTTTGTTTTGCCGAACCGAAATTAACCGTGTAAAGTATTGCGACTCGAACATCTGTTTGGTACACTTTTCTCATGTTGGGGGAGGGGGGAACACCCCTCGCTGAGCTCCTAGAAGCGATCCATAGATTTCTGGCTCGTGAGGATCGCCCAGTAGATCTAAGGCTCATGCGCCAGGGCATGGACGCGCTGGAGGGCGACTTCTCCGTCGAGGCGCGAAGGTCGCAGCTGAATGGAGACCACCTGGCTGAGGGCAACGCGGGTGTGGTCACCTGGCTCAGCCGGCTTTGTCGCATGTCAGCTACCTCAGTTGCCGACCGGGTCTGCGTTGGCAAGCAGCTGGAATCGCTACCCAAGATCGCCGAGGCACTTCGTTCCGGCGAGATCAGCTACCAATCCACCGCTTTGCTCTGCCACCTGCGCGACCAGCTCGGCGAGAAGCGTGAGCTCTTCGACGAGGACGAGATGCTCGACCTGGCGCGCAGGCATTCCGTAGGCTCGCTGCGCTACCTCTGCCGCTATGCCAGGCACGTGGCCGACCCTGACGGCTTCTTCAACGAGGCTGAGGCCGACTTCTCTCGGCGCCGGCTGGATATCAGCCAGATGGGTGACGGGATGTTTTGCGTCGACGCCATCCTCGACCCTGAGGCGGGTGCGGCGCTGAAGACGGCGCTCGATTCATTGGCCAAGCGACTGGGGCCTGACGACGACAGGAGCCACAAGCAGCGGATGGCCGACTCAGTGCATGAGCTGGTGCATCACGCCATGGACGAGGGGAGAATGCCCAGGCGCAACGGCGTCAAGCCCCACCTGAATGTGACGACCACGCTCGAGGGGCTGAAGAACGAAGTCGGCGCGCCGCCGGCCGACCTCGAGCTCTCGCTGCCGATCTCGACCCGCACTCTGGAGCGCATCGCTTGCGACTGCACGATGTCGCGCGTGCTGCTCGCCGACTCGATGGTGATCGACGTAGGGCGGGCGACGCGGGTGGTGTCGGCGCCGATGCGCCGGGCGTTGCGGACGCGAGATAAGGGTTGTCGCTGGCCGGGCTGCGACCGCCAGGTGAACTGGACGAGCCCTCACCACATCGATTTCTGGGCGAGGGGCGGTCCGAACAAACTTCCCAACCTGGTGCTGCTCTGTTACTTCCACCATCGCCTCGTACATGAAGGTGGTTGGCAGGTGGTCAAAGCCGGTCGAGAGTTCCGGTTCGTGGCGCCCGACCGCGTGGTCTTTAGAAGAGCGCGTGCTCCGGGAGTGCGCTGGGCGGCGTAGGTCGGCGGTATTGTGTTCGCGATGGATGACGGGCTTAAGCGCCTGACCCAGCCATTGGTGAGGGACGGAGGAGTTCTCCGGCCGGCGTCTTGGGATGAGGCTCTCGACGCTGCGGCGGCCGGTTTTGCAAAAGCCCGCGCCCTTGGCCCCAACGGGTTTGGGATGTTCAGCTGTTCCAAGACGACGAACGAGATGAACTTCATGGCTCAGAAGTTCACGCGCGTGGTGATGGGCAGCAACAACGTCGACAGCTGCAACCGGACTTGACATGCTCCAAGCGTCGCCGGTCTGGCGACAGTGTTCGGAGCCGGAGGAGGGACCTCGTCGTATCGCGAGGTTGAGGAAACCGACTTTGTGATCCTGTGGGGCTCGAATGCTCGTGAGACCCACCCGATCTTCTTCCACCATCTGCTGCGCGGAGTTCGAAACGGCGCGCGTCTCGTGGCAGTCGATCCGCGACGCACAGGGTCCGGCGAGTGGGCGGACGTCTGGCTGGGCATCGACGTCGGCAGTGACATCTCACTCGCCAACGCGATGGCGCGCGAGATCATCCACGAGGGCCTCGCCAACACTGAGTTCATCGGCCGCGCCACGACGGGGTACGAGGCGTTCGCGCGTTGCGTCGAGGCCTATCCATTGGAGCGCGCCGAGCGCGAGACTGGAGTTCCGGCCGCGGCGATCAAGGAGGTTGCCCACGCCTACGGGCGCGCCGACCGCGGGATGATCTGCTGGACGCTCGGCATCACCGAGCATCACAACGCAACTGACAACGTGCTCGCACTGATCAACCTCGCGCTACTGACTGGAAAAGTTGGGCGATACGGCTGCGGGTTGAACCCGCTGCGCGGGCAGAACAACGTGCAGGGCGGTGGGGACATGGGCGCCATTCCAGCTCGACTCCCCGGTTTCCAGGACCTGCACGACCCGGCCATCCACGGCAAGTTCACGACCACGTGGGGCGGCGCGAAGTTTCCTTCAACGAAGGGCTATCACCTCAGCGAGATGTTCGAAGCGATGGAGCACGGCGAGATGAAGTCGGTCTACATCGTGGGGGAGAATCCCGCGCGCAGCGAAGCAGACCAGACGCGGGCGGTCCGCCTGCTCAGCGGCCTCGACCACCTTGTCGTCCAGGACATCTTCCTGACCCAGACCGCCGAGCTTGCCCACGTCGTCCTGCCGGCGGCGGCGGGTTGGGCGGAGTCGGAAGGCACGGTGACAAATAGCGAGCGGCGCGTCCAGCGGGTGCGCCGCGCTCTCGACCCGCCGGAGGGCGCTCGCGACGATGTCGAGCTCATCTGCGAGATCGCCAGGCGCCTTGGCGTTGACTGGGGCAATCCCTCTGCCGAGGAAGTCTGGGATGAGTGCCGCACCCTCTCGCCGATGCACACAGGCATGTCCTACAAGCGGCTGGATGAGCTCGGCGGCATTCAGTGGCCGTGTCCTGACGAGAGCCATCCCGGCACCGAGTTCTTGCACGCGCGGCTGTGGCAGGACCCGGTTGAAGGCCCGCTCGCTCCGTTCCATGCCGTCGAGAACGACCCGCCGGTCGACCTGCTGTCTGAGGAGTTTCCGATTCGGCTCACCACCGGTCGGCGGCTGGACTCGTTCAACACCGGCGTGCAGACCGGCGGCTACACCTCGCCGCTGCGAACGCGCGAGGCGATTCTGATCTCGCCCGCGGACGGAGCGCGGCTCGGGATCGAGGATGGCGAGAGGGTGCGCGTCAGCTCGCGTCGCGGGTCGGTCGAGGTGCCCATCCGCTTCGAGGCATCGCTGCGGCCAGGGCTCGCCTTCATGACTCTTCATTTTCCTGACCAGGTCGCCACCAACGTGCTGACCATCGACGCCACCGATCCCAAGTCGGGCACCGCCGAGTTCAAGGCGAGCGCCATCAGAATCGACAAGCTCGTCGCAGTCCCCTAGTGGACATCCGGACCACCGGGGGTCCACCGACTGCCGAGGAGGTTGCGGCGGTCGACGGATTTCTCGGTCCTCCCGAGTCGCTATGGGAGGGCGGCGCCCGCGTCGCGCAGGACGACCATCTCGCATACGGCGGCCGCGCAGCCAGGTCGCGCCGCCACCTGCTGCTCCCTGTACTTCATGCGGTCCAGGACCAAGTCGGTTGGGTGAGCCGCGGTGCCCTCGAGTACGTCTGCCGCCGACTGTCAGTTCCGCCGGCGGACGCATACGGCGTGGCGAGCTTCTACGCCCGCTTCGCGCTCGAGGAGCGGCCGTCGGTGGCGGTGCACGTCTGCGATGACATCGCATGCAAATGCGCCGGCGCTGACGATCTCTGCAAGGCCCTCGAGGACGGGTTCGGTCCCGCAGGCACCCCCGGTCCCGGCGGCTCGACCGCGTGGTATCGAAGCCCGTGCCTGGGGCTCTGCGACCGGGCTCCGGCAGTGCTGGTGGAGCGAGCCGGCGCCGCCGGTCGCCACTCCGAGGCACGCATCGCGCCTGCGAAATTCAAGAACGTAAACGCAATCCTCCTCGGCGGATGGCCCGCCGAAGAGTCGCGCGTGCAGCACCTGAACGAAGGCACGACCAGCCTGCTGCGCCGTGTCGGCTTCGTTGACCCCGAGAGCATCGACAGCTACCGGCAGGCCGGCGGCTATACGGCTCTGAGACGCGCGTTGGAGCTCGGCTCTGACGGCGTCATCCGTGAGCTGACAGAGGCCAAGCTGCTAGGCCGCGGTGGCGCCGCGTTCCCGACCGGGCGCAAGTGGGACGCCGTCACCAAAGCTTCGGCCCGCCCGCACTACCTGGTTTGCAACGCTGACGAGTCGGAGCCTGGCACGTTCAAGGATCGAGTCCTGATGGAGGGCGATCCGTTCGCAGTGGTCGAGGCGATGACCATCGCAGCCATCACAACGGGTTGCGAGAAGGGCTACCTCTACGTGCGGACCGAGTACCCGCTCGCGCGCAAACGCATCGAGCATGCGATCGACCAGGCCCGGATCCACGGATTCCTCGGCGAGGACATCGAGGGCGAGGGCGTGCGTTTTGACATCGAGGTGCGCCGGGGGGCCGGCGCCTACATATGCGGCGAGGAGACGGCACTCTTCAACTCGATCGAAGGAAAGAGGGGAGAGCCTCGCAACAAGCCGCCGTTTCCGGTCCAGGTCGGCTTGTTCGGCAAGCCGACGCTGGTCAACAACGTGGAGACCCTTGTCAATGTGCTCGACATCGTTGAGGTCGGCGGCGCCGCTTTCGCGCGGATGGGGACGCCGGAATCGACGGGGACGCGGCTGTTCTGCATGTCAGGCCACGTGCGCGTGCCCGGACTCTACGAGGTCCCGATGGGCACTACGCTTCGCACGCTCATCGAGCTGGCGGGGGGTTTGCGTGAAGGCCGCAGCCTCCAGGCCGTCCTCTTGGGTGGCGCTGCGGGTTCCTTCGTCACCGAATCGCAGCTGGACGTCCCGCTGAGCTTCGAAGGCACTCGCGCGATTGGGGCGACCCTGGGGTCAGGGGCCGTGATGGTACTCGACGACACCGCGGAGCTGGACCAGATGCTGCTACGGATCGCCCGCTTCTTCCGCGATGAGTCGTGCGGGCAATGCGTGCCATGCCGGGTCGGCACGGTGCGCCAGGAGGAAGCGCTGAAGAGGATTCTCAGCGAGCGCGATAAGACGCGGCGCGAGAGCGACGTCGCGCTGCTGAGCGATATTGCACAGGCGATGCGCGACGCCTCGATATGCGGGCTCGGCCAGACGGCGGCCAACGCCATCGGTTCCGCGATGATCCACCTCAATGTGATCAATCGATGAGCAGCGTCTTCGTCGGACTGCCGAAGCGCATGGTCAAGCTCAGCATCGACGGGCACGAGATGCAGGTGCCCGAAGGCACCACGATCCTCGAGGCTTGCCGCCAGCTCGAGATCGATACGCCGACGCTCTGCCAGCTCGAGACGCTGACCCCTGTCAACGTCTGCCGTGTCTGCGTTGTCGAGGTCGAGGGATCGCGGGTGCTCGTCCCCGCCTGCTCGCGAAAGGTCGAGGCCGACATGAAGGTGCATACGAACTCGGACCGCGTCAATCACAGCCGCCGGCTGGTTCTCGAGCTGCTCGCCTCGTCCGTCGACATGTCACTGTGCTCGCCTCAAGTGCAGGGCTGGATGAAGAGCTACGGGGCTCAGCCTCAGCGCTTTGGCGCCGAGGCGGCCACAGTGACCCAGCCGGTCAAGATCGACAACGACCTTTACGTGCGCGACTACTCGCGCTGCATCCTCTGCTACAAGTGCGTCGAGGCCTGCGGAGTCGACGCGCAGAACACGTTCGCCATCGGCGTGGCGGGGCGCGGGTTCGACGCGCACATCTCAACCGAGTTCACAGTCGAGCTGCCCGAGTCTGCGTGCGTCTACTGCGGCAACTGCATCGGTGTGTGCCCGACCGGTGCCCTGATGTTCAAGAGCGAGTACGACATGCGCCAGGCGGGCTCATGGGACGAGTCGAAACAGAAGGTGACTGAAACCGTGTGCCCCTACTGCGGAGTGGGCTGCATGCTCGAGTTGCACGTCCAGGACAACTCGATAGTCAAGGTCACGTCTCCCCTCGACCACAGCGTCACAGCAGGACATCTGTGCGTCAAGGGACGTTTCGGCTTCCAATTCGTTCAGAGCAGAGGACGCGAGACCAAAAAGTAAAGGCCGGGCTTGCGCCCGGCCCTCGACTGGTCGGATTTGCTACTAGCCGGCGGGTCGCACCTCAACCGTCATTGAGATGTGTTCCGCGAACAGGGGGAGCCAGGGCACTGCCATCGGTGTGGTTTGAATTTCGACAGTGCTGCCAGGGACTGCTCGCTCGAGCGCCTTGCGCGCCTCTGTGGGGCTGAGGCCGCGGATCCGCGCCCGCAGCGTGGAGGTGGACAGCGTAGGGGAGACGTAGCCGGTGACCGTACCGTTCACGGTCAAGCCACCGTTCGGGTTCCTCTCAACTTGCCACGTGATGTCGACGGGATCGTTCGTCAGCTGCTGTCCAGAAGGGACTTTGGCCTCGAGGGCAGTGCGCATCAGAGCCCGCGCGTCGTTGTCCGAGAATGCGGTGGCGCCGAGGGTGCCTGTCATCGTGACCGTGAAAGTCCTTACCTCCTCGCCAACTTTGTGATCGCTGATCACCGTCAGGTTCGGCGGTCCGTCCGCGATGTAGGTCATCTCCACCGCCTTGGCCTTCAAGGCCGCGCCGAGCGCCTCTGTCACCTTTGCCGCCAGTGCGACACGCACTGCTTCGAAGTCCGCCGGCTGGATCAGCAGGGCGGTGCGCTCGTCCGCCCCGCCGGCTATGGCCGCACTGTTGGTTACGCGGACCCCAGGGAATGGGTTGCTGTCACTGAACGTCTTGATGGTGCCGGCCGCCGTATTCCAGGCAGCACCGGTTGCCGTCGCCCGCACGGCGACGGTCGCCGGATGGGTGCGGGTGACATTTGCTGCCGCCTGCGTTGCATAGCCGAGAGATTTTGAGTTGGTGACGAGCGTGCCGGCATCGACGGTGAGGTTGCATGACGTGCATGAGAACGTGACCTTCCCGGTCGCAAAGGTGGGACCGACCAGGCCCGTGCTGGCGGTGCCGCCCTGTGCCTCGGTGACGGTGGCTTGAATACGTTGCGTCTTCAGGTCACCGCCTGTTGGTCCTCCCGAGAGGATCACATTGGCGACGAGCTTCTCGGGTGGGATCGACAGCTTCACCGATGCCGTCTCGAAATACAGGAGGCTGCCAAGCACAGCCGCGAGTACGACGACCACGCTGAGGATGTACGCCCTGATGAGTTGAGTTCTTTCCACCATTGCAATGCGAACGATAGATACATCGGCCAGGGTCGATAATTCGTAGATGCCAATCGTTTGGACCGATGATCCAGAGGCCAATCGCCTCCTCGAGAGTGATCCGCTCGCTCTGCTGATCGGGCTCGTGCTGGATCAGCAGGTCAAGATGGAGAAGGCTTTCGCGGGGCCTTACGTGCTGAAGCAGCGTCTCGGCCACCTCGACGCACACAGGATCGCCGCCATGAATCCAGACGAGCTCATCACCGTTTTCCGCGAGCGGCCCGCGCTGCACCGCTTCCCAGGCAGCATGGCGGGGCGCGTTCAGGCCCTCTGTAGTGCGGTGGTCAAGGAGTACGGTGGCGATGCGGCAGCGATCTGGACCGGGGCGCGTGATGGCGACGACCTTGCCGCCCGGATCAAGAGGCTGCCCGGGTTCGGCGAGATGAAAGTGAAGATCCTCGTGGCGGTCCTGGCGAAGAAGTTCGGGGTCAAGCCGGCGGGCTGGGAGAAGCACGCTGCCAACTGGCACACAGTGGCCGACGTGGATTCAGAGGCGACGATGGCAGAGGCCCGAGTCGTGAAGCGGGAGATGAAGGCAAAACAGCGACAGTGATCTGATAAGGTTTCCCCTCCGGCGCGGCCACAGGGAGTCGCGCGGAGAGATCAGCTAGACGAGGTTGAGATGAGCGAGCTCACGGCCGTACAAACTTGAGCGCCCCCTCCGGCGCTGCGCGCCACCTCCCCGCGAAGCGGGGAGGATATATGACTCCCACTCGCGAGGAGGCCCGGGCGCTGGCCAAGGATCACGCGCTCATCCCCGTGTATCGGGAGGTGCTTGGCGACATGCTCACTCCCGTTCGTGCCTACACCCTCCTGTGTCCTCCTGGCTCCCCAGGCTTTTTGCTCGAGAGCGTGGAGGGGGGCGAGCGCCAGGCGCGCTACTCCTTCATCGGCTTTCAGCCCCGCACTCTCGACCTTGGTGACGGCGACCCCCTTCCGGCTTTACGCGCCGTCGCAGCCGAAGCAACGGCCCCCGTGCGCGGCGTGCCACGGTTCCACGGGGGTGCTGTCGGCTATCTCGGGTACGAGACTGCGCGTCACTTCGAACGGCTGCCTTTGGCCCAAGGGCCGCCGCCCCCGATGCCGGAAAGCGCCTTCCTCCGCGCTGAAGACCTTGCAATCTTCGACCACGTAACCCGCCGGCTGAAGCTGCTGACGATCTTCCGGCCCGACCGCGAGGACTACGAGGCCGCGATCGCACGGATCGACGCTATGGACGAGCGCCTCGCATCGGACCAGCTCTCCGTTTGGCCTCGGGGCGTTGACGGCTCCCCCTGGAAGTCGAACATGAGCCCGGGACAGTTCCACGCGATGGTCGATGCGGCCAAGGAGCACATCCTCGCGGGCGACGCCTTTCAGATCGTCGTCTCGCAGCGATTTCACAAGCCGCTGGCGGCCAGCCCGTTTGACGTGTATCGCTGCCTGCGTGCCATCAATCCGTCGCCTTACATGTTCTTCCTCGCCCTCGGCGGGGACAGGCACGTGGTGGGCACCTCGCCTGAGAAGCTGGTGCAGGTCGAGGGCAAGCACGTGGAGACCAGGCCGCTTGCAGGAACGAGGAGGCGTGGCGCCGACCAGGCGGAGGACGCAAGCCTTGAGAGGGAGCTGCTGAGCGACCTGAAGGAGCGTGCTGAGCACGTGATGCTGGTCGACCTCGGGCGAAACGATGTCGGCCGCGTCGCCCGCCCGGGCACCGTCAAGGTCGATCGCCTTATGGAGGTCGAGCGCTACTCGCACGTGATGCACATCTCATCCACCGTCAGCGGCGAGCTGCGCGAGGGCTGCACCTCGCTGGACGCATTACGAGCTGCGTTCCCGGCCGGCACCGTGTCCGGAGCGCCGAAGATCCGCGCCATGGAGGTCATCGCCGATCTCGAGCCCGAGCAGCGCGGGGTGTACGCGGGGTCGCTCGGCTACGTGAGCTTCGGCGGCAACCTCGACATGGCGATCACGCTGCGCACGATCGTCGTGGCGGACGGCATCGCCTATGTGCAGGCCGGCGCGGGCGTCGTCGCCGATTCGAGGCCGGAGAGGGAGTTCGATGAGACGCTCGAGAAGGCTGGCGCGATGTTCAAAGCGATCGAGATGGCGGAGGAGATGTAGAGATGAACGGTCAAAGCCCGAAGCTCGCCGTCATCGACAACTACGACTCCTTCACCTACAACCTAGTCCAGTACCTGGGCGAGCTTGGCGTCGAACCTGTCGTCTATCGCAACGATTCGGTGACGGTGGGTGAGCTCGCGAGCTATGACGGGATCGTGATCTCGCCAGGGCCTGGCACGCCGGAGGAAGCGGGCATCTCGACGCAGGTGATCAAAGACCTCAGCGGAAAGGTCACCATCCTTGGCGTTTGTCTTGGCCATCAGTGCCTTGGCGAGGCGTTTGGAGGCAGGGTGGTGCGCAACGAGCCCTCGCACGGGAAGACCTCCTGGATCCGCCATGACAACTCCGGCGTGCTGGCAGGGGTGAACGATCCGTTCGAGGCCACCCGATACCATTCGCTGATCGTCGAGCGGTCATCGATTCCAGACGAGCTGGTGGTGACCGCATGGACGGCGGACGAGACGGTGATGGGCCTGCGGCACTCCAGGCATCCGACCTACGGCGTCCAGTTCCACCCCGAGTCGGTTCTCACCAAGGAAGGGAAGAAGATCCTGAGCAACTTCATCCGGCGAGCCGCCAGGCCACTCTCATGATCGAAGCGATCGCCAAGGTTGTGCGTGGCGAGTCTCTCAGCCAGGAGGAGGCGTCAGGCGCCTTTGAGGAGATCATGCGTGGCGACGCGACGCCGGTACAGATCGCCGGGTTCATCGTCGCGCTCCGCATCAAGGGCGAGACCGTCGACGAGCTCACCGGCTTCGCCCGGACCGCCCGCGCGATGGCGACTCCGATCGCGGTGGACGGTGCCCTCCTCGATACCTGTGGCACGGGCGGGGACGGGCTTGCCACCTTCAACATCTCGACGCTATCGGCGATCGTCGCCGCGGCCTGCGGTGCGCGTGTCGCCAAGCACGGCAACCGTGCTGCTTCGTCGATGTGCGGTTCGGCCGACGTGCTCGAGCAGCTCGGCGTGAAGATCGACCTTGGCGCCGACGGGGTGGCCCGCTGCATCGAGGGCGCAGGAATCGGTTTCATGTTCGCCCCGATCTTTCATCCGTCCTTTCGCTTCGCGGGAGTGCCGCGTCGCGAGCTCGGTTTGCGCACCGTGTTCAACGTTCTCGGCCCCCTTTGCAATCCGGCAGGCGCCAGGTACCAAGCCCTCGGCGTGGCGGACGGCGCCATCGCCGGCAAGATGGCCGACGTCCTTATGAAGCTCGGGGTTGAGAGGGCGATCGTGTTCCACGCCGGCGACGGTATGGACGAGCTGTCGGTGAGCGGGCCATCCCACGTGATCGAGATCGACGGGCAGCGCAATGAGTACGAGCTGAACCCGTCGGAGCTCGGCCTGCCGCACGCGCCGGTCGAAGCGATGCGGGGCGGAGGCCCTGAGGAGAACGCGCGAATCGTGCGCGAGGTGCTGGGCGGCGCCCCCGGTCCCCGCCGCGACGCCGTGCTGCTCAATTCGGCTGCCGCCTTGCGCGCGGCGGGCCTGGCCAAGGACTGGAAGGAAGGGCTGAAGATCGGCGCCGAGGCGATCGACTCGGGGCGCGCCGGCGATGTGCTCCAGCGCTGGGCGACAATCTCGCAGGAGTGAGCGCTCCAGAAGACCTGCTGGCCCGACTGGTCACCGAAGCCAGGCAGGACATGCAAAGGCGGCGGGCATTGACCACGCAAGACGACCTCGAGCGGGCAATCCTGTCGCACGTCCCCAAGGATTTCGTCGGCGCCCTGCGCGCTCCCGGACTCGCCGTCATCGCCGAGATGAAGCAGCGCACTCCCAGCATGGGGGTGCTGGTCGAGGACTACCGCCCCGCCCAGCTGGCTCGCGCGTACACGCTCGGCGGCGCGTCTGCCATCTCGGTGCTCACTCACATGGCTAGCTTTGGCGGCCGGCCGGAGCACGTTGAGGCTGTGCGGTTTGCGACCGACCTCCCTATCCTGCGCAAGGACTTCGTCACCGACCCTTACGAGGTTGGTGAGGCCCGGGCCGCGGGCGCCGACGCTGTGCTGCTCATCGTCGCCGCACTCGACAAAGAGCAACTGGCGGAGCTGCTGCGGGTGACACGGAGTCGTGGCATTGCTGCGCTGGTCGAGGTGCATGACGAGGGTGAGGTCGCAACGGCGGTGGAGGCCGGCGCCCAGGTGATCGGTGTCAACAATCGCGACCTCCGCACCTTCAACGTCGACCTTGGGCTGACTGAGCGCTTACGGAAGGCGATCCCATCCGATCTGGTGCTCGTGGCGGAAAGCGGTATTCGCACAGTCGATGACGCTCGACGGATGCGCGAGGCGGGCGCCGACGCCATCCTGGTCGGCGAGTCGCTGATGCGCGCTGAGGATCCCGCGGCCTGCATCAGGGAGTTCGCAGCCGCATGACGATCCAGGTCAAGATCTGTGGCATCTGCGACCCGGCAGGGGCGCAGTCAGCGATTGAGGCCGGGGCCGACCTCATCGGCTTTCATTTCTGCCGCTCTGACCGGCGCGTCACTCCAGAGGAGGCCAAGGCCATCGTCGATGGGCTTTCCCTGCGCCCGACCATCGTCGGTGTGTTCATCGACCAGGAGCCGGACGAGGTGCGGCAGATCGCCGACTTCGTTGGGCTCGACCTGCTGCAGCTCCACGGCTCCGAGCCGCCGGGCTTTGATGCTGGGCGGCCAGTGATGAAGGTGCTGAAGGTCAGAGAGGGCAACGTGCCCGAACCTGATGCGTGGCCTGACCCGATCATGCTCGATTCCTGGTCGGCCGACCAGCGTGGCGGAACCGGCCTCACGTGGGACTGGGACGTAGCAAGGGAGCTTCTCGCCACCCGAAAGGTCTTCATCGCCGGCGGTCTTGAACCGGGTAACGTGGGCAAGGTCGTGACCAACTTCAAGCCGTACGGAGTCGACGTGTCGAGCGGGGTGGAATCCGAGATCCGCGTCAAGGATCCCGACAAGGTGCGCGCGTTCGTTCATGCGGTGCGAATCGCGGAAGCGCTGGGATGAGGATGACCCACCCGGAGCGAGGGAGATTCGGGGCTTACGGCGGGCAGTACGTGCCCGAGACGTTGATGCGTGCGCTCGAGGAGCTCGAGGACGTCTGGCACGAGGCCAAAGCCGACACCCAGTTCCAGCTGGAGCTGGCCGGCCACCGTCGAGCTTTCGTCGGACGCCCCACTCCGCTGTACGCGGCCACACGGCTCGGCGCTCATTTCGGCGGCGCCCATATCCATTTCAAGCGTGAGGACCTCTGCCACACGGGCGCCCACAAGCTCAACAACGCGGTCGGCCAGGCACTGCTGGCGCTGCGAATGGGCAAGAAACGCATCATCGCGGAGACGGGCGCCGGCCAGCACGGCGTAGCCGTGGCGACCGTTTGCGCAAGGTTCGGTTTCGACTGCACCGTCTACATGGGCACCGAGGACATGCGGCGTCAATCGATGAACGTCCGGCGCATGAAGCTTCTCGGCGCGGATGTCGTGGAGGTCACCGCCGGAACCAAGACGCTCAAGGACGCCACGACTGAAGCGATTCGCGACTGGGTCACCAACGTCGAGACGACCCATTACATCATCGGGTCGGTGGTGGGGCCGCACCCGTACCCGGAGATGGTCCGGGACCTGCAGCGGGTCATCGGTGACGAGGCGCGAGAGCAGTACCTCTCGGTCGACGGCAAGCTGCCCGATGTGGTGATCGCTTGCGTCGGCGGCGGGTCCAACGCGATCGGGATGTTCACCGCATTCCTGGATGACAAGGACGTAGCGCTGGTTGGAGTCGAGGCGGCTGGCGAAGGAGTCCGTTCCGGGCATCATGCCGCGTCGCTGGTCGCCGGCAGGCCAGGAGTGCTGCACGGCAGTTACTCGTACATCCTCCAGGACGCTGACGGACAGATCCTGCCGACTCACTCGGTGTCGGCCGGCCTCGACTATCCGGGCGTCGGTCCCGAGCACGCATTCCTGCGCGATTCCGAGCGTGTCGACTATGTGGCCGTGACCGATAAAGATGCGATTGCCGCATTCAAGCTCTGCACCCGGCTGGAAGGGATCATGCCTGCGCTCGAGCCTGCTCATGCGTTGCACCACGCCGGGGTGATGGCGAAAGAGTTTGGGCCGGGCGGGAGGATCCTTGTCTGCCTGTCCGGGCGTGGCGACAAGGACATGGATTCCGTCGATGGTGTCTGACGCCGGGCGCGCCCAGGGCGCGCATGGGACGACGGTCCGGCTGGATAAGGCCCTGAAGGCTGACGACGACTTGAAGCTCGTCGCCTACATGATGGGCGGACACCCGAACCGCAAGCGATCGATCGAGATCGGGAAGAAGCTGGCTGCGTCAGGGGTCGCTGCGCTCGAGATCGGGATACCCCACTCGGACCCGCTGGCGGACGGCCCCGTCATCCAGAAGGCGGGCCAGATCGCCCTGGAGCATGGCATGACAGTTGAGGGCTGCCTCGAGCTGGCAGCGGCAATCGCGGCCGAGGGCACGCCGGTCGTGCTGATGACTTACATCAACCCGATCCTTGCCTACGACCCGAGAAAATTCGCGGCCGAAGCCGCGCAGGCCGGAGTGGCGGGGGTCATCGTCCCCGACCTTCCTGTTGAGGAATCGGAGCCTGTCGCGGGATGGCTGCGGTCGGCATCGCTGGACACCGTCTTCATGGTCGCGCCGACCACGTCGGCCCACCGCATCCAGTCGATCTGCGAGCACTCCAGTGGATTCGTCTACTGCGTGACTGTCACCGGCATCACCGGGGCGCGCAAGGAGCTGCCGTCCGGGATGAAGGAGCTGATCCAACAGGTGCGGACACACACCCAGCTGCCGATCGCGGCGGGGTTCGGCATCTCCCGCCCTGAGCACATGAAGGCGCTTCGCGGAGTCGCCGACGCTGCGGTGGTGGGCAGCGCGATAGTGGCCCAGATCGATAAAGGCGCCGACCCGGTGAAATTGGTCAAGGAGCTTCTCAAGGCGTGCCGGTAAGAGGGATTCGAGGGGCGACCACTGCGGAGGAGAACACCGCCGAAGCGATAACCGAAGCGACGGAGGACCTTCTCAAGGAGCTCATGCGCATTAACGGCCTGGACAAAGACGAGATCTGCTTCGCCTACTTCACCACCACGCACGACCTCACCGCCGAGTTTCCGGCCTACGCCGCTCGCCGCCTGGGTTGGCTCGAGGTGCCTCTGCTCTGTGGCCACGACATGGACGTGCAGCTGCCCAACCCGCGCGGGGTGCCGATGTGCATCCGTATCCTTCTGCTCTACAACACGGCCAAGCCGCAGTCCGAGATGCGATTTGCGTATCTCCGCGGAGCGCAGGCAATCAAGAAAGACCTCGAGTCGCTCAAAGGAACTCTTATCCCGTGATCATCGTCATGACCCACACCGCGACCGAAGCCGACATCAAGGCGGTGGTCGACCGCGTCCACGAGATCGGCCTCAAGACCGAGCTCTCGCGCGGAGAGGAGCGAACGCTGGTCGGCGTGATCGGCGGCAACGCGTACGCCTACAAAGAGGCGTTCTCGCACCTGAACGCGATCCACGAGATCATTCCGATCACAAAGCCCTTCAAGCTGGCGAGTCGCGAATTCCGGCATCTCAATACGGTGGTCGACGTCGGCGGCGTCAAGATCGGCGGCGACGATGTGGTGATGATGGCCGGTCCATGCTCGGTTGAGGGCGAAGAGATGCTGCTGGAAACCGCCAGGCACGTGGCGGCCCAGGGCGCCACAGTCCTTCGCGGCGGGGCTTTCAAGCCGCGCACGTCGCCGTACTCGTTTCAGGGTCTCGGTGAATCGGCGCTGAAGATGATGGCGACGGCGCGCGAAGAGACTGGTCTCAAGGTGGTCACTGAGGTGGTATCGCCTGGTGATGTGGAGCTCGTCGCGCGCTACGCGGACATCCTCCAGCTCGGGACACGAAACATGCAGAACTACGCTCTTCTGCAGGAGGCGGGGCGTTCCGGCAAGCCGGTCCTGCTCAAACGAGGGATGTCGTCGACGATCGAGGAATGGCTGCTCGCGGCCGAGTACGTCCTGTCGCAGGGCAATCGGGACGTGATCCTTTGCGAGCGGGGGATCCGGACGTTCGAGACTGCGACGCGCTTCACGCTCGACCTGAACGCTGTGCCCCTGGCGCGCGAGCTGTCGCACCTTCCGGTCATCGTCGACCCTTCGCAGGCGACAGGGCGCTGGTCCCTGGTGAGACCTCTAGCGCTCGCGGCGGTCGCAGCAGGAGCGCACGGGCTGATCGTCGAGGTGCATCCGACCCCCAACCAGGCCCTTTCGGACGGCGCGCAGTCGCTCGACTTCGAGAACTTCGACAAGTTGATGGAAGACCTCCGCCGGCTGCTGGGCGCGATGGCCAAGCAGCTCGCCTAGCCCGACACCCGAATGCCTGGTGTCGCGATAGTGGGCCTGGGCCTGATGGGCTCTTCGCTCGCGCTCGCGCTCAAGGAGGCGAGGCCGGACCTGGTGATCGTCGGGAGCGATCGGGACCCGATGACCTTGCGCAAAGCGGTGGATCGCGGCATCGTGGAGTCGGCGAGCGGTGACATGGCAGTCGTCGAGATGGCCGACATCGTGGTGCTGGCGGTGCCGATCCTCGCTCTTCAGCAGGTTTTCGGGAGCTTGAGCGGGGTGGTGGCCGGGAAGGTGGTCACCGATATGGCCAGCACCAAGGCCGGCGTCATGAAGTGGGCGTCGGCGGCCGGGATCGACCTGGTGGGTGGGCATCCGATGTGCGGAAAGGAGAAGGCCGGCATCGACGCGGCCGATGCGTCGATCTTCAAAGGCGCGCCCTGGGTTCTGACGAGCGCCGATCCCGCGGTCACCGGACTTGTGGAGGCGGTGGGCGCGTATCCGCTCGTCATGGATCCCGAGACTCACGACAGGCTCGTTGCGGGAGTGAGCCACGCAGCATTCCTTCTATCGGTGGGCTACGTCCTTTCTCTTTCGGGCAGGTCCGACTGGGCCCAGGCTTCGAAGCTTGCCGCATCTGGCTTTCGCGACATGAGTCGCCTGGCCGCCGGCGATCCCACGCTCTACGCCGGGATCGCGCGCACCAACCGCGAGAACCTGATCGCGCAGCTTGACGGGATCAGCGCTGCGTTGGGCCGGCTCCGGCGCCACCTCGAGGACGACGATCCGCGCCTGGTCGAGCTCTTCGAAGAAGCGAAAGCGGTCCGCGAGCGCTGGGTCAAAGACTCGCCCTCTTGATTGCGACAGTTCGCAAGGCGCAGCGGCTCGAGGGTGGCATCAGCCTCCCGGGCGACAAGTCGATCTCTCATCGCGCGCTGATCCTCGGCGCGCTCGCCGACGGATGGAGCCGCATTCACGGCCTGTCGACAGGCGCTGACGTCCAATCGACTGCCAACTGCCTCCGCGCGCTTGGCGCCGACATCGAAGATTCGGCGGTGCGGGGGTTTGGGCTGGACGGCGTGCGAAAGCCAGACGGCCCTCTCGACTGTGGCAACTCAGGGACCACCATGAGGCTGCTGGCGGGGGTGCTTGCCGCGCAGAGCTTCGTCAGCGAGCTCACCGGCGACGAGTCCCTGGCACGGAGGCCCATGGACCGCGTGGTCAAGCCGTTGATGGAGATGGGCGCGCACGCTTCATGGCCGCCCCTTAGCGTTGGGGGAACGCTGCCCCTCCACGGCATCGAATACCGAATGCCGGTGGCGAGCGCGCAGGTTAAGTCGGCGCTGTTGCTCGCCGGCCTCTTTGCCGACGGCATCACCGTGGTGATTGAACCGGTGCGCACACGCAACCACACCGAGCTGATGCTCAAGTCGATGGGAGTCCGCGTCAGAACGGATGGCGAACGAGTCGAGATAGAGAAGGCTGACAAGCTCGAGGCCATCAACATCGATGTCCCCGGGGACCTGAGCGCGGCGAGCTTCTGGCTGGTCGCGGGCGGGCTCGTGCCAGGCTCATCGCTTCGGCTGGAAGACGTGGGGGTCAATCCGACCCGGACCGCGTTCCTCGAGCTTCTCAGAGCCAGCGGTTTCACCGTCGAAGCCTCGAGCGAACGAGTGAGTGGGGGGGAGCCGGTGGCGGACCTCGACGTTCACCCTGCCTCGGAGCTGCGCGCCATCAAGATCGGCGGCGGGGCAGCCGCTGAGATGATCGACGAGCTCCCTGTCCTTGCTGTGGCGGCCACCCAGCTCCCCGGCGAGAGCCGCATCTCCGGTGCTGCCGAGCTTCACGTCAAGGAGTCGGATCGCATTGCAGCGATGGTTGAAGGACTGGCGGCGATGGGCGCGAACATCACTGCGCTCGACGACGGATGGACCATCCAGGGCCCATCGAAGCTGGAAGGTGCCGCTGTGCATTCGCATGGCGACCATCGCGTGGCGATGGCCCTCGCGGTCGCCGGGCTGCTCGCGGAGGGTGTCACCGCGATCGAAGATGCGGAATGTGTCGAGATCTCCTACCCGGGTTTCTTCGACCAGCTGGAGTCCCTGTGCTAAAGGTTCGCAATGAGCTCGACATCGAGCTGGTGGCACTCGAGCTTTATGAGCTGGAGGTGACTGAACCGCGCGAAGACTTCGAGCTCGAAGTTGCGCGCGCAACCCAATCGGCCAAGTCGGACGGTGCCGGCGCTACTGCGCCGGCACGGGCGTTGTACAAGCGGTTCGGAATCGACCCGACACGCGTGCGGCCCTCTTCTGAGGCGCTGCTGCGGAGGCTCAAGAAAGGAGAGCCGCTGCCTCGGGTCAACTCCCTCGTCGACGTGGCGAATGCCCTTTCGGTCCAGCTGCAGGTGCCTGTCGGGCTTTACGACCTCGACAAGGTGAAGGGTGATGAGCTCGTGGTCAGGCTCGGCGCGGAAGGCGAGAGCTACACGGGGATCGGCAAGGAGAAGGTGAACGTGGCGGCGCGTATCTGCGTCGCCGACGCCGAAGGACCCTGTGGCAACCCCAGCTCGGACTCCGCCCGCACGATGATCACCACGGCGACTGAGCGGGCGGCGTGGATCTATTTCCTGCCTGTCAGCGACGACGACATTGACCGCACCGCCGAGCTGATCGCGGTGTTTGGGCGCGGCCTTGTCCGCATGAGCGCTTGATCACAATCCTCGGAGCCGGCGTGGCCGGCGCCTCTCTCGCGTGGGCACTCGCCAAGCGGGGGCGCAAGGATGTTGTGGTGTTCGATCCGTCGCCGGTCCCCGCGGGCTCCACCTCCAACGCACTCGGTGGCTTTCGAACTCAACACGGCAGCGAATTGAATATCCGTTTGGCCGTTTCCTCGCGTGGCTTTTTCACGAAGAGACACGACCGGATCGGCTTCCAATCCAACGGCTACCTGTACCTCGCAGCCACACCTGATGCGGCGCAAGAGCTTCGCCGTAGAGCCGAATTCCAGCAGACCTGTGGGTTGCCCATCGAGCATCCCGAGCCTGGTGACGTAGTCCCCTGGCTCAATACGACAAGCGTCGAGCTTGCGAACTATTGCGCGCTCGACGGCCTGTACGTCCCACTCGACATCCTCGGCTGCTATATCGAGGAGGCCAGGGAGCGAGGGGTCGACTTTC
>Ga0307312_10000433_pt1 | contig 19520 bp, 19 predicted proteins | sample ER_DNA_202_FD_194489 | JGI IMG/M metagenome (GOLD analysis project Ga0307312, IMG submission 194489) | Bulk soil microbial communities from the East River watershed near Crested Butte, Colorado, United States - ER_DNA_202 | ecosystem: Environmental > Terrestrial > Soil > Floodplain | place... | reverse complement strand
TTGATGTCTCAGGCACTTCCGGGCGGGCCGGCGGTATGGCGTTGGTGATGGCCGCGGGCGGCTGGGCCGAACCGGCCGAGGCCAGCTTCATCTGTCCGGCCTTGACCTGGACGGTCTTGACCTTGACGGGCTTCATGGGTTCGGACGAGCCCGGAATGGCGGCGATCGACTGCGTCTGGATCACCCCGCTGGTCAGCGGCGCTGGTTCGGGCTTGGCTTGCGCCGGCGGGACGGCCGCTGCCGCCTGCGCGATCACCGATCGTGTTGCCGGTGCAGCGGGACGCACCGGCGGTGCGGCACCTGGCTCGGTTGATGCCGACACGACCTGAACTGCCCCCTGGGCCTGAACCGTCCGTGTCGGCCGTGACTCGGCTTCTGCTTCCGCGACGTCTGCATTTGCGTCCGAAGCACTGCGCTCGATGATCGCCGCAACCGTGCGTTTGGTCGCGGCTTTTTCGAGGTTTTCGGCAAGCAGGCTGCGCATGGCGGCGTCACGCGAACCGCCGCTGCGGCCTCCCATCACCACACCGACCAGATGGCGGTTGCCCCGGCGCATCGAGGTCACGAGATTGAAGCCGGAGGCGCGGGTGTAGCCGGTCTTGATCCCATCGACACCCTCGACATTGCCGAGCAGGCGATTGTGGTTGCGGATCGAATGACCGCGGTAATTGAATGCCACGGTCGAGAAGTAGCGGTAATACCGCGGAAAACGGTCCTGGATGGCGCGGCCCAGCATCGATTGATCCCGCGCCGTCGTAACCTGGTTGTCGTCGGGCAAGCCGGAGGCATTGCGATAGACAGTCCGCGTCATGCCGAGCGCGCGCGCCTTGCGCGTCATCTGCCTGGCGAAATCGCCTTCATCGCCGGCGATCGCCTCCGCGATCACCACGGCGGCGTCGTTGGCGGAACGCGTCACCAATCCCTTGATGGCGTCCTCCACGCGGATGGTTTGACCGGGGCGCAGGCCGAGTTTGGTGGGAGCCTGCTGGGAGGCGTACGTGGAAACTTCCATTTCGGTATCGAGCTTCATCTTGCCGGCGTCGAGGCGCTCGAACAGCAGATAAAGCGTCATGATCTTGGTGAGCGAGGCAGGATGACGGCTCGCATCGGGATTGTTGGCGGAGAGCGTTGCGCCGGAATTGCCGTCTACGATGATGGAAGAGAATGAAGGGTTGTAGCTCTCGCGTGCTTCTTGATGGTGTTGGCGCGCATGTTGACGGTGTCTGGAACGGCGCGCATCGGCGGAATCGGTTGTGAAAATGATCGCAGTGGTGATCGTGAACAGCGCGAAAACGCTAACTCGCAGAACACGCGAGGAAGCCAAGGTTGTGCGAAGCATGAACTTCCCCGTCCCAATTTCTGTCTTGATCACCGGTTCGTGAGGCCAAATTATGCCCAACCGCCGGCGATGTTTTCCCTGCTCGAGGCGTCCGACCCTGGCAGACCATTCAGCCAAGACGGCCGCGCACCCGCCATTCCGGCTAAGAGGCTGTAGGCCAACAATTTTTCGACAGCTTTCCCGAACTGGAGGAGTCCAAGAGTGAGGTTAGGCCGCCGGAGTTTCCAAAAGGTTAAGGAACTCTTGCCTCATCCCCAGCAATTTGGCGCTAATTCCCGCTTGATTTGTGCATTGCACAAGACTCCTTGACTTTATTGTGCACTGCACTATATAACTTGGGTGTCTGGAGCCGGGACCTCCCGGCAGCCCCATTGCACATCAGTCCAGGAAGGGACCCCATGATCAAGGTTGAAGACATTCAGAGCTACGGAAAAGAGCATCTCGAGACGGTCGTTGCGTCGGCAACCACCGTTCAGAACGGCCTTCAAGCAATCGCAAGCGCCTACGGCGATTACACCAAGAAGTCGTTCGAAGACACCAAGTCATTCGTGGAGAAGCTGTCCGGCGTGAAGTCGCTGGACAAGGCGATTGAAGTGCAGACCGAATTCACGAAGTCCGCTTATGAGACTTTCGTGGCCGAGTCGCAGAAGATCGCGGGGCTTTATACCGATCTCGCCAAGCAGGCTTACAAGCCGTTCGAAGGCCTCGTCGCGAAGTTCACCCCGGCATCAGCCCACTAACTGCGGCGCCAGGAAAACAAAAAAGCCCGGCCATTGCGGCCGGGCTTTTTTCTTGTTTCGGATTGGCAGCACTGCCGGCGGCGCGCGATTTTCGAAAACGCCATTCCCTGTAATCTCCGCTTGCGTATCGAGCGGTTGGAAGTTTGCGGAACCGGTCGATCCGGTTGATCGCGCCGGTCCATCATTAAAGCCGCTAGCGGCCGCCAGCTTTGTTTTGTCAAACCCGACCGGATTGATTAACCTTTGGCAAGATCGCCGAGCCCGGAATCGGCCCGCCGCGGGTCGCGTCTGACCAAATATTTACGCGTGCTTGCGGCGAGCCAAAACTGGACCCATATTGCAAGTCGATCGATCCAGTTGATGGGTCGGGCCGGCCGGGAGCGGCGATCTGGAAAGCGCGTCTGGGAACTCTAGGATGGCTCCGGCAGGAGAACATCACCTGGTCGTTTTCCGGTTTCCCGTGGGAATTTCGAACGCCTGTGCCATGCTGCAATTGACTTCCAGATTAGATTCGTCCGCGCCCTCAGTCCTCGCCGCATCCGCTCCCCGAATGGGCAATGATGAGAACCGCACCGGGGGCAGCGGCGGTCCGGCCACGTCCGTCATCGCCAAGGTCAAGCCGAAGACAAAACGCCCGAATCTCTATCGGGTCCTGATTTTGAACGACGATTACACGCCGATGGAATTTGTCGTTCACGTTCTGGAGAAGTTCTTCCAGAAGGACGTCGAAGCCGCGACCAAGATCATGCTCCACGTTCATCACCATGGAATCGGGGAGTGCGGGATATTCACCTACGAGATTGCCGAGACGAAGGTAACCCAGGTGATGGATTTTGCACGCAAGCACCAGCATCCCCTGCAATGCGTGATGGAAAAGAAGTAACGTCGCACGAAATCCGACAAAACAGGAACGGGTTTTGCATCAAAGGTGCGACGGGCAGGCCGGCGTGCGGCTTTCTCGGGTGGGTGACGGTAATTTGGCCCGGCCAGCGGTGCGGTCTGGGCGTAAACCAATCGCGGGAGCCGGTCTTTCGCCACGTTCGGGTGCAACTATATATGATAAAGGTTGTTGTTGCCTGACAGGGCTGCGGCGATCATGATGGCGGGGGCCCACAGAGGACGCGAATGCCGACTTTTTCCCAGAGCCTTGAACAATCCCTGCATCGCGCGCTGGCGATTGCAAACGAGCGTCACCATCAATATGCGACGCTTGAACACCTGCTGCTGTCGCTGATCGATGACTCCGATGCGGCCGCGGTGATGCGCGCCTGCAGCGTCGATCTCGACAAGCTCCGCACCAGTCTCGTCAACTATCTCGAAACCGAGTTCGAAAATCTGGTCACGGACGGCGCCGACGACGCCAAGCCGACCGCCGGCTTTCAGCGCGTGATCCAGCGGGCCGTGATTCACGTCCAGTCATCGGGCCGCGAGGAGGTCACCGGCGCCAACGTGCTGATCGCGATCTTTGCCGAGCGCGAAAGCCACGCCGCCTATTTCCTGCAGGAGCAGGACATGACGCGTTATGACGCGGTCAATTACATCAGCCATGGCATCGCCAAGCGGCCGGGGGTATCGGAAGCGCGCCCGGTACGCGGCGTCGACGAAGAGACCGAGACCAAAGGCAACGAGGATTCCAAGAAGAAGGGCGAGGCACTCGAGACCTACTGCGTGAACCTCAACAAGAAGGCGCGCGACGGCAAGATCGATCCGGTGATCGGGCGCAATTCCGAGATCAACCGCGCGATCCAGGTGCTGTGCCGCCGGCAGAAGAACAATCCGCTGTTCGTCGGCGAAGCTGGCGTCGGCAAGACCGCAATTGCGGAAGGCCTGGCAAAACGCATCGTCGACAGCGAAGTGCCGGAAGTGCTGGCAACGTCGACCGTGTTCTCGCTCGACATGGGAACGCTGCTTGCGGGCACGCGCTACCGCGGCGATTTCGAGGAGCGGCTGAAGCAGGTCCTTAAAGAGCTCGAGGCGCACCCGAGCGCCATCCTGTTCATCGATGAAATTCACACCGTGATTGGTGCCGGTGCTACCTCCGGCGGCGCGATGGACGCATCCAACCTTTTGAAGCCGGCGCTCGCATCGGGCACCATCCGCTGCATGGGTTCGACCACCTACAAGGAATATCGCCAGCATTTCGAAAAGGACCGCGCGCTGGTGCGCCGGTTCCAGAAGATCGACATCAATGAGCCGACGGTGGAGGACGCGATTGCGATCCTCAAGGGCCTCAAACCGTATTTCGAGGACTACCACCGGCTGAAATACACCAACGAGGCGATCGAAGCTGCGGTGCAGCTGTCGTCGCGCTACATCCACGACCGCAAACTGCCGGACAAGGCGATCGACGTGATCGACGAATCCGGCGCGGCGCAGATGTTGGTCTCCGAGAACAAGCGCAAGAAAACCATCGGCATCAAGGAAATCGAGACCACGATCGCGACCATGGCGCGGATTCCGCCAAAGAGCGTGTCGAAGAACGATGCGGAGGTCCTGAAACATCTCGAACAGACGCTGATGCGCGTGGTGTTCGGCCAGGACAAGGCGATTGAGGCGCTTTCGGCGTCGATCAAGCTGGCCCGAGCCGGCTTGCGTGAACCCGAGAAGCCGATCGGCTCTTATCTTTTCTCGGGCCCGACCGGCGTCGGCAAGACGGAAGTAGCAAAGCAGCTAGCGGCATCGCTCGGCGTCGAGCTGATCCGCTTTGATATGTCGGAATATATGGAGCGGCACACGGTGTCGCGCCTGATCGGCGCGCCGCCCGGTTACGTTGGCTTCGATCAGGGCGGCCTGCTCACCGACGGTGTCGACCAGCATCCGCACTGCGTGGTGTTGCTTGACGAAATCGAAAAGGCGCATCCGGATCTGTACAACGTGCTGTTGCAGATCATGGATCACGGCCGGCTGACCGATCATAACGGCAAGCAGGTCAATTTCCGCAACGTGATCCTGATCATGACCACCAATGCGGGCGCCGCCGACCTGGCGCGCCAGGCGTTCGGGTTCACGCGCAACAAGCGGGAAGGCGACGATCACGAGGCGATCAATCGCCAGTTCGCGCCTGAATTCCGCAATCGGCTGGATGCCATTATTTCGTTCGCGCATCTCAATGCCGAGGTGATCGGCATGGTAGTCGAGAAGTTCGTGCTGCAGCTCGAGGCGCAGCTCGCCGACCGTGACGTCACCATCGAATTGTCCGAGCCTGCCAAGGCTTGGCTGATCCAGCATGGTTACGACGAGCAGATGGGCGCGCGGCCGATGGCGCGCGTGATTCAGGAGCACATCAAGAAGCCCCTGGCGGATGAAGTGCTGTTCGGCAAGCTCAAGGGCGGCGGCCATGTCCGCGTCGTCCTGGTAAAGGACGAGGCAGCTGCGGAGGCGGCCCAGGAAAAAATCGGCTTCGAATATGTCGAAGGGCCGGTGACGCCAAAGCCGGAAAAACTGCCCGGCGCGCGCAAGCGCACCGCGCCGCGCAAGCCGAAACCGAGTGGTCCGAGCGGCGGCTCGAAGGGCCCGGCTTCACGAGGTCCGCTGGTCAAGGCCTGAACGGCCGATATTGCGTATTGAGAAGCCGGCGCGTCGCAAGACCGCCGGCTTTTTGATGGGCGATGCCTCGGCCAGTTTTCCGCGCCCTTATTCACGCACGCTGCGACGCCGTTCAGGCGGCTACGTCGCCGCCGCCCGAATACTCGAGGAGGGCGCAGCCTTTGTACGCCTGGCGGAAGGCAGCAGCAGTGCAGGTCGGGCGATCAGCCGGTTGAGATCGTTGCGGTTTTGTTTTTCGACGAACTTGACTGCGAAGCCATTGGGCAAAAGTCTGACAACGCGGCCGATGCAGGCTCCGATCGCCAGCGGCATTCCAACAGGCGGCTGCACTTCAGCGGATACCGCCGCGCCGGCGATCGACATGTCGATGATGAAGCAACTATGCGTCGTGCCGTCGGCCAGGATCAGCGTTGAATGCGGATTTGCCGGGATGATGCGCGCATTTTTCCTGCCGTCGGAAACGCGGGGATCTTTCAGCTTCTTTTCCAGCCAGGTGAGCTTGCTCGCGAACTTCTCCCGCATCGGCCGGGTCATCTCGAGTTCGAGCAGGAAGGCGCCACGGGTGGTGTCGCTGATAACGCCCTGGAGCTCGCCGAAACCGCTGAAATAGGACGTGATGGGACTGCCGATCTTGCCGATCACGGGCGCCTGGACCAGCATCCGGAACGGCGAGACGCGGGTGGTCCGGCAGGCGAAGGTGCGCGGCTTTCCCTGCCGGTCATACCAGTTTGCGAGAGTGTAGCTCCCGCCAACCGTGATGTTGACGGCTCGCTGCTTGAGAAACTTTTCGACAGACACGGGGCATCCTCACCAAAGTCGGATGCGTTTTCCTAATATGATTAGTTTACTGAATGAACGGCGCGACGGGAATTTTAGCCTTTGAGGTTATCAAAGGCTTTCGCATTTGCCACACGATGGCCCATGTCGATCGCGTGCCGCATGACGGGATGCCGTTCCGAACTGTTGCCGGCGCAAGCCCCGCCAATATCAACTCGTCATTAACCTTGAGGCCGCGGGAAAGTTCGCCTTAGGCCGCGCTCTCGCGCAATTCCCGCGCGATTTCCTTTTGTGCATCGAATTCGCGCCGCCGCCGCGCCAGTTCGTCGGCGCTCAAAAGCGCGACATTATTATAGTCGCGCTTCCAGGAGGCGTCCGCGCTCCAGCGCAACGGCGATTGCACGGTGGTTTGTGCAGCCGGCGCCGCTTCCAGCACGCGCAGTGCAAGCTCCAGAGTGAAGGCTTGCGAGATTGGATCATGCGGTCTGCCGGCCGAATTGCCGAGCGGAAAATCGCTGAACAGGAATCTTGGCACCGCGGCGTGTTCGACGATGTCCTTGGCGCAGCCCATCACGACCGTGGCAATGCCGTTGGCCTCCAGGTGGCGAGCGATCAGGCTGATGGTCTGGTGGCATACCGGGCAATTCGGCACCAGCACCGCGGCATCGACATTATCGGCTCGGCAGCGCGCAAGGATCTCCGGCGCATCGGTCTCGAGGGTGACGCGATGGCTGCGATTGGTCGGTGCGCCGAAGAAGCGCGGCGCGATTTCGCCGATCCGCCGCTCGTTCGCGAGCCGCTGCAATTGCGGCAGCGGAAACCAGGTGCCGCTGTCGTCGGCCGAGGTGTGCACGCGGTCATAGGCGATATGAGAAATCCGCAAATCGTGCGTCTTCAAAGTATCGCCATCGTAGACCTGGTAAAACTTTGCGCTGCCGTTGTATTTGGCGCCCGGGCCCTGATCGCCTTTGGCGGCGTCGAACGGCGCTGCCGTGGTCACAATGGTAACCCGGGATTGGCGCAACGGCTTTCGCAAGGGATGGAACGGCGCATCGACATAATGCGCCCACCGATACGGTGTGGTGTAGCCGATCGCCTGATAATATTCGCGGGTGCGCGCCATATAGGGGATCGGCGCGTCGTCGTCGGGCGCGAAGCCGGACTGCTCCTCGGGCGGTGCGGTCATGTCTTGTGCTCCCACATGCGCGCCATCATTCTTGAGAATAGCTAACCAGTCGGTTCCGTGTGTCAAGCATGGTGTTTGCGGAAAACATATCCACAATGCGAACAGGTATCGGTTTACATGCTGCGCTTTGCATTGCGGTCGTGATGCTGTTGTTGCCGGTGCCGCGGGCTATCGCTGAGGATGCGGCCCCTGCTGCGGTCGGCGGCGAGGTTGCGAAGCCGAGCGTGGAAGAGCTCGCGATTCCCGGGGTGGCGCAAAAGACCGCGGACAATGCACGTGACACCGACACCCGCGAGGCGATGTGCCTGATGATCGAGTCGGCGGCGCGGGCAAACGGCCTGCCGCTTGAGTTTTTCGCCCGCGTGATCTGGCAGGAAAGCCGCTTTCAGTCCGATGCCGTGGGACCGGTCACGCGCAGCGGGCAGCGCGCCCAGGGCATAGCGCAATTCATGCCGGGCACCGCCAGTGAGCGGCGCCTGCTTGATCCCTTCGATCCCGTCCAGGCGCTGCCGAAATCCGCGGAGTTCTTGAGCGAGTTGCGCGAGCAGTTCGGCAATCTCGGGCTTGCCGCCGCAGCCTACAATGCCGGACCGCGGCGGGTGCAGGAATGGCTCGCCGGCACCGGCCCGATGCCGCAGGAGACACGCAACTACGTGGTGGCGATCACCGGCTCTACCGTCGATGACTGGGCCAGCGCCGCCAAGACGAGCAAGCCGCCCGGGCGCGCGCCGAACACCAGTTGCCGCGAATTGATGGCAATGCTCAGGCGCGCACCCAATCCCTTTGTCACCCAGCTCGAACAGCATGTGCAGCTTGCGGCAGCGAAACTGTGGGGCGTGCAGCTTGCCGCGGGCTTCGACCGCAACAAGGCGCTGGCGATGTATGCGCGCGCGATGAAACGGCTGAGCGCCGTCATCGGCGACCAGGATCCGAGTCTGCTGAGTTCGGTGATGCGTAGCCGGGGCAGCCACATGTTCTACCAGGTGCGGATTGGCGCCGACACGCGTCCTGCTGCCGACGATCTCTGCAACCGCATCCGCCGCGCCGGCGGCGCCTGCTTTGTGCTCCGAAACATGAGCGTCAGGGGATAAGGGGCTATCCCGTTGGCTCGCAGTGACGATCCCGGGTTCTGTTTCCCTTGACGCTGACTGGTTTCGCCAGCGTTATGCGCGGCACGACTCACATTGCCCGGTTGCCCGTGCCGCTTCCTCAGCAGGACTCACCGAGTTGGCAAAGTCCCCTGCGGGCGTTCGCATGGGGAGTGCGGTCGGTCGCCTCCACGGTTCTCACGCTGGTGTTGTTTGCGACCTATCTCGGCATCGGCGCGCTCGCGCACGACACGCATTTCCGCCTGGGTTGGGTGCTGGCGAGTACGGCATTGGTCTGGGCGGGACCGGCGCAAATCATCCTGATCTCGACACTGGGCTCGGGCGCGACGGTGGTGCAGGCGGCGATTGCGGTGACGGTCAGCGCGATCCGGCTGTTTCCGATGGTGGTTTCCGTGCTGCCGATGATGCGTACGCCACTGACAAAACCGCGTCATCTGGTGCTGGCGACGCATTTCATTGCGGTCACGTTATGGGTCGAATGCTTTCGGCTGCTGCCACGGGTGCCGCGCGAGCGCCGGATCGCTTTCACGCATGGTCTCGGCACAGGCCTCGTTTCCGTCTGCCTCGTTGCCAATGCGATCGGCTACAGCCTCGCAGCCAATCTGCCGCAACTGTTTGCCGCCGCGGTCCTGCTGCTGACGCCGCTGGCATTTCTGCGTTCGACCGCGCGCAACTGCCGGCAGCTCGCCGACATCCTGGCGCTGGTTTTGGGATTGGCGCTGTTTCCGCTCGCAGCCACCTTGCACACCGGCGTCGATATCCTGATCAGTGGAGTGTCGGCCGGTACCATTGCCTATGGCGTTCACTGGTGGCGGACGCGTGAATGAGCCATTTTCTCGGTGACTGGCATTCGCTGTTGATGCTCGTGATCGCGGGCTTCCTGCCCAATGAAGTCTGGCGGATGCTGGGCTTGTGGCTTGGCGGCGGTGTCGACGAGGGTTCCGAACTCCTGGTCTGGGTGAGGGCGGTCGCGACCGCGATCCTCGCCGGCGTCATCGCGCAAATTCTGGTGCAGCCGCCCGGCGCGCTGGCGAGCGTACCGGATTGGTTGCGCTACGGCGCGGTGGCCGCCGGATTCGCGGCGTTTATCGTGACGCGGCGATCGATTTTTGCCGGCGTGGTCTGTGGCGAACTTGTGATGCTTGCTGGCAAATGGTGGCTCGGCTGATAGAGTCCGGCAATTCGAACGTACAGGGGAAACGGCATGAATTCGCTCGCAAGGTCGGCTTTAACTTCCTGTCTTGTGATCCTGGCGGCAGTCGCCTCTACGCCGCCGAATACAAGCGCCGCGGAGTTTCCGACGCGTCCGATCAAGCTCGTTGTCCCCTATGCTGCCGGCGGTCCTACCGACGTCCTCGGCCGTTTGGTCGGTGAGTATCTCGGCAGGGACTTGAAGCAAGCGGTCATCGTCGAGAACAAGGCGGGCGCGCAAGGTGCCATCGGTGCCGAAGCGGTGGCGCGTTCCGAGCCCGATGGCCATACGCTTTTCGTCACGGCGGCTTCGATCTTCGTGCTCAATCCGATGCTGTACAAGAAGCTGCCCTACGACCCCGTGAAGGATTTTCGGATGCTGGCGCTGGTCACCGATTTGCCGGTCGTGATGGAGGTTCATCCCTCGGTGCCGGCCAAGACGGTTGCCGAATTCGTCGCCTACGCCAAACAGAATCCGGGCAAGCTGAACTTCGGATCGGCCGGCACTGGCGGCACCATTCACCTGGCCGGCGAGATGTTCAAACAGATGGCCGGCATCGACATGGTTCATGTCCCTTATAAAGGCGCGGGTCCGGCGCTCACCGATCTGCTATCTGGCAACATCCAGGTTATGTTCGACACGCTGAGCACAGCGCTGCCGCCGGTAAAATCCGGATTGTTGCGGCCGCTCGGAGTGAGTTCGGAGCAGCGAAGCCCCGATCTGCCTGATGTTCCGACCATTGCAGAGAGCGGCTATCCCGATTATCGCGTCAGCGTCTGGTATGGCATCGCCGCGCCGGCAAAACTGCCGGATGATATCGCCGCGAAGATCAGCGCCAGCCTCGACCGGGCTTTGAACGACGACGCGTTTCGCGGTTCGCTGGAAAAGATCGGCTTTCCGGTATTTCGTCCGCGCAGCGCCGCTGCCATCACCGAATTCATCGACGCCGATCGCACGCGATGGTCGGGCGTGATCAAGGCCCAAAATATTTCACTGGATTGAGAGATGGTCCGAGAAAGTGAAATCCGTGAAGGAGAGTTGGCGGTCGAGATGCCGCCGGCGCGCGATGCCGGGCTGGTGTTCATCGGCCGCATCCGCACGCCCTGGACCTCGCGTCTCGAGGTGCCGCGCCAAGGGAGTCATGACGGCCCGGTCTGCCGGCTCGAGATTTTCGAACCATGGGTGCCGGCGCTGAAGGGGATCGACTTCTACTCCAATCTCGAAGTGATCTATTGGCTGCATTTGTCGCGCCGCGATCTGGTGCTGCAAAGTCCGAAGGACAACAAATCGACGCGCGGCACATTTTCACTGCGCTCGCCACAGCGGCCAAACCCGCTGGGCACCTCGATCGTCAAGCTGGTCGGCATTGAGGGCAACACGGTTTTGGTGCGCGGCCTCGATTGCCTCGACGAGACGCCGCTGATCGATCTAAAACCCGACCGCTGCGAATTCTCGCCGCTGGCGCAGCCGCGAGCCGGGGATTTCGATACGGAGTGATTTGCTCCTTCGTCATTGCGACCCGTTGGCTCCTCGCAATGACGGAGAGACGGAGATCACCCGCCCTTCAGCGCCGCGATCAGTTTCGTCGCGTTGTCTTCCAGCACCTTGACGTCTTCCTTGCGGCTCGCCGGCGGCAGCAGCGCGACGCCGTTGTGGCGCGGCATCACATGCATGTGGAGATGAAACACCACCTGTCCGCCGGCGGGTTCGTTGAATTGCTGCACGGTGATGCCGTCGGCCTTGAAAGCCGTCATCGCGGCGCGCGCGATCCTGTGGGCGCCGCGCGCGACATGGGCGTAATCCTCGGGCGAAATGTCGAGAATGTTGCGGGCCGGAGTTTTGGGGATCACCAGCGTGTGCCCTGGCGACCGCGGCATGATGTCGAGGAACGCCAGGATGTGGTCGTCCTCATATACCTTGTAACAGGGAAATTCGCCGCGCAGGATTTTCGCGAACGGGTTTTGGGGGTCATAGGCGGGCATGGCGGCTCCTCGAGATGGTCTACTCGGCGGTTTTTCGAAACGGTGTGGCCTCGGTGAGTTCGCGCCCGGCTTCGGCGACATAGGCACGCTCATGCCGGAGATAGTCCGATATCGCGCGGCGCAGATCGGGGTCGGCGATGTAATGCGCGGAATAAGTGGTTTGCGGGAGATATCCGCGCGCGATCTTGTGCTCGCCTTGCGCGCCCGCTTCGACGGTTTTCAGGCCGCGCCGGATCGCAAAATCGATGGCCTGGTAATAGCAGACCTCGAAATGCAGAAACGAGTGATGTTCGATCGCGCCCCAGTTGCGGCCAAACAGCGTATCGGAGCCGATGAAATTGATGGCGCCGGCGATCCAGCGACCGTTGCGCCTGGCCATGATGAGCGCGACGTCCTCAGCCATGCTTTCGCCGATCAGCGAAAAGAAGCCGCGCGTGAGGTAGGGCCGGCCCCATTTCCGCGAACCGGTCTCCATGTAGAAGGCGAAGAAGGCGTCCCAGGCGTCTTCGCTGATGTCGTTGCCGGTGAGCGCGTGGATGGTGATGCCCTCCGCGAGCGCTTCGCGCCGTTCGCGCCGGATCGCCTTGCGGTGACGCGAGTTGAGAGAGTTAAGAAAATCCTCGAAACATCCGTAGCCCCGGTTGTGCCAGTGAAACTGCTGATCGTTACGCTGCAGGAATCCCTGGGCAGCCAGAAACTTCCATTCGGCTTCGCGCGCAAACGTCACGTGAACCGAAGAGGCTTTTGTCATCCCGCACAGGGCCACAAGTCCGCTCGCGAGCGCGGTGCGGATACGCTCATGGTCGACGCCCTCGCGGATCAAGAGACGCGGTCCGGTCGCCGGGGTAAATGGAACCGAGACCTGCAGTTTCGGATAATAGCGTCCGCCCGCGCGTTCATAGGCATCGGCCCAGCCGCGGTCGAACACGTACTCGCCTTGGGAGTGCGATTTCAAAAAGCACGGCACGATGCCGGCGATCATGCCGTCGAGCCGGGCCAGCAGATGACGCGGTCCCCAGCCGGTGCGCGCACAAGCCGATCCGGACGCTTCCAACGCCGAAAAAAATGCATGTGAAACAAATGGGTTATAGCCGAACGTTAAATCGGCGCAGGAGTTGTTTACGGTGCCGGCTAAAGCTGACCGGTCGAGGCCATTATGGGCGCCCGGACCGGGGCGCGGGTTGGCGCAGGCGTCCCAATCGGCAGCCGGAATCTGGCTGACGGACGACACCGCCTCTAAAATTATTTCGGATGATGCCATCGGCTGTCAGGACCGGTCACGCGTTACGATCAGCCATCGCGCATGGTGACCAATCCCAAAGATCGTGCATCGCACCAGAGACTTCAAGAGCAAGCGAGCGCATCAGGTTCCCGGCAAAAACCCTTCAAAAATCATCTGATCGGCATAGCGAGCCGCCCCTGCGCGCTGCTCCGGCGCATGCACGGTCCAGGTCAGCAGTGGCAACCCGAAAATGTTGCGGGCGATCCAGGGCGCGGGGGCCGGTAAATCGTCGACCCGATACGCCACGAAATGCGGCCGGGTGCGGAAGGCGTGACGGAGATGCAGCATGCTTTCGCGCTGCTCCGGCGTCAGTTTCTTCCAGTAGTCGTCATCATAGTTGCGCTGGGCAATGATGCCGCGGGGAAGGGCCGGCATCTTTTCGCGCAACGCCAGCACCTGATCGGGGTCGAACGACATTCCGACCACAGGTCCCGAATAGGAAGCGAGCACCTCCGACATCCGCGTCACCAGCCTGCGGTCGCCGTCAAAGTGGCTTTTGACCTCGATCACCAGGGCTACTCGCCCGTCGACCAGCGCGCAGAGATCGCCCAGCGCCATCATCCGCTCCGAGGTATCCTTGAACTTGACCGCTCTCAGTTGGCCTGAGGTCATGCCGAGCAAGGCGCCTGAGCCTTCGGTGAGACGGCCAAGCGCGTCGTCATGGTGCACCATCGCCTCGCCGTCGGCGGTGAGCTGGATATCGCATTCGATGCTGAAGTTGCCTGACACCGCGGCCTGGGCCGCGGCCGGCATGTTCTCGATGATGCCGCGCGCGCGATCGTGCAGGCCGCGATGGGCGATCGGCCGCGCGGTCAGCCAGTCTGGCGCGCGCACGGCACGGTTCCGCTATGAGACCTCGAATATCCCCTCGACCTCCACCGCTGCGTCTGCGGGAAGAGCAGCGACGCCGACGGTGGTGCGGGCATGGCGGCCCTTGTCGCCGAATGCCGCGACCATCAGGTCGGACGCGCCGTTCAGCACCTTCGGTCCATCCAGAAAGTCCGGCGCGGAATTGACGAAACCGCCAAGCCGCACCACGCGGACCACCTTGTCGAGGTCGCCGAGCGCGGCCTTGATCTGCGCCAGGAGGTTGATGGCGCAACCGCGCGCCGCGGCGTTGCCTTGCTCCACAGTGACCCCGGCGCCAAGCTTGCCCTTGGCGATCAGCTTGCCTTCGGCGTCGACGCAAACCTGACCTGACACGAACAGCAGGTTGCCGGTGCGCACGAAACCGACGTAATTCGCCACCGGGCTTGCGGGCTCATGCAAGACCACGCCCTGTGCCGCAAGCTTCTGCTCGACCGTACCCGCCATGTTTCGTCCCCGTTTGATTTGACCTGCACCCAACCATGTCTGGTCGGGCCGCTTTGTTTCGCGCATCGTGCCCTTACATGCAAGCGAGGGCGGATCGGTGGCGGGATGCCGAAAAACATGGCAGCGGCTGACAATTTGTACTTTTTCGTGAACTGGCCCTAGTTGCGACGCAATACGGCGGTGAATAATGTGACGAATCCCATTTGAGGAAAACACATGGCCTGCTTGCTCCGGAATGCGCCTCGCAATGCCCGACCGTTGCTGCTGTCGGCACTCGCGGCCGTGGCCTTCATTTCGGGTTCTGCGGGCGGCAGGGCGGAAGCCGCGGCAAGCGGTCCGTTTCTCGCGCATCAGGCGCTTTACGAGCTTAGGCTGGTGAAGTCGCGTGGCTCCAACTCGATCAACAGCGTGCGCGGGCGCATTCTCTACAGTTTTTCGGGCAGCACCTGCGAAGGCTACACCTCGGAATTCAGGCAGGTTTCGGAGCTCGACAGCGGCGAGGGCAAGGTAACGCTGAGCGATCTGCGCTCGACCTCCTGGGAAGATGGCGCCGGCAAGAGTTACCGGTTCAAGATCGATGCGCGGATGAACGACGCCGACTCGAGCCCGGTCGATGGGATAGCGGAGCGGGCCGGCGATCATATCAATGTCAAATTGAAACAGCCGGCATCCAAAACGTTCACGCTGGACGGGGCCGTCGTATTCCCGACCGAGCAGATCCAGCGCATCATCGCAGCCGCGCGCGAAGGAAAATCCGTGCTTGAGCTGATGGTCTATGACGGATCGGACAACGGCGAAAAGGTCTACAACACGCTTTCCGTGATCGGGCAGCCGATACCCGGCGATCGGACCATCGCAGCGCCCGACCCATCCACCGCAAACGACGTGATGAAATCGCTGACGCGATGGCCGGTTACGGTGAGCTATTACGACCGCGACGCCAAGGCCAGGGACGGCGAGCAGACGCCGGTTTATGCGATGTCGTTCGAACTGTTCGAGAACGGCGTCTCGCGGGCCCTGGTGCTCGACTACAATGATTTCGTCATTTCCGGTGCGCTGGGAAAATTCGACGTCAGGGATTCCAAGCCGTGTAAGTGATAGCCGTCACCCTGAGGAGCGCGCTCTTGCGCGCGTCTCGAAGGGAGACGGCGAGATTTTGCCCACGCATCCTTCGAGGCTCGCAAGAGCTCGCGCCTCAGGATGACGTTTCGCACGTCGTCACTCCGCCTTCTCCGGTCCGTCATAGGCGATGCCCCTGATGACAGCGGCATTGCCGAATTTTCTGCGCAGATCGTCGATTGCGCGTTCGGCGTGCGCCGAGCGGCGGTCGAGCATGTCGGTGTCGTCGGCCTGCGATCCCGGACGCAGGGCGCTGACGCCGGTGCCCATCAACCGGAAAGCGGTGCCGTCGATCTCCTCGGCCAGCATTTCGCGGCAAACAGCGAAGATTTTCGCTGCCAGCTGGGTCGGGGCGTGAATCGATTGCGAGCGGGTGCGCTGCCGGAAATCGGCCGTCTTCAGTTTCAGCGTGATGGTCGATCCCGCGAGTTCGCCGTTCTTCAGGCGCAACGACACCTTCTCCGACAGCCGCCACAGCATCTTTTCCAGCGTGGCAAAATCGCGGATGTCGGTCTCGAACGTGGTCTCGCTGGAGATGGTCTTGGCGCCGCGATCAGGCACCACGCGGCGGTCGTCGATGCCGCGCGCCAGGCGCCACAGCCTGCGGCCCTCGGTCGAAAATTGCTTCATCAGTTCGATTTCGTCGGCGCGCTGCAGATCGGCGATGGTGCGAAAGCCGCGCTGCGACAGCCGCTCTTGCGTTGCCGGGCCGACGCCGAAGATGAACCCGACCGGCTTGTCCGCCAGCATCGCGCGCGCCTCGTCCTGATCGAGCGCCGCAAAGCCGCGCGGCTTGTCCATGTCGGAGGCGATCTTGGCCAGGAACTTGTTGCAGGACAGGCCGACGGAAACCGTAATCCCGATGCTGCGCTCGACCTCGCGGGCGAAGCGCGCCAGCACTTTTGCGGGGATCATGCCGTGGACGCGCTCCGTGCCGCTGAGATCGAGAAACGCCTCGTCGATCGAAAGCGGCTCGACCAGCGGCGTCAGCGCCTGCATGGCGTGGCGCACCTCGCGGCCGACCCGGACATACTTCGCCATGTCAGGCCGGATCACGATCGCGGACGGGCACAACGCAAGCGCCTTGAACATCGGCATGGCCGAACGCACGCCGAAGGTTCGGGAGATGTAGCACGCCGCAGCCACCACGCCGCGCTTGCCGCCGCCGATGATCACAGGCTTGTCGGCAAGTTCCGGATTGTCGCGCTTCTCAACGGTTGCGTAGAAGGCGTCGCAATCGATGTGGGCCAGGGCGAGCGAGGGCAGGGCGCGGTGACGAACAAGGCGAGGGGAGCCGCATATACCGCATCGCCGGGCCGTGATGTCCAGGTCGACGAGGCAATCCCGGCAAAAGCAGGTTGGCGCGGCGAGTTCTGGTGCGGCTGAGCTCATGGCTCATCGCGCTCGGGGGGATTTTCAACCAGTACCTCGCGGGCGGCAGCGATGGTCGTCGGGTCGAGTTCCGAGGCTGCCGCGAACGCCTTCACGGTCGCGTCATCACGCAAGACGAAATCCAGCACGCCGGCAAGAAAACGCGGGTCCGCGGCGGCCGAGCGCAACGTTTCCGGGCCGATGCCGGTCTCGGCCAGAAACACACCCAAACGCTCAGGGTCGCCGGCGACGAAGGAAAGCGCCTGAATCGCCACGATTTCAGCTACTTCGCGGGGGTTCTGCGTCCGCTTTGTCATCGCTGAAATTTGCCTTTCCGTAACTTATAGTCTCTATTTTTGGAATCATCATGCCCGAGTCTGCGGAACGTGTTCAAGCAAGCGGAAACCGCTTCGCATAAAGAGGGCATTCGGGCTTAACGGGTTAGACCGAATCTGGCGCTAGTTTGAATTCACTTTTTGACACGCCCCGCGACGGCGCCTGATGCACCGCCTGGTGGGCCTGTCTCCTGGGGATTGGAGGACGGGATGGCGAAAACCGTCCTGATCGTGGAGGACAACGAGCTGAATATGAAGCTCTTTCGCGATCTGTTGGAGGCGCATGGCTATGCCACTTCCGGCACCAGCAACGGTTTCGAGGCGCTTGATCTCGTGCGGAAACTTCGTCCCGATCTCGTGCTGATGGATATTCAGCTTCCGCAGGTTTCCGGCCTCGAGGTGACGCGCTGGATCAAGGATGATCCGGAGTTGCGCACGATCCCGGTGGTCGCGGTCACGGCGTTTGCGATGAAGGGCGACGAGGAACGCATCCGCGAGGGCGGCTGCGAGGCCTATCTGTCCAAGCCGATCTCGGTCGGCAAGTTTATTGAAACGGTTCGACGGTTTATCGGGTAGGGAGTATTTCGATGTCCGCGCGTATCCTGGTCGTCGACGACGTCCCCGCCAACGTCAAGCTGTTGGAAGCGCGGCTGTCGGCCGAGTATTTCGATGTCCTGACCGCGGCCAACGGCGCCGAGGCACTTGAGATCTGTGCGCGCGCCGAGTGCGACATCATCCTGCTCGACGTGATGATGCCCGATATCGACGGTTTCGAGGTTTGCCGCCGGCTGAAATCGAACCCGGCAACGCATTTCATTCCGGTTGTCATGATCACCGCGCTGGACAGCCCGGCCGATCGGGTACGCGGCCTTGAGGCCGGCGCCGACGATTTCCTGACCAAGCCGGTGTCCGACATCGTGCTGATTGCGCGGGTACGTTCGCTGACACGGTTGAAGATGATGACCGATGAACTGCGCATGCGCGCCATCACCTCGCTCGAGATCGGCGTGCAGGCGCCGGAGCGCAGCGCGGTGGCCGACGCCGGGAAGGGCGGACGCATCCTGTTGGTCGACGACCGGCCGTCGTCCTTCGAACGGCTGGCGCCGGTTTTGAGCACCGAGCACGGTGTCGACGTCGAAACCAACGCGGCGGAAGCGGTGTTCCATGCCGCCGAAGGCAATTACGATCTCCTGATCATCTCGCTCGGGCTCGAGAATTTCGATGGCTTGCGGCTGTGCAGCCAGTTGCGCTCGCTGGAGCGGACCCGGCAGGTGCCTATTCTCGCCGTCGCCGATGCCGACAACAACACGCGGCTGCTGCGCGGCCTCGAGATCGGCGTCAACGACTATTTGCTGCGCCCGGTCGACAAGAACGAGTTGCTGGCCCGTGCCCGTACCCAAATTCGCAAGCGGCGCTATACCGATCATCTGCGCGACAACGTGCAGAACTCCATCGAGATGGCGATCACCGACGCGCTGACCGGCCTGCATAACCGCCGTTACATGGAGAGCCATCTCGGTACGCTTGCCGAGCAGGCCTCGAGCCGCGGCAAGCCGCTGGCGCTGATGATGCTCGACATCGATTTTTTCAAATCGATCAACGACAAATACGGCCATGATGCCGGTGACGACGTATTGCGCGAATTCGCCGTGCGGGTCCGCAAGTCGATCCGCGGCATCGATCTGGCCTGCCGCTATGGCGGCGAGGAATTTGTGATCGTGATGCCGGAGACCGATCTGCACGTCGCCGGCGTGGTGGCGGAGCGGTTGCGGCGTTCGATCGCCGGCGAACCGTTCGCCGTCAACAAGGGCACGACGCGCATCGAGGTCACGATCTCGATCGGGCTGTCGACGCTCGAGCTCAAGGGCGAGCCGGTCGGCGACGTGCTGAAGCGCGCCGACACCGCGCTCTACCGCGCCAAGAACGACGGCCGCAATCGCGTGGTAGCGGCGGCGGCGTAGGGCGCTGGCGCGCCCGGCTGGTTCCAATTCCAGTTTCAAGCATCCAAAAGACATGGATCCGTGTTCTCGCGGCGCGATGGGCCCGAGCTTTGCTAGACAATGTCCCTCGATAAACAGAGGGCGCAGGGAATGCCGGGTGCCCAATGCACCCGCAGCCCCGTGTGCAATGTGTAGTGAGCACACGAGTGTAGTCACCACAGGTACACCGGAGTAACCCGGCATTCCCCGCGCAATGGTTTTACGGCTTACTTCGCGCTCTCCCCGGTG
>Ga0307312_10000432_pt1 | contig 19599 bp, 19 predicted proteins | sample ER_DNA_202_FD_194489 | JGI IMG/M metagenome (GOLD analysis project Ga0307312, IMG submission 194489) | Bulk soil microbial communities from the East River watershed near Crested Butte, Colorado, United States - ER_DNA_202 | ecosystem: Environmental > Terrestrial > Soil > Floodplain | place... | reverse complement strand
TCTCAGCACTCGGATCAATCGGGAACGGCCTGGCCTCGGGTGTTTATTGGGCGCCGACGTGGCCATACAAGTCCTCGCTCACGGGCGTGTCGAGCAAGGAGCTTGGTGACGGTTACGAGGCTTCTTCCGGCAAGCAGTGGAACCAGCAGATGGGAGCAAGCCTTTCCCTGTTTGACGTTGCCGCCGCGGTGCTGAAGGCCAGCGGCGACCCCAAGAACAAAGCGAAGGTCGCCGACACGATGAAGACGCTCTCCGTGGACACGATCGTAGGCCACCTGGACTGGACGAAGCCTCCAACCTTTGCCGGTAAGCCGATCCCGAACGTGCAGACCACGCCGATCATCGGAGGCCAGTGGAGGAAAGGCGTCTCCAAGTGGCCGATCGACTTCGTGATCTGCGAGAACTCGTCCGACCCCAACGTTCCCATCGCTTCGACGCTGCAGCCTTACACCGGCAGCTGACCGTGGCGACCGCGGTCCTCGCCGCGGTCGATGTGCGCAAGCGTTTCGGCGCGCTCGCGGTTCTGGACGGCGTCACTCTCGGGCTGGATCAAGGTGAGGCGGTTGGCATCGTCGGCCCAAACGGCGCGGGCAAGACAACGCTGCTGAACGTCCTCGCCGGGTCGTTGCGCCCAGATGCCGGCAACGTCTTCTTCCATGCGCGCGACATCACCTCGAAGGACGCAGCCGACCGGTGCACGCTCGGGATTGCCCGCACGCACCAGGTGCCTCGGCCGTTCGTCGGTATGACCGTCTTCGAGAACGTGCTTGTAGGCGCGACTGCAGGCGGCCGGCGGCGCGGCGGGGAGGCTTACTCGCTGAGCCTTGACGTGCTAGACCAGTGCGGACTCACCCACCTCGCCAACCGGAGGGCTGAGGACCTCGGTTTGCTACAGCGCAAACGTCTGGAGCTGGCGCGGGCGTTGGCAGTCGAACCTGCAGTGCTTCTCCTGGATGAGATCGGCGGCGGACTGACTGATGCAGAGACTGCCGCGCTCGTCGAGACCATTCGCGCCTTGCGGGATCGTGGGATCGCGGTGTTGTGGATCGAGCACATCGTCCACGTGCTGATGCAGGTCGTGACGCGGCTCGTGTGCATGAGCGCGGGGCGGATCATCGCCGAGGGGGCGCCCCAGGAGGTCGTCGCGCAGGCCGCGGTGATTGACGCATATCTGGGCAATCGCGCGTGACGCTGCTCGAAGTCGACGAGCTCGACTGCCGCTACGGATTGCTGCAGGCCGTCCGCGGGGTGTCATTCGGAGTCGCCCAGGGCGAGATCGTCGCCCTGATCGGGGCCAACGGCGCGGGTAAGACCACACTCTTGCGGGCGATCGCGGGTGCACACCGCCCGTACGCCGGACGCGTGAGGTTCGATGGCGCGGATGTGACGCGACTGCCGGCGCACCGCCGGGTATCGCTCGGAGTCGCGCTCGTACCGGAGGGTCGCCGCCTGTTCCCTTCTCTCACGGTCGAAGAGAACTTGCGCGTGGCCGCGGTGAAGAACCGCCCTGGGCAGTGGAACGTCGGGTCGGTGCTCGACGCGTTTCCTCTTCTTCAGCCCCGGCGCAAAATGCCCGCGGCCAACCTGTCGGGCGGTGAGCAGCAGGCGGTCGCGATCGGCAGAGCGCTGATGAGCAACCCCAGCCTGATGTTGCTGGATGAGGTTTCGCTCGGCCTGGCGCCCATCGTTGTCGATGCGGTCTATGCCTCACTGCAGAGTGTGATCAACGAAGGCGCCACCGTGATTTTGGTGGAGCAGGACCTCACGCGCGCGCTGCGCGTCGCGGGCCGGGTCATCTGCATGCTCGAGGGCCGCGTGGTCCTACAGGGCGATTCGAAATCGCTGGACCGCGAAAGAGTGGTCGATGCCTACTTTGGATTGCGCCGCAGCGCTGCAGGGGAAGCTTCGGCGTGACGCTGCTCAACGCCATCGTGCAGGGAATATTCCTCGGCGCCTTCTACGCCGTGCTCGCCTGTGGCCTCTCGATCATGTTTGGCGTGATGCGGATCATCAACCTCGCCCACGGTGACCTGGCGGTCCTGGGCGCCTACCTGACTTTCGTGATCGTCGAAGGTGCCGGCGTCTCCGCTTTTGTGGCATTCGCCATCGCCCTCCCAGTCATGTTGGTGCTCGGGTACCTCCTCCAGGTCACGGTTCTCGGGCGAAGCCTGAAAGCGGGCTTGCTGACCCCGCTGCTCGCCACATTTGGGCTGTCGATCGTGATTCAGAACCTCCTTCTGATCGCGTTCTCGCCAGACGTGCGATCGCTCGGAGGTTCTGCCGGCGCATTCACCACCGCAAGCTGGCAGTTGACCAGCGAGCTCTCGATCTCGGCGCTCGGCGTGCTGGTGTTGGTCGTCGCAGTCATCGTTTTCGGTGCCCTGCAGCTTTTCCTTTCATACACGCCGGCGGGGTGGGCTATGCGGGCGACAGCGGAAGATCCAGAGGCGGCGGAGATCGTTGGCATCGACTCGAAGGCGGTCTACGCGCGCGCCACCGCGATCGCAGTGGCGATCGCATCCCTCGGGGGATTGTTCCTGGCGATCCGCTCCGTGTTCGAGCCGACGAGCGGTCCGACGCAGCTCATCTTCGCCTTCGAAGCCGTCGTCATCGGTGGGATGGGATCTCTATGGGGAACTCTGGTCGGAGGCATCGCGCTGGGCCTGGCCCAGACGCTTGGAGCCCAGCTGCATCCACAGTTCTCGGTGCTGGCAGGGCACCTCCTGTTTCTGTCTGTGCTGGTTGCCAGATTCGGCGGTGGTCGACTGACTTTGAGGATCGCGCGTTGAAGGTCCAGCGGTGGACGCGCACTTCGAAGCTCTTCACCGGAGCGACGGGCGTTGTCGCCATCGCTCTGGCGGTGGTACCTCTCATCTTCGGCTCCGATGTCGTCCAGAAGCTGACCAATCTGCTGATCCTCGTCCTTCTCGCGGCGATGTGGAACGCTCTCGCCGGGTACGGCGGGCTGCTTTCAGTCGGGCAGCAGGCATTCATCGGCATCGGGGCCTACGGCACAGTGTTTTTTGCGGGAATGGGCTTCTCGCCTTACCTGGCGATGCTGCTGGCCACAGTGCTGGCGGGCGCCGTTTCAGTGCCAATGTCACTTTTTGCGCTACGCCTGCGCGCCGCCCAGTTTGCGATCGGCATGTGGGTGATCGCCGAGGTGATCTCGATCCTGGTGAGGCTGGACAACAACCTCGGCGCCGGCACGGGAATATCGCTCTTCCAGATGAACCAGTTCGCTCCCAACTTCCGCCAGGCGTACACGTTTTGGATGGCCCTGGGGTTCACCGTGCTCTTCCTCGCCGCCATGTTCTTCCTGCTGCGGTCACCCCTCGGTGCTTCGCTGCAGGCGATCCGAGATGACGAGGATGCAGCACGCAGTCTTGGCGTCCGAGTCGCCTCGCGCAAGCGACTTCTCTTCGTTCTTGCAGGTTTCGGCTGTGGCGCCGCCGGAGTGCTCGTCGTAGCGAACACGCTCTTCATCGAGCCGGGCTCGGTCTTCAGCGTGCAATGGAGCGCTTACATGATCTTCATGGTCCTCGTCGGGGGCCTCGGCACCTTTGAAGGCCCGATCCTCGGCGCCATCCTCCTATTCGCGATCCAAACGACCTTCACCCAGGGCGGCCCCTGGTACCTCGTCGGACTGGGAGCGACTGCGGCCCTCTTCGCACTGGTCCTCCCCCGCGGGCTGTGGGGCGCCATAGAAGAGCGCTTCGGCCTTCGGCTGATGCCTGTCGGATATCGAGTCGTGTCGCCGGAGAAGAAGTCGGAGGCGAGCGCGTGACCTCGGATCATCGCGCCGAAGACCTGATGCTGCATCCGGGCCACCTGCTCCGCAGGGCGCTTCAAGCGATGAACCAGCTCTGGGACCACGAGGTGTCGCACACCATCACGTCCCCGCAGTTCGCGGCGATGAACGCGCTTTATGGCGAGCCGGCTATCGATCAGCGCACTCTGGGCGAGCGTATCTCGCTCGACCGTTCGACGATGGCCGAGGTCGTGGCACGGCTCAGTGCCCGTGGACTCATCCAGACGGCTCGCGATGCACATGACGGACGCCGCAAGACGATCCGGCTGACTCCAAAAGGCGTGGCGGCACTTCAACACCTGATCCCGCGCACCCACGTGATGACCCGCAGGTTGGTGGGCGCCCTCGACAGCGGGGAGCAGGAGGAGCTGCTTCGCCTGTTGAGTACCGTCGTCACCTCGAACGAGCGACACCGAGGTCAATCGCCGGGTAAAGGCTCAGCCGGAAGCTAGATCGGCCTCACTCCAAAACCCGAACGATGCGCTTCGCTTTGAGCTCCGATCGGGGGAGAGTCCCCGTCTGGACGATTTTGCACCCGAGACGCACGCCAAGGGCTTGGCGAAGATCCGTCTCCAGGCGCTGAGTCGGGTCTTCGCCGGCGACCTCCACCAGCAGCGTCACCTCATCCATCTCACGGACCCGGCGGTGCTCGATCACGAACTCGGTGATCTGCGGATGGCCTCGGACAATGTCCTCGACCTGAGACGGGTACAGATTTACACCGCGCACCGTGAACATGTCGTCGACACGCCCCCGAATGCCTCCAACCAGCTTGAGAAAAGGGCTGCCGCACGAACATGGCTCGCGCGAGAGCTCGACCCGGTCGCCGGTCCGGTAGCGGACCAGTGGCATGCCCCAGCGGCCCAGGTTCGTGGCGACCAGCTCGCCTTCGGTGGCAGGCCGCCCCGCACCATCCAGTACCTCGAAGATGAATTCAGATTCGACCACGTGGATGCCATCCCGCTGGCTGCAGCTGAAACCGGTCGGGCCCAACTCGGTCATGCCCGAGTGGTCGAAGCACGCCGCGGCGTAGGCCGACTCAATGGCGGCGCGGGTCGCGGGGATGCTCGCACCGGGTTCCCCGGCGTGGAGCGTGACTCGGATCTCGGACGCCGTCAGATCGACGCCAATGCCGTTTGAGACGTCGGCCAACCTGAGCGCGTAGGTCGGAGTGCACATCAGGACGGTGGCTCTGAGGTCGAGCATGGCGCGGACGCGCTGCTCGCTGCTCATAGAACCACCGGAGATGGCCAGGGCGCCCAGCCGCTCGGCTCCACCGAACGCGGACCAGAAGCCGATGAAGGGTCCGAACGAGAAGGCGAAGAACACGCGGTCGCCTGCACCGATGCCGGCGGCCGGGTAAACGTGCTCTGCCCAGATCCGCTCCCACCAGTCCCACGACTCTTCCGTGTCGAGCCAGCGCAGCGGGCGATCGCCGCTCGAGCCCGAGGTCTGATGCAAGCGGACATAGTGGTCGAGGGGATACGTCAGGTTGGTGCCGTAGGGCGGCTGCGCCGCCTGGTCGGCCAGCAGGTCATCCTTCGTGATCAGAGGCAAGCGCTCGAAGTCGTCCCAGCCGCGGACGTCGGTCAGCCGCGAGCGCCAGAAGGCGTTTGTCTTGAGCACCTCAGCGAGCCCGGCGCGCAGCTTCCGCAGGCGCAAGTCGCGGAGCTCGTCCGGGCCAGTTCTTGAGTGCGGAGTCTCCGATCTCAAGGGCCCCTCATCTTAATTCGGGAATCCTCCGTGGGCGGACTAAACTTGCGGCAGTTTGCCCGCTGACCGCCTTTTCGGTCCAAGCCTGACCACGGCTGCAATGGCCGCAGCGGTTTCCGACACCGCCTGGCTGTCGGCAATGCTTCGGTTCGAAGCGGCGCTGGCGAACGCACAAGCTCGGCTCGAGCTGATACCCAGGGAAGCCGCGGATGCCATCGTCGCTGCCTGCCGGCTCGAGCGGTACGACATCGAGGCGATCGGAGTTGAGGCCCTTGACTCGGCCAGCCCGGTCTTGCCGCTGGTTGATGCATTGCGGCGCATCGTCGGAAGCGACGCCGCGAGCTTCGTCCATCGCGATGCCACGAGCCAGGACGCCATTGACACCGCGATGATGCTCGTCGCCCGAGACGCCCTGGACATTCTCCTCACGGACCTGAGATTGCTGACCGATCAGTGCGCGGAGCTCGCTCAGCAGTACCGGGATACGCCGATGGCCGGCCGGACTCTGCTCCAGCAGGCGCGACCGATCACGTTTGGTTTCAAGGCCTCAACCTGGTTGATGGGCGTCGTGGAAGCGCACCGGCACCTGGTCGCGATTCGCTATGGCAGGCTGGCGGTGCAGCTCGGCGGGCCGGTGGGGACGCTCGATGGTTTTAGCGGACGGGGCACGGAGATGCTCGCAGCCATGGCCTTGGACCTCGGCTTGGCCGAACCCGAGCTGCCGTGGCACACGAACCGTGGACGCATATCGGAGCTGGCCGCGGCATTGGCGGTCGCAGCCGGCGCGTGCGCCAAGATCGCTCTCGACGTGATGCTGCTGGCCCAGACGGAAGTCGGCGAGGTGAGCGTCGCATCCCCTGGGCGATCTTCGGCGATGCCCGACAAACGCAACCTGGCCCAGGCGGTTGAGGCACGGGCTGCATTCGCGGGGGTGATTGGGCAGGTCCACGTGCTCCTGGCGGCGATGAGCGGCGAGCACGAACGGTCAGCCGGAGCGTGGCAGTCGGAGTGGCCGGCGGTCAGCGAGACATTCCGGCTGGCTGCGGGTGCTGTTGCCCGGACTCGGGAGACTCTTACCGGGATGGAGGTACGTGCCGACCGGATGCTCCACAACTTGGGTCAGACGCAGGAGGTGGCCATCGGAGCCTCGGTCCTGGTCGATCGGGCCCTGCAGATTTACACAAGCGAGGTCATGAACGATGAGAGGTGATGAGCTGGAGCGGGGCATGGCGATACGGCGCGCTGTAATGGGCGACGCCTACGTGGACCGGGCTGAAGCCGCGAAGTCGTCGCTTACGGAGGATTTCCAGGACTTGTTGACCCGCTACGCCTGGGGTGATGTCTGGGCACGACCCGGACTTGATAGGCGGACTCGGAGCTGCATCACCGTGGCCATGCTGGTTGCCTTGGGGCAGGAGGAGGAGCTCCGATTGCATTTGCGCGCGGCTGTCAACAACGGGGTGACGGTCGACGAGTTGAAAGAGGTCTTGCTCCAGACCGCGATCTATTGCGGCATACCCGCCGCCAACACAGCCTTCAGGGTCGCGGCTGAGGTTCTCCTTTAAGGCGAAAGCCAAACCGCCTCGATACAGGCCAACCCCGAGTTGTACGTAGCGGCCTGGGATAGGTCGGTGGCTATCCAGGAACCCCCAAATGTGGACGACAAGCTCTCATTCCTTCATCTCCGGCGCGTGGACGAGGTGAGTAGAACATGCGATTCGCTTGCCCAGATGGCGGCGGCTTGGACACGCCGATTGTCGTGCCTCGAATCTGGCATCTCGAGCTTGCCAAATACCGATCTGAGATGAGCGTCGATAGTGCGCTCCGAAAGCACGAGCTCGGCCGCTATTCCCGCATTGCTCAGACCAGCTGCCAGCAACCGCAAGACTTCCCTCTCGCGCCCGGATAGCGCTGACAGCCGCGACGACTCGTGTCGAACTTGTGGGCTGGCGCCGTCTGATGTGATCTCAGGTCGGTGGGGGTAACTGGCCTCGCCGACCACGGCCGCCAGGACACGAGCTGCGATCGGCCGCAGGGCAAGCGCCACGACAAACACCGAGACGGCGATGGCGAGCGTGGTCCCAATCCCATGGCCGAGGCTGACGAAGAGTCCGGCACAGATGGCGATCATCGCAGTCATCAGCCCGAGAACAAGCGAACCAGCGCGCGCCAGCACGCCGGTGCTGACGGTGTAAGGGGCGACGCGTCCACGAATCGCCAGTCCGTAGCCGACAGCGGTCAGTGGCCACGCTGCTCCAAGGCCGACCAGCAGGATGACCGCGCCACCGTCACGGCTGACTCCGCTTGCTTCGACAGCGAAACCCAGCAGCGTGCACAGCAATATCTGGCAGACGGGCACAAAGGACGCGACCGCGGCGGTGGCGAGGCGTCCTGGATCAGCACGCGCGTCACTGCGTCGAGACCAGATCAGCAGCGCCGGAGGGAGCAGCAAGGTGGCCAGCCACACAAAGCTCAATGACATGAACGCGGTCTGAACAGGACCGGGCAGGTCAACGATCGGCGACACAGCTTCGAAGGGAGACCCAGGATGCGCAAGCGTGAACGTAGCCCCGAAGACAATCCCAGCGAGCGCGACCACGACGAGCACCGGCCAGCTGATTGCGCGGCCGGCCAGCAGGCTGCGCCGGGCAATCAATCCGGTTACGACAAACAACGTCAGCGGTGGAATGTGTCCACCGACCGCCAGCCTGGCCACAACGCTCGCATGCGTGAGGCCGGCGAAACCTAGCACGAGAAGATAGGCCACGAGCGTCCACGCGGCAAGCACGATCGTGATACCAACAGCACGGTCGTTCCGCCAGGCGGCGTGGCCGACCGCCGCCGTGGCCAGAGCACCAACGCCGAGCGCCGCAACCACCGCGGGGTCAGTCCCGAAGTAAGGGGGGCCCAAGACTCGCGCTGCGAACGCAATCAAGGCGCTGGCGAGAACCGCAAAGCCGAGTGGCAGCAGGCCCACGACCGCTCTCGCCTTCACACCCACGCGCAGATTGTCCCAGGTACGCGACCGGTGAGAAATGGGTCTTGACGGTAGGCGTATGCAGCCCTCGATCAGTTCCATGACTCCGCGCCCGCTCGGTCAGGTCGAGGTAGAACCTTGCCCAGCCGTGAATCTTGGCGAACGACGGAGGAGTCGCTGGACGACAGCGGTGACTGTCAGCACGATGAGCAGCAGCTCGCTCGCCATGATCCCGGCCACCGCGAAGGTCGCGAAGAACATGTGAGGGTTCTCGGAAAAGATTGAGTAAGGTGCGCTGAAGAAGCCCCGCTGCGCCACCGACACCAGCTCGCCGGCGTGACCGAAGAGAAAGGAGGTCTGGCAGAGCAGCATCAAAGCCGCGATCACGCGCAGGGCGAGGTGCGAGGGCTCGCGGACGAAACGCCAGAGCGCCCAGCACGCGGCGGCCGCGATCGGCAAGTAGATGAGGTGGAACACCGCATGGCCCCACAGCGCTGTGTAAGGCACCACGAGCCCGGAGAGGAACGTGAGCGGCAGGACCGCGAACGGCACGAAGATGAGCAACCAGAGACGAATGATCGGACGGAACATGGGACACCTCCTTGAATTTCTGGACGTGGCCCCAACGTATGGGTCGCGTGTGTCCACCGCATCGGCGAAAGGGCCTAATTTCAGCGTTTCACTGCCCGTGCCTTTCCGGAAGTCTCGTCAAATGACCCGAAGATCGACAGGTGTCGTGACGATTGGTCGCTGCACTACAGGTGACATCGGCGCATCCCATAACGACAGCTTTGATACTGCAGTCGAGTTCGAAAATGGTCGGGGGGAGGGACACTATTTGAACTCGCTGACCGACCTCACAGGCCGAGTACTGGAAGTCCTCAAAGGATACCGACCAGACGAAGCTATCAAGGCGGGCCGGCGGGGCATGAGTTAGCGCAGAGGACTCGCCCGCCTTCGTGCGCCGACGCGGTTCATGTCACCACCCTGTACTTGAGGTGCGTGACGCCAGGCGCCTCGACGGCCCGGACCTGCTCAAGGTGCACCTCCGCGTCCCCGAGGTTGTCGAAGAGGCGAGCACCGTCGCCGAGCAACACTGGAACAACGTGGAGGTCAAGTTCGTCCAGCAGTCCGGCCGCCAGGTACTGCTGGGCGACCTGGGCGCCGCCCCAAAGCATGACGTCCTTGCCGCCGGCGGCCTGCCTTGCCTGTTCGAGCGCGGACTCGATTCCGTCGGTGACGAAGTGGAACGTGGTCCCTCCCTCCATCTCCACGGGATCACGCGGGTGATGGGTGAGAATGAACACGGGGTAGTGGTAGGGAGGATTATCGCCCCACCAGCCCGTCCACTGCTCGTCGCCCCAGGCACCACCGTGGACCGGGCCGAACATGTTTCGGCCCATCACGCCGGCCCCGACGTTCTCGAGTGATTCCTCGAGTATCTGTGTGCTCTCGTTCACCTCGCCGCCCTGCTCGCCGTGGGCTTGGCGCCAGGCGGCCAGCGGAACCACCCAGTCGTGGAGCCGCTCGCCGCCCTCGCCGAGCGGGTTCTCCTCGCTCTGGTTCGGGCCGGCGACGAAACCGTCCAGCGAGATCGAGATATGACACCTAAGCTTGCTCATCGAGCCTCCTTAGTGGGCGACCGCCGCGGCCGCCGGTTCTCAATGCCTATGACCGGTCCGCGCCGGGAAACTAATCGCGGCTGGTTCAAATCCTGTTCCCTGGTCCAGCAACGTGACATGCCAATCTCCAATCTGTGGGACCGCACAGACGTCAGTGACCCTATATGTTGCGGTCGCTGGATTAGGGTCTTGGTCGGGGGCCCGGGATTTGAACCCGGGGCCTCACGGTCCCGAAATCTAGGCGATCTCGTCCACCGAGATTGTTTTCGAGGGTTGCATAGCGTCCAGATTTGAGGCGTTATTCCCGGCGGATTACTACAGCAATTACTACACGCCGCTACATTTCCAGTGAGGCAAGATCGTTCGATCCCCCATTTGGGACCTGTTGGACGCATACTCCCGACAACAGCCCATCGGATCACCGTTACCAGTCTTGCAGGGCGGTCTAAGCTAACCCGGCTGATGAGGCTCCGTGTGGCCGTGGTTGGGGCTGGATTCATGGGTGAACTACACGCCCGTGTCGTCGCCGAGAGTCCGCTCGCCCAGCTGGTGGCGATAGTCGATTCAGACCGGAACACCCGTCAGAGGGTCGCCGCGAAGTTCGGAGTCTCGTCACATCATTCCGTGGACTCGATATGCGAAGACCGCGATATTGACGCGGCCATCGTCGCCGTTGCGGACACCGCACATGAGGAGCCCGCAAGTCGTTTGCTGCACGCAGGCAAGGCGGTGCTGCTCGAGAAGCCGATGGCACATCGTCTGGATGCTGCGCTCCGCATCAGCGAGGTTGCCAGATCGTCGGGAAGCCGGCTGATGGTGGGCCACATCCTCCGGTTCGATCCGCGGTACGCAGGCGCCGCAGCACAGGTCGCCGGAGGTGTGATCGGCAGACCACTGCACGTTACAGCAAGTCGGTTCACCTTCCGACATGTGGGGACTCGCTTGGCAGGAACAAGCTCCCCGTGCTTCTACCTTGGCATACACGACATCGACGCGATGCAATGGATCACAGGCAAACGGATCACCCGAGTGTTCGCCCGAGCGGTGACGTCGGTTGACCCTGACAGCACGACGCCGCCGACGGACGACGCGGTCTTCGCGACCTGTGAGCTGGAAGGCGGTCTGGCCGGCAACCTTCAGGTTGGATGGACCCTACCGAACCAATCGCCTTGGGGAATCAGCGCACGTCTCGAGGTGGTCGGCACAGTCGGATTCGTGGAGGTCGACACGCGAGACCACGGGCTGCGAGTGGGCGCCACCAGCGGGCTTTCGCTCCCCGACGGGCTCCACTGGCCGGAGGTCAACGGGAGGATCGTCGGAGATCTCGCCGACGAGGTGAATCACTTCGTGCGGAGCGTTTGCGAGGATCAGGACTTTCTCGTGACCGTCGCTGACGCGGTTCGCAACGTGGCGGTCAACGACGCGATCATGCGGTCCGTTCAAAGGAATGCCCCGGAGACCGTGAAGTCGCCGACCGTCTGACCAGATTGCGTCAGATGGCCGCTTTTGAGCTTGTGTAGAAGGCGTCAAGGTCAGCCGCGACCTTGGCTACGGCGACGCTGAGGAATCGCGCGCCCAGCTCAGCGCTGGCACTCGCAGGATTGTCGGTGAATCCGTCGATCGCCTTCCAGGATCCGTGGATCTCGGTTCGGTAGTCCGACCGGAAAGTGGGACGTCCAACTGGTTGGTTTTTGCGCACGGGCGGTCGATCTCGAATCAAGTGGGCAGCGATTGCCATCATCGCCGCGGTTTCAAATGCCCCGGCGTGGCCGGGAATGTTCTGGATCGTCGGGTTCCCCGCCTCGACCAGGGCGTCGTGGGCCATGTCCCACCACGACCCGGCGCCAGCGGCGATCGGAAGCTCGAGCGCCAGGTCCCGCGCCGCCACCTGGGCCAGCTCGTGGTTGCCACCGTGGCCGTTCAGGTAGAACATCCGCTGGAATCCGCCCGCCGCGGCCGACCGGCCGATATCGATCAGCAAGCTGTACAGCAGAGGGCCATTCATCGAAAGCGTGCCCCCGAAGGGAATGTGGTGCGCGGAGCTACCGACCGGCAACGTCGGTGCCAGAACCACAGACAGCGAATGGCGCAGCGCAATTGCAGCCCGCTCGGCCACCGCCTCCACAAGCATGGTGTCTGTCCCAAGGGGTAGATGTGGCCCGTGCTGCTCGGTCGCGCCAAGCGGAATAATCAGCAGGCTCGCAGGTGCAGCCTTGACCGCTTCGGACCGCGTCATCTCGACCAGACGCACAACCGCACCATGCTCAATCCCCATGGGGATTGTTGATGTCAAGAACTACGCTTTTGATCTGGGTCATGAAACGGATGGATTCCAGACCGCCCAGACGTCCAACCCCGCTACCCTTGCCAGACCAACCGCCGAACGGTGTGCGCCCGTCCCAATACGCAGCCGACTCATTCACGTTCACCACGCCACACTCAAGCCCTTCCGCGCAGCGAAAAGCTGCATTCATGTCCGACGTGTAGACCGACGCACATAGACCCAGGGTGCAGCTGTTGGCAACCGCGATGGCGTCGTCGATGTCACGAACGACAATAAGCGGAGCGATCGGCCCGAATGTCTCCTCGCGGTTAGCCAGCGAGTCTCGGCTCACGCGATCCACGATGGTGGGCTGATAGTACAGATCCGTCGGCCTGCCCGCTGCGCGGCTGCCTCCGAACACGACCACCGCCCCGTGATCGACCGCATCGCGAATGTGGCTGTCCATCTTGGTGGCCACACCCTGATTGTTGAGTGGCCCCATGGTCGTACCGTCGTGCAACGGATGGCCGAGCTTCACTCGCGACGCGCTGGCGACAAGACCGTCCATGACCTGGTCATGGACATGCTCCGTCAACAGGATGCGTTCGCTGCTCTGACAGATCTGGCCGGCGTTGGTGAAGCAGCCGATGGCGGTGCCTGAGATCGCCGCCTCCAGGTTCGCATCGTCAAGGATGATCGTCGGGCCGTTGCCGCCCAGCTCCAACAGAAGCGGCTTGGCGCCGGCGTGCTTTGCGATCAGGGTGCCCGTGAGCGTGCTACCGGTGAACCCCACAGCCTGCGTGCCCGGGTTGACAACGATCTCCTCACCGGGTTCGGATCCCCCGTGCAGCAGATTCACCGCGCCCTCGGGCAGACCTGCCTTCAAAAGGCACTCGAGCAGCCGCGCCGCGATCATGGATGTCGTCGGCGCCGGCTTCCAGACAACGACATTGCCCGCAGCCAGGGAGGCCGAAAGGTACTCACTCGGGATGCCGATCGGATAGTTCCATGGAGTCAGGACACCGACCACTCCATGCGGCTGACGCAGAGTGAAGATTCTTTTGCCGGCCGCCGACGGCAGAACGCTGGTCTCCAGCTTTGAGATGTACTCGGCTGCATCGCGGAAGAGCTGTGCCGCAAAGTTGATCTCATCCCTGGCTTCGTGGAGTGGCTTGCCTTGCTCGATTGATAGCTCAGGTGCCAACAGCGGCCGACTCGAAACAATTTCGTCCGCAATTCGTTCGCACAGACCAGCCCGCTCGAAGACGGTGAGGCCCGCCATGTAGCGCCGGGCTTTGGATGCGGCTGTGATCGCGCTCCGCGCGTCCTCGCGTGACGCCTCTGCGACGAAACCCAGAACGTCGCCTGTCGCGGGGCTGACCTGTTGGAATGTCTTGCCGTCCAACGCATCCACCCACTTGCCGCCGATGAACAGCTGTACGTGCCGTGGCTTGAATTCCGTATTGGTCAATGTCCTCACCTCCCTTCGACCTTCAGTCACCCGCGGGTCGACGCTCCTGCCAGCTTTCGAGGAGCCGCTCCATCTCGTACAGCGTGGGATATCCCTGGTAGTCACCGGCCACTGCGACCGCGCATGCGCCGACGAGATTCGCCCTACGCAGACACTCATACGGGGAGAGACCGCGAAGGTAGGAGGCCAGGAATCCGGCATTGAATCCGTCACCGGCTCCCACGACGTCGACAACCGCAGGCGACCTGTAACCGGCATGTGTCAATCGCAGTCCATCGACGAGCGCCACCGCGCCGTCGGGGCCCATTTTGGCGACTGCGATCCGAGGTCCAAGCCTGACCGCAGCCTCCAAGGCTCCGTCGATGTCAGATTCTCCGAAATAGACGAGAAACTCCTCTTCGGTACCGAAGATCGTCGAGGTCTTCTCGATGATCGGTTGCAGCGCCTTCCTCGCAGACTCAATATCCCAGAGCTGCAGCCGGAGATTGAGGTCGAGCGAGATCATTGCCCCACGACTGACACCCAGGTCCAGCGCCCGGCGCATGGTGCTGACGCACGATTCACTCAGTGCGAATGTCATCCCATTGAGATGCACGAGCCTGGCGTCTCGGAAGGCCTCGGGATTCAGGTCATCGGGCTGCAGGTTGCTTGCCGCGGAGCCACGCCGGTAGTACTGGATGCGCTTGACTCCGGTCGCATCGTGGTGCTTCAGATACAGGCCGGTGTTCCTGGTTGGGTCCCGGATCACACAAGACACGTCGACCCCTTCACGGGCGATTCCGTTCAGCACCAGTTCACCCAGGGGTTCCTCGCCTAGACGACTGATCCACGCCGAGCGGTAGCCCAGGCGGGACATCGCGATAGCGAAGTTTGAGTCAGCGCCCCCGAAATCCAGGCATAACCGCTCCCCCAGTCGGATAGGTGCGGGCGTGTCCTCGCCGTAAAGCAGGATCATCGTTTCGCCGATCGTGACGATGTCGGCTCCCGTCACCGCTGTGATCAGCTCTTCCCCAGGGCGGCCACAAGGCCCCTGGTCAAGAAACGCTGAAAAACGATGGCGAAGATGAGGGGCGGCACCATGGCCAGCACCACACTAGTCGCGATCAAGGCCAGGCTCGCGTCCGGGTTGGTTGCGACCGAGGAAACAATCACTGGCATTGTTTGCGAGTTGATCGTCTGAGTGAGAAGCAACGCAAATAGGAACTCGTTGTACGACGACATGAAGGCGAAGGCTGCCGCCGCTGCCAGGCCTGGGGCGGCGAGCGGCAAGACGATCCTGAGCAGCAACTGAAGCCGCCCGCAGCCGTCGATCTGCGCCGCTTCCTCGATATCAATCGGTAGGGAGACGATGTAGTCGCGCAGAAACCAGATTGTGAAGGGCAAAGTAAAGGTGAGGTAGACGAGGATCAGCCCGAAGTAAGAATCGAGCAGGCCGAGAGCGCTGACGATGGCGTAGTACGGGATCGCCACAGCAATTGCTGGCAGGAGTCGGGTGCCCAGCAGGAAGTTGAAAACCAGGGATCTACCCCTAAACCTGATGCGCGAAAACGTGTACGCGGCGAGCACTCCGAGCGCCACGTTGAGGACGGCTACGGTGAGCGCGATGATGGCGCTGTTCTCCAACGCCGCGGGGACCTCACGGGCCTCCTGCGAGATCCGGCTGCGCAGCGTTCCCCTTACATCTAAGCCTTGGGGAACCGCCCCCGTGAAGATGTAGCCGAAATTTGCGACCGTGGGCTGCTGAGGGAGCAAGTGGCTCGGACGCGTCAACAGCTCGCTCTCACCCTGGAAGCTGGAGCTGAGCATCCAGAGGATGGGCCCCAGGATGAACAACAGCATCACCAGCGTGGCGGCCCACAAGGCCGCGCGTCGCACCAGGCCGTGCCTGGCGACATAGCCACTCATCGTTGTTCTTCCGTGCGCAGCACTCTGAGGTAGAGGAGGATCACGCCGACCAAAGCCAGCGCGATGAGAAATGCCAGAGCCGCTCCGGCGCCCAGGTCCAGGAATTTGAATACCTCGGCGTAGGCATACCAGCTGATCAGCGAGGTGGCATCAGCCGGACCACCTCCTGTCATCACGTAAACCAGGTCGAACGTCGTTGCGGCGACGATCGTTTCGTAGATCAAGACGATCACGATCGTGGGCCTGAGCAGCGGCAGAGTGATCCGTCGAAACGCAGCCATGCGCCCGGCGCCGTCGACTGCCGCCGAGTTGTACAGATCGGTCGGAATGGTTTGCAAGCCGGCCAGGAAGAAGATGGCCGCCAACGGTCCTTCGCGCCACACGTGGGCGACAGCCAGTCCCACTCTGGCGAGGTCCGGCGAACTCAGCCAGGGGATGTAGTCGTGGATGATTCCGAGTTGAAACAGAGCTGAGTTCAACACGCCGTAGTCGCCGTTTAGGATCCAGCGCCAGACGATGCCACTGATAACTGCGGGCATCGCCCAGGGCAGCAAGATTGCGACGCGCAGGATCCTGGCGCCGGCGAAACTCTCATTGAGCAGCAGCGACGCCAGCAACCCAAACACCATCACCCCAGGCACGGCCATGACCATGAATACGAGCGTTGATGTCAAGGACGAGATCAGGTAATAGCTGTGGAGCACGTTGTTGAAGTTTTGGAAACCGACAAAGGGATGGTTGAGGGGATCGGTCAAAACCTCTTTGTGCAAACTGAGGTAGACCGAGTAGCCAATCGGGTAAAGGCTGAACACGGCCATGATGAGCAGCACCGGCAGCAGAGTCAGGTAGGCATAACGCGACTCTCGGCCCGCCGCGCCCTGACGGCCTATGGAGGGCCGGCGCGACTCACCGGCCCTTTGCTGGACCACGTTCAGCCTCTAAGAGTCACTCAGCCTTGCTTCAAGCTGTTCCACTTGTCGGCCATCGCGCTCAAAGCGGAGGAGGTACTGACCTGCTTGAGGTAAGCCTTCTGCAGCTCACCCCGCGTGAAGACATCCCATGACGGGTAGTACTTCGTCAGACCCTCCTTTGACCGCGCCAGTTGCTGATTCTGCTTCAACATTTCGGGGCTGCCCCACGTGCTGAAGGCTTTGCGCACGTCAGCGTCGTCCCATAGCGACTTCCAGCCGAAGCCCAAACCGTTCTCGACTGCCCAGCGCTTCACCACAGGGCTCATCACGCCGTCGGGTTTGCCGCCGAAATACTGCAAGAAGTCGCTGCCGTACTTAATGACGGTCGAGTCCCTCTTGGTGAGCTGATCCGTGACGGCGTAAAAACGCACGTAGCCGACAGTGTTGTGCGTGTCGCCGGGCATCGGCGCCATCTTGAACTTGCCCGAGAAAGGACCGGAGCCGCTCTTGTTCAGCTCCGCCTGGTTGTAGGTCTCCAGGATCGTGAACGTGTGCGCACCCGATTCCATCCCCTTCACGACCGGAATCTCTTGCGACGTGAGAGAGGCGGGATCGAGGATCTTCGAGGTGCTGAGGGCGCTCGTGATCCAATCGATGGTCTTCGCCGCGGCTGAGCCCGGTCGGTTGAACACCGGGTTGAGGCTGTCGTCGAAAAGGTGGCCGTCGTTCAGCGAGAACACCATCGAGGTCCAGACTTCGATGGAGCCTGGATCATCCTGGGCGAACAGGAGTATGACCGGATAATTCGCGATGCCCTTCGACTTGATCTGCGCGGACTGCTGCGTGAGCTCGTCCCATGTGGCCGGGGGTTGTGAGATTCCCGCCCTCTTCAGGTGATCTTCGTTGTACAGAAATGCCCAAGTGTCCGCGTAATACGGAATCCCGTAATTCTTGCCCTGGTACGTCATGCCCTGGATGACGTACGGGAAATAGTCGTTCATGTAGGCGTTGAGATCCGGGTACTTCTGCTCGAGAGGCGACAGCCAACCGGCCGCGGCCCACTCCGAGAGCCAGTGGTCGGAGCTGTAGCAAACGTCGGTTGGTGTCTTGCCGGCGAATCGCGCGACCATCGTGTCGTGATAGTTGGTCCACGCGAAGTCCTGGAAGTCGACGTGGAGCCCTGAGACCTGTCCTTCCAGCTTCTTGATGTTGTCCTTTATCGTCTCCACGCCATACGACCAGACAACGAAAGTCAGGCCGGTGCCGGATGTGCCCTGCGTCCCGGATGTACAGGCTTCCAAAAGAGCGACTGCTCCGGACATCGAAAGGCCGATAGCCGCTGCTCCCTGCAGAAAACCTCGGCGGCTGAGCCGGCCGGTGGTCAAGCCTTCTACGAGTGTCTCGATGGTCAACATCGTTCGAACCCCCCTAGATGAATTGGATTAGACGGTCCCCGTTTTGACGACTTCTCGGGCCATATCGGAGCCTAGGTTGCCGAGCAAGCCCGAAATGGCCCGGCCCACACGCACCACCTCGTTCACCAGGCCGTCGCTCAGCATCGGCTCGATCCTCTGTGCGGGCCCTGAAACACTCATCGCCGCGATCACTGCGCCGGAATGGTTTCGGATCGGTGCTGCGACGCAGCGCACCTCTGCCTCGAACTCGCCCATATCCAGGGCGTAGCCCTGCTCGTTCACGTGAGCCAGCAGCGCACGCAAAGCTTTGGGATCGACGACGGTGCGAGCCGTCGGCGCCTCGAGCGGTCCGTCGAGAATGGCCGCGGCCGCGTCTGGATTGAATGCGAGCAGAACGCGGCCGAGCGCGGTGCAGTGGGCTGGCGCCGTGCGTCCGACGCGTGAGCTCATCAGCCCGATCGCGTGTAGGCCTTCGAGCTTCTCGAGGTAGATGATGTGCCTTCCGTCAAGAGCGGCCAGGTGAACCGTCTCCCGGGTGCGGTTACGCAACTCATTCATCAGCGGCGCCGCCTTGACCCGAACGTCCAATTGACCGAGGGCGACGCCTGCGAGTCGAATCACGGTCAACCCGAGTCGATAAGCGTTGTCTTCGCGACCCGGCTCCAGGTAGCCCCGCGCAACCAGGTTAGCCATCAGTCGGTACGCCGTGCTCGGCGTCAGCCCGGTGGCCTCACAGACCTGCATCAGCGTCAACTTCGGACCGACGTCGATGAACGCATTGAGTACGGCGAGAACTCGTTCAACCGAGCGTGTGCGGTAGGTGCTGGTTTTCATCTGATGAAAATCACAATCATCATCTGAGAAGACCATAAATTTATGAACCATCTGCGATCCGTTGTCAATGGGCCGGTCGCGTGTCGCCCGCCTATCCGTGAGGCTCCCGTCCTGGCCCCGGGCCGAGTCCGATGTTCAAATCAAGCGAGGTACCGCCCAGGCTCCCAGGGCCCTCGCTTTGGACCTCCTTTTCCAGGGCGTCGAGGCGGCTACTCATGCCCTCGGCGCGCCGGGCGGGGGGGTCGTGTAGAAGCGCGCAGGCATATTTATGTGCAGGGGTAATGGACCCCTCGAGTTGCTCCATGATGCGGCCGGCTCGGGCCAACAAGCCCGATGGCTACCTTCTTGGTTCATACCGCATCGCCACCGCCCCCGAGCCGAACTCCAGGCGGCTCACGAGCCTCAAGTCGACACGCTTCGATAGCCCCGCGAACAATGTCGGCCCGTGGCCCACCAGCCTGGGCTGCACCACGAACTCGTACTCATCGATCAATCCCAGCTCCGTCAACGCCAGTGGGAGCTTCACACCTCCCACGAAAAGTCCCTTGCCCGACTCCCGCTTGAGTTGCTGAACGGCTTTGCCCAGATCCCCGCGCACGAGTTCCGCGTTCCAATCGACCTGCTCCAGGGTGCTCGACACGACGTACTTCTTTGCCGCGTTGATCGTCTGGGCGAAG
>Ga0307312_10000431_pt1 | contig 19612 bp, 18 predicted proteins | sample ER_DNA_202_FD_194489 | JGI IMG/M metagenome (GOLD analysis project Ga0307312, IMG submission 194489) | Bulk soil microbial communities from the East River watershed near Crested Butte, Colorado, United States - ER_DNA_202 | ecosystem: Environmental > Terrestrial > Soil > Floodplain | place... | reverse complement strand
TTCAACATCTGAGCGAGCAATTCGGTCGTTGTCGTTTTGCCGTTCGTACCGGTGACTGCGATGACCGGAATTTCGCAAGAACGCCAACCGAGTTCGAGCTCACCGATGATGTCGATTCCGCGCGATGAGAAATTGCGCACCAATCGAGAAGCCGGATCGATGCCCGGACTCAAGACCGCCATGTGATAAGTAGACGAGTCTTCGTCCGCCGCCGCCCCGCAGATTACACGGACATTCTGTGCTCGCAGATTGTCGATGGTCGATTTAAGTAAGTTCTTCTCTTCGGCACTATCGAGCACTGTAACCTGCGCACCCTCCGATCTGACCAGCAGCGCCGCAGCGCTCCCACTCAATCCCGCACCAAGAACGGCGATATTCTGATTTTTGTAGCGCACGTTTTACCTCAGTTTCAGTGTCGCAAGACCAAGCAACGCAAAGATGATCGAGAGAATCCAAAACCGAACGATCACCGTATTTTCCTTCCAGCCGGTCAATTCGAAATGATGATGAAGCGGAGACATGACGAAAATCCGCTTGCCCGTGAGTTTGAAACTCATCACCTGCAAAATCACCGAGACGGCTTCGATCACGAAAACGCCGCCTACCACAACCAGGAGCAGCTCCTGTTTGCAACAGATCGCCACGACGCCAATCATGCCGCCGATAGACAGCGACCCGGTGTCGCCCATGAAAACTTTTGCTGGAAAACAATTGAACCAGAGGAAACCCAGACCCGCACCGATCAGTGCGGAGCAGACAACAGTCAGTTCCCCGGCAAATGGATAAAACGGGACCTGTAAATATTCGGCGATCCGGAAATTCCCAGCTGCGTAAGAAAGCAGAGCATAAGCAAAGGCCACGGTGATGGTGCACCCAATCGCGAGGCCATCGAGCCCGTCGGTAAGATTTACGGCATTCGAGGAACCTACAATAACGAGCAGAAAAAATATGAAGGTGAACCAGCCCATGTTCGCTATGACTGGCGCTTTAACGAACGGTACGTAGAGAGAACGGGCCTGCACTTCCAGCAGCGGACTGGTGAGAAAAACGGCCGTAACAATTGCGGCAAGAGCGATCTGAAAAACCAGTTTGATCCGGCCGCTGATGCCATCGGACTTCTTCTTCGTCACCTTGAGGTAATCATCAGCGAAACCGAGGGCGCCTAGATAAATCATGCAAAACAGGACGAGCCACACGAAACGGTTATCGAGGCGTGCCCAGATGAGACTGGACACAAAGACGGAGCCAATAACCAGCACGCCACCCATGGTAGGCGTGCCTTGTTTACCGCCGTGCAGTTCGGCGAGGCGGTGAACCTCGGCCGCTCCGCGAATCGGTTGCCCCAATTTTAGTGCGATCAGTCTTCGAATAATGAAGTTTCCAAAAATCAACGTGAGCAAGAACGCCGTCACTGCCGCGGCAATGGCTCGGAACGTGACATAAAGGAAAACGTTGAACCCGATGAACCGATCGCTCAGGTGATGGAGGAAGTACATCATGGCGAATTGGCGATTATTGCTTGTGGATCGCGGAATCCTTCAATCACTTGCTCTGTGCGCGCCAGGCGACTGCCCTTAATGAGAACCAGGTCGCCGGGCGTGGCGAGCTCGGCTAATAATTCAGCGGCTTCAGCAGTTGACGCTACGGTTGAGCTGTTCTCCAGGCCGGCCCGTTTTGCTGCTTCCGCGATGGTCGCGGCCACATTTCCGATGGCAATCAAATGATCGACCTTTAACGTGGCCGCGGTTTCGCCTACTTCGCGGTGTCCGCGCTCCGATTCGTCGCCCAATTCACGCATCTCGCCCAATACAGCGATCCGTTGCCCTTCCGCATCCAGTTCAACTAATGTTCGCAATGCCGCTTTCATGGATTCGGGGTTTGCGTTGTAGCTGTCGTCGAGAAATTGCACACCGCGGATTTCCTTGACTTGCAAACGCGCTTTCGTGAGTGGCGCGGCGACCAGGCCGGCGGCGCACTCTTCCAGAGAAAGACCGAAGACACGACCGGCGGCGACTGCCAACAGTGCGTTCTGAACCATGTGCAACCCGGGCACAGGTAATTGGGCCCGGCAGCGATGCGCGTCCTCGAGAATCGTAAAATCTGTTCCGCTCCCACTCTGGTTGACCTCGCTGGCACGGATCGCGCCCGCAGTCGTGCCGGCCAAAATCACTTTGCCGCGCGTACGAGCCGCGATCTCCTGGGTAAATGGGTCGTCAGCGTTTAGGATGACCGTTCCGTCGGCGCCAACAGCTTCTGCAAGCGCGCCTTTCTCCTCGGCAATTTTTTCGCGCGATCCCATAAACTCGATGTGGGCGACACCAATGTTTGTAATGATGCCGACGTCGGGCGCAGCTACTTTCGCCAGTACCGCAACTTCGCCGGGGTGATTCATTCCGATTTCCCAGACTGCTACTTCGTCTCGCGACGTGGCCTCCAGAATTGTTCGAGGCAAGCCGACGTGATTATTAAAATTTCCTTGTGTTTTTGTGACTCGAAACCGGCGAGCGAGAACCGCCGCGGCGAAGTCCTTCGTACTGGTTTTGCCGTTGCTTCCGGTTATTGCGACCACACGTAGTGCCAGCGACTTCCGGTAGTTGGCAGCGAGCTGCTGGTACGCCTGCAACGTGTCGTCTGCACGAATAAGCGCGAAATTTTGCGGCACCTTTGCTTTCCAATTGAAATCAACGATCGCGCCAGCCGCGCCGGTTGTTGCGACGGCTTCGATGAAATTGTGTCCGTCAGAATTTTCGCCGCGTAGCGCGACGAATAGTTCACCGCGCTTAATCGTGCGCGAATCCGTGCTGACCTTATCGATTACAACAGTTCCGTCTCCGGACGAAAGGGAGGCTCCGGCCAATTGGGCAATCTGGGAAAGCGAAAGTGAGTTCATAGCCTGAGAATTCGAAGACGCACTTCGCCTACTGGCGGATTTCCAACCAAAAATGTCATGATGAAAACTCCACTGGATGATCCTCGATCGCGCGTCGCGCGACTTGAATATCGTCGAACGGAATGGTGTGATCCGCGAACTCCTGATAATTTTCGTGCCCCTTGCCGGCGATTAAAATGACGTCGCGCGGCCGTGCCAGCTCAATGGCGCGATTAATGGCCTGAGTGCGATCGACAATTTTTTCATAGTGAGTCGATCGGAATCCCTTTTCGATCTCGGCGACGATCGTGTCCGGATTCTCTTTGCGCGGATTGTCCGAGGTAATGATGGCGTAATCAGCATGGCGATCCACTGTTTCAGCCATCAGCGGACGTTTCTGCCGGTCGCGGTTGCCGCCGCAACCAAAAACGGCAATCAATCGATGCGGCTCAAGTTCGCGCAGAGTTTTCAGAACATTCGCAAGCGCGTCGGGGGTGTGAGCGTAATCGACGAAGACTTGAAACTGTCGCTTTGCCGGAACCAATTCCAGTCGTCCCGGCACTTGCGGCGACCTGCCAAGACTAAACACAGCGTCGCGTAGATTGATTCCAAGAGCATTGGCCGCAGCCAGCGCCGCCACCGAATTTGTGACATTAAATCGGCCAATCAACGGAACGCGGACCAAATAACTCTTGCCGCGAGCATCCAGCTGATAGGAGGTGCCGCTGGACTCAACGCGATAATTTGAAGCCCGGAAATCTGAGCGCATTCCCATTCCGTAAGTGATCACCGCGACGCGCTTGTCGATTTTGTCGAGTAGTTGTTCGCCGTAGCGGTCGTCGATATTCACAATCGCAATGGGTTTGCGCTTTTTTTTCTGGCTCCCGAGTCCGGTGAAGAGCTTCATCTTGGATTCGAAATAGCTTTTCATGGTCCCGTGAAAATCGAGGTGATCCTGCGTAAGATTGGTAAAGACGGCGACGTTCCATTCGAGTCCACGCGTGCGATCCTGCGCCAGCGCATGCGAAGAAACTTCCATCGCCGCTGCCTTACAACCCGCGTTGACGATCTGAGCTAATAGCTCCTGTAAATCCAGCGATTCCGGCGTGGTGCGAATTGCCGGCAGCACCCGCTCACCGATCTCGTAGCGCACCGTTCCAATTAATCCGCAACGCAAGCCGGCATTTTCACAAATGTGCTTGATGAGAAACGTAGTGGTGGTTTTACCGTTCGTACCCGTGACCGCCGCCAGTTTTAATTTGCGCCCCGGGTGCCCGTAAAAGGTTGCTGCAAAATCAGCGAGCGCTGTACGCGTATTCTCGACGACAAGACAAGTTGCGCGGGGATTTTGTTCCTCGCGTTCGGCAACGATTACGGACGCGCCTTTTTCGATTGCCTGACCGATGAATTCGTGGCCATCGGATTTCTCGCCTCGCAATGCCACAAACATGCCATTCCTTTGCACTCGCCGCGAGTCATACGCGATATTTTCCACCGGGCGATCAAGTGTCCCGATGATCTGGCGAACTGCAGTCGCGGAAAGGAGAGTCTTGAGCTGCATGAGGTTTTAACATGTCCGCAATGGGACGGATCCGCAGCCGTGAACCATGGCGAAGTGTTCAATGGCGCGGCGCATTGGTTAAGGCGACTCGTTCCGCCGGCCCGGTCTTGCGGATTCGTTCCGCCGGCGTTGTTTTTTCGACTCGCTGTACGGGAATCGCTTTGCGAATCTCCTCATGCGGCTCAAGATCTAGATAGCGGGCCGCCTTTTCCGCCACCCGGGAAAAAATTGGTCCTGCGATGAGTCCGCCGTAGTTAAGCTCAGGCTTGCTGGTGTGCGCATCATCGAGCACCACCAGACCGACAAACTCGGGATGGTCCGCCGGCAGATAGCCAGCGAAAGAAACAACATACTTCCCCTGCTCGTATCCGCCTCGAGGATCAACCTTTTGCGCGGTTCCGGTTTTGCCCGCAATCGTAAAACCAGGAACGGCAGCGGCGGCAGCGGTACCGCGATCGCTTACTACACCGCGCAGGGCATCACCGATTTCTCTTGCGGTTTCCGGAGAAATCACCTGACGCAGCTCTACAGGGGAAAGTGAGCTGACGGTTTTCCCTTCCGGCGTGGTAATCGATTTTATGATGCGTGGCGTGACTAATTTGCCGCCATTGGCAATCACTGCCATCGCCAGTGTCATTTGTAACGGCGTCACCCCGACTTCGTGTCCCATCGGAATACGCGTGATCGAGATTTTGCTCCACGCTTTCGGCGGTCGAATGAGTCCACCAATTTCACCCGGCAGCTCGATTCCGGTCCGCTCGCCAAAACCGAATCGGCGTATATATTCGTAGAATCGTTGCTCGCCTACGCTCAGGGCGAGTTTGGCTGCGCCGATATTGCTCGATTTGACGAGAATGTCGCGGACACTTAGATACGAAAATGCGCGATGATCGTGCAAGGCTGCGCCGCCGAAATTCCAGAGACCGTTCTCGCAAAAGATCGTCGAATCGGGCCGGAGCTTGCGTTCGTTGAGAGCAGCGGCTGCGGCAACGATCTTGAAGGTGGAGCCCGGCTCCATCATGTCGATGATGGCCCGGTTTTTCATTTCTTCAGGCTTCGCCTCGGCGCGAAGGTTTAAGTCGAAATCCGGCCGATTAGCGATTGCCAGGATTTCGCCAGTCTGCGGACGCATCAGAATAATCGTCGCTTTTTGAGGAGAATATTCTTCCATCGCGGCGTCGATCTCGTTCTCAACAATGTTCTGCAGACTAAGATCAACAGTCAGATGAACCTGATAGCCGTCGCGCGGAGGCCGCTCCTGTCCGCGATAAGGCACGATTTCCTGGCCAGCGCGGTTGTGTTCGATGAAGCGAAAACCATCCTGCCCGTGAAGATATTCCTCCATCGAAGCTTCCACTCCCTGGATACCACGATGGTCGAAGTCGGTGAATCCAATGACATGGCAAAGCATCGAGCCGTTTGGGTAAACGCGAGTGGCGTCGTGCTCGAAATAAATTCCGCGCAGATTAGCGGCACGAAGTTTTTCACGCAGTGCGCCCGTCTGCGCCTCGGGCACTTCACGTTTGATGACGATGTAGCGGCGATCACTGCCTAACTTTTCGGCGACCTGCGCGGCCGGGAGCTTGAGTTCCTCGCTCACGAGATCGACGATTGCTTGCCGGTTGTTAAGATGTGTGGCGTCGGCCACTACGGTTTGAACAGGAATGTTGTGCGCGAGGACTTCGTTATTCGCGTCGAGAATCGTGCCGCGTTCTGCGTGGATGATTTGCTTATAGACGTGCTTTTCCGCGGCAAGACCAGCGTACTCGTCGTGCTTGATTGCCTGCAGATAAATTAAACGAAATGAAAAAATGCTGAACAGCCCGATAAAAGCAGCGCACATCAGGACGCAACGGGTTCGACTGTGTGATTTCATTTTGTGCCGGAGGCGTTGGCTACAGGTTGGATCGCATCGTCATCCGCTGAGCGGGCAGGCATGGTGAGCCGCACAATGCTGGCTTCCGAAATCGGCAGCATTTTCAAATAGCCTTCTTTCAAACGGCGTTGCAATGCCGAGCGCGAGGTCAAAGCCGCGATTTGTGCGCCGGCTACGTCGTTTTGCGTGCGGAGAGCAGCGAGCTCGTTTTCGACCGCCTTCCTGCCCTCGCCCAGATGGTAGAGTTGAAGCGTTAAATAGACGTAGCTCAGACCAGCCAACGCCAGAAACGCCGTCACCACAATCCAGCGCGCCAGCGACGCCGCGTTAACTGTATTGCAATTTCTGCGACGTGAACGGTTCATCTAAATCTTTTCAGCCACGCGCAATTTTGCGCTGCGTGACCTGGGGTTGGTGCGCCGTTCTTCTTCGGTCGGCTCAACGGGTTTTGGCGTAATCAGTTTAAGATCGTAATCCGGGTTGCGCTGCGGCGCGGGCCACTCCGGCTTGTCGAGCCATTCCCGGCTACGATCGCGGAAGAAATTCTTCACGATCCGATCCTCCAGTGAATGAAAAGCGATCACCGCAATACGCCCGCCGCGCTCGAGCCGCGCAGTGAGCACTCGCAGGCCCTCTTCGAGCGCGCCAAGCTCGTCATTTACCTCCATCCGCAGCGCTTGAAACACCTGGGTAGCCGGATGATGACGGCCGTGACGGCCCACCAGTTTTTCGATCGCGCGCGCCAGCGGCAGAGTTTCGCGAAACGGTGCAGTCTTTCGCATCTTTACAATCAGGCTTGCGATACGACGCGCTGCCGGCTCCTCTCCCAATTCTCGAAACAACCGCGTCAACTGTTCTTCGCTGTATTCGTTTACGATCGTGGCAGCGGTCAGCTGGGCTCGCGGATCCATGCGCATATCGAGCGGGCCGTTTCGCATGAAGCTGAATCCCCGCTCGGCGTTTTCGAGTTGCCGAGAAGAGACACCAATATCGAGAAGGGCGCCGCCAATCGTGCGAATTCCAAGCTCATCGAGGAGGCTGAGTGCGCACCGAAAATTTGCCTGTCGCACGGCAAGGCGTTCGCCGAAGCGTGCCAGTTGCTCACTGACGTATCGGACCGCGTCGGGATCCCGGTCCAGCGCCAGGACGTTGGCTCCGCTTTCCAAAAACGCTTCGGTGTGGCCACCGCCACCACATGTGGCATCTACGATGAGCGAGCCCGGCTTCGGTTCGAGTAATTCCAGCACTTCACTTTCAAGCACGGGACGGTGATATATGAATTCCTCCACTTCGGGTGCCTCCTCTTCGGCAGTAAACGGGTCAACGGCCATCCACAAAGGCCGCTCAAACCAAAATGTGTTGATAACGTTTTGACCAAGCATCTGATTATAAGCCAATGACGTTTGCCACGTGCTGGTAAGTAGCCGTTTCCTCCTCGTGCGCTCGTTTCCAGCGGGGTAGATTCCAAATCTCAAATCGGCCCCGGTTACCGACCAAAGCGACTTCATCTTTCAACCCGATCTTCCGGCAAAGCTCTTCGGGCAAAACAAGACGCCCCTGTCGGTCCGCGATCGCGTGCTGCGCGCGTGAATGCAGGTGGCGCAAAAAAATCCGGCGATCCCGCGCGGAAACGCCCTGGTTTGTTTCTGCCGCCGAACCCATTCGCGCAAACTCGCCTGGCGACATGACGAGCAGAAACTGATGCGTTGCTTCCGGCAAGAGAATGAATTCCTCTGCCTTGTCCCGACGCCAGCGAGAAGGAATCGTGATTCGATTTTTCTCGTCGATGGAATGCCGGAACTCTCCGGCATAGAAGCGTTCGGGTGGAGAATCGTTATCCATGTATCGAGTGGAGAATTCATCCATTTTGCTCCACTTGACCCCACTTTTAACCACCTTCCTACTGCGCGGTCAATAAAAAAATTCAGGCTTGTTTGCGCCTACTCACCTCAACCGTAAGCTCCTCGGATCATGAAATTTTTCAACGTAGGGCTGACAGTGGCTTGTACGCTTGTCGTCTGTGGTACCGAAATCGGATTGAGCCAGTCTCCAGAACAAACTCGAAGTGACGCTGTGCGGGTGACCGTTTCAATGCACCCAGACGGTTCACGCACAATTTACAAGTTCGACAACGCGCAGCACAAGGCCGTGGCGACAACTACCGCTCCAGATGGCAAACTCCGCGAGACGATTCGTTACGAACTGGATGAGGTAGGACGTTTTTCCAGCGGCGAAATTTCCGGACCCGATGGCCGCTTGCGTTTCAAGAGCCGTTACAAGTATGACGATGCCGGCCGCCTTTTGGAAGAGACCCAAAGCGGCGAAGACGGCACGCTCTTGCACAAGATCGTTTACAGTTACGATGCGTCCGGCAAGCAAACCGGTTATTCCGTGTTTGACGCATCCGGCAAACTGGTGGGTGGCAACAACGCTGGCAAGATCCGCCCGTCTTCCTCTCCCAAAGCTCGAGAGAAAGGCTCCCGATAAGAGGACCATTTGGGAAATCACCAAATGCTAACTCGTGCATTGAGCGACCAGTCGCATCAACATCTGGTTGTTCGCTTGCCACAGCCTGTAAAGAAGACTACAAAATCGGCGTGATTGATTACATCCAAAAGGGCGGCCTTTTAATGTGGCCAATTCTGGTGTGTAGCATCATCGCGATCGCGGTCTTCGCCGAGCGCCTCTTTTACTTTCACCGTGCAACAATTCATGTGGGCGAATTCTTGAAGGGACTGTCGAATCTGATTCGGCGACGCAATTTTGCAGAGGCGCTCCATGAATCAGCCGGCACTCCAGGCCCGGTAGCACGCGTGATTCATGCAGCGATCATCCGGCACGATGCACCTCGTGCAGAATTACGCGACATCGTGCAAGAAGCCGCCCAACTCGAAGTCCCGAAGCTGGAGCGATTTCTCCCAGTGCTCGCTACGATAGCTTTCCTGGCGCCGTTGCTCGGGTTGCTGGGGACGGTCGCCGGCATGATCGATGCGTTTGCGACAATCGCCTCAAGCGGCGGCTACGCCACAGTGACTGAGCTTTCCAGCGGCGTGTACAAGAGTTTGCTGACGGCTGCAGCTGGTCTGGTTGTAGCTACTCCGACTTTCGTCGCTTACAGTTACCTTTCTTCCCGCGTGAATAACATGCTCCATGACATGGAGCGGGCAGGGATCGAGATTGTCCACATGTTGACCGAGAGCCGCCCGATCAGCGGGATCATCAGCTTTCAACCAGCCGATGAGACGGCACGTGAGGTCGAAGCACGCCGCGATTTGTAATCAGAAGCGTTTTCAGTTTTTCAGTTTTAAGCAGGCGCGGGCACACTTAAGACTTAGAACTTACCACTTAGCTTCCTCGTCCATGAAACTCGAGCGCACAATTAATTATGACTTCAGCTGGCTTGTGCTCGTGGCGCTGGTGAACGTCGCTTTCCTTTTGGTTTTTTTTCTGTTGCTGAGTTCGAATTTTATTTTGCAACAAGGGATTTCCGTTTCAATGCCATTCTCTCGTTTTACGCTTGGCCCACAAACTAACCAGCAGATCATCAGCATCACCGGTGGCACAGTTCCAGCCATCTATTTCCGCGACCAGCGCGTCACCATGGAGCAACTCGGGCCGTTGTTGGATGCGGCCAAGCGCGAAGGCCAATCAATCATCATCAAGGCGGACCGTTTCACCTCTTACGAAACGGTTGCCGAAGTAACAAATGCTGCGCTTGAACACGGCATCACATCCGTGTCACTTGCTGCCGCTCCACCGCGATGAACAATCTCACTCCCGAGCTTGCAACGGAACCGCTGCTTTTTAGTTGGGATTCACCTCGGACACAAAAAGCAGCGCTCCTGGGCTTTCTGGCGCTTTCCTTATTGGCACACGCGATCTGCTTTTATATTTTCCAAGTGGTTTATCCACCTACAGTCACGCTTCTGCCACCGCCGGCCCGTGTCGCTTTGATCACTCCTGCATCTGAAGAGGGTCGGACGCTGCTTCGCTGGATCGACGCAGAGGACCCTGCGGTTGCTTTTACGACTCATCGTCCCCTGGAAGTGAGGCTCCGCGCTCTGCCGAAGGTTGAGCATGTTCCGTCCTATCACGCGATGGAGCCAACTCTGAAGGGACTTCCACCCTTTGAAGTCGATTCGCGCGCTCCCGATTCTCAGCCGCCAGGCCCTGTACCGGTTATGCGCCAACAAAGCGCTCCTGCTGCCGGCCCGATCCCAACATCCGTTTCGTTTTCAAGCGAGCTCGACGGCTTGGGAGTTGCGACATTGCCGCCGCTTAAGTTCGACGCTTCAACTCGAGAAACGCCTGAAGCAATTCGTTTTCGCGTGGCCGTAAGCAGACTTGGAGAAATTCGGTTTTGTTTTCCTATGAATTCCTCAGGGGATCCGGCACTGGACGAACAAGCGCGCCTTTATCTCGCGCGTTGCCGTTTTCCCAAAAGCGTTCCAGGCGACGGCAAGCCTGATGCGCTTTTGACCTGGGGGATCGCGACAATTGAGTGGGGCAGCGACATTACGCGTCCGCACGCAGGGAAGCCAGGCAGCGCTACGCCGTGATTCGAGTTAGTCTCGCCGCCCTGGTCACGATTTATTTGCTGCTTTTTCTTGCGGCGGTTTTTCTCCTTTGGATAGTGGGAGAATGGAATCGCCGGCGGCGGGAGCGACGGGCTCTGCAGTATCGGCTGCGCTGCGTGATGTGCGCGTTCGAATTTGAAGATCGAACGGACGCCCTGCTTCCCCGCTGCCCGCGCTGTGGAAGCTTAAACGAACGATTTAGAATGGAGCAAATTTAACATGGGAATGTGGATAGGCCGGAATCGCAAAGCGCGCGTGACCTACGGATTTGATGAAATCGCGCTGGTACCCGGGCGCGTGACCATCAATCCGAACGAGGTCGATATCACCTTCCGTTTGCCGCGCAGAGAAGCAGAGCCGCTCGAATTGAAAATTCCCATCCTTGCCAGCGCCATGGACGGAGTTGTCGACGTCCGCTTCGCCGGCGCCATGAATAAATTGGGCGGGTTGGCCGTTTTGAATCTCGAGGGAGTGCAAACGCGCTACAAAAATCCGCAGGAAGTGCTGCAAAAAATTGTCGAAGCCGATAAATCCGAGATCACGGCGCTGCTGCAACGAATTTATCAGGAACCCGTTCAGGAAGATTTAATCGCGGCGCGTGTCCGCCAGATCAAAGATGGCGGTGTATTAGCCGCGGTCAGTTCCATTCCTCAGCGCGCGGCCGAATTCGGCAAGATCGCGCAAGAAGCTGGCGCGGATGTCTTCGTCATACAAAGCACGGTTTCAACTGTGCGACACATTTCGTCGGAGTACAAGTCGCTTGATCTGGAGAAGTTTTGCCGGGACATGCGCATTCCTGTGATCGTGGGAAACACCGTTGGTTATGATGTGACCTTTGAAATCATGGAGTGTGGTCCGGCTGCGGTTTTGGTCGGCGTCGGACCAGGGGCAGCTTGCACTTCACGTGGTGTGCTCGGACTCGGTGTTCCGCAGGTCACTGCGACGGTCGATTGCGCAGCGGCGCGTGATGCCTACTTCAAAAAAACGTCGCGCTACGTGCCAATTATCACTGACGGCGGAATGAGCAGAGGCGGCGACGTTTGCAAGGCGATCGCTTGTGGCGCGGACGCTGTAATGGTGGGAAGTGCCTTTGCCAAGGCGTACGAAGCGCCAGGCTGCGGATACCATTGGGGAATGGCCACGCCACACGCCAATCTCCCGCGAGGCACGCGCATCAAGGTGGGCGCCACCGGCTCGCTCAAACAGATCCTGTTTGGTCCGGCGGAAGTTGACGATGGAAGCCAAAATTTGGTTGGCGCGATTACTACCTGCATGGGCAACGTTGGCGCTCGAAATATTGCCGAATTTCAGCAAACGGAGATTATCATCGCGCCTTCTATCAAGACGGAAGGAAAGCTCTTTCAAACGGTTCAAAGCGTTGGGATGGGAACCAGCTGACGTTTGACGTTCTGACGCTTCACGCTTTAACGATTCATTGCCATGACCGATCGCAGAGTAGTTATTACTGGCTTGGGCGTCTTCACGCCGGTCGGGAACGATATAGAAACGTTCTGGTCCAATCTCACGAACGGCGTCAGCGGCATTCACACAATCGACGCATTCGATCCCACGGCGTACGATTGCAGGATCGGCGGGCAAGTCCGCGACTTCGATCCGAAGCTATTCTTCAAAAATCCGAAGGATGTCCGCCGCACCGATCGATTTTCGCAGCTCGCCATGGCAGCGGCAAAAATAGCGCTCGAGGACAGTGGGGTTGATTTAGCGAACCTGAAACAGCGAGATCGTTTCGGTGTCCTCGTCAGCAGCGGAATCGGCGGACTGAAAACACTTCAGGATCAATTAACAATCCTTTTAACCAAGGGACCCTCCCGGACTTCGCCGTTCACGATTCCAATGTTGCTCAGCAACATGGCGAGCGGCCTCATTTCTATGGAGTTCGACCTGCACGGGCCTAATATGTGTATCGTTACCGCCTGCGCGACAGCAAACAACGCCATCGGGGAATCGTGGCGAATTATCAAATTTGGCGACGCCGACATTTTCCTGGCCGGCGGCTCGGAGGCGTCCATCGTCGAGATTGGCCTCGCTGGATTTTCTGCGATGAAAGCGTTGAGCACACGCAACGACGAACCTGAACGAGCGTCGCGACCATTTGACCGTGACCGAGATGGTTTTGTTGTCAGTGAAGGCGCAGGAGTCGTAGTCGTAGAGGAATTGGAACATGCCAAAGCGCGCGGCGCGAAGATTTACTGTGAGCTAACTGGATACGGGCTTTCTGCCGACGCCTATCACATGACGGCTCCGCCCCCAGATGGCGAAGGTGCTGCGCGTGCGATGCAGTTGGCGTTAGACCATGCACGTCTATCGCCCGATCAGGTCGATTACATCAACGCGCACGCTACGTCGACTGGTATCGGTGACATCTGCGAGACACGCGCGATCAAACGGGTGTTTGGAGACTATGCCTACAAGGTCGCGATCAGCTCTACCAAATCGATGACCGGCCACTTGTTAGGCGGCGCCGGCGGAATCGAAATGGCCGCCTGTGCGCTCGCTATCCGCGATTCGGTCATCCCGCCAACAATCAATCTGGAAAATCCCGGGGAAGAATGCGACCTCGATTACACACCCAACGTCGCACGCGAAAAGAAGGTGCGCGTTGCTTTAAACAACTCATTCGGTTTCGGTGGCCACAATGCCACCCTGGTCGCGGCCGCATTCGAGCGGTAGGGCGCGACCGCCGGGCGCGCCGCAACGTGCAGCAATCGCTTTTGACTATTCACGAGTCCCAAGTGACTTTTTCAGCTCTAAGAAAGCGCGGGCATAGCTTAATGGTAAAGTTCCAGCCTTCCAAGCTGGCCATGCGGGTTCGATTCCCGTTGCCCGCTCGTTTTCGTCAGTTCCCGCTTTGTTCGTGCGCGGCTTGCTTATGTTTACGGAGCCACGCTACATTTTTGCGTATTACATGGCCTCCTTTTACAAGCGTGCGTGTTTTTCCGAGTTTTGGATCGAACACACTGACATCGGCGGGAAGTGCTGCCAGAAATCCACAAAATTTTGGCACTCCATTGTATTTGAATGCTGCCTCGCGCACGGCTTTCGCCGTGGGCGGCCGGCGGGCATTCGCTGTTCGTGAATCGCGATCCTGAGCAGCCGAGAGCGGAGGCGACGATTCGGGGTACGGAAAAGGAGCAGGCGACGGCAAGGGCGATGAGTCCGAAACGAGCGGCGGCGCCGGAACTTGCACAGGTGTTTCATACGGATAGGGACCGGGGAGCTTGACGGTCGGGGTTGCCGAGTAAATTATTTCAGTCGGGAAAACGAGCAGGATCGCTAGTCCTCCAGCGACTGCCATACTTCCGATCAATTTTCTCGCACGCTGTCTTTTCATGTTCGCACAATGGCGACTTGCCGGTGCTCGCGTATCGCTTTTGCTACGACGCTACAGGTGGGCATATGGTCTGATACGGTTCCTGAATTAAGTGACCGCTATCGCATTAGGAAGCGTCGCGCCAAAGCGAGCACGCCGAGAGCCACACCGAGCAACATTACTGTGACGCCACCGTCCGGAACTTCTGCACTACCTGTGCCAAAGAGCGTCCATCCGGTGAGACAGTGCCAGCCCGCTAGAAAGGGAATCGTTACTATTCCACTCAGATTACCCACGTACCAAACTTCGGAACCATAGCCGTTATACGTCGCGAACAGATACTTATATAAACCACCGGTGCCAAGGTTTATCGTTCTGCCACCGCCGTTGCGAGCCCGGGTGGCGGCTGGCAAGGACTTAAAAGCATGGTTTGAGCGAAAGTAGACCTGGCCGTTGGCGATGTTGATCGCGCCAAGAGCCATGCCGAGTAAGTGGTTCACGTAGGTTGCTCTGTTTTGATCACCTGATTTTCTTTGTATGCCGGGCCAGAGGAAGCCCAGCTCGTGGGAATCGCCCATACCAAGGGCAAATGCCTTGGCGTCATGGCTCGACGCAAGCATTGCCCCGCAAAACGCTATGCAGACCAGCAGGACTTTGTGTTTTGAAACTGCGTTTGATTGCATGGCGGTGCCGTGAAAAGTGTAATCGTACACAATGCTGCAAATGCCGTGCCAACAGAGAGCTGCTTACTCCACAGCTATCATAACCATCTGTTTTACAATGTATTATGTTCTGAGCAAATTTCGACAGATCATGTTACATCGAAGACGAGATTGTAAATTGTTCAGACCGATTACATACCGGTCCAGTGAAACTGGATACAACATACTCAAAACGAACAGATTACGCGATACGCTTGAGCGAGTAAAGATTCCCGACAGTTCGATCCTTCGATTCTGTTGGCGGCTATTGGTTGGGCGAAATTAGCTCGCGGTTCCGCCAAGTGAATCCAAGAGCGGAGTAAATCGTCAGCGCTACAGTAATCCACACCAGTACGGGCCCGGCTTCGGTCCAGGCGCGCACCCACCATGTCGATTTCTCATCGGCGTATCGCAGTTCCGCCATCGAAAGGAGCGCCAGAAAGAAAATAATAGTAATGATCTGCCACGAAGTTTTCTGTTTGCCCAGCCGTTCTGCTGGAAGAATCCGGCCCTTGGCACTGGCCATCATGCGCAAACCCGTGATTAAAAAATCTCGCGCTACCACTGTTGTGGCTGCCCACGCTGGAACAGCTTTAAGAGGAACCAACGAAATAAAGGCCGCGGCCATCATGATCTTGTCCACCAGCGGATCCATCAATTTGCCAAAGTTTGTTATCACCCCGTAACGCCGGGCGATTTCTCCATCGATAAAATCAGTCAGACCTGCGATGAGAAAGATGACCAGTGCCGTGGTGCGTGCGTATTGCCAGGAGGAATTAAGCGCCACGACGAAAACTACCGTCAGGCCAAGCCGACTCAGAGTAATCCGATTGGCCCAGTTCATTTTGCTGTAGTCGGCGCTGCTGCTGTAGCCGGGAGCGATGACCCCGGCTGCATGTCATTCTGGATTCTAAACCGTGGCCGTTTCCAAATCGGAACTTTTTTCTTCAACTCATCCACGATCCATCGACTCGCTTGAAATCCTGCCTGGCGATGTCCACTGAACACTCGCATGAATAGCGAAGGCTCCCCAACAGCAACAAATCCGATCCGGTGATGAATGATAACCAATCGAAGTTCAAATTGGATCATGGCCTGCTCTGCAATTTGCCTCAGTTGATGTTCGGCCATTTTCCAGTGCGCTTCGTAATCGATTCCCTCGATTTCGCGCCCATCTTCAAAGCCGCGAACAATCCCCTGAAAATCAATTCTCGCACCGGCAGCGGGATCCCCGCAATTCGCAGGCGCATTGAGTGGCGCCTCTGTCACTAAAACTTCACAAACCGGATTTGCCATAAGGTTCAAGTGCTCGCTACAGTGAGTCGGGACCCCCTTGTTTCAAGTTGTTGGAAAAGAAGATATCAAAATGAATACGAATCAATGTGATATTGGACTCATCGGCCTGGCTGTGATGGGCGAGAACCTCGCTCTGAATTTGGAATCCAAGGGCTTTTCTGTCGCCGTGTTCAACCGCACGACCGAAGTCACAGAGAAGTTCGCCGCCGGACGCGGCAAAGGAAAGAACATTCGTCCGACGCGCACGATGGAGGAATTCGTCGCCGCGCTTAAAAAACCGCGGATCGCGATGATGATGGTGAAAGCAGGCGCGCCCGTGGACGCCGTGATTAGTCAGCTCGCGCCGCTGCTCGAAAGAGGCGATGTCATCATCGACGGTGGAAATTCTCTTTTCACGGACACAAAGCGCCGCGGCGAAGAATTGGAAGGCACAGGAATTCATTTTGTAGGTATGGGCGTTTCGGGTGGCGAAGAGGGCGCGCTCAAAGGGCCGTCGCTCATGCCGGGCGGCTCGCGGGAGTCATGGGAAATCATTGCCCCCATTTTTCGCAAGATCGCTGCGCAGGTAGATGGCGAACCATGTTGTCGATACATGGGACCCAATGGCGCCGGTCACTATGTGAAGATGGTCCACAACGGAATCGAGTACGGTGACATTCAATTGATTTGTGAAGCGTATGCGATCCTGAAAGATGTCCTGGAGATGCAGGCTCCGGAGCTTGCCGACGTCTTCGCAGAATGGAACAAAGGCGAGCTCGACAGCTATCTGATTCAAATCACCTCAGAAATTTTTCGAAAGATCGACCCTGACACCGGGAGACCCCTGGTCGACATGATTCTCGATAAAGCCGGACAAAAGGGAACGGGCATCTGGACACTCCAATCCGCAATCAGGCAATCCGTCGTCATTTCAACGATTAACGCTGCCGTCGAAGCGCGCGTTGTTTCTTCACGGAAAGAAGAGCGCATAGCTGCGTCGAAAATTCTACCACAGCCAAGAGATCGAAAATTCAAAGGCAATCGGCCTCGCTTTATTGATGCAATACGGGACGCGCTTTACGCATCGAAGATTGTTTCTTACGCCCAGGGAATGGAGCTTCTGCGCTCTGGAAGCACCGAATACAACTGGAATCTGAACCTGAGCGATATCGCCACCATCTGGCGAGGCGGCTGCATCATTCGCGCGAAATTTCTCAACCGGATTGTCGAGGCGTATCAGCGGGATCCCGCCCTGCACAATCTTCTGCTCGATCGCTATTTCACGAGGATCCTCCGGAAAACGCAGCGCAATTGGCGCCTCGCGGTATCAACGGCCATTAAGCATGGCGTCGCTGTTCCCGCATTTTCCGCATCGCTCGCTTACTTCGATAGTTATCGCTCGGCTTGCTTGCCTGCAAACCTTTTGCAAGCGCAACGCGATTTCTTCGGTGCGCACACGTACGAACGAATCGATAAGCCCGGCGTTTTTCACACCGAATGGATCGAGTCGGATCAGAAACCAGCGGAAAAACCGACCGAACCGAAAACCCCCGAACCCCATCACGCTGGCGAGTAGATGTAGCCGGTCGACCTCTGGGCGACGCGATGCGCGTGTGTTAATCATGTCAGCGCCACGCTTCGCGCAGCGAAGCGGGTAGAGAGTTAGTGAAAATCGTGCGATTCCGTGCCCACGAGCTGTTCGTGAAGGAGCGGCCTAATCTCGCGCGCTTTGATCAAAATCACATTATCCGAATTCTGCACTTCGCCTTCGATGAGCAGAAAGGCTTCTTCAGTGATCACGAGGCGAAAGTGTTCAAACAAGTCAGGATCGACAATGGCATTTGAAACACCGGTCTCGTCTTCCAGGCTGATAAAAACAAAGCCCTTCGCCGTACCGGGGCGCTGCCGGCAGATCACGTTCCCGGCGATTTGGATGATGGAACCATGTCGCGCGCGCGGAAGATCGATTGCGCGCCAAATATTCGGCAAACTTTCGCGCAATAGCTTCATAGGATGCGGTCCAGTGGTGAGATTCATCGTGTCGTAATCCGCTTTCACGCGCTCGGGTAATGTCATGCGCGCCAGTGGTGATTTCGGCGTCTGGGGAGCACACGCGTCCCGCGTGTTGGTTTCGGCGTCGCGCCGAAACAATCTTTGCTTAAAATCAGATTCGGAGGGCCTGTGCGGAAGAAGAGAAGTTCGCGATCGCGGGACGCGCTCGGTCCGAGCCGGACTGGCATTAGCACGCGAGACGCGTACGCTCCCCAGCAAATCGTCATGCAATGTTTCTTCTACGTCCCACATCGCCGCACGGCGATGTTCGGCAAACCAATTGAGCGCGCCCAATTCCGCTAACGTGCGCAATTCATCTTTTGAGAGCGGGACACGACGCTTGCAATCATCCAACGAATCGAATGGCCGATCCTGCCGTTGCCTAACGAGTTCTTCGGCGTGTTCCTCGCGTAATCCGCTCACGACACAAAATCCGAGGCGCACGGTGTTGTCATCGATAACCGTGCAGCGCCATTCGGATTGCGAAACGCAAACCGGTTTGATCTTCAAGTCATGCCGCTGCGCATCCTTCACAATCGTCGCCGGCGTGTAAAAACCCATCGGCTGATTGTTCAAAAGACTCGCGTAAAATTCCGGCGCGCGATGCACTTTTAAATACGCGCTGCCATAGGCGAGAATGGCAAAACTAATCGCGTGCGATTCCGGAAATCCGTAAAGCGCAAACGATGAGATGGACTGGACGATTTTGTCGATCTTGTCCGAGGTCACACCTTTGCGTTCCATCGCTATCCTCAATTTTGCGCAGACCTTGTTCATCCGTTCTTCCGAACGATGAAAACTCAGTGCGCGTCGCAGCTCTTCCGCTTCGTCACCGGAAAAATCGGCCATCACCATTGCGATCTTGAGCATTTGCTCCTGGAAAAGCGGAACGCCGAGGGTGCGTTTTAAAACAGACTCCAGACGCGGATCAAAATATGTGGGCGGTTCGCGTCCAGCGCGACGCGCCAGATACGGATGCACCATGTCGCCTTGGATCGGCCCCGGCCGGATGATCGCTACTTCAATCACCACATCGTAAAAACATTTCGGTTTCATCCGAGACAACGTGGCCATTTGCGCTCGACTCTCGATTTGGAAAACCCCGATCGTGTCGGCGCGTTGCATTATCTCGAACGTCTTCTCGTCATCTTTCGGAATGTGCGCCAAGTCGAGCGGACGGCCCCGTTCGCGGCATAACTCAAACGCGTCCTGCATCACCGACATCATGCCAAGGCCTAACAAGTCCACCTTCACGATGCCTAGGTCTTCGCAATCATCCTTGTCCCATTGCGCGACGACGCGACCTGGCATTGAGGCGTTTTCCAGCGGCACAAACGAACTGAGCTTGTTCTGGCAGATAATCATGCCAC
>Ga0307312_10000430_pt1 | contig 19624 bp, 25 predicted proteins | sample ER_DNA_202_FD_194489 | JGI IMG/M metagenome (GOLD analysis project Ga0307312, IMG submission 194489) | Bulk soil microbial communities from the East River watershed near Crested Butte, Colorado, United States - ER_DNA_202 | ecosystem: Environmental > Terrestrial > Soil > Floodplain | place... | reverse complement strand
CCTGAAGCAGCCGCTCCCGTGTCTCGTCATTGTGTTCGCGAGGTCGGCCCATGCTAGACAGAGTATCGCAACAATGTTACGTTACGGCGATACGAAACGATAGGGTGTTGCCCCAGCCGAGCTCTGCGGAGTTGATCATGAGCGTTGACGTCATCGTTGTCGGATCGCGCGTCGCCGGCGCCGCGACCGGAATGCTGCTGGCCCGCGCCGGGCTGCGAGTCCTGGTTGTGGACCAGGCACACTTCCCCAGCGACACACTGTCCACCCATCAGATTCAGGTGCCCGGGGTCGTCCGGCTTGCGCGGTTCGGACTGCTGCAGCCGTTGCTGGATGCGGGCACGCCACCTACCCCTCACGTGCGTTTCCAGGCTGGAGGCGCTGTGGTGGAAGGGGAGTTTCCGCCATACCAGGGCGTCAACATGATGATCAGTCCGCGTCGCACCGTTCTCGACGCTCTGCTTGTCGACGCAGCCCGTGCCGCTGGCGCAGAGGTGCGCGAGGGATGCTCGCTGGTGAATCTGGTCAAAGATCGCGATCGGGTAAGAGGAGTTCACCTGCAGGACAGACGCAGCGGCCGGCTGATGACGGAGTCTGCGGCGCTCGTCATCGGAGCAGACGGAAAGCACTCCAAGGTCGCTCAGCTGGCCGGCGCGGCCGAGCGTCGCCGGGTTGCTGCAAGGACCTTCGCCTTCTACGGATATTGGGACGGCCTGCCGGTCAAGGGTGGCCAAATCTACTCCGGCACCGGATTCGCAGCCAGCGCGTGGCCGACGAACGACGGTCTCACGATGACCTATGTTGCTGGGCCGATCGCGAACTTCGAGGCAATTCGCCGGGATCCGACGGCTCACCTGATCGCCGCTCTCGACAAGGCCGGCAGCCTGGGTGAACGAGCGCGTGGCGCCGTACAGGTCGGACCGACGAGAGGGAGCAGTGATCTTCCCAACCTGGTACGCGCCGGCCATGGCACCGGATGGGCGTTGGCAGGCGACGCTGGGCTCGTGATGGATCCGATCACCGGCCTCGGCATTGGTCATGGCTTGCGAGACGCCGAACTGCTCTCGGATGCTGTCCTCAACGGACTCGGCGGCGCAGGTGACCTCCCTTGCGCCTTGAGTCGCTATGAGAAGCAACGCAATCGCGAGACCAAGCCCGCCTTCAACTGGACCCTGGACGTCGCGACATTGCGCGGCGTCAATGAGATCGAAGAGCAGTTGTTCAGGACCATCGGCGCCGACGAGGCGGAGGCCTCACAGTTCTTCGGCATGCTCACCGGAATCGTTCCGATGCGGTCGTTCTTCAGTCCTGCGCACTTGATTCGGTTGATCGGTGTGAAAGGTTTTCTACGCCTTGCGCGTGCTCGTTCGCGTTGAGCGGCGCTCAGCGGGGTAGGCGCGGGATTCGGCGGGGTTAGATTTGTCCGGTGACTGTTCAGGAACAGGCTCAGAAAGCACGAACCGCCGCGCTGACGTTGAGCAGTGCCACGAGGGCTACCAAGGACGCGGCTTTGCTGGCTATGGCCGACGCACTGGCCAAGGCTGAGACTGCGATCTTGGAGGCCAATGAGCACGATGTGTCCCGTGCCGAAGCGAACGGCACCAGTACGGCGTTGATCGACCGGCTCCGACTCAGCCCGGATCGGATTGCGGGCATGGTGGAGGGTCTGCGTGAGCTGGCCGCGCTGCCCGATCCGGTCGGCGACGTGGTACGCGGCTGGAGCAACGCCAACGGCGTACAGGTCCGCCAGGTTCGGGTGCCATTCGGTGTCGTGGGGATCATCTATGAGGCTCGTCCCAATGTCACCGCCGACGCTGGCGGCATCTGTGTGAAATCTGGCAATGCCGCGCTGTTGCGCGGCTCCTCCTCGGCTGCCGAATCAAATGCCGCAATAGTCGAAGCACTGCGGGCCGGGCTTCTCGACGCCGGTTTGCCGGCAGACGCCATCCAGCTCGTGTCCGGACCGCGCGAGGTCACGGGTGAACTGATGGCTGCCCGCGGACTGGTCGATGTGTTGATCCCACGCGGTGGTGCCGGACTGATCGACACTGTGGTGCGCAACAGTCAGGTGCCGGTCATCGAGACTGGAGTCGGCAACTGTCACATCTTCGTCGATGCTGATGCCGACGAGCAGATGGCGCTCGCCGTCGTGATCAACGCCAAGACCCAGCGACCTTCGGTGTGCAACGCCGCGGAGACGCTGTTGGTGCATGCCGACATTGCCGACTCGTTCGTACCGAAAGTTTTGGACGCGCTAGCCGAGCATGGCGTCACCGTGCACGGCGATCCGCGGGTGGCGGCGTACGGGGAGATCCTTCCGGCAACGGAGCGCGACTTCGCCGAGGAGTATCTGTCGCTGGACATCGCTGTCGCCATCATGGATTCGCTGGACGATGCACTACAGCACATCCGCCGCTACAGCACCGGCCACTCCGAAACGATCATCACCGAATCGCAGCGCTCGGCGGCTCGGTTCACCGCTGAAGTCGATGCCGCAGCCGTACTCGTGAACGCCTCGAGTCGGTTCGTCGATGGAGGTGAGTTTGGTTTCGGGGCGGAGATCGGGATTTCCACCCAGAAACTGCACGCCCGCGGGCCGATGGGCCTGCCGGAGATGACCTCGACCAAGTACGTGATCATCGGGTCGGGCCAAATTCGTGCTTGATTGCCTCGCTCGCTAAGCTCGCTCGGCGCTCACGGCGTTTAGCTTGCCGTGTTGTGGCCCTTCTCGATGATCACGAGATCCTGGTAGCAGTGCACGGCGACCACTTGGGAATCGGTGTAGCAGCGTGGCCGATGATCACCAAAATCACGATAGTTGAGACCATCAAGAAGATCTTTGATCATGCTCATAATGGTAGCCCGGGACGTGATGTCGACGCTCCCACCGAGGGTCGGCCAGTAGGAGGTCCTGGTGTCCTCGATCGCGTAGTAGCCTCCATCAGCTAGCAGCGGGAACAGCATCGCGAAGGTGGCCCTGGTGTCCTCGGGGCGATGGCTGCCGTTGTCGATGATGATCTTCAGATGATGATGTTTCCGGGCGATGCTGCGCAACAGATCTGCATCGACTTGGCTGCCCTGATAGGTACTAATGCGCTTCTCGTTGACAAATGACTTGTCGTCAGGGTCCACGCCGACTATTTGAGCCTTTGGGAAGAAGTGTTTCCACGTGCGCAATGCTGAACCGTCCGCGCCGTCCCGACCCTCCCCGCCGATGCCGATCTGCAGCAAGGTGAAGTTGGTACCTCGTTGCTGGTTGAAATGCCGTTGGTAGTGAGCTGCGTAGCGGCGACTGCCGGCTGGGAGGCTCTGATAGCGAGTCGCCAGGCTGCCCAGACTGGGCCGCAACCGTGGAGTGATCTGTTGCGGGTCGATTTCTCGCAATTTGGCCCAGGTCTCCTCGGTCACTCGAGGCTTCACCACGCGTACCGCGGCACGCCGGAATGGTTTCAGCATTGTAGGGGAAGCTCCTTCGTGGGCCAGGCCTGCCGTAAATCTAGTGTCGCGACGCTCAACAGCCCAAGGAGGGAGCGGGCACGCACTTTCCGGGCACCCATCAGATGCCCGGAGCCGCTACGCTGCGGGTATGACCCTGGGACTGACGCTTCTCCAGACGGAGGTCACCCGCGAACTCCCAATTCCTGCATGGGCTTTTGGCGTGCTCGCATTTAGCATGCTCACGATCCTGCTGCTGATCACCTGGTCGATCGGCAGGGGTCGCCCGCACAGCTAGGCGTGATTTCGTCACCTCGCGCCACAGGCCTGGCTCGGCAGCGCGGCTTCGACCCGCAGCAACGCTATCGGCTTGGCGTGATGGGTGGCACCTTCGATCCAATCCACCACGGCCACTTGGTCGCCGCGAGTGAGGTGGCCAGTCGCTTCGGTCTTGACGAGGTTGTTTTCGTTCCGACTGGCCAGCCATGGCAAAAGACTCATCGGCAAGTCTCATCAGGCGAAGATCGTTATCTGATGACCGTCATTGCGACCGCGTCCAACCCCAGGTTTACGGTGAGCCGCGTCGACATCGACCGACGAGGGCCGACCTATACCGCGGACACGCTCCGCGATTTGCGCGCTGAGCGGGGCGAAGACCTGGATTTGTACTTCATTACCGGCGCCGATGCATTGACCCAGATTCTCACCTGGCACGAGGTCGACTCCATTTTTGATCTTGCTCATTTCGTTGGCTGTACGCGTCCAGGAGTTGATCTTGACTCGCCGGTGATCGCTAAACTGCCGCAGGACAAGATCACGTTGATGGAGGTGCCGGCGCTCGCGATCTCATCCACGGCCTGCCGACTGCGAGTGCAACGTCACCAGCCGATCTGGTATCTGGTACCGGACGGCATCGTGCAGTACATCGCCAAGCGCGGCCTTTATCAGAGCTGACAAGAAACCGTAGTCGAGGTCGGTCAGCTGACGAGGGCGGGGGATGGGCTGGCGGCGGCGTGCCAGATTGTTTGGGCGTAGTCGGTGTTGCCCAGGGGGTGGGTGCCGGTGGCGTTGACGAGGTAGATGCGACGGTGGGGTGATCGCCACAGCCAGGTGCCGGGTTCGGGTTGTCGGACGTGCCAGCGGCCGTGGGTTTTCAGATTGTGGTGGTGCCGTGCGTGGGGTCCGAGGTTGCCGATTCGGGTTTGGCCGGGTGGCCCGCCGCGGTCCGGGTTGAGATACGGGATGGTGTGGTCGATGTCGATGCTCCGGCTCACTGCGGCGGCGTAGGGAAACATATCGGCGGGGTAGCGCAGCAGGAGTTGTTCGCGCAGCTGCGTGGGGATTTCGTAGCAGTCGAGGGGGATGTGTCCGGCGGGTAGGTCGATGACGGGTTTGAGGCTGATGCTGCAGTTGTTGCCGAGCACGGTGGAGAGCTGGCCCAGCATCACGGGACCGACGTTGTCGATCCGGCAGATACCGGTGCCGGCTGTGAGCGCTTCGGCCGCCAGATGCACATAGATGATGGCGCGGGGCCGGGCGCGTGTGGGGTCGAACGGGGGCGGAGCGAGGTTCAGCGAGTGGTGATCGGTGTCGCTGGCCGCTGTCGGGGTGACCGTTGAAGGTGGCGCATCGGCCGGCTGCTCCGGATCCAAGTGTTGCGGATCTTGCGGATCGCCGGGTTCATCGAAGTCGCCGGATTCGTCGAAGGTGATTTCCTTGCCGGCTGGTTCTGCCTCCGTCTCGGCGGGTTCGGACGGTCCGTCCCAGTCATCGTGGTGGTGTCGGCAGAGCATTTGGAGGGCTTGGGCGGGTTGGGCGAGGATGCCGATGGCTTTGGAGCGGCGTATCTCGACCGGGTCTAGGTCGCCGTCGCGGCCGAGGATGTCGGCGATCCGGTCGATGGTGGCTTTGAACCAGATCGCGTCGCCGGCGGTGGCGCGGGCGATGATCAGTTTGAGGCCGTGTTCGGAGGCGCGGCCGAGCCGGACGAAGCGTTCCTGCGCAGCAGCAGCGGCGGCCCGTTCGGCGGCTTCGGGGTCGGCGGCGATGATTGCGGCTTCGAGCAGTCTTTCCAGCCGGCCCCACGACACCGCACCCAGTGAAGGGGCGACGCGCTGATCCACGGGGGCTGCCTGCTCGGCGGTGAGGTGCCGGGTGGCGCTAGCGATGCGGCGGGCCTGGTAGGCCGGGACTTGGCCGGCTTGGGTGGCCGTCCAGATCAGCGGGAGGCGGTGCCGCAGGTCGAGGGCGTCGCCGATCAACCGGGAAGCTGATCCGTCTGACATGCGGAGTGCGCAGCCGAGTTCGGCGGGGGCGAAGTCGCCGACGGTTGGGGTGCCGTCGCCGCCCAGCTGGACGGGTCGTTCGCTGCCCGGCAGCCGGCTCTCGGCTACGGCGTCGCCGGGATGCAGGTCGGCCCAGTGGGCGGCGATGTGGAGGCGGCGGGTTTCGGTGGTGATCAGGGTGTGTTCGTTGGCTTCTGCTGCGGCCAGGGTGCTGTCCGCATCCAGCTCCATCAAATCGCTTTCGAACACGCATTCAATATATGACTCGGGGGTGACGTTCTTGCTGTCATTTCGGCGTGCCGCAGCACACGGACAACACCCCAACAATCCGGACAACACCCCAACAATCCGGACAACACCTGTGTGCGTCGACGCTGACTTTGGTGGGGTCACGCCGCGACGCGTACCCAATTCTCGTCCTGCGCGGAACTGTCTGCGGTGGCAATTACGGTTCTTCAATGACCGAATTCGCATCGAATACCCATACAGCGGATGACACTCCAGGCAGCATCGAGGCCTCATCCGAAGACGCCAGCGACCCCGCATTGCAGAAGGACCCCAACGATTGGGTCAGCGGTGATGATCCGATAACTGCGGCACAGCGAAGCTATCTCGACACTCTGGCCAAGCAGGCCGGTGAGGAACTGCCAGGAAATCTCAGTAAGGCAGAGGCATCGCAACATATTGATCGGTTGAAGTCACAACTGGGTATTGGCGACTCATAGTGCCGTAAAAGACATGGGAGGCCAGGGTGACACGTTTCGGCTACACGCTGATGACCGAGCAGAGCGGGCCGCGGAAGCTAGTCAGCTATGCCATCGCAGCTGAGGAAGCGGGCTTCGACTTCGAAGTGTGCAGCGACCATTACTCGCCGTGGCTGACATCCCAGGGACATGCCCCGTACGCCTGGAGTGTTCTTGGCGCCGTGGCTCAGGCGACCTCCCGAGTTGAGCTCGCAACGTATGTGACGTGCCCGATCATCCGTTATCACCCGGCCGTAGTGGCGCAAAAAGCGGCGACCCTTCAGCTGTTGAGTGAGGGCAGGTTCATCCTCGGCCTGGGATCGGGGGAGAACCTCAACGAGCACATCACTGGTGAGGGCTGGCCACCAATAGCGCAACGCCAAGACATGTTGGTCGAGGCGGCCACAATCATCCGGGAGCTGCAGTCGGGCGACCTGCTGACGTGGGAGGGTGACTACTTCCGGGTGGATTCGGCTCGAGTGTGGGACGCGCCAGAAGGTGGTGTACCGATCGCGATTGCTGTGTCCGGCGAGAAGTCGGTGGCTCAATTCGCGCCGCTGGCAGATCATCTCGTCGCCGTTGAACCCGAGCCAGATTTGATCAAGGCATGGGATCAAGAGAAGGGCTCGGCGAACACCCGCAAGATCGGTCAAGTGCCGATTTGTTGGGATTCTGATGAGCAGCGGGCGATCAAGCGGGCGCATGATCAATTTCGCTGGTTCGCCGGCGGCTGGGCCGTAAATGCGGATCTTCCGACTCCGGCGGGCTTCGAAGGTGCGAGCACCTTTGTCCGACCTGAGGACGTTGCCAAGCAGATTCCGTGCGGTCCTGATCTTGACGCAGCTGTACAAGCAGTACAGCCGTTCTGGGAAGCGGGCTTCACGGACGTAGCGATCGTGCAGGTCGGCGACGAGGGACAGACGGAGTTTCTTGATCAAGCCGCCAAGCCGTTGTTAGAGAAACTGCGGAAGGCCGCCGGCTGACCATTTGCGCAGCGCCGTCGGCCTACTTGCCGCCTATGCAAAGCAGAGCGAAATCAAGCGGCCGTGTGGCCCGGGGAACGCCAACAGCTAGCCTTGGTTCCGCGTTGTTGCGACGACGTGAGCAGTATCCTCCGACAGATTGAGAGATCTTGACTGCTACCAAGCGCGCATTGGAACTGACCCGCGCGGCCGCGAATGCGGCGGTCGACAAGCTCGGCACTGATCTGGTCGCCTATGACGTTTCTGAGCAGCTGGCCATCACCGACGTGTTTCTCGTCATCACCGCGTCAAACGAGCGCCAAGTCGGCGCGGTCGTCGACGGCATTGAGGAATCGCTGCGCGGGCATGATGCGAAGCCCGTACGCAGGGAGGGCTATCGAGAACAGCGCTGGGTGCTGCTGGATTACCTCGACATCGTGGTGCATGTGCAACACACCGAGGAGCGCCGCTTCTACGCCTTGGAGCGGTTGTGGCGCGACTGCCCGGAAATCGAGCTGACCGTGGATCAGCGGCGATGACGGCGGCGCGGATTATCATCTGGCGCCACGGCCGCACCGAGTGGAACATCGTCAACCGCTTTCAGGGTCAAGCCGATGTACCGCTCGACGACGTTGGCTATGCGCAGGCGGTCCGGGCAGCGGAGGTGCTGGCTACCTACCGGCCGTCGAGCTTGTACTCCAGCGACCTGTCGCGCTGCTATCAAACCGCGGAGATGCTTGCTCAGCGCACCGGACTGGACATCACCACTGACAAGCGGCTGCGGGAAATCCACGTCGGCTCTTGGGAGGGCTTGATCGGAGACGAGATCAAGGCCGCCGACCCCGAATTGGCACGCCGACTCTGGGCGGGGGAGGACGTACGCCGGTCTCCGACGGGCGAGAGCCCCAGCGAGGTCGCTGAGCGCATGCTGGAGGTACTCAGCGAGATCGCCGAAGCAGCTGAAGATCATTCCACGGTGGTGATCGCGACACATGGACTGTCGGGACGGGTAGGTACCTGCCGGCTCGTCGGGCTGCCGTTCGAGCAATGGCGCCTTCTCGGCGGGCTGTCGAACTGCGCGTGGGTCAGCATTGATCGACATCGCTCCGGGGCGTACTGGCGGATCGAAAGCTACAACGTCACTGCCGATTCCGATATCGAGCTCGACTGGTAGTCGCTCGTCGCCTCAGCAAGGTTGTGCAATGGCATGCTGGTGAAGTGACGACGGCACCGCCGGAGACCGAGGTCGAGGCGCAGCCGCGATTCTCCTGGGCTTTGGCGCCGGCGTTTGGTGTGTCGGTCTCTGCCTTTCTGCTCTTTGGGATACAGTACGAGCCATCTGGATACGCCGTACTGGCCGTCAGCGTGATCTTGGGATTTGTCGTTGATCGTGATCTTGGAAAGAGCCTGCTGCTGATCGGTTTCGGCATTGGGGTGATCGGAACAATCTCACTGGCGGCGGACATCAGCTATGGCCACATGATCTTGATGGGCAGCATCTTGCTGATCGCCGCGGTTGTCCCGTACGTTGTCGACCGTTTCGTTTTCAAGCGTCACATCGTGCGGTTTCCGATCAACACCGGCCGACGCTGGACTACCGGCGAATACGTGTGGCTCGTGAGTGTGGTCGGGCTTGCCTGGCTGATCATGCCGTTCTACTTCATCACCTCAGGTACCTACCTCAACTGGCCGACGGTGCACGAGCCCAGTGAACTCATCCGCCTCTTCATCGCCGTCAATGCTGTTGGCCTGTGGGATGAACTGTTCTTCATCTGCACGGCGTTCGCGCTACTACGACATCACTTTGTGATGTGGCAAGCCAATATCTTGCAGGCCATCATCTTCGTATCGTTCCTGTGGGAGCTGGGCTACCAGGCCTGGGGACCATTCCTGACCACCACCTTCGCCCTCGTGCAGGGCTACATCTTCAACCGCACGCGATCGCTGCCCTACGTCGTCAGCGTGCACTTGGTCTTCGACTGCGTGCTGTGGGGCATACTCGTGCACGCTCACAATCCCGGCTGGCTGCCAATCTTCGTCTTCTACTGATGGTCGAGATGGGCCAGCGAGATTGGCCCGTCCTAAGCCTTGGAATGTAGGATCGGTCAGGTTGCAGACGGGCCTTTGCCCGCTCTCGCGGGGCTTTGGCGCAGTTGGTAGCGCGCTTCCATGGCATGGAAGAGGTCAGGGGTTCGAGTCCCCTAAGCTCCACGGCAAAAGTGCTAGTCAAAGGATATTTGATCTTGAGAGACCCATCAGTGGCCTATGCGACCGAGGGGCATCTATGGCTGGCGGGCGCCGATCGGTCTGAATCGGCCGCGTGTAATCACCATTCGCTGGGCGTCGGGCGAGCCGCCAATAACTGCCCGAGGTCGCTTCCGCCATGGAGCCGCTGGCCGCGGGGGCAATGGCACGAGTCTGCACGTCTCCATGGCCGCCGCCCAGACCTGCATCGGGAGTAGCGTCGGTGCCCTGGTCGACGTGCCCCGGAACTAGATGAGGTTCGCGCGGCTGAGGTGATCGGGTCATTCTTCCTCGCTACCGACCTTGCTATTGGGTTGCCCTTCGAGCACGGGTTGCAAAGCATCTTCGTCGCGATGCGCCCAGCTAGTCGGGCGGGATGTTCTGGTTGAGACGGAACACATTGTCCGGGTCGTATCTGCGCTTGAGCCCCTTCAGCCGATCGAACTTCGCCGGCCCGTACGCTTGCCGGACCCGTTCCTCGCCCTCGTCCATCATGAAGTTCACGTACATGCTGGATTGGTACGGGGCGAGCGCCGACCAGTACGCTCGCGCCCAATCGCGTTCAGCGTCGAAGCCCTCCGCCGTATAGCTGTTGCCGTTGATGTTGAACGTAAATCCAGCGGTGCGCCCAGAGAAGGAGGTCTCGTCCTCACCGATCCGGGCGACTGCGCCCCCCATCTGCCACAGCGCGATGCTCGAGATTGGTGACACGATCCGCCGACCGTGCTCGGCAATGACATCGATCACGTCGTCGTTGAGCTCGGCTACGTCGCAGGTCCGGACGTAGTACCACCATCCGTGGGGATACCCGGGATCGAACATCGACTGATGCGCCAGATACGGCTTGGGCTGGCACAGATCCAGCAACGGCCGACCAAACGATTTGAGCGGGCGCAGCACGCGTTCGCCATCCTCGATCGGCCCTGCGTAGCAGGCTGTGACTGCGATAACGTGCCGGCCGACCAAGTCTCTCGGGACGCCCGGCAAGTCCAGGACTCGGCGCTGCACCACGATCGTCATCAGCTCGTCCGGGCAGTCGGTGACCCAGTCGCGGTAGAAACGCAGAACCTTCGCCGCCTCCTCCATCGGCCAGAACACCGGTCCCGCGAATACATCAGGCCCCAGCGGGTGCAGCCGGAACTCGAAATTCGTCACAATGCCGAAGTTGCCGCCGCCGCCCCGGACTCCCCAGAAAAGGTCGGCATTCTCCGTGGCGCTGGCCGTCACCGATTCGCCATCGGCGGTGACCATATCTACCGAAAGCAGGTTGTCGACAGTCAGCCCGTACTTGCGCATGATCCAACCGATGCCGCCGCCCAGCGTGAGTCCGGCGACTCCGGTGTGGGACACGATCCCGGCCGGTACGGCCAGCATGTGCGCCTGCGTCGCCTGGTCCAGTTCCCCCAGCAGCACCCCGGCCTGTGCGCGTGCCGTACGCGCGCCCGGATCGACCCGGATTCTCTTCATCAAAGACAGGTCGATCACCATGGCGTCGTCGCAGACGGAATGCCCTGGGAAGCTGTGGCCGCCGCCGCGGACCGCGACCAGAAGCTCGTGGGTACGGGCGAAACGCAGTGCGGTGGCCACATCAGCCGCGTCCGCGCAGCGGGCAATGCTGGCCGGGTACCGGTCGATCGACCCGTTCCAGACACGCCGCTGCGACTCGTAGGAGGCGTCGCCAGGACGAATCAACGTGCCTCGAAGACGCGTCTCCAGCATGGTCAGCACTCGCGGGTCGAGGGCATCCTGCCTGGGTCTGAACATCGTTGTCATGGATGCCAGTGTTCGCCACAGAGGCCGGCGCTGTCAGGGACTTGAGTTCCAGTCCTGTTCCGCGATGAGCCGGGCCGGATCGACGATGATGATGCGGTTCCGTTCGGTATGCACCACGCCCGCGGTGCGCAGCTCGCGGAGCACTCGGACAATGACCTCGCGAACCGTCCCGACCGACTCCGCCAGCTGCTGTTGGCTGACCGGGACGACCAGTTCCGGCGTGCCCTCGGACGCGATGTCGAGCAGATGCCGGGCTACCCGCTGGCGAACGGTGGCGAAGGCGCTGCCTGGAACCTCATACAAGAAACTGATCGCTCGTTCGCTCTGCTCGCGGAGGAAGGCCTGCGTCACGCGTATGTCCTGCGCCGCCGCACGACGGGCAACGCCGGGCGACAGCGCCAGCACCTCGGCGTCCACCAGCGCCTGGACCGCGGCCGGCAAGGCGAACCCCGGGATGAACAGCGACATCACGCCGAGTAGAGCGCCCGGCCGGCAGTACCGGACCGTCATCGTGCGGCCGTCCGGCGCAGTCACAAACACCCGAACGAGCCCGGAGACGACCAGCTCCAGGACCGGTGCGCCCTCACCCTCGCGATGGATCACCGACGAGGCAGGGATCTTTAGTCTCACAGCACCGGCCATCAGGTCGTCGATAACATCTCCCGGTAGCTCGCGCAGATGCGACGCTAAGACTGCGGACTCCAGATCTGCGTCCACAGTCCGAAACTAGGGCATGTCCGATGGATCGATCATCGCCACTCACGGAGGGGTTCGTGAACGCGTCCGGGCAGTCGCAGGATCTGGTGTTGCTCGTGGACATCGTGTGCGGTCCCAATCCCAGCGGGTTTCAACGTCTTTGCGGCGGCATGTGGTCGCCTCCGTCGCCCTTCGAGGCGTGACGGGCAAACTGAGGGGCTCCCGGGCCGAACGGGGGTGGCAGCCCCCGCACGTCCGCGCATTCCATCGACCCTCGCAGCCCATCGCCAGCGCTTTCCAGGCCACCATGGCACGGAAGAGGTCAGGGGTTCGAGTCCCCTAAGCTCCGCCAACGATTCCCCTTGGTCAGCGCCGAATCGTCACTTCACGCTCTGTTGGCGCTTAGTGGGGGCGGGGGGCAGATTTGGTGGCGGGCTGGCCTCGCGGGGCCGCCGTCAGGATTCATTCATGGCCTTAGCGCGCGGACGATACTCCACGCGCTTTTGGGGCCTCGGTTGCTCACGCCGCTTCGGCGATGATGAGGCTTTGGGGTCCGGCGAGAGGGCGATGATCTGCGAAGTGCCATCCGGTGCGGTCCAGCCAGTCGTGGACCTCCTCCACGCTGTAGACGTCCCCGTTGCGGAGGTGCACGGCGAATTCGCCGGCCATCAGCGCGGCCTGCAGCGGCTCGGTGTGGGCAGGGTTGGTCCAGAAGTCTGCCAGCAGGAGAGCCGAGCCCGGTTGGGCGGCCCGGCGTACGCGCTGGAGCAGATCCTGGTTCTGCTCGGCGGACCAGTAGTGGATGAGGTTGGCCAGCAGGAACACGTCGTAGCCAGTTGGTAGCTCTCCCGCCATGGCGTCGCCGGCGATGACGGTGATCCGGTGCTGAAGCCCCGCGGCTGCCACCCGGCTGCGGGCCAGCTCGACGACTGTCTGCAGCTCGAGAATGGCCCCCGCAATGTTCCGGTGGCGCTGGGCGATGGCGATTGTCCATGAGCCGGTGCCGCCGCCGACGTCGAGCAGTCGCTTGTGCGGGCCGAAGTCGAATGCCTCGGGGAGTGCGTTCGCCGGCCCAGCGAGGATCGCTTCAATCCCCGCGGAGGCCACCTGCTGGAGGGCATCATCGAGGTCGAAGATTTCCCGCGGCGGCCCGCTGGCGAGGGCGTCGGCCAGCCTCGTCCAGGCCGGGTAGCTGATCTTGTCCCAGAACTTCAGGAAGGGACGCAGGTCGCCGGGCCCTGGCGAGGCTAGGAAGCGAGTGGCGGCCTCGCCGTTGCGGTAGGTGCCGTCCTGGAATTCGAGCAGCCCCAGCGCCACCATGGCGTCGGCGCTTATCCGCGCCGCTCGACGGGTAAGCCCTGTTCGGGCGGCCAGCGCGTCCAGATTCGCCGGGGAGTCGGCCAGGGCTTCGAAGAGTCCGAGCTCGTTCGCCGCAAACAGGTGCTTGGCAGCCATGAAGCCCGAAGCAAGCTGCATGATGGTCGCGGGACTGGGCTCGGTCGCCAGCGGCCTAGCGGTGGGGGCTTCCGAGGGTGCATGTGTGGTGGTCATGAGCTCTCCTTGATCGGTCGGTTCGAGCCGATCCTGCGCGACGTCGGCCGCCGCGGGAATCCCAGATGCGAGGGGAACCCCGCCGAGCGCGTCCCAGAAATCTGGGAGTGGCCCCGCCTGGAAGACGCGCTTACCATCGGTGCATGAACCGGGAGCGGCTCCGCCGTGCCCGCCGTGAAATCACTGGGCTTGCCGACGCTCGCCTGGACTGGATCAGCTTCGCCCAGGCGACCTCCGAGGTGCTAGCTGGCATCGTGCCCTTTGACCGGAACTGCTGGCACACTGTCGACCCCGCCACGGTGCTGTTCACCGGCAACCTCAACCAGGGCATCGCCTGCTCGGGCACCTGGCTGGCCACCTACGAATACCTGGTCGACGACGTGAACAAATGGTGGTTCCTCGCCCGCAGCGGCCGGATCGCCGGAGCCACGAGCCTCGCAACCCACGGCGATCTCTCCCGCAGCGCCAGGCACCGTTCCCATGAGACCTACGGGATCGGAGACGAGCTGCGAGTCTCTTTCGTCATCGGCGGCACCTACTGGGCCGCCGGGGGGCTGCTCAGAGATGCCGACCAGAGATGGTTCACCGAGGACGATGTGCGCTGTCTCGCGTCACTGTCAGAGCCGATCGCCGCCGGGTTCCGGCGCGCTCTGCTGGTCACCGCGCCCGGTGCGATCGACAGCCCGGCCAACGGTCCGGGCGTAATCGTCTTTGACGGTGACGGCAACCCCGAGTCGCTGTCGCCTGGCGCGGAACACTGGATCGGCCAGATGGTCGAAATTCCGCCGCCCGCCATGCCAGCCGAGTCCAAGATCATCCAGGCGGTTGCCGCGAGAGCCCGCACTCTCGACCCCGGTCAAGATCCGCTGCAGATCGGCGCGCGGTCCCGAGTGCGGACCAGGTCCGGCTCGTGGTTGCTGCTGTACGGCACCCGGCTGACGGGCGGTGCGGATGCACGTACCGCGGTCATCATCCAGCCTGCGACCCCGGCTGCCGTCGCTCCGCTCGTCGCGCTCGCCTATGGACTGTCTGGGCGAGAGTCCGAGGTGACGCGGCTGTGCATGGAGGGGCTCTCCACGAGGCAGATGGCGCACGCCCTCGCCTTGTCGCCGCACACCGTCCAGGACCATCTCAAGTCGATCTTCGCCAAGACCGGCGTACGGAGCCGCAGCGAGCTGGTTGGCCAGATCTTCCTCGAGCACTACGTGCCGCGCTGGGAAGCCATCCCGGACGTTCCTGTCGGCTGGTTGGCGAACGCATCACCGATCCGTGCTGGCAGTGACTCCCGCCCCAGCCCTGACGCCGCGATCCTGGCCTGATCGACCTTCTAACTCACAGTGCTCTGCTGAGGCACAGGTGTCGCCATTGGCCGGGCGGCTGCGGCCTCATGCCGCATGCGAGGGACAAGTTGGCAGGTGGCCATCTTGATCAACAACGGCCATGTCTGAGTATGAAAACACCACCCGGCTAGTGGGTTCACCGGCTTTCTGAGCTGAGAATGGCGACTCCGGGTCGCCTCGGTCGCAGTTCGAGGTGCGAGGGGCAGAGTGAGGGGCTCCCGAGCTGGACCGAGGTGGCTGCGCCTGCACGTCACTGCACCCCATCGACGCTCCCAGCCCGTTGCCTTCGCTTCCCCGGCCACCATGGCATGGAAGAGGTCAGGGGTTCGAGTCCCCTAAGCTCCACTTTGTGATGAGTCGGGTCATGTGCGACAGATGAGTCGAGTCATTGGTTACGCCCTAGCGCGGCGCGTCTAAAGTAGTTTTACAGTGAGATGCGCGAGAATGAGGGGTGCACGCGCAACCGTTGGGCCTGCGGCCGGGTGATCGTGAACTGTTGGAGTCTTGGACCCGGTCGTCATCGATCAGAGCGGGTCTGGCGCAGCGGGCCCGGATCGTGCTGCTCGCCGCCGACGGGGTGTCCAACACTGAGATCGCCGACCGGGTCGGGGTGTCGCGTCCCACGGTGATCGGCTGGCGGGACCGGTATGCGAGCTCGGGGGTGCGGGGCCTGGAGGATGAGCGACGCTCGGGCCGGCCGCGGACGATAGACCGGGCCAACATCTTGGCCGCCACGCTGACACCGCCGCCGGCCGGGCTCGGCGTGACGCATTGGTCGTCTCGGCTGCTGGCCGACCATCTGGGGGTGGATGCCTCGACGGTGCTGCGGACCTGGCGGCATCACCGGGTGCAGCCGTGGCGGGTGGAGACGTTTAAGTTCTCTACCGATCCAGAGCTGGTCGCCAAGGTCACCGACGTGGTCGGGCTGTATCTGAACCCACCCGAGAACGCGATCGTGCTCAGCATCGATGAGAAGTCCCAGATCCAGGCGTTAAACCGGACCCAGAAGACGTTACCGATGCAGCCCGGGCAGGCCGAGAGACGCACCCACGACTACGTCCGGCACGGCACCACCACCTTGTTCGCCGCACTCGAGATCGCCACCGGCCAGGTCACCGGAGTATGCAAGCCGCGGCACCGGCACCAGGAGTTCCTGGTGTTCCTGCGCCACCTCGCCCGCGGCTACCCCGACCAGCAACTGCACCTGATCATGGACAACTACGCGCCTACAAGCATCCGAAGGTGAAGGCCTGGCTCGCAGCGAACCCCAGGATTCATATCCATTTCACCCCGACCTCGGGATCGTGGCTGAATCTGGTCGAGGTCTGGTTTTCCATCATCGAACGCCAAGCCATCCACCGCGGCGCGTTTCCCTCCGTCCGAGACCTCATGATCAAGATCCGCACCTTCATCAACGGCTGGAACAACCGCTGCCAACCCTTCGTCTGGACCAAGACCGCCGACCAGATCCTGTCGAAAGCCAACCGTAAAACAACTTCAGTTGCGGTCCACTAGCCATCGGCCGGGGCTTTTTGTTGGTTGCGCCAGTAGTTGCGGTCGGGGTCGATGATGTGTCTGCTGAGGACTTCGCCGGTGTCTTGGTTGATCACGGTGACGGTGTCGGGGTCGATGAGGATGGTCACTACTGAACCTGCGTGGGCGGCGCCGATGCCGAGATGGTGAATGCGGCCGGCGCGGCGAAGGCTGATCTTGCCGAGGCGACAGAGCGGCAATCGCACCGGGGAGTCTCCGGCTCGCTCGGAGTCCACCCGATCTGGTGAACTCAGGTATCGGGGATCTTGGGCGTGCGGATGGGCACAAGCAATACCAGTGCGATGGCCCCTTTGCGGCAACCCGCTACCAGGAATAAGCCGGGTCCGAGATATCCACTACAAGCACGGAGCGTTTGGGGTTGGCGTCCAGCCAGCGCCGAACGATACGGCTCCACACCCCCTCATCGGAATATCGCTCATCGGAATATCGCGCAGCCCCCGGCATCGGCCGCCCGCATTTTGGGCAGCGACGCGCCGGCATGTGCTGGTTGAGGTGGGCGTTCGGGTGGTATCCGACGTACTCCGTGCCCGGCAAGGCATTGCCGTCCTGATCCTTCTCGACAAACACCGGCAACCGACCGAGTCTGAATTGCTGGTGCCTTGCACATCTAAGGCCAGTCTGCCGATCGATATACATGTCAGTGCAGACCACCCGAATGAACCGACGTTGGAACCGCGTTTGCTCATCTCGCCGCCTTAGCCTTTCCTAGCGTTGCCCTCCCCCGCTAGGGCTTGCCACAGCCTTTCCCGATCATGGTTTGCACGCCATCTAGCGTTTGGTACTTCATGGCCCGTCGCTCAGCTTCGACGTCGAACGCCGTGGCTTGCATGGCCCCGGAGTGAGTGACGTGCTCGGACGGTCTCAAGACCTGCTGCTTACTCACGGGCTTTCCACCATCAAGCCCGGCCAACTCTGACTTAACCTGATGCGTCCGCCCCACCATCGGTATATCTCGGACAGGCTCCGGCGAGCTGTAGCAATATCGCATGGCTCAAGCAACCAATGGCGAATGCGGCGATGATTGAGCGGGATCGCTAATCATGGTCTATTGCACAGTGATAAACGAGCAATATTCAAGGTGAACAAAATGTGAAATCAATTGAAACAAATGATTAATGGGCAGGAAAACGCAAAAGAAATAGGGGTGCTGAGATCGGTGGTACGCACGATGCCCAGCACCGGATGCGAATCGCGCGGAAATTTAGCGGCGTCGGGCTCAACTGGCTGGGGTGAGCTAGCGGAAGGCCGCAGGATCAGCCGCGCTCGGCCTGCCTGGCGAGACCGCGAGCCCGACTCATTAGCGCACCAGGCCGGCGATGAGGTTGACCGAACCACCAACGATCGCTACGCCAAACACGTACGACAAGAAAGCATGGGAGAGCACGGTGCGCCGGATCCGTCGATCACGCACGGTGGTATCGGACACCTGATAGCACATGCCAATCGTGAATGCGACGTAGGCAAAGTCGCGGTATGTGGGTCCCTCCGATCCGTCTGCGTCTTCGAAGGAGATGCCCGCGTCCCCTGATCCAGCGGTCTGGTCCGCGTAGCGCAGAGTGAAGACCGTATTGACCACCGTCCACGAAAGCACGACGGTGAGCACGGCGACGCCGACAAGCAGTACTTGAAGTGGACCGCTGTGCCGCCCCGCAAGGACAAGGGCGAAGCCGACACCCAGGAGGCTGGCCACACTCGCCCCAAGCAACAACACTGTCGCGGAGCCGCGGGTCTCGTCCTCGCGCTTGGCCAGCTGCACGACAAGCCCGCTGTCGGCCCGGACGATGATTGACCAGACGGTGACGAGGAAGGTGAGCGCGGCCGCGTCCCAGCCGGCCACCACGGCCATCCCCCATGGCACGAACCACATAAGTACAAATGCGACGAGCAGCCCGACTGAGCCGACGATGACGGCTCGGCGCAGCGCAGGCGCATGCCAGCCCAGCCATCGGTGATAACGCGTCGCGTTCGGCATCGAGGTCATCGCTCGAGTGTTGCCGATCGCATCGCGAATGGCGAGCTTGCGCCAATGGGGGACCGACTTCGGCATGCTCTCCAGGACTGCGAAGGTGCCGCCCGGTCGATGGTCAGTTCAACAGGCTGATCATCAGACTTGTTGACGGCGACTTGCCTCCTGACACGCGCTCGCGTCGCTGTAGTGCGTGTCAATCACGCCTCGTAGCCGTGAACATGACGAAGCATGGCCATGTTTGCGAGCTCGCGTGCCCTGCGCCAAGGTGTGAAGGCGTTCCTTTTTCGTACCCATCTCGAGAACGGCGTTCCTTTTTCGTACCCATCTCGAGAACGGCGCGGAGAACCGCCGGTCAACCCTCGTCTTCTACGGCGACGAGTAAGGGCCTAAGGAAACAGTCGCCGGGCTGATCCGCTCGTAAGAGCGAACAGATCGGAAGACCACTCGAGATCTCGTGAGTGATCCTCCGACTGTCAGTCGCGGGCTTGGTGGCCGCAGGCAGTTGATCTTGCTGCGGGCCAAGACCCTACACGGCGGCTATCTTGGCTCGTTCGTCCGCGTATGCCCGCGCGTCCAGAGCGTCGAGCACGGCCAACTGCGCGTCATAGATGACGTAAACGGCGTAGTCGAGAGCATCGGCCGCATCCTGCTCGGCCCAATCCGCGTCCGTTGCCGCGGCCATCACGTGGTTGGCACGAGCCAGCGCGCACCCAACGCTCCCAGATCACCAAGGGGTTGGCTCAAGTTCAAGCCCGCCTAGCGCGCATCGAGCGCTGCGCCGACGCCCGCGGCGGTGGCGACGAGCCCGAGACCGACGAGGCCTCCCGACACGCCATTGCCGTCAACTAATGCGCTCTTGCTTCGGCTCGCGCCCGTGGATCTCCCCGGTGGGACCCGGGATGCGGGTCGTCAACCCTTGACCTGGGCCAGCACCAGTTGCGAAGCCTCATGGCGCCAGCTGGACAGGCGAATCCCCGCCGGTGACAGCCTGGAAGCATGATCAGGACGGGGCTCGCCGTTCGGCTTCTGAGATCGCCCAGGCTGCATTAACCAAGCCGATGTGGCTGAAGGCCTG
>Ga0307312_10000428_pt1 | contig 19647 bp, 27 predicted proteins | sample ER_DNA_202_FD_194489 | JGI IMG/M metagenome (GOLD analysis project Ga0307312, IMG submission 194489) | Bulk soil microbial communities from the East River watershed near Crested Butte, Colorado, United States - ER_DNA_202 | ecosystem: Environmental > Terrestrial > Soil > Floodplain | place... | reverse complement strand
CCAGTTAATTGTAATTGTATATGCGTAAAGTCTAGTACTCGTGCAGCTTGCTTTTCTGCTTGAGTAGGATAATCTTTTATTGGTTCTGTCGAAGAGAAGTCTACTCCAGTTCGTTTCCCAAATGACATCTTCGCAGGGTCATAAACTATTTTACTACAAGTACCATCTTCATATTGTGCAGCTGCTCCACAATTAGCATTAGGATCACCAAATATTTCATGCATCTTTTGCAGCTCTGGACCAATCTTTTGTTCTTTTGCTGCTTCTCCTCTAGCAATCAAATCCCTCTTGCTGATCAAGTTGTAACTCCTAATTCTGTAGAATTAGCTAATAATTTCTCAACTAACAAAATGTTTTTACCCGATTTCAGATTCATTGTTTTGCATTGTAAATAATCTCCCTTTTGTAAATTGACTATTCTTTCAAAAGACTTTGGTAAATTCAATTGCAAAGAATGACCCTTAGAGTTTTGTTGCACCTTTCTGAGTTCTATGTCTTTCATGTATAGTAGGTATAGAATATATATCAAGTATAAAAGAACTATCATGTGATCCATATCAATCAAGAAGCAAACAGGACGCAATCATAATTCAATCGTAATATGAAACAGTAAACACCAACACAATCATAAGAAAGACAATCAAACTAGGATCAGCAAGTAAGCAAACAACAATAACTAAGGAAGGACGTATACAACAATAGAGACTACACACCAAGCAGGAACCACATACAAGAAGAGACACTAACACACTAGGAGTAAGGTAACCAGGATCAGCAACACACAAGAGCTAGCAGTAAAGCACATACGCAGAGATGCGGCCTGGTGCAGGTAGTGAGACAGGCTATGCGGTAACCGCATAACCCTTACCCTTATACGTTAAGCATATGTAGTATACACACACTCACTATGCTATTGTACCACTAGGGTTTAGTACGCACGCATGTAAGCCCAAGCTATGAACATAGCTACATAAGAGCATGACACGACTACACTATTACAGAGATACTAGATAACATAAGGTAAGTGAGTCCTAGTTAGCTACTAAGTAAAGGCGTCTTGTTAGTATCTCTGTTATATCCATTAGTATATCCATTGTATATACATGAACACTAAAGGCATTAAGAGGTTAAGGCACTAAGAGGTTAAGGGTCATAGACACTAGCTAGAGAGAGTATGAGCACATATGTTTATTGCTAAGCTAACCTACCGAAATTCCCTTTTTGAAAGTATAATAACTACATATACTCTATTGAAGGTTATGAGAGGAAGATGGGCTGCAGCAGCTGTAGGAGCAAGCGTAGCAAAAGGTCGCGCTGGTGCTAAGGCGAACCAACAGGCACAGGCAGCACAAGCTCAACAACAAGCATCACAACAACAGATAGAAGCACAGCAAAGGCAAATAGAAGCCATGCAGCAACAAAAACAACAACCTCAATCCCAACCCCAGTCACAGCAGGAAGATGTCACTCAGAAGTTGCAGAAATATGCTGATCTGCACCAAAAAGGAATATTATCTGACGAGGAATTCCAAAAACTCAAAGCAGACTTGTTATCAAAAATGTAATCTATAAAGGTTTGAAAATATTTCAAGATACCGGCCTGGTATTAGACTCGTTTCTTTTTCCTACCAAAAAATACACCCTCCTAGTCAGTAGAAATTTTTGCTTATATACTAATGATTATTCCTATAGAACCTGATGAATAATAGAAAATTAGGTTTAGGAGCCATTGTAATGATAGCTCTTGTATCAACAATAATTGGAATTGGAGTAACTCCATTACTACAACAACAAACAGCATATGCAGGCGCACGTGGCCAAGACCCACAAGCTGCTAGAAACGCCCCAATAGCTACGTCTGGAGACAACATCTACATAACATGGTGGACTAACAAAACAGGAAATGATGAAGTAATGTTTAGAGCATCTACAGATGGAGGTAAGACATTTGGAGATAAGATAAATCTAAGTAATTCTACTAGGGCTGAATCCCAAGATGCACACATAGACGCATCTGGAGATAGAGTATTTGTCACGTGGTGGGACCGTAACGCGACTAGTGAGGAACCACTTCTTAGGACTAGCACTGACATGGGAGCTACGTTTGGACCAGTAATGAAGCTTTCAACTGATGGGACTATTGGTAGTAGTGGAGGAGGATAAGGAGCAACACCTCTTCTTTTTTTATCTAGTCAACATTTACTGTTATCAGTCCTGCTGCTTTTCTCTTCCTTTGACGTGTCTTTCGTAGTGTCATTGATAGTGCTTCAATCTTACGTTACGTCTGCATATCCCACATCGTGTATAGTATTGTCTTCCTAAGTTCTTTGAGTGATGAGTCCACCTATGACCACAAAAATCACATACTACGATTATACCTTTGATTTGTTCTATTACTAGTGAGCCTTCTGCTGGGTCATTCGTTTGTACTTGCGCCGATGGATTTAAATTAAAGTCATTTGTTTTGTCTGCCTTCTTACACATCCATGTTTTGTGCTGCTGGATTGGTTCTACTGTAATATTGGGTTTAGATAGTGTATTTCGTAATCTAGTGTCTCTCATTCTTCGATATCGATTTATGTGTTTTTCTTCCTTTGCGCAATCTACCTTAAGTGTAGATAGGTAATTATCTAGCTCCTGTGAGGGTTCAGAAAGGTCCGGAGGTAAGACTGCTCTCTCATTAATACGAATTGCTCTCTCTTGAGTCAATTAATTAATCGAACCATTCCCGTCTTTTCTTCATGTCTAGACGACTATTGTACCCATGTTCTACACTATGATATTCTTCTAGGTCAGGAATACAACTCTCTTCCCAACGTTGAACGTTACTGTGATATCGTCGAATCTCTGTCAATAAGGGAGTATGTCTTAAGGTCTGACTTAGGAAGTATGTATATTAAAATAAGACACTGGGTACTAACCTGCTTGTGGTTATGTGGATAGGTAGTAATGTTCTTATATAGTAAAGTAGCATTTGATATTACTGAAATGGGTAAGGTCAACTTAACAGTCAATGACGATATAGAGAAAAAGTTTCGTGAAGCAGCGTATAAGGTTAAGGGTATGAAAAGGGGTTTCTTGGCTGAAGCAATTGAAGAGGCTATGTTAGTTTGGCTCGAATACCTAAGTCAAAACAAAAAAGAAATGGAAGAAGAGCAAGGATTAACGTCCAAAGAGCTTAATGCATTGAGGCGTATCGATTCTGGAAGAGTTAAAATGATTACTTATCCTAATGCGGAAGAGTTCGTTAAAGAAATGCGAAAGCATTAATTGATTGACGTATGTAAATGTGGCGAATTCGTGCCTCAGAAAACTTCCAAAAATATTTAAAAGATTTACCTAGTGAAGAGCGAAAAACTTTTGATAGTATTGTAATAGATCTAGGCAATTCAAAAGATCCAAGGAAATTAGCCAAGGAATACGTCCAAACCAAGAGACATGGAAGGGTATTTACTACTAAACTTAGTAGCTCATGTAGATTAGCTTATGGAGTGTACTTTAAAGAGAATATTATAGAAATGGTTTGTGCAGGAGACCATAAGGAGTATAGGGAAAAGATTAAAAAAAGATAATGGGGCTGCTGCTCAGCTGATCAATTAATGGATGTGCAGCGGTACAGCCCCATATGTGACACGAACAGACGTTATGAAGCATTAGATTACTCTTAGCTTTATGTTTTTTGTTTAGATACGTTCTAATATTTCGTCTGCATACATTGAATCAGCATAGAATGAATCAGCTATAAACTCAGTACAATCTTTGCATAGCCTACAACCCCTTTTTTCGCCTTCTGTATAATGTTGTTTGACATGGTGTCCACAAATACAATATTCACTTTCACCAGACTATAGAGATTCTTTCATTTTGATAAATTCCCTATATGCCTTCAATCAATCCTTTGGTCTTGCTAATGAGATTGTCAATGTCTATAATCAACTTTTTATTAAATTCTATCATTTCAGTTCTTTCAGAACCAGTATATTGCGAAAACGTATCTTTTTCATAGTCTGCTTTTAATAGGTATAAAGCCTTTTCAATAGTCCATATCTCTTTTGAATTAAGATCTAACTTCATTTTATTTCTTCCATTTTGTAAGTATCTCTTAAAAAATCTCCAAGTGATCTAAAATACGGACTTGTCTTATTAATGCGATTCTACCAATTAAACATGTCATTAAACTCCGTATTAGTAAGATTATAGCCTAGATATCCTTCTGCAAATTTCTTTATAATAGTCATTTTAATGCCACGATATTTCATATTTTTATTAGTCATTTCTTTCTCCAATATGGACAGAAAATGCTTGTCTCAATCGTGAGACAGAAGACGACGAAATGGAGGCAGAGTAATGACCTCAGACAATGGTAACGGCTATGAATTGCCACCACCACAAATCTATTCAAAATCAATCAAACTTGAAAGCACAGCCAAGGGTTTGAGAATACATTGCCATTGCTATGGTGACGATTCGGTTCAACTGCGTAAAGACATCTTGACATTATACTGCGACATAGAGCAAGACCTAATCAAGAAAAATCTACCAATTGCAAAAATAGAGGTAGCACCTTAATGGACAATGAGACTATTCGCAGAGTCTTACATCTCTCAGACTTCGAATACAATAGCATGGTCGGATATAGAAAATTTTATGGAAGGAGATAGGATTTTGGAGGTTGCAAAGAAATTCCTGGCAGGTGAAATCAAAGAATGAGTAACTCATGCAAGGACTGTCAGCAAACAATCGACTGGAATAAGATAGCAAGGGATAAGCTAAACACACGTAGGCCATTAAATCCAGACGGTACTATCCATTGCTGCAACATAGGAAATCCTCCTAGCAGTAGTAAACCAATACCCGAATCTAACGATTACCCTAATCCAATAACTAAAACAATGACTGAGACCAACACTGGTGCAAATCGGGTAAGATCTGTTACTTCAGACAATAAACAAGAAAATCCCAGTCTTGAGGCATTAACCCTTGAATTTTACACGCTACTAAAACATATCACAGAGTATCTAAACCAGTAGGTTGCAACCAGCTAATTCGTATACTACTGACATTGAATATCTTGGCTTAAGATTTTGTGCACTGTGTGACATAGAAATATGCGAAGGCCAGCAATCCCATAAGCTAGCTGACATTTGGATTTGTAGCTACTGTTTTGGTGCTGATTAAGTAAATGGAATACCAAAAGGAATTAGAAGAACTTGATTCAATGAGACACAAAAAGGTTAAAGAAAGTTTAAACTTTAAGCACAAACAAGATTCTCTCTTTTCAACAATAATAATACGGAGTGAAGTTAGAGATGCGTTAGCAGCCTTTTCGATTGGCAAGACATTCGACGATAAAATTATCGAATTGCTTCAATTCTATAACGACAGAAAGGAGGTAAATGAATGACTGCAAAAAGAAGTATGATCTATGATCCAGATACACGAAGGTACAAGAGAATAAAACCTGTAAGGTGTGATTATCAAGACGCTCTCCAAGAACTTTGGGAAAAAAATCACTAGCACAAAAGTAGGCGTCAAGTAGTATCTACAGAATTACTAATCCTTTCTTTTGCAATCATGATTTTATCTGTATTGGCGTTTGTTTACATAGAGAGAAAAACAGCGGCAATTGAACCAAAGCGCAAATGATATAGCGAACGAGGTAAATAGTAAGTAACTAGTAATGCGGCATGGTTTGGGACTCACTAGACCAGGCTGATGGGTGTACTGTACTCGAAGAAAGGATAACTACGGCTGATGGTCGGTTATAGTCAAAAGTCATTATTAGTAATTTCAAATTGTTGGTAAGAAAGGAAGCAGTGAAAAGATATGTCAAAGCTTTTGGGATACTTCCCTCCCTACCCGTATGTAGACTTCTATTAGACAACATTGATTTTTATAGCTTTCAAGCTACAAACTAAGTTATGTCCTAGTTAGGTTAAACCTACAAGATAGACAAAGATATTTCCAGTTAGTAAAATCTCTGGTATAGTTGCCTGTAACATTTACCAAATACCGGTATTGTCTGTTATTACAATGCTCACATAGTCCTGATGTAGGCTTAGCCTTATGTCTTGAGATCCATCTGCGAGCACTTCCAGGACTAATTTTCGACATCGTATTTCGTATGACGACTATTAATTAAATGGTTAACATTTTCAGATGCAACCTTATTTAGATTATCTTACCAGTGTAATGGCCTATGGCCTATGAGGAAGAGATGCAGTACTGGTTATCTAAGAAATGATTAGCAGTTCCCTAGTATTCTACTCATGTTAAACTCTGTCTATTACCGCATTTACTACAGAACTTAGCTCTTTCTCGAATTTGGGAGCTGCATACGTTACATTTTTTATGGTTCTGCATTTTAATTATGGGCTCTGGTGTAGGTTCATTATTATTATTATTATTCAATCTTTGCTGTTGTGGTTTAGGTAAAGTATATTCACCATTATCTCTTTCTCGTTCAGCACCGCCTACATTTCCACCAGGGTTTATGAAACCACTAATTCCAAAACTAGCCTGCGGAACAGAAGTAGTAGAAGAAGAAGGTGTAGCCGTACCTCCAGTTAGATCCTTGATCGATGTGCCTTTCTCAATAGCAGATTTTAATTCTAAAAGAACTCGAACTGTAAGAAAGCTCGTAGCAGAAAAAGAAATCAGATAGGTTAGAAAATTAGAAAAGAATTCCTTCTCATTCATCTTTTCTTCTTTGTATTGCTGGATTACCTCTTTAAACAGGTTGTGTAGATTCTGCGTATCATTAGCTTGACTTTTTAGTTTCTCTGACAATGCTCCAAGAACATCTACTGCCAAATGACATCACTATATTATTAAGGAAATACTCTTATTAAGTCATTAGTTAGCCCTTATGAAGATATTTTCTTTATTAGTTAGTTTCAACATTAATATCTAGTGAAATATGAAGTAGGAAAAAGATATGAAACACCATGTCATTCTAGAATAGTTGAGACAGTATGTCAATTAGGTCATAAAAATGAGCAGCAATAATAATAATAATAGAAAGATATCGCAATTTTTGAATCAAAAGTACATTAATCTAGAGACCTATAGGAAAAATGGCCAACCCGTACAAACGCCAGTATGGTTTACCTTAGATGGTGCAACGATATATATTAGAACTGATATGAATTCTGGGAAAGTAAAACGCGCAAAGAACAATCCGCATATACGTATAACTCCATGTAATTCTCGTGGACAGCCAAAAGGCATATGGGTAGATAGTGAGGTGAGAACGGCAAGTACTTCAGAATCAGAACGGGCAAATCAACTTCTTAAGAAGAAGTATGGCTTGGAAGGAAAGATAATTAGAATGTTTAACAAGCTTAGGAGCACCAGGCCTATAGTGTTGTATATTCAAATCTAAGTTTAGAAATTATTATCAAGAAAATGCGAGGGATGATAATGTTACTTGTTTATGGAATTTGAGATAAAACAATTATCTTTAAAACATCAAGATTCAAGTTAAAATGCCAGAGACATAAGAAAGTAATGTTTGGTTCCGTCTGCTGTTTTGACTCGAAATGCTCCAAAAGTGGGTTTTATAATATTCAGAAAATACGTTTATTCACCGATTTCTATTTTTATGGTTTTTTCAGGTTCTTGTTGGTTGCACGAATGTAGATAATTCCAAGACATAGGTTCTTATTGGTACGACATCTATAGTAAGCGATGAACAATAATAACATAAGGTTCCTGAATACTTCAAGGGCTTTAATTGATGCGGCATCAGGATTTGTTAGATTCATCGGGATTTCTACGAGGTGAATAAATAATAAAATGGAAATGGAAAAGATTTTTACATCACTAAGATCCTTTACTGACGATCACCATACAGGCAAAGCAAAATTCTGCGCAACGTGCGGCAATGTAGCTACTCAGGAGGCTATATTTGATGTAGGAGGTGGATCTACTCTCATAGAGAAGTATTGCGATACGTGTGCAAAGAAAATAAAGTAAGAGGACTTCCTCTTCCTACTAAGATAAAAGCACTTCATTTAGGAGGTGGGTTTAAATAACTAATCTAGCCCCTGCCTTTAATCTTGGCCAAATCATATATCCTAATTGGCTTTTTGAAAAAACCTAATAGTTGTGCGCATAGCGGATGCTGGGGCGGTAGTAGTATTTCAGTGACCTCCTATTCTGTTCAAATTGCAAAAAATACATCCAATTATTTTTGTATTTTAGTAGCCAGGTAAGGCTTTCTTTTCAAATACCCGAGCAAACAGATTTCATTCTATTACTACGAAACATCTTCCGTTTTTCTTATACAAATAATTCCAATTTCGATGATAAATCTGTTAAGATGAAATAGAATCAGGACGTACTATCTAGTGTTCAATATGATTATAAACTATTAACTAAAATAGATCGGTGAGAATATTGACTTATTTTTAATACAATGATCTAATGTCTTCATTAGTCGTATGTTTTCTTCAGGACTCTTGATCTCAATCTACTCAGCAAAGTAAATAAAAATAACGATTTAGAACACAGAGCAAAATAGGTTTCAGCATATTATAACTACTGTCTTCTGACAATTTCATCTGGATCATACATTACCTCAGTCTTTTCCTCAGCGAAAGAATGTCCATCAGAATCTGGCAGGAATTGCCATATTGGCTACCCTTTGCTAAGAAATACGCTACCTTCTTTTTACTTTTTAACTCTGCTTGAATCCATAGAGTCTCAAACATAGAGGCATATGACAGCACTGTTGATTCACTATTAGAATATGTTGCTAATCCAAGCACTTCAACAGTAGAATCATATTCATTATCATCATCCTTTATTTCCACTGTCAAGCATAGTTCTTTATCTACTATGACAGTCATGACTTTGTTTTGCTGTTGTTTATCGAGTAAATGAATCTCTACTAGGTCAGAGTTACTCTTCGTGGGTAGTAATTCTACATTATTACTAAACTACAATATATACAATCCTATGATGTTTTTGTCAAACCTAGCAGACACTGTAACTCTGTCCTTCTCTTACCTCTTGCTAAAGAAAATACTAATACTATTTGCATGACGACCAGATCTACATTTCAGAAAATACTTTTAGACGTTGGGTTTATCGAAATAGAGAAAAGACCTTTAGCAGGACTAGCAGAAATAATGATGGGATACAAAAATGCATGAGGATGAGACGATGCTGGATAAAATCGATTTAAAGATTATCAATTCATTAATTGGAGATTGCAGAAGTCCCTATAGAAATATAGCTGAGCGTGTAGGAATAACTCCAAATGCTGTCAAGACAAGAGTCAATAAAATGATCTCTAAGGGAATAATACAAAATTTTGTTGTAAGAATAAATCCAGTCATATTTGGATACGAGAAGGAATGTATTCTGACTGTTAGACAATATTATAAATCAATGAAAGAAGAACAGGATATTGTAGAGAAGCTCAATCTTCTAGGCGATGTATACGTCTATGCCAAACAATTAGGAGGAGATTCTATATTTGTGCTAGCAATTAAACCTGGAGCAGAAGACAAGATCGGATTGATGATTGATCTATTAAAACCAGCAATAGTTGATAGTAAATTTGTAGACTATAAGCCAACATCCATGAGTATAACCAACTCTGATTTTAAAATCATAAAATGTCTATTATCAAATGCGAGAATGGAAATTGCGGATATAGCAAAGGACGCCTCCATCTCATCAAAGACTGTAGCAAGAAGGATCGATAAGCTGCGTGAAGGCCGTATTCTAGAATTTAGTATTCTAAGGGATATGTCTTCTATGCAGCTTGTAGGTTTTATTGAGTTTGCAGTTGTAATCCACATCAACAAATCTTTCCACCAATATGTCCTTAAAAGAATATATCGTGAATTGCAAGAGCACTTGGTGTTTACTCCAAATGAAAATCAAAGTGAGGTTATTTTTGCAGTATTTTTTTGTGCAAATATACCCACAGTCGATTCAATCTTGACTAGAATAAAATCATATGATGGAGTAGACCATGTTGGATTGTTTATTACAACCAAGTTGGTCTACTACCATGAGTGGTTAAAAAAAGAAATTGACAAAAGCTTAAAATCAAAAGAAGCAACTACAGCAAGAAAATCTCAAATTCTAAGGAAATTATAGCATACGAAAACTAGTTACCGTCTATAGAATCTTAATATTATTTTTTTATTTTATCATACCATTTGACCTGTTTGTGCATCTGGACAATTCAAAGGAGACATTTTAATCTTTAAAGTGTCCTAAAACATACCTTGGGCTTGCACCATGGATAAATCAATCTTTGGTATATACTAACAACGTATCAAAATGACAGAAATATTTGAAATAAAAGATATGGGGAACAACAAAATATGAACAACTTAGCTGAGGAAATCTTTGGAAAAGACAAGTTTGATTTAACGAAATCAACAACAGGTAGGGAATCAGTCGAACTACAAGCATTACTAATGCAATCTATGAAATTAGAAGAGGTCTATAGATCTGTATTGCCCAAAGTTACATCAAAGCTTATCCGTAGTCTTTTTATAATGTTGCAGGATGATCCTCATGTTAAACAACCTATCTTTATGATAGAAATATTTACAGAGAAAATGCACCAGACTCAGCTGGAATCGTTTAAGAATCATTTGTCTCTGGTCAGTGGCAGTGGTTCTGTTCCTGCAGTATATGATAATGGTAGCCACTTTGTAATAAACATGAAATTGACATTTGATATACTCAAAAGGCTGAACGATTCAAATTTTGTTCTAGAGATATGTGGCGATTATACTGGCACAGTAACAGCAGTAGGGGCGGCAAGAGAATATAGGCCAGAAGAGGTGTTGCATGGTAGTAGTAGCAATAGTAATAGTAAGCATAATAGAATCATACATAATGGTAGTATAAAAGGACAAAAAAATCAGAAGGAAGAACAAGAACCACAACAACATCAGATGGCGGGATCATTAGCATCAACAGACACGAAAATGAATCTTGAGACTCCTAACAGCAAAGATAAGAAAAATAATAGTAATAGCAATAACTATAAAACCATAATCTACACGCTAACTGCTATTGCAGGCATTGCTATCATCACAGGTTTTATCATAAGTGGAGGAACATTTCCAAATATTAATACACAATCTTCCCTCCCTTCATCAGCTTCGTCACTGACTTCAGCTGACATTGGAAGAATAAGCGGACAGGTGACTGGCCCATTTGGACTACCAGCTGTAGGTGCGTCAGTAATTGCATATAAACAAGATGGATTGCCAAGCTCGATAGAAAAATCCCCGGGATTTACAACGAATTCGATTATCCTGGTAAATGGTCAGTATGCTTTCAGTTTACCCTCTGGATTATATAGAATTACTGTTGCCTATCCTGATGGCAAAAATCAAATAATAGACAATTATGCAGTATGGCCTGGATCTGATACTAGTCTTGATCTGAAGTATTAACTGAAAAGAAAGAACCAGGATCATTTCACAAAACCGTATTTTGTGTAGCTTCTCTTTTATCTTCTTCTATTTCGGGCTTAGTGTTATCATCTTTCAAATTGAAAATAAATCTTTCAAACTTGAATCGTTGGACTGGACTGAACGACTAGAAGTGAAGAAGGGAAGAGTGTAATGATTATGCAGAGCTATTGAAATAAGGCTTCTTCAAAATTCAAAGTAAAGACATATTCAATCCTTATGGAAGCATTAGTTCATTCTAAGACCTGACATAAACCCAATACAACCAATACTATTCATTTTAGCATTTTTTATAATCACGAATGAACGTTTGCTTTATCTCATCAGCATGATCTTCTAATTCATGATGTCATTTGATCCATTTTCCTTATTATTACTACTACTGTTCTTAATTCCAAGGGAATCTAGCTCATTTATCCACCAACTAACTTCTTTAGATTGACTTGCCTCCAAAATATTTATTGTTTTTCTGTATCCTGAGTCTGATAATTGGTCAATGTTATCTTCCAAAATATTGCTGTTTGTTGACATATTACATCATTCCAGTTAAAACGATATACAATTTACTTACCCAACAGGCCTGACGCTAGCGTCATTCCTTAATATACAGATAGATGGAGTTATATTATTTCTGTGATTCGTGCTATTCTTGTTCTCGTCTTTTTCTATGATAGTTTGAAGGACTTTCAAATTAGCCAATACATCCTATAACGAATCATCCTAAACACTGTAGAGCTTTGTACTATAAAACTTCTCTGTTATCAGTCTACAATAGTACCCGTAAATAACTTTGAATTTAACATTGATTTAAGCATATGGTATTCTAATACCATTTTTCTAGCGGAACTATCATTAGGTCTATGACATAAACAATATATCAAATATGATATACTCCGTGATCTTTGCCGCAGACCATGATGGCTTAGTTTCTTGACTACCAATCCATCACCTATAATAAACCTAATTGTGATTTTACTTTCTTTACCAAATCAGGCATAGGGATAGGCTTCTTAAGAAAACAATCAACCTCTTCTACAGTTGGAAATGTTTCCTTAAATTCACTGCGAAATTCTTCATATGCTGTTATGAAGCATACTCGAGGGCTGACATCATGAAGGTCATGCTCTTCTATATCTTTTATTTTTCTATATAGTTCAAATCCATTCATCCCTGGCATCCTAATATCAAATAACAATAGGTCATACATACCAGCTTTATAGTCAGATAATGCTAATAATGGGTCGTTATAGACGTCTACGTGCAGATTGACTTTTTCTAAAGCTAGTTTAAAGATCGTTGTAATATCAACTTCATCGTCTACAACTAGGACTCTTTTTTTCAGGAAAGAGGAAGGGCCATTTGGTCTGAGGATCGTTGATGAGGACAAATTCACCTGATCTAACCGCGCCAAGTCATACCATCGCTTATGAGAAGCGAGTGATAAGTAAAAAGTATTCCTACTGTGTATTGTAATTATCCTAATTTAATACTGAATTTATTGTATTTACTAGATTTTTTAGTGAAATTGGTTTTGCTATAAAACATTCTTTCGTTACCCAAGGATAACGTTCTTTGTATTTGTCATAATATTCTTGGGCTGCTGTTAGAAAGCAAACATTAATGTTATTATCCATTTTCCTTAGTTTGTCATAAAGCTCAAAACCGTCCATCTCTCTCATTTTAATATCAATCAGTAATAAATCGTATGATCCTGGTTTAAAATTCTCCAATACCGAGATAGGACTTTCAAATGCCTGGACCTCAAATCCATTACGTTCTAGAACTGTTTTAGAGAGCCAGGTATATCAGGCTCATCATCGACAAATAATATTTTCTTCTTGTTGTTGTTGTTTTTTGAAGGATTTAATGTAGACTGACCGACCACACATATCGCCTCTCAATAAGAGTAGTGTCCCACTATGTCAAAATACATTATAGGAAAGGTAAACTTTATAGTATTTTAAAATATCAAAAACATGATTGCGGGTCGGTTAGACAGACAAATTCAGAATACATCCTTTGGAGCTGTCTCTCAACATCCAATTTTTCTGAATAATTATACACCACAAAGGGATCTACAACCACCCATTTTAGACAAAATTGTTTGATAGAGTGATTATGTCATCAAATCCTAATATCTAAGCAGATAATATCTTCCTATTTGACATACTACTTTTATATTCAATATCACTGCATAGATATTTACGGAAAGATATACAAAATCTACGAGAACCGAGATAGTACACGGCATAGATAATGTAGTAAATACTCTTTTTCAATTTATGTCCAATGCAAATCATACAATAGACATATGTGTAGATTACACACGACCATATTTAGCTATAGAAATTAAGCGACTGAGGGATGCCTTCCTTGGTGCAAAACTACGAGGTATAAAAATAAGATATCTTACGGAAATCACAATAGAGAACCTTAATTATTGTAAGCAATTGATATCTGTGGCTGATGAACTCCGCCACCTAGCTGGCATTAAGGGGAATTTTTATGTAAGTGAAAAAGAGTATGCTGCACCTGCTACATCTCATGAAGAAGGAAAGTCTGCAGAAATGATGATTCATAGTACCGTTAGCGAAATTGTAGAGCATCAACAGTATGTATTTGAAAGTATTTGGAATACCTCTACTTCTGCTGAAAGAAAGATAAGAGAAATTGAGAGTGAAGGTAGTATTAGTTTAGGTATAACAGAAGTTGTTGACAATCCACTAAAGGCTCAAGAGTTACTTATTAATCTAATCAAATCAGCCAAATTCGAAATATCGCTAGTTCTTCCTACAGTTAATGCATTTAGGCGTGAACATAGAATTGGAGCAATACAGTTGATGAAGGAAATATCTGAAGATAAACAGAGAGGAGAAACATCAATACGCCCAAAAGACAATATACAAGAAGAAGAAAAAAGAGGAGGAGCCGTGAGTGTTAGGATTTTAACTCCTACTGACTACTCCATCCGCAAAATATTAGATGGAATGAATATCACGACCACTTTTACATCAACAACGTCAGGAATATCAAGTGAGCCGGAAGAGGAAAATGTATACCATCTTCCCTATTACAATAATGATAATAATTCACTTCATATAAGACATTTAGAATCACTGCCAGAGTATAATTTAACTACAGTAACAATATTGGTAGTTGATAGGAAGAAATCGTTAGTTATTGAAAAGGTAGACGATTCCAAAGAAAGCTTTGAGGAAGCAGTAGGGTTATCTACTTACTCTACTAGTGAACCCACAGTAATGTCCTATGTTTCTATATTTGAGAACTTTTGGAGTCAGATTGAGCTGTATGAACAATTAAAAATCGCTAACGAAAATACAAAACGCCATGACAAAATGCAGCAGGACTTTATCAATATAGCAGCACACGAGCTTAGAACACCGCTTATGCCCATCTTAGGAGTGATAGAACTGGTACAATCCCAATTTGAAGATGAGGATCATCGTAAAGATGTTGGTGGTAACAATAAGCCTATTCTTAAAGGCGACAGTAGTGAGTGCAAAGAATTGAATAAGAACCAAGAACTCATAATAAGCAGAGAACATTTTGAAATGATGGTCCGTAATGCAAAAAGGCTAGAAGGCCTTGCTCATGGTATATTGGATGTCTCAAGAATTGAGAGTGAAACTTTAAAGCTAAACAAAGAGAAGTTTAACATAAATGAGAAGATACGAAATGTGGTATACGATATAGTAAAATCATCAAAAGACGGAATAGAAATAACTTTTATTGAGCCAAAGGCAGATCCTATCTTTGTAGAAGCAGATAAAATCAGAATTTATGAAGTCGTATCAAATCTTTTGATTAATGCCATTAAATTTTCAAGGAAAAAAGGTGGCAGTAACAATAGGACCATTAGCGAAGGCAAAGCCAACGGCGTTGGCGATAGAGCTATAACGATCACTACAGTAATAAAGTCTAATCACAAGTATGAGAAAGATGGCGCTACTAGCGGCGATGAAGTTGTTGTTAGGGTGAAGGATAGAGGCTCAGGTATTGATCCTACTATACAAAGTAGATTATTTTCCAAATTTGTTACCAAATCTGAGACAGGGTTAGGTTTAGGGTTGTTTATTTCTAAAGGCATAATGGAAGCTCATGGTGGAAAGCTGTGGGCTGAGAATAATAATGATGGAAGGGGTGCAACTTTGAGCTTTAGCTTACCGGTAACTAACAGTTAATTATCTTTATGTCGTAAGCCAAACCAAATCTAAAGCTTTTTATGTCATAAGAAAAGACCAGCATCCAAAGACCTGAGAGGAGAGTTTGAGGATGGTGAATAACTAAATGGTCTATAGCAATAATTCATTCAAACATTTTTTAATTGGTGTTTGCTTTGTTAGATGATATGAATTGAATCAACTACAGCGACAGAATTCAACGATTCTCAAATCTGATTCTCCTCTAAAGAAAAAAAGAATCTTGGTTGTAGACGATGAAGTAGATATTACTGCAATAATTAAAGTCGCTTTGGAACGAGCGAATTTTCAAGTGGCTGTCTATAACGACCCATTATTAGCATTATCTGACTATAAAGCTGGTATGTATGACCTATTGTTATTTGATATTAGGATGCCAGGGATGAATGGATTTGAACTATATAGAAAAATTAAAGCTATGGAAGAGCATGACCTTCATGATGTCAGCCCCCGAGTATGCTTCATAACAGCCTATGATGAATCTGGTAATCAATTTAAGGAGTTCTTTCCAAAATTAGAAGAGGTGAATTGTTTTCTTAAAAAGCCCATCCCATTAATTGAGTTGGTAAAAGCAATAAAATCACAGTTAGGGTTGTTATAGCTTTCTATACTAAATGATGCACGGAATACCTCTACACATTATAGTTATGGACATTGCGAATTAGTCACTCTAGGCCAGTCAACTACTGTTCCCTTTTTTTACCTTTAAGCTCTTCCAACACTTGGTCTACATAAGACTTGATCTCTTATGTCAAGCGAAGTAGCAACTCCGCTTTCAACTTCCAACGAGTCCTTTACTTTATTAGTTGTGGTTATAGCCTTGTCTTCTATTTGTTGTGCCTACTCAGCAAAACCTATTTTACCTATCAGGAGAATAGACCTAGTCATTTTTGCTTTTGTATTAATAGGTTGAGTCATGCTCCAATGTAAACTAATACTTTACGAAACTAGAACTTTCCTTCTAATAGCCTCTGTCGGTTGTATAAAAATACCTACACATCATCATTCTTCATTCATGACAACAGAGGCCTCAATTTCAGGCCACAGTTGCGCAACCATAACAGGAGTATTAATTCTGATCCAATCAGCCATGGATCTTTCTTCTGATAGGATTTGTGTAAGAATAGGTATTGCATCAGCTGCATTCATCTTCACTGCTAACTGCGTCAGCATATCATAAAGTATAATCTCAGCATTTTCTATTATTGCATCCTCTTTGGCTGCCTTGAGCTCTAATTCTGCTGGGGTCAACATTTTTTCAACTGTCTTTGCTAGGGATTTAGGAGGAGTAGTAATTGGCAATTGTGCTTTGTCCTTTGTGACACCTTTTTCACCAAGATCTGAAATTAGTTGTTTTAGTCTATCTTGTTGTCCTCTTGTCTCTTCTAAGTGGAGTTGAAGTCGTTGTTTTGCATCTTCTATTTTTGTATGCTTTATTCGTGATTGCAGCCTTTGTACTGCTGCATTTTCGATTGCTAAAGCTTCATTTAAGTATAAAGTTAGTTTCTGCTTAGATGTAATCTGTTTTCCTCTTCTTGACGTGGAAAGATTATTTCTTCTTATTGTTCTTTTTTTTGCAGATGTAGCAGACTTACTCTTATTTGTTTTACTTCGTGTCATCTATTTTGTTTGACCCTCAACCACATATCTTGTAACTATTTGTATTAACGGTTTGCTATAGTGGGGTTTTTAAGTTATTATCAAACCCCTTATAGAGCTCGTGAGAATGCACTAGGAAGGAATTAGGAGCGCTAGAATGAAGCTTTAATATATTTTTCGTGTATAGAAGTATTGCATGAGTAAGAAATCAAAAAGATGTATGTCAGGATCGTTGATAGCGATATTTTTATTTTCCTCAATTAGCTTCATACAGCAAGGCGCACTAGCCCAAATAAACCAAACTTCACCTAAAAATATAACTGCACAGGTAGCACCGCAGGGAACTAGCAGTAGTAGCCTTAACATGAGCCATTTTACCAACGTTGCTAATCTGGTAATTAATGGTAAAACCTTTCCAAACAAGTATAATATAACAGGGGGTAAACTCCTAGGCCTGGTAGCAGATAACGACAAGACTGCTGTAGTAGCTGTGATAAGTCCAGGAGGAAGTGGTAAGATGGTACTTTCGATCGAATTACCAAGAAATGTTATAGATTCGAAAGGACAAGGAAACACTGATACCAAATTCATAGTCAAAATAGATGGTAAAGGTGTAGACTACAAGGAAGTTGCCAATAACCTCAATGCAAGAATATTGAGAATTGACTTTAGTAAAGACAATAGAATTATAGAGATAAGCGGTACTCAAATGACACCCTAATTTAGTATCATCCTTGACGTCTTGGAATCGGCACAGAGAACTGAAACTTAAAGATGAATATCCGCTCAGGTTTGATATGCGTACCATCTAGAGAAAAAGAAAGGAAATTAAGAGAACTTCTTATTTTATATCTTTACTTAGCTGAGCTTTCAGTATTCTTACAAAAATTAGAGGGGATCTATTCTTCAGAAGATGCTGCAATCTGTTTAGCTAATCGCGTACATAATTGAAGATGCCTGCGTTCTTCTCTTGGAATCGAATTGACCCCAGCTGAGAATTGTCTGTCTTTAACTTTCTTTGCTGCCATTGTACTTAAAACCTCAGTGTGTTACTTCACCGCCTTCAGCAAGGCATAGAAATTCTATTGCTTCAGAAGAATCTGGATCCTCGCCAAGATATGTATTCATCATTTGGGAAGCCTTTTGTTCAGTTTCTTCTGCCGATTTTTGGATATTTTCAGAATTCAATCCTTGTGACTGTGACAACTTCTGAATCAATTGCTCAAGCTTTGTCTGATGATTGCTTGCTTCTTTTCTCATTTTATCTAATTTAGCCTTCATGCCTTGTTCATCCAATAATCCTTTTGAGCCAAGTTCTTGAACTGCTTTTTGAGCAGCCACCTCTAAACCAAGAGCTTCGCCTATCTTTTGTTCAAGCTTTTCTTTACTACTACTATCAATCGACATGTTCTGTACTGTGGAGATAATTGCTAATAAGAGTAGTAGTAGATGAATAAATTCCCTTTTATGCTGTCGTGTCGTCTCTTAAAAGTATCCTACAACATATTAGTTTTGTACTCTATGTCAATAGAAGATTCTATTAATTAAAAGACCAACAGGCGTAGAATCAATATCTTTCAAAAGATAGTAATACATAATATCACTGTTGTGCTATACATTATGAGCGCCTAATGCCAAAAACCCAAAACCAATTCAGAACCACCATAAAAATTCTTCCCTACCTACCTCAGGCACTCATTTATACTCCTATTATAACATAGTAACCATACCTTTGACAAGTACTGAATACAAGCAATGAAAAGATGGAGCAAAAGTAAAGACCCAGCAAGACTAACAAAGTACTCTAACATCTAATATCATATCTTGAACTCTTAAACGAATTTATTTCTGCATCTGCTAGTGAATGATAATCATATGTGGTGAAAGGAAGAAGAAGAAATGCTATTGAGATGCTGCAAGAAAATGCTAAGCTGGGAGAGGTACTGAATGTTTGGTGAAAAAGTAAAGTTGAAGAGACATCTTGCTCTTATTTGTATCAGTTTCCCCTAAATTTGATATCGATTCTACATTCTAGATAACATAGTTTTATTCTAATATGACTGAACTTTTGTTGGAGCTACTCCAGAGAAATTTCAATTTTAGGAAGAGTCTACAGGTAAGGTAAAAAGATAGCATAGGCTGGTTGCACTCCCCTTCTTACCCATGAGGCCCTAGGGTCAATACTTTTATTGTACATCATCAATTTCATAGGTTTCAAATCAACTGATCGAATGTTTTCTTGAAATTACATTTACTTTAATCACTGGATTTCCTATTCCTGCAATAAAAAGAGAAAAAAAATAAATTGGGTCTATTGTACGGAGGACAGACTTACAGACTTACAGACTTACAATCTTTCCCAATTACTATTTCTT
>Ga0307312_10000427_pt1 | contig 19656 bp, 23 predicted proteins | sample ER_DNA_202_FD_194489 | JGI IMG/M metagenome (GOLD analysis project Ga0307312, IMG submission 194489) | Bulk soil microbial communities from the East River watershed near Crested Butte, Colorado, United States - ER_DNA_202 | ecosystem: Environmental > Terrestrial > Soil > Floodplain | place... | reverse complement strand
GTTCGCCAGCAGCGCCCCCAGCGCCGCGGCCCACAGCGTCTATCCCCTCAGCCTGACCGATGACGCCGGGCGGCAGGTGACCGTCACCGAGGCTCCGACCCGGATCGTGAGCCTCGCCCCGTCCAACACCGAGATCGTCTGTGCGCTCGATGCCTGCGACGACCTGGTCGGGGTCACCGACTTCGATGACTACCCCGCGCAGGTGGTCCAGGTGACCGACGTGGTCGTTGGCGCGGTGGTGGACGTCGAGAAGGTCGTCGCCGCGGATCCGGAGCTGATCCTGGCCGCGGGCAACGGGCTGACTCCCGCCACCGTGATCGACCAGCTGACCGACCTGGGCTACCCGGTGCTGTCTCTGTACCCGCACGACCTGGGGGGTGTCTACGACGACATCTCCCTGGTCGGCGAGGCGATCGACGCCCAGGGCGTGGCCGACCAGCTGCTGACGAACCTCCAGGCACGCGCCGACGCCGTCGCGACCGCGGTGGCCGGTGCCGAGCGGCGGCGCACCTTCTACGAGGTGGGCGTCTTCGAGGGGAGCATCTACACCGCGGGCAAGGATTCGTTCCTCGCCTCGCTCATCTCCCTGGCCGGCGGCGAGCCGATCGTCGGCGATGCTGCGTCGACCGCCATCCAGCTCGAGGACCTGATCGCCGCGGACCCCGAGCTGATCCTGCTTGGCGACGCCGCCTACGACCCCACCATCACCGCCGCCAGCGTGGCCGCAAGGCCCGGCTGGAGCGAGATGACCGCCGTGAAGGACGGCCAGATCGTGGTGGTGCTCGACGACTTGGTGATCACGCGACCTGGTCCCCGAATCGTGGACGGCCTCGAGGCGCTGGCGAAGGCAATCCACCCGGAGCTCTTCCCCTAGCGCCATGCGCGCCACCGTTACCGCTCCAGCCACGACCCAGGCGGTCCACACCGGTCCGTCGTTGACGCGCGTCACGGTCGCGCTCGGCGGCGGGGCGATCCTGCTGATGACCGCGATGGTCGTGGCCGTGGCCATCGGCTCCGTTGGCGTCGGGATCGGCGACACGGTGGCCATCCTGGGTCACCGGCTGCTGGGCCTGCCACTGGCCAGCAGCGTCGCCCCCGGCGTGGAGTCGATCATCTTCGACGTCCGCCTGCCGCGGGTGCTGACCGCGATGCTGGTCGGCGGGGGACTGGGCCTGGCGGGAACGGTCTTCCAGGCGCTCCTCCGCAACCCGATGGCCGACCCCTACATCATCGGCACGGCCGCCGGCGCGTCACTCGGCGCGATCGCGGGCCTGATGGCGCCGATCCTCCTCCCGGCTCTCGCCATCGGCCTCGGCAGCAGCTGGCTGGGACTGGGGCTGGTGCAGGTGCTGGCCTTCACCGGCGGGCTCGGCACGGTGCTGCTCGTGTACGCGGTGTCGCGTGCCAATGGGCGCGTGCCGGTGGTGACCCTGCTGTTGACGGGCTACGCCGTCTCGTCGGTACTGGCGGCGGGAGTGGCGCTGCTGATGTTCTTCTCCGGCCAGCACCTGGGAGCCATCTTCGGGTGGTTGATGGGCTCCCTGGCGGCGGCCAGATGGACCAACCTCGCCTTCGCCGCGCCGCTGCTCGTCGTCAGCGCCGCCCTGCTGGTCGTCCGCTGGCGGGGTCTCAACCTTCTGCTCCTGGGCGACGGCCCTGCCGCGAACCTGGGCCTCGATGTGGAGCGCGAGAAGCTGGTGCTGACCATGCTCGCCACCCTGGCGACCTCGACGGTGGTCGCCATCTCGGGCACCATCGGCTTCGTGGGGCTGGTGGTGCCGCACGTGCTGCGCCTGGCGATCGGGCCCGACCATCGGCTTCTCCTGCCGGCCAGCGTGCTGTACGGGGCTGCGCTGCTGGCGGTGGCGGATCTCGGCGCGCGGGTCGCGGGTGGGATCCCGGTGGGGATCGTGACCGCCCTGATCGGGGCCCCATTCTTCATCTGGCTGCTGCGCCGGTCGCGCCTGGTGCGCCCGGTCGTGACGCAATGACCGTCGCCGTCGGGAGCGAGGTCCTCACCGAGGTCGAGGGCGTCGCCTTTGCGTACCCCATGCCCGATGGAGGCCGGCGCGAGGTGCTGCGCTCGGTGGACCTCACCCTGGCGCGAGGGGACCTGGTGGCCCTGGTCGGCACGAACGGGAGCGGCAAGACGACCCTTCTCCGTCTGTTGACCGGCGTCCTGAAGCCCGATGCCGGCGTCGTGCGCTTCGAGGGCCGGTCACTCGCCGATTGGCGCCGGCTCGACCTGGCGCGGCGCGTGGCGGTGCTCCCCCAGCAGCTCGACCTCCCGGTCGGGTTCCGCGTGGCGGAGCTGGTGGGGATGGGACGCGCGCCACACGCGCGACGCCTGTTCGCCTCAACCGAGGCCGATGAACGAGCGGTGGCGCGAGCCCTGGCCGACGCGGGTGCACTCGAGCTGGCCGATCGGTTTGCGGAGGAGCTCTCGGGTGGTGAGCGCCAGCGGTTGCTGGTCGCCATGGCGCTCGCCCAGGAGCCCGACCTGCTGCTCCTCGACGAGCCGACCCTGCACCTTGACCTGGCCCACCAGGTCGCCCTCCTCGCCGCCATCCGGCGGCTGCGCGATCAGCGCGGGCTCACCGTTCTGGCGGTGCTGCACGACCTCAACCTTGCGGCTGCCTTTGCGCCGCGGGTGGCGATCCTGGACGGGGGTCGCATCGTCGCCGACGGACCACCGGCGGAGATCCTCACGCGGGACCTCGTGCGGCGCGTCTTCGGCGTGCAGGTGGACGAGGCGCGGACCGCCGACGGGCGCCGCCACCTGGCCCTGCGCGAGGTCTAGGGCGCGTCCTCGTCGTCGACCACCATCTCGACCTCTTCCTGGCCATCGGCCCGGACGGTGCGATGGACGTGGATGTGGGGATGCGTCTCGTCGGAGACCTGGGCCTTGGCGACCTTGACCATCGTCCCCTCGCCGACGTCGCTGAGGCGCTCGGCCTCCGGCAGCGCGGCGTTCGGCAGCTCGCTCCACAGCACCAGGTTCAGGAAGACGTTCAGGACGGCGATCACCGGGATCCCGAACAGGGCGCCCCACACGCCGGCCACCTGGGCGCCGACGAGCAGTCCGACAAGCACGAGGATGGGATGCATCCCGAGGGCGCCACGCATCAGGCGCGGCTGGAGCCAGTTGACGACCACGGTCTGCACCGCCACCAGGATCAGCGCCGAGAAGATGAACGTGTCGGGGGTATAGATCCAGGCCGCCACGATGGGCGGGATGAGCGCGAGCGGCGGCCCGAAGAATGGGATCACCATGGCGAGCGCCGAGAGGGTCCCGACCAGGAAGAGGTACGGGATCCCGAAGACGGTGCCCACGATCCCCACCAGCACTGCCTGGATCACGGCCAGGATCAGCTGCGCGCGCAGGAACCCACCGAATGCCCGCGCAACGCTGCTCTCGAGGATCTGCATCTCGTCGGAGTACTGCCGCGGCACGGAGCGGTTCAGCTTGGCGAGGAGCTTCTCGCTGTCGATGAGCATGTAGAGCGAAAGGATCAGGATCAGGAAGAGCGAGCCGAGGGTGGCGAGGGTGGCCCCGGCGATCTCCCGGGCCTGGTCGAAGATGGTGCTTGTGATGGTGCCGAGCTGGGCCTGCGCGCTGCGGAAGAGCGGCACCAGGTGGATGTCGAACCGATCCAGGCCAAGGGTCGACTGGTAGCCGGCCAGGGTGGCCTCGATCCGGGTGGCGGTCTCGGGGAACTCGTTGGTCGCCTTGGCCACCTGCTGGGTGATCGCCGCGCCGGTGGTGAAGAGCAGGAAGCCGAGCAGCAGCAGGGCGACGAGGTATGCGATTCCGACGGCCATGCCCCGCGACAGGCGCCCCTGGATCTCGAAGAAGTGGGCGACCGGCGACATCACGAAGGCCAGCAGCCATGCCAGGAACAGGATGAGGAGGATCTGGCTGAATCCGACCAGGAAGCTGAGGATCAACTGCAGCAGCAGGACCGCGAAGTATGCGGATCCGAGTACGAGGAAGGCCAAGAGCCAGCGCCGCTCGCGCGGACCGAGGCCCGGGACCCAGCGCGGCTGATCCGTCATGAATTGGCCACCACGCGCCCGATGCCGGTGGCGGCGCGGACCTCCCGCATGGTCGCTTCGAGGATCGGGCGCACCTTCTCGGCGCCGGCGGCCAGCACCCGCTCGACGTGCGAGGGATCCGCGGCCAGCTCCTCGCGCCGCTCGCGCATCGGGCGGAAGCGCTCGATGATCCGCTCCGCGAGCAGCTGCTTGGTCTCGACGCAGCCGGTGCGAGCGGTGCGCTCACCGTCCTGGATCTGGAGGTAGTCCTCCCCGAAGAAGCGGTGCAGCTGGCAGACGTTGCAGACCTCGGGGCGCCCGGGATCGGTTCGCTTGATGCGCTGCGGATCGGTGACCATCTTCTGCACGATGCGCCGGATCTCGTCGGGCTCGGCGAAGATCGGGATCGTGTTGCCGGCCGACTTGCTCATCTTGCGCACGCCGTCGGTGCCGAGCACCACCGGCGCATCGGTGAAGACGGCCTGCGGCTCCGGGAAGATCGGTCCGTAGCGACGGTTGAAGGCGCGCACGATCTCGCGGGACAGCTCCAGGTGAGCGGCCTGATCCTTGCCGATCGGCACCCGGCTGGCCTTGTAGATGACGATGTCCGCGGCCTGCAGGACGGGGTAGTCGAGCAGCCCCATGCTGTTCTCGATCCCCTCGTCGCGCTTCTCCTTGTAGGTCGGGGTGCGCTCGACCCAGCTGACCGGCGTGACGGTGTTGAAGATCCACGCCAGCTCGGCGTGCTCCGGCAGGTCCGACTGGCGGATCAGGGCGCAGCGGTCCGGATCGAGCCCCACGGCGAGGAGGTCCAGCACCATCTCATGGGTCAAGCGGCGCATCTGCTCCCCGTCGTGGACGCTGGTCATGGCGTGGTAGTCCACGATCGCGTAGATCGCCTCGTACTGGTCCTGGAGCGCGACGTAGTTGACCTGCGCGCCGAGGTAGTTGCCCAGGTGCGAGGCCCCGGACGGCTGGATTCCGCTGAAGACGCGCTCGCGGACGGTCGTCTCGGTCATCGGACGGCGAGTGTACCGTGCGGCGGCGGCCACGGGCCGCTCGGAGGTGGTCGCTCGACCCCAGGCGGCATAATGCGGCGCATGACCGACCCAGCCGACTGGTCGCGGGCCGCGGATCCTGAGCGCAGGATCGGGCATGCGGTCGAGTTTCACGCCGAGATCGGCTCGACCAGCGACCGTGCTCGGGCCGCGCTCGGCGAGGCCGGCGGAGAGGGGCTGGCGGTGGTGGCCGACCTGCAGACCGCCGGCCGCGGCCGACGCGGGCGGACCTGGATCTCGCCACCGGGCGCCAACCTCCTGTTCAGCGTCGCCTGGCGGCCAACGATGGCTCCGCGCCTGGCCGGCCTGCTGGGCGTGGCCGCGGCGCTGGCCGTGCGCGACGCATGCGCAGCCTTCACGCCCGATGCCGCCCTCGCCATCCGCTGGCCGAACGACGTGGTCGACGGCGGCGGTCGGAAGATCGCGGGGCTGCTGGTCGAGACCGCCCTCGAAGGCGGGGAGCTCGCCGAGGCCGTGGTCGGCGTCGGCATCAACGTCAACTGGCTGCCGGCCGAGATGCCGGCGGAGATCGCCGGCAGCGCCACGTCGTTGCGGGCCATGGTGAGTTCGCCGGTGGACCGCGTGACCCTGCTCGGCGGCGTCCTCGACGCGCTCGACGCCGAGGCTCGCGCGCTGGAGCGTGGCGAGACCCCTCTGGAGCGCCTGCGGGCCGCCTCGTGGCTTGACGGTCGGGAGGTGGAGGTGGACACCGGCGCCGAGACGATCAGCGGGCGTGCGGCGGGGATCGCGGATGACGGATCCCTGCTGGTCGACGCCGAGGTCGGGCGGGTGGCGCTGACCGTGGGCGAGGTGGCCCGGGTCCACGGGCCCATTCCAGCGGTGGTGCCCGAATGAGTGGGCAGCTGGGTGAGGCGCGTCGACACCAGGATCCTGCCTTCGTCGGCGGGGGCGATCCAGACCGGGCCGATGTCCTGGCGGCACAGCAGGACCGCTCGGCCTTCGACGTCCTGTACCGCCGCTACCTGGACCGCGTCTACGGCTACGCCTTCTACCAGCTGCGCGACCACCACGATGCCGAGGACGCCACGGAGCGGACCTTCCTGGCCGCGCTCCGCGCCCTGCCCGAGTTCCGCTCCGAGGGCGCGACATTCCGCGCCTGGCTGTTCCGCATCGCGCACAACACGATCGTCAACGCCCGCAGGAGCCGATTCCGTCGGCGCACCGAACCGCTCCCCGACGGCATGGAGCGGATCGCACCGAACGCGGACCCCGCGGGGCTGGTCCTCGAGGCGGATGAGACCCGCCGCGTTCTGAGGGCCGTCGCCGAGCTGGCGGAGGACCGGCGCCAGGTCATCCTGCTGCGGTTCGTGGATGGGCTCAGCTCACGCGAGATCGGCCAGGTGATGGACCGATCCGAGGGCGCCGCCCGCGTTCTCCTGCATCGCGCCCTGCGTGACCTGGCGGCTCGCCTGTAACGAATCGGGTCCCGCGGTGTTGGCTAGGGTGAGGGGAGCCCACATCGAGCGAGGAGATCCAGACTGCCAACCCGCACGCCGGCCGAACGCCTTGATGAGGCCGTCGATCGACTCCTGAGCGGACGCCACCCCGTCGTGGGGCCAGAGCTGGCGCCGCTGGTCGACGCCGCGTCGGTGGTGCGCTCGGCCCTCGGCCCGCTCCCCGCCGGCTCGCGCTTCGAGACGCGGCTCGCCGCGCGCCTGGCCACGGCCGGGACGCTGGGACAGCTCGTGGCGGCGATCGGCGATGCCGCGCGGCATGAGCTCCACCATCCGGGGCGGATCCTGATAACCGGCGCGATCTCGTCGGCCGCGGTTGGCGCCGGTTTCACCGTGCTGGCGATTCGACGCCTGGCGCGCCGGCATGCCGGTGCCGGCCAGCCGGCGCATCACTAGGCCCCGTCCCATGCAGATCAAGTTCCCCTTCTCCCGCCGGCGCGAGGTCACGCCCGAGGCGTGGACCGTGTGCCCCAGCTGCGAGTCGCAGATTTTCAATCGCCAGCTGGAGCGAAACCTCCGCGTCTGCCCGACCTGCGGCCACCACTTCCGAATGGGGATCGGCCAACGGATCGAGCTCCTCCTCGACGAGGGCAGCTTCGTCGAGCGGGACGCCGGCCTGGAGTCGGGCGATCCCCTGGGCTTCCATGACCAGAAGCCGTACGTCGACCGCCTCGCGGCGTCGCAGGTCAAGACCGGGCTGCGCGAGGCGGCGGTATGGGGGATCGGCACGATCGAAGGGCAGCGGATCGCCATCGGCCTCTTCGACTTCCACTTCATGGGCGGCAGCATGGGCAGCGTCGTGGGCGAGAAGCTGGCTCGCTGCTTCGAGGCCGCGCTCGCCGAGCGGATCCCGGCCGTCGTGGTCAGCGCCTCGGGCGGGGCGCGGATGCAGGAGGGGACCCTCTCGCTGCTCCAGCTCGCCAAGACGACCGCGCCGCTCACCCGGCTGGACGCGGCAGGCATCCCCTTCATCAGCGTCCTCACCGACCCGACCACCGGCGGCGTCCTGGCCAGCTTCGCGTCCCTGGGCGACGTCATCCTCGCCGAGCCGAAGGCGCTGATCGGCTTCGCCGGGGCCCGGGTGGCGAGCGGCACGGTGGGAGAGGACCTGCCGGAGGGATTCCAGAGCGCCGAGTCGCTGCTGGAGCACGGGTTCATCGACGACATCGTGGCGCGACCGGAGCTCCGCACGACGCTGTCGCGCGTCCTGCGCCTGCTTCCGGTGGCGCTCGCCGAGGACGGCTGGCAGACGACCGCCGAGGCGCGCGGATGGGGACCGATTGGCGTCCTCTCCGGCATGGCCGAGCGCTTCGGCACGGCCGTCAGCGAGACGATCGGGATCGAGGTCGAGCAGCCCCCCGCCGACGAATCCGGCCCGGCGCGACGCGCCCGCGAGGATGATCGATGAGCGAGATCGTGCTGAGCCCGGGCCAGCCGTCGCCCGAGGCGGTCGACGCAGCCTGGCGCCGCGTGCAGCTCGCCCGCCACCCGATGCGGCCGCGCTCGCTCGACCTGGTGGCCCTCATCTTCGACGACTTCGCCGAGCTGCACGGAGACCGTTCCTTCCGTGACGACCCGGCCATCGTCGGCGGCCCGGCCATGCTCAACGGCCGCCCGGTGATGGTGATCGGCCACCAGAAGGGGAAGGACACCGAGACCAACATCTTCCGCAACTTCGGCTCGCCGTACCCGGAGGGCTTTCGCAAGGCGCAGCGGCTAATGCGCCTGGCCGACAAGCTGGGGATTCCGCTCGTCACCTTCCTCGACACGGCCGGAGCCTTTCCCGGCCCCGCTGCCGAGGAGCGCGGACAGGCTGAGGCGATCGCCTCGTCGATCAAGCTGATGACCGGCCTCCAGGTGCCGATCGTGGTGGTGATCATCGGTGAGGGTGGTTCTGGGGGGGCGCTCGCGATCGGGGTGGGCGACGAGGTGCTCGCGCTCGAGAACGCGACGTACTCCGTCATCTCCCCGGAGGGATGCGCGGCGATCCTGTGGCGCGCGCCCGAGGCCGCGCCGATCGCCGCCGCTGCGATGCGCATGACCGCCGCCGACCAGCTCGAGCTGGGGATCGTCGACATCGTGATCGAGGAGCCGGGTGAGGGGGCGCACGAGGACCACGCGGGCACCGCGGCCGCGGTCAAGCAGGCGATCCTGGCGTCGCTCGGCAGGATCACCCGGCTCGATACCGAAGCTCTGCTGACGACCCGCTATGCTCGTCTGCGCGGGATCGGGCTCGTCCGGGAGACCGAGGCCGCATCGGGCCACCTGCCGCAGGAGTCGTCGCTGCGCCGTCGAATCGGCCGCCTCCTGCGACTCCCCGGCGTCCCGCGGCGGCCGCGCTGGAGCGAGATCTGGCCGAGCGGCGAAGATCCCGACAGCAACGAGGAGGGTGCATGACCGACGGAGAGGATCCCCTCAAGCAGATCGAGCGCGCCGTCGACGAGCTGATTCCGCAGCTCACCGAGCGGCTGACGCAGCACGGGCTCGGCGAGATCGAGGTGCGCCACGGGGAGGTGCGCGTGCGTGTCGCGCGCGCCCTCCAGTCGCCGACGGCGGCCACCGGCCGCGCGGCCCCCGCCGCCAGCAGCGTCCCGAACGATCGGGTGGGGGTGGTCCCCAGCGGGCCGGTGCACCAGGGCGTGACGTCGCCGGCGGTCGGCTTCTTCGTGTACGCCGACGGCCTGGGGCCGGGGCTGCCGGTCGACAAGGGCGATGAGCTCGGCCACGTCGAGATGCTCGGCGTGCGGCACGACGTGCGAGCGCCTCGCCGCGGGCTGGTCCGCAACCTCGTCACGGAGACCGGAGAGGCGGTCGAGTACGGGCAGCTGCTCATCGAGATGGAAGCGACCGAGTGACCGTCGCCCTCCTCTTCTCGCCCCAGGGGTCCCAGTCGGTCGGCATGGGCCGTGAGCTGGCCGAAGGGATGCTGGCCGCGTCGGCCGTCTTCGAGATGGCAGACGAGGTGCTGGAATGGTCAGTTAGCGAGCTCGCCTGGAAGGGCCCCGCTGAACGCCTCAACCAGACGCAGTGGACGCAGCCGGCCCTCCTGACGACCTCCGTCGCCGCGCTGGCCGCGCTACGTGAACGCATCGATCCGGCGCCGACGTTCGTCGCCGGGCACTCGGTCGGCGAGTACGCCGCCCTGGTGGCCGCGGGCGTCCTCTCCTTCCCCGACGCGCTGCGCCTGGTCACCCGGCGTGGCGAGCTCATGGCACGGTCCGCGGTCGAGGGCGGCATGGCGGCGGTCATCGGCCTCGACCGCGAAAGGGTGGCCGAGGTGATCGACGCGGTCGCATCGGCAACCGATCTCGTGGTCGCGAACGACAATGCGCCCGGGCAGGTGGTCATCTCCGGTACCCGCACCGCACTGATCGCTGCGGAGCCAGCCCTTCGCCAGGCCGGCGCGCGGCGTGTGATCGCGCTGTCAGTGTCCGGGCCGTTCCATTCGCCGTGGATGGCGGATGTCACCGACGGCCTGGCGCGCGTCATCGACCGCGCGGAGTGGCACGACGCCGATCCGCCGGTGATCAGCAACGTCACGGCAGAGCCGGTACAGGACGCGGGCATGATTCGAGGGCTGCTGGCCGAGCAGGTCAGGTCACCGGTTGAGTGGGTGGCCTCCATCGGTCGGATGGTCAGGGATGGCGTCGATACCTTCATCGAGTGCGGGCCTGGCACGGCGTTGACCGGCATGGTCAAGCGCATCGCACCGGAGACGCGAACCCTCAATGTGAGCGACATGGCAACTCTCGAAAGGGCGGCAGCTGCCCTGCGCGGTCAGCCCGTGAGAACCCCCGCCTGATGTTCAACAAGGTCCTGATCGCCAATCGGGGCGAGATCGCGGTGCGCATCCTGCGAGCCTGCCGCGACCTGGGCTTGCCCGCGGTGGTGGCCTTCAGCGAGGCCGATCGCGACACGCTTGCGGTGCGCATGGCCGATGAGGCGATCTGCATCGGCCCGGCCGAGGCGCGCAAGAGCTACCTGAACCAGCCCGCGGTGGTCTCCGCCGCCATGATCGCCGGGTGTGACGCCGTCCATCCCGGATATGGCTTCCTCTCCGAGGACGCCGGCTTTGCCGAGGTGTGCGCAGCCCACGATCTCCACTTCATTGGCCCGCGCGCGGAGGTCCTCGAGAAGTTCGGCAGCAAGTACGCCGTCCGCCGCATGCTCGCCGCCAATGGCCTCCCCACCGTCCCGGGGAGCAACGGGATCCTGAGCGACCTGCGCGACGCTCTCGACCAGGCGTCGACTGCCGGCTACCCGGTCCTCCTCAAGCCGTCGGCCGGGGGAGGCGGCCGTGGCATGCGCCTAGTCCGCAGCCCGCGGGAGATGGAGACGTCGCTGCCGCTGGCACGCTCGGAGGCCCAGGCCGCGTTCGGCGACGACTCGGTCTACTTCGAGAAGTGGATCGAGGAGAGCCGGCACGTCGAGGTGCAGGTGCTGATCGATCGGCATGGCAACGGTATTCACCTGGGCGAGCGCGACTGCAGCGTGCAGCGCCGGCACCAGAAGATCATCGAGGAGGCCCCCTCGCCGGCGATGAACGACGAGGCGCGCCAGCGGCTCCGCGATCTCGCCATCCGCTCGGTCCTCGCCGCGGGATACGAGAGCGCCGGGACGCTCGAATTCCTGCTCGACGCCGACGGCAGCTTCTACTTCATCGAGATCAACTGCCGGATCCAGGTCGAGCACCCGATCACCGAGATGCTGACCGGGATCGATCTCATCACGGAGCAGATCCGGCTCGCCGCCGGCGAACCGCTGACCCTGCGCCAGGAGCAGGTCCAGCTACGCGGCCACGCGATCGAGTTCCGCGTCAACGCTGAGGACCCCGGCGACAACTTCGCCCCGCAGACCGGTACCGTCGAGGAGCTGCAGCTTCCCGGCGGGCCGGGCGTGCGCGTCGATACGCACCTCTATCCGGGCTACGAAGTGCCGCCCTACTACGACTCGCTACTGGCCAAGCTGATCATCTGGGGTGACACGCGAGAGATCGCCCTGGCGCGGTCTCGTCGTGCGCTCGCCGAGTTCAAGGTGGCGGGGATCAAGACGAACCTGCCGTTCCATCGTGGGATCATCGACAACACCGCCTTCCTGGAGGGCGCCGTGAGCACCAACCTGCTCGACCGGGTTGGCCCCGCCGCCTTCGTGGCCGGCAACGCGTGACAGCACGGAGCATGAACTGCCGATGACCGACGAGACTGCTGCCGCCGAGACCGCGCTCGATCTCACGCTGCCGCTCGAGGCGGCCGAGATCATGCGAATCATTCCGCACCGCTACCCGTTCCTGTTGATCGACCGCGTGATCGAGCTCGAGCCGGGCAAGCGCGTGGTCGCCATCAAGAACGTCACGGCCGACGAGCCGCAGTTCACGGGCCACTTCCCGGGGCGGCCGATCATGCCCGGCGTGCTCATGGTCGAGGCGCTCGCCCAGGCCGGCGCAGTCGCAGTCCTCTCCCTGCCCGAGTACCGCGGCAAGCTGGCCCTCTTCGCGGGAATCGACGAATGCCGCTTCCGGCGCACCGTCCTCCCGGGCGACACGCTGCGGCTCGAGATCACCCTCGAGAAGCTGCGCGGCGTCTTCGGCCGGGGGCGCGGTGTGGCGAGCGTCGATGGCGAGGTCGCCGTGGAGGCGACGATCAGCTTCGTGATCCCGCGGGACCAGTCGATCGCGGGAGGCATCCCCGCATGACCGGCCGCCCGCCCCGACCCAGCTCCGCGGAACGCGGCGAGCCGCGGGTGGTGGTGACCGGCATGGGTGCCGTCACGCCGGTGGGCAACGACGTCCCCTCGTACTGGGCGGCGCTGATCGCCGGCCGCAGCGGGATCGACTGCATCGCCTCGTTCGACCCGTCGCGCCTGGACGCCAGGATCGCCGGCGAGGTGAGGGGCTTCGACGCCGAGCTGGTGATGCCGAAGAAGGAGGCGCGGCGCCACGACCGCTACGTGCACCTCGCCTGGGCCGCCTCCGTCGAGGCGCTGGCCATGGCCGGGATCCCGAACCCGATCGTCGACGACGAGCTGGCCGAGGGCACGGGGGTGATCATCGGATCGGGGATCGGCGGGATCAACACCATGATCCGCGACGTGATCGAGGCGCACGACCTGGGGGTCGAGCGGATCGGCCCCTTCCTGGTCACCTCCCTGATCCCGGACATGGGGGCCGGCTACGTGGCGATCTACGCCAATGCGCGCGGCCCGAACTACGCCACGGTCAGCGCCTGCAGCAGCAGCAACCACGCCATCGGCGACGCGCTCAACATCATTCGACGGGGGGATGCCGACGTCATGATCGCCGGCGGCGCGGAGTCGGGGATCGGCGAGATCCCGGTCGCCGCCTTCGCCGCCATGCGCGCCCTCTCGACGAAGCGCAACGACGCTCCCCAGAAGGCGTCCCGCCCATTCGACGCCGACCGCGATGGCTTCGTGATGGCCGATGGCGCAGGTGTCCTCGTGCTCGAGGCGCTCGACCACGCGATCGCGCGCGGCGCGACGATCCTCGGCGAGATGGCCGGCTACGCCGCCACCGACGATGCGTCGCACATCACCCTGCCGGCTCCCGGCGGTCGGGGGGCAGTCGCCTCGATGAGCCTGGCAATGGCCGATGCGGGCATGACGATCGACGACATCGGCTACATCAATGCCCACGGCACCAGCACGGTGCCGAATGACAAGGCGGAGACGGCCGCCATCAAGACCGTCTTCGGCGAGCGGGCCTACCAGGTCCCGGTCAGCAGCACCAAGAGCATGACGGGTCACCTGCTCGGCGCCGGCGGCGGGATCGAGGCGATCGCCTGCATCATGGCGATCGAGGACGGGGTGCTGCCGCCCACCATCAACTACGAGAACCCCGACCCCGATTGCGACCTTGACTACGTCCCAAACGTCGCGCGCCAGGCGAAGGTCGATACCGCGATGAGCAACTCGTTCGGCTTCGGCGGGCACAATGCCACGCTCATCTTCAAGCGGTACGTGGCGTGAGTCCGGATGCCGCCCCCTCGGAGCAGGTCCTCGCCGCGATCGACCTGCTCGCCCCCGGCTTCGAGGCGAGCGGCCTCGACGAGCTCGAGGTCGAGGTCGGGGACCTCCTGGTGCGGATTGCCCGCCCGCGAGCGGCGCCCCCCGCTGCGGCGCCCGCTGCGCAGGTCGGCGCCGCCCCCGCCGCTGCTGGGCAGCTCACCCCGTACGGCGAGCCCGCCGCTGGGATGCGCTTCGTGACCGCGCCGCTGACCGGCGTCTGGTACGCCTCGCCCTCGCCGGGGGCGCGGCCGTACGTCCAGGAGGGCGACGAGATCGGCGCCGGCGCGGTGGTCGGGCTGATCGAGGCGATGAAGCTCTTCAACGAGATCAAGTCGGACGTGGCCGGCAAGGTCGTCCGCATCCTCGTGGAGCGGGGGACGCTGGTGAAGCGCCAGCAGCCGCTCGTCGAGATCGACCCGCGCTGACCAAGCGATCGCAGGAGGAGGACTCGTGGCGCCGAACGCAGTGATCACCGGTTGGGGGATGTATGCGCCATCGCGCGTCATGACCAACGACGACCTGGCCAAGCTGGTCGACACCTCCGACGAGTGGATCGTGTCCCGGACCGGGATCCGCGAGCGACGGATCGCGGCGGACGACGAAAACACCACCAGCCTCAGCGTCCACGCCGCGCGCGACGCGCTGGCGGTGGCGGGCCTGCATCCGGGCGAGCTTGACCTCGTGATCGTGGCCACCTGCTCGCCGGACTACCCGCTCCCGGCTACCTCGGTCACCGTCGCCACGGCGCTGGGAGCAACTCGGGCCGCCGGCTTCGACCTGCAGGCCGCCTGCTCCGGCTTCCTGTACGCCCTGGCCACCGGCAGCAGCTTCATTCGCAGCGGCATGTACCGCAACGTGATGATCATCGGCGTCGAGGTCCTGAGCCGCTTCCTGAACTGGAAGGACCGCAGCACCTGCGTCCTGTTCGGCGACGGCGCGGGCGCGGTCCTGCTCTCGGCATCGGAGCAGCCCGGCGGCCTGACCGGCTGGGACCTGTTCAGCGACGGCACAGGCTGCGAGGGGATCATCGTGCGCGCCGGCGGCAGCGACCGACCGGCTTCCGCCGAGACGGTGGCGGGCGGGCTCCACTACATCCAGATGGCGGGCAGCGAGGTCTACAAGTACGCCACCCGACAGATGTCCGACTCGGCGGTGGCCGCGCTGCGGGCAGCCGGCCTGGGCGTCGAGGAGGTCGACCAGTTCGTCTTCCACCAGGCCAACCTGCGGATCATCAAGAGCGTCGAGAAGCAGCTGAACATTCCCGAAGAGAAGGTCTTCGTCAACATCGAGAAGTACGGCAACACGAGCGCCGCATCGGTGCCGATGGCGCTGGTCGAGGCGGTCGCGGCGGGTCGCGTGAAGCCCGGCGACAAGATCCTGATGGTCGCCTTCGGCGCGGGCTACACCGCCGGAGCCGCGGTCGTGGAATGGACCGCCGATCCCGCCCGCGCCTTCCTGGCGCCCGGTGAGCAGACTCGCCTCGGCAAGCCACGCGTCGCCGAGCCCGAGCTGGCGGTCGCCGGCTGATGTACGACCTCACCGGCAAGGTGGCGCTCGTCACCGGCGGAGGCCGCGGGCTGGGCCGCGCCATCGCGCTGGCCATGGCCGAGCAGGGGGCAGACGTGGGGGTGAACTATCGGAGCAACGCCGACTCGGCCGCGGAGGTGGTGACCCGGATCGGCGCCATGGGCCGCTCGGCCATCCCCATCCAGGGCGATACGAGCGCGGGCCGCGAGGCGTGCGAGGCGATCGTGAAGGCCGCGATCGACGAGTTCGGCAAGGTCGACATCCTCGTCAACAACGCCGGTATCACCCGCGACAACCTGATGATGCGAATGGACGAGGAGGAGTGGCAGTCGGTCATCGACACCAACCTCTCAGGCCCGTTCTGGATGACGCGCGCCATCGCCCGCCCAATGCTCAAGGCGCGGTCGGGTCGGATCATCAACATGAGCAGCGTGGCCGGCCGGATGGGCAACGTCGGCCAGACCAACTACGCCAGCGCCAAGGCCGGGCTGATCGGCCTCACCAAGTCGGTGGCTCGCGAGCTGGCGAGCCGCGGGATCACCTGCAACGCCATCGCCCCGGGCCTGATCGAGACCGAGCTGACCGCCGACATCCCGGCCGCAGCCCGCGAGTTCGTGATCAACAGCACCCCGCTGGGCTACATCGGCTCCGTGGAGGACGTGGCGGCCGCGGCCGTCTACTTCGCCTCCGATGAGGCCCGCTATGTCACCGGGCAGGTGCTCGGCATCGACGGCGGCATGATGATGGGGAGCTGATCTCGCACTCTCGGCCCGAATGACCCTCCCGGAGGGTCTGCGTACACTGTGCTTCCACGCAAGACACCTACGTGAGGAGCCTCATGCTGACCATCCGTTCCATCCTGCGCCCCTCCCGCATCGTGGATGCCCATTGCGACATCCCGTGCGGCGTCTACGACCCCGAGCAGGCCCGGATCGAAGCCGAATCCTGCCTGCGCATCATCGAGAAGCACGATGCCAGCGACGACAAGCTATTCAAGGCTCGCTGCATCCATGTCAAGGAGGAGCGCGCCGAGCTCGTCAAGCACCACCTCGACGTCCTTTGGCACGACTACTTCAAGCCGGAGCACCTCGAGAAGTACCCGGACCTGCACGACACCTTCTGGAAGGCGACCAAGCAGGCCAGCAAGGTCAAGCAGTCGCTCGATGCTGCCGCGGCCAAGGACCTGCTGGCGATGATCGACACCATCGACGAGATGTGGAAAGCGACCGGCGGCCCGGAGAAGACGCGCGTCAACGGGCGACCTTCCTAGGCCGATGGCTCGCGGGCGCGGCCTGAGCGGGCCCCTCTTCCTGGTCCTCGGCATGGCGGCCGGCATCACGGTCGGCCGTCGGTGGCTCGACGTGGTGGAGGTCCGAGGCGGCTCAATGGCCCCGAGCCTGCTGCCCGGCGACCGGCTGCTGGTGGAGTCGCGCAGCTACCACCTGCGGAGGCCGCGTCCGGGCGAGGTCGTGCTGGCGGCAGACCCCAGGGAGCCCGAGCGCGAGCTCATCAAGCGCGTCGCGGCGGTGAATGGGACCAACGCCTCCGCCGACCTTCGCGGGGACGATCCGGCGGGCAGCACCGACTCTCGCGAGTTCGGCGCGGTCCCGCTGGCGGCGATCCGCTGGCGCGCGGCGTACCGCTACTGGCCGCCTGCGCGCGTCGGGCGCGTCTAGCCGGTCAGACCGGCTCCGTCACGGAGGCGCGCACAGGACCGCGACCGCACCGACGCACGCCTCGCGATCGGCCGGCAACAGCTCCACCGGCTCGCCCGCCTCCGCGCGGATGAGCCACTCTGTTCCGGGCGTGGGACGCACCGCAATGCGTGCCTTCGGGGAGCGCTCACGTACGAAGCCGACGACCGGGCCGAGCCCTGCGTCGCCGTACTCCTGGCGGATGGCCCCCGTGTCGAGCAGCACGATGTCCGGGCTGCGCAGGACGAGAGCCTGGTGCAGGCGGGCGGCGTCGTTGTAGAAGAAGGCCAACGCGCCGCTGAGGCGCTCGTCCACGGCGGCCGCGAGCTCGTGATCCCGGGTCAGGCAGTACAGGAGGAGCTCCCGCCGCTCGTCGCTCACCATCGCGCTCGAAGCCTATCACCCGGGTCGAGATCGGCCGGCGGCGGCCCCGGCGGTACAATTCCGGACCCATGGCAGCCTCCAGCACACCCACCCGGCGGCGCGCGGACCGCGACCTGAGCGCTCCGCGCCACCAGGCGCTCGGCAGCCTGCTCGGACGGGTGTGGGCCGTCGACCAGGTGGGGGTCGAGGAGCGGGCTGCCTCCCTCGCCAAGCGCAGCATCAAGCGCGATTCCAAGCTGTGGGCGCTCGACCTCGCCATCCGCATGGTCGACCTGACCACCCTCGAGGGGAAGGACACGCCCGGCAAGATCCGGGCCCTGGCGGGCAAGGCCCAGCGCCCCGACCCGACAGACGCGACGATCCCGAGCGTCGCGGCGCTGTGCGTCTACCCGAACATGATCGCCGTCGCCAAGGCGGCGCTCGCGGGGTCGACCGTCAAGGTCGCATCGGTCGCCACCTATTTCCCGTCCGGTCAATCGCCGCTGGCGGTGAAGCTGGAGGACGTTCGGCAGGCCGTCGCCGCGGGAGCCGATGAGATCGACATGGTCATCGACCGCGGGGCGTTCCTGGCGGGTCATTACGCGCAGGTCTTCGACGAGATCGTGGCCGTTAAGGAGGCGTGCGGCGACCACCACCTGAAGGTGATCCTCGAGACCGGCGAGCTCGAGACGTACGACAACGTGCGCCGGGCATCGGTGCTGGCGATGGCGGCTGGCGCCGACTTCATCAAGACCTCCACCGGCAAGGTGCAGCCCGCCTCGACGCTGCCGGTCACCCTGGTGATGCTCGAGGCGATCCGCGACTTCTACGCGCAGACCGGGCGCGCCGTCGGCATGAAGCCTGCGGGTGGGATCAAGACCGCCAAGGAGGCGATCGCCTACCTGACGGTGCTGTACGAGACGCTTGGCCCGGATTGGATGACTCCGGATCGGTTCCGCTTCGGCGCCTCGACGCTCCTCAACGACCTGCTGATGCAGATTCGCAAGGAGCGCACGGGCCGCTATTCGGGCGGTGACTATTTCACCCTCGACTGAGCCGATGGTCGAGGTCAGTCCCGGCACCATCGTGGTCTTCAGCGACATCGGCTGCCCCTGGGCGCACGTCGCGGTCTGGCGGCTGCATGACGCCCGTCGCCGCCTCGGCCTCGAGGGTCGCGTCGCCTTCGACCACCGCGTCTTCCCCCTGGAGCTCTTCAACTCGCAGCCGACCCCGCGCGACGAGCTGGCGGTCGAGTGGGAGGCCTGCGCCGAGCTCACGCCTCGCGCCGGATGGCGGGCGTGGAGCGCCCCGGACTGGGCGTGGCCGGCGACGATGCTGCCTGCGATGGAGGCGGTGCAGGCCGCCAAGGAGCAGGGCCTGGCAGCCTCCGAGGAGCTGGACCGCGGCCTCCGGCGCGCATTCTGGGGCGAGAGCCGCTGCGTGAGCCTGCGCCACGTGATCCTGGAGGTGGCCGCCGAATGCGAGCGCGTGGACCTCGAGAGGCTGGCGGAGGCCATCGACACCGGGCGTGCCCGCCACCTCCTCTTCGAGCAGTACGAGGTGGCTCGCAGCGACGCGGTCAACGGATCTCCTCATCTCTTCCTGGCCGACGGGACGGCGATCGAGAACCCCGGCATCGACGCGACGTGGGAAGAGGGGAGCGACGGCTTCTGGCGGCCGACCGTCATTGCCGACGATCCCGCCGCCTACGACCGGCTCCTCACGGCGGCCGCAGCGACCGCCTGACCGGGCCTGCGTCTCCCGCTACAGTCGAGGCTTGACCTCACGTCCGCCGGCTCGATCGCGTTCCATGAGCGTGCACCTGCCCCCATTCCAGCGGTTGGTCGACGACCACGCCGCCGAGCTGCATCGGTTCCTCGTCGCCAGCGTGGGGTTTGTCGACGCCGACGACTGCCTGCAGGAGACGTTCCTGTCGGCGCTGCGGGCATACCCACGGCTGCGCCACGCCGACAACCTGCGAGCCTGGCTCTACACGATCGCCCAGCGCAAGGCGACCGACGCCGTTCGCGGACACCGCCGGCATCGGGCCAGTGACCTCGACGGCGTGGCGGAAGAGCGGCTGGCCAGCCCGCCGCCCACGCCCGGGGACGACGCGCTGTGGATATCGGTGCGTGGGCTCCCGGCCAAGCAGCGGGCCGCGCTCGTGCACCGCTTCGTCTTCGATCTGGCGTACCGCGACGTCGGAGAGCGGATGGGGATCAGCGAGGAAGCCGCTCGACAGAACGTCAGCGCCGGCCTGCGCCGGCTGCGCAAGGAGGTGGACCGATGACCGATCTCGAACAGCAGCTGCGAGCTGCCCCCATGGCCGACCTCGACAGGAAGGGACTGACGACGGCTCTTGCCCAGCGCGCCGGCAAGGCGGCGCTCCTCGACGTCGCCTACGCGGAGATCGACTCGCCGATTGGCGAGCTGATCGTCTTCGTCACGCCGCGTGGCCTGCTGCGGATCAAGTACGCCGATGAG
>Ga0307312_10000426_pt1 | contig 19662 bp, 15 predicted proteins | sample ER_DNA_202_FD_194489 | JGI IMG/M metagenome (GOLD analysis project Ga0307312, IMG submission 194489) | Bulk soil microbial communities from the East River watershed near Crested Butte, Colorado, United States - ER_DNA_202 | ecosystem: Environmental > Terrestrial > Soil > Floodplain | place... | reverse complement strand
ACCGAGCAGGCACCCGAGGATGATCCCGGAGATCGTCAGCTCGGTCGGCGACTCGGTGTGCGGGACGTACGGCTTGTGGATCTCGTCGTCGGCGGCGATGCCGACTTCGTCCATCGTCGTTGCGCTCGTTGCCGGCTGCTTGAGGTGCGGCTGCTGGTGCGCGGGATGATTCGAGGGCATCGCGTCGGGGGAAAGAGACGCGTGAATATTGCCGCGCACGGACGACAAGCGCCAGCGACGAAGCAGATCCGTCCACCCTATAGGCTGCCCACTATGGTACCGAAACGTCACTGCAACAGCTACAGCAACAGCTACAGCAACAGCTACAGCAACAGCAACAGCAACAGCTACAGCAACAGCTACAGCAACCAATCAACGCGGATCGAGCGGATGAGCTGATCAGGCGAATAGGCGTAGAGACAGCACACTGTTGGAAACTGCAACTTTTTTGCTTACTGCCTCGGGCAGTTCAAAAAATCTTCGCATGGACGCCGTTGTTCACGCTGTGAAGCCGGCCTGAGGCAGTCCAAAAAATCCGTTGCAGTTGCCACGCCGATTCGACTGATCCCTCTCATCCGCTCATCCGCGTTGATTAGTGTCGCTTGCCGTTGCCGTTGCTGTTGCTGTTACTCCGGCTTCTTCTTCAGGAAGTTCGGCCAGATACGCCGGACCAGCCACCAGATCAGCGCCGCCAGCGCGGCAAGGGGCACGAGCACGCCGAGGAAGGAGATGAAGCCGGCGATGAAGCCGACGAAGTTGCGCCACGCCGCACGGAACGCCTCGGCGATCGGGTTGCTGCCCGGCTGCGAGCCGAGTACCGGCAGCGGCTCGTGGAGATTGACGATCATCGTGCTCACCGCGGCCTGCGAGCGCAGATAGCGGATGCGTCCCTCGTAGCGCTCGATCTCGAGGCGCACGCGGGCGAGCTCGCGCTCGACGCTCAGCGCATCGGACAGCTTGCCCGTGCGGTTGGCGAGAAGCGCCACCAGCCGATCCTCGAGGCGGTGCGCGTTGGCGACGCGCGCGGTCACGTCGACGAACTCCTCGCCGACGTCCTGGGCGGACTCTGTCAGCGCCTCACGCTTGCCGAGCGGCCGGAGACCGGTGAGCAGCTCGTTCCACCGCCTCGCCGGGATCTTCAGCTCGACCGATGCGCTACGCACCTGATTGCTGCCCGTCTCCATCGACGTGTTGCCGACGTAGCCGCCGAGCTGCTGGGCGAGCAGTCTGAGTTGCGCGACGGCCAGCTCGAGGGAGTCGACCTGAATTGTCGCGCTTCCCGTGCGGACGATCATCGGCGCGACGGCGTCGACGGGGAGGGAGGACTGCGGTGGCATGTTCGGTTCGGCGGATGGATTCTGCGCGAGGTCCGCCTCTTCCGTCACGGAGCTTTGGGCGAACGGGGCCGGCGCCCGTGCGAGGCTACTACCGGATCCGGAGTTGACGGACATCTTCCCCTCGCCGCGCGCTTCAGGGGGGGATTGATCCGAGTACATCACCATCGCTGACGACGAATCTGCCGCGACCCTGCTCGCGCTCTTGTCGCACGCCAGCGCCACACCGACAACCACGACCGCAACCATTCCCGCTCTCGACCACCGCATGTCGTACGCTCCCGTTTTGAGTGTTCACACCGGTGGGCAAGTGCCAGCCGCCAGACGCCCACGACAATTAGACGCCGATTCCCGTCCGCCGTCCACATCGCGTTCATGAAGGCTGCCTTACAAATCCATTACGGTACGTTCGGCCAATGGCGCGCGCACGCCGGGGGCTTGGAGCGTATCTTACCTCATCCCGTTCACCAGGCCCTTTCGAATGCTCGGACTTCGCTCGTCGTACGCGGCCATCCTCGCCGCGCTGCTCGCCCTCACTACCTCGCCAGTCGGCGCGCAGCGTTCCGCGCCGAACGACTCCGTTTCCGCACCGGTCTCCGACGTGCGCTACGAGATCAGGTTCGACAAGACCACCGCCTCGTCGCGCCAGCTCAAGGTGTCGATGTCGTTCACGACGCCGGGCAACGCGCCGGTACTGCTCTCGCTGCCGGCATGGACACCCGGCGCGTACGAAATGACGTGGTTCGCCAAGTGGCTGTCCGACTTCACGCCGACCGGCGACGGGAAGGTGCTGCAGTGGGACAAGCTCGACTACGATACGTGGCGCATCCGCCCCGCTGGCGCGAAGCAGATCACCGTGCACTTCGACTACACGGCGGACTCGCTCGACAATGCGATGGCCTGGACACGTCCCGACTTCGCGCTCTTCAACGGGACCAACGTCTTTCTCTACCCACAGGGACGCGCCGCGGACTGGCCGGCGACGGTCACCGTACGCACCGAGATTGGCTGGCTGGTCGCGACGGGCATGACGCCGGCGCCGGCGCCTAACGGCGGCATCAACGGCAGTGCCGCCGCGTTCTCGGCGCGCAACTATCACGATCTCGTCGACATGCCGTTCTTCGTCGGCGCGTTCGACCTCGACAGCACCAGAGTCCAGAGTGTCTGGATGCGCTTCGCGTCGTACCCGAGGGGCAGCGTCGCCGGCGATGCACGGAAGGAGGTGTGGGACCAGCTGGGCAAGGTGTTGCCGCCGGAGATCGCGGTGTTCAGGGAAGCGCCCTTCCAGACCTACACCGTGATGCAGATCGCCGACTCGGCGTACGGCGGCGCGAGTGGGCTCGAGCACCAGAACTCGCACGTCGACATCATCTCCGTGTTCGCGATCGGGAACGCCTTCATGCCGTCGCTCTACGCGCACGAGATCTTCCACGCCTGGAATGTGAAGCGGCTCCGCCCGGCCGACATGGTGCCCTACCGTTATGACCGCCCGCAGCCGACGACCTGGCTCTGGGTGAGCGAGGGCATCACCGACTACTACGCCGACCTCGCCGAAGTGCGCGGCGGGGTCGTCGACAGCACCGGCTTCCTCGAGCTGACAGCCGGGAAGATCAACGAGGTCAACGCGGCGCTTCCCGTTGCGCTCGAGGACGCATCGCTCTCGACGTGGGTGCACCCGACCGACGGCACCGGGTACCTGTACTATCCCAAGGGCTCGCTCGCGGGCCTCATGCTCGACATCACGATCCGCGACGCGAGCGACAACAAGGCATCGCTCGACGACGTCATGCGCGAGCTGTACGAGACGACCTACAAGAAAGGGCGCGGCTTCACGAGCGCCGACTTCTGGGGCGCGGTCAGCCGAGCGGCGGGTGGGAAGAGCTTCACCGACTTCAACACGCGCTACATCGACGGCCGCGAGGCATATCCGTGGAGGACGCTGCTCCCGCTCGCCGGCCTGCAGTTTGTCTCCGACAGCGTGCGCGAGCCGCGACTCGGCGTCTTCACGGCCGCGGATTCATCGGGTGTACGCGTGACGAGCCTGACGGAAGGTGGCGCGGCGATGCAGGCCGGCGTACGCACGGGCGACATTCTCGTCTCCGTCGGCGATATCAGCGTGACCGACGCGACGTTCGGCGAGAAGTTTCGTGCGAAGTACGGCTCAGCCGCCGAGGGTGCGCCACTGCCGATCATCGTCCGGCGGGGTGCGCAGCCCGTAACGCTCAACGGCGCGGTGCGCTTCACCGTGCGATCGCAGAGTCGAGTCGCGGTCGACGCAAAGGCGTCGCCGAAGGCGGTGCGGATACGGACGGGGATCTGGAGAGGCAGTCGGTAGACGGTAGACGGTAGACGGTAGAAACGGCTGCCGCTACCGTCTGCAGTCTCAGTACGTTACCTGCCGGACTGCCGTCGACCACCGCGCACTGGGGCTCTTCGCCGTCAGCCGTTCCAGGACTCGCCTCGCGGTCTCAAGCGGATCGCGATCTGGCTCGGTCGCGGCGGCGAGTGCGAGCTCGTCGTCCGTAATCGGATCGGAGCTTGTAATCGCGATCGCGAACGCTGGCAGCTTTACCGGCTGCCAAGCCGCGATTGCGGGGCTCCACGATGGGCTGCACAGGAGTTCCTTGCGGTAAGCGGTCATGCCGTTCGCGTCGAGACCGCCCGTCTGCGTTCGTCCCCATGCGCATTGCCGGGGCGGCTCGTTCACGGAGCTCACCCTGATGACCTCGGCAGGTTTGAGGAAGCGATGCTCTGCCGCTGCTCCGCCTCCCTCTCCCTCGGCGACGATGAGCCTCGATCGGCCCTGCGACTGCACGACGATCTCCGCATAAGACGGCTGCGGTGTGAAGACGACGAGCAGGTCCCGTTCCGCGGGCTGCCTGACCTGCGGCTTCAGCGATGCGTCTCCGTTCGCCAGGGCGTTAGGCTTGGGATTCTGCGTGCAGGCGGCCGCAAGAATCACGGAGGACAGGATGATCGGGGCAATTCGTTTCATGTTAACCTCCGATATTGCCGCACCAGCTATTGCCGAACGAGCGGAAATACCTCGATGGACCAACGTTGTGTCGCGCCGCTGAAGAGTCGTTCAGCGAGCCGTTCGCGCATCACGTCGGGGTCCGACGACAGCAGTATCTGTGACGTACTGCTTGCCAGGAATCGTGACGCCATCGGGCGATCGCTGACGACGACGATCGCATACTGATCGAATGCGGCTCGCCGGCCAGCTGTCAGGCTCTGTTGGCAGGTGCCAATAGGGACTTCCTTGTACGTACCTCTCGTGACCTGGACGTTTCTCGTGAGCTTGCAGGTCATAACGCTCGCGTTCATCGGTAGCCCGTTGGGCGTATAACGGTCTGGGAACACGAACTCATGACGATCCCTTCGGGCGGACGCGCCCATGTTGCGCGACGTACGACTGAGCCACAAGAATGGAGTCCCGCTGTCCAGGAAGAGCAGGGCGACGTAGGCTGGCTCGGCGGACGTGACCGTCAACGTCGACTTGGCTGATGACTGCTCGACGCTTGGCTCGAGCGCCGGATCGGCGGGCCCGAGCAGCTTCGGCTGTGAAGAGTGGAAGCAGCCCGCGATGATAGCGAGCGATGCGATCAGTGAGGGGAAGCGAGCGGAGTTCATGGTGTGCCTCCTTGCCGAAACTCGGATCATCTGCGGCGGCGCCAAAGGCAACGGCGTGGTGCAATAGAAATGCCGGTGTGCGCCCGCGTCGCTTAACGTTGCAACCTATTGTACGCGTTCGCCTTCCGTTGACCGCAGACGAGAGCGATGAGGGCCGTGTCGCCGTGCGTGGACAATGTGGCGTCTCCTCGACACGCTCTACACCTGTCATACGACGCGAGTCGATACAACGCTGGGACCGTAGCGGACGGGGCGATCCGGCGACAGCTTGGTGCATGCCTCCACTCGCCAGAGCCAGCTCGCGGTCCTTCACTCGGGCTTTCCGCCCTGCGCTCGCTCGTTGCTGTCTGTCCCTGCTCGCGGCATGTGCGAGTTCATCGAAACATGGAGCAAACTCGACCGCCACACCAGCGCCCGCGGCTACTCCCGGAGGTTCGATCGGCGCCCGCACGTCCGGCCTAACGCGGCGCGACGGCTTCATTCCGCTCTACATCGACGCCGCGAAGGGGAAGCTCTACCTCGAGCTGCCCCAGGATTCGCTCCGCGTCGTCCTCGTCACGACGCAGGCGACCGGACTCGGCTCCAATCCGATCGGGATCGACCGCGGGTCGGGCGGTCAGTCGCAGATCGCGCGCTTCGACCGCAACGGCGAACGTGTGCTCGTGACGTTCGAGAACTGGAACTATCGAACGTCGGCGACCGACAATCCGGCACACGCGCGCTCGGTGACGGAGGCATTTCCGCCGAGCACCGTCGCATCGCTACCCCTCCTGGCGAGCGAGCGCGAGCGACTTCTCGTAGACGCGACCGACTTCGTCCTCACCGACTGGCTCGACGTCAGCGGAACGCTGGCCGCCGCGAACCAGGGCAGCTATTCAATCGCGCGTGATCGATCGAGCGTCAACGCCGGGCTGACGCGCGCGTTCCCACGGAACAGCGAGATCGACGCCTGGCTGACGTTCGTGTCCGGCGGCCGGCCGGGGCGCATCGTCTCGCAGATCGTTCCCGATGGCCGCGCCGTCACGCTCCGCCAGCACATCTCGCTGTTGCCGCTGCCTGACGGCGGCTACCGACCACGCGAGCTCGATCCGCGCGTCGGGTTCTTCGGCATCGAGTTCAAGGACTACGCGCAGCCGGTCCAACGTCCGCTCGAGCAGCGGTGGATCGTCAGGCACCGCATGGAACGCGTGAATCCGTCGGACCCGACCAGCCCGATCAAGAACCCGCTCGTCTACTACATCGACCCTGGCATTCCCGAGCCAGTTCGCTCGGCGACGATCGAAGGCGCGAAATGGTGGACGGAAGCGTTCGACAAGGCGGGCCTCAAGGGCGGCTTTCGCGTCGAGCTGCTGCCTGACGGCGCCGACCCGATGGACGCGCGATACAACGTCGTGCAATGGGAGAACCGCAACGAGCGCGGCTGGTCGGTCGGTGGAGCGGTCGCCGATCCTCGGACGGGCGAAGTCCTGAAGGCGATGGCGCGCATGGACAGCCACCGTGCGCGCACCGACTACAATCTCTACGCCGGTCTGATGGGTGCCGACGCGGCGGCCGCGGACACGCACTTCGTTCTCGCTCGTGTGCGACAGGTGACGGCGCACGAGATCGGGCACACGCTCGGGCTGGCGCACAACTACATCGCGTCGACGAACGAGCGCAGCTCGGTGATGGACTACCCGCCGCCGCGCGTGAGGCTCACGCCTAACGGCGAGATCGACATCTCGGAAGCGTACGGCATCGGACCGGGCGCGTACGACGTCTGGGCCCTCCGCTGGGGGTACGGCATCTTTCCGCCGGAGACTGAACGCGATTCCCTGCGCGCGCTCATCAGCGACGGGCTGAAGAACGGCTTCCTCTTTCTCTCCGACGCCGACGCGCGCCCCGAGTACGCGTCCGACCCCCGCACCAACCTCTGGGACGACGCGGCAACCGCCGACGAGTTCCTGCGACGGCAGATGGCGGTGCGGCGCGTGGCCATGCAGCGCTTCGGGGAGCGCAACATCCGGCTGGGCGAACCGATCGCGCTGCTCCAGGAGCGCTTCGTGCCCGTCTACTTCATGCACCGCTTCGCCATCAACTCCCTCGCCAAGACGATCGGCGGGATGGAGTACTCGAATGCGGTGCGCGGGGACAACCTTCAGGCGACGAAGCCGATCTCCGGTGAGCGGCAGCGCGCCGCGCTGGCGGCGCTCGTCGCCGCGCTGAGGCCGGGCAACCTCGCGATCCCGGATACGGTCGTGACGCTGCTCGCCCCTCGCCCCTTCGGGTACGAGGGATCGATCGAGCTGTTCGGGAGCCGCACGCGCCCGGCGTTCGACGAGCTCGGGGCCGCGCGTACCCTCGCGCAGATGATCGCCGACGCCGTGCTCCAGCGCGACCGGGCGGGGCGGCTCGTTCAGCAGGCGTTGCACGAGCGCGCGGCGCTCGCGCTGGCCGAAACAATCGATTCGCTGACCGCCACCTGGCGCGCATCCGGCCGAGCGCCTAACGGCAGCGACGGCCTCTCGGCGCCAAAAGCGGCGGCGCTGGAACGCGTGGCGCAGCGTGCCGTCGCCGACCGGCTGCTCGCTCTCGCCGCCGATCCGGACGCATCCCCCGACGCGAGGGCAATCGCCGACCTGGAGATCGCGCAGCTCCGGCGCGTCGCGGAGGCGGCGAGCCGCGCGGCGACAGGCGCACCGGCGCGTGCACACTGGCTGGCGATCGCCGGCGACTTCACGCGCTGGCAGGAGCGGCGCGAATTACCGAAGCCGACGCCGGCCCTCGTCGCGCCGCCTGGCGACCCGTTCGGATCGGGTCCATGACGCGGACGCGGATCATGACATCGGCAGCCGTCGTCGCGGCGGCGCTGATCGCGTCCTGCCCGGCCGAGGCGCAGGTCATCGGCCCGGTGTCGCTCTTCGTCGGCCTCGGCCCGGGCGCGATACACGCCCGTAACTACTCGCCGTTAGGCCTGAACGCGATGGTCGCCGGCGAGACGGTGCTCGACCAGCAGGTGCGGGTGCGCCTCGACGCGGCGATCCATCGCTTCGGCTACTCGCCCGATCCGAAGGAGGCCTGCCCGACGACTCGCTACTGCGCCCCGCCTATCACCGGCGCGCTGATGATCGTCGCGATCACGGGAACGTTCGTCTTCCGCGACACGACGGGGGCCAATCCCTGGTACGTGTTTGGCGGCCTGGGCACGTACAGCGCGCCGTACAAGCGAGACGCCAACTCGCGCATCGGCCTCACGGGCGGGATCGGCCTTGCCGGCGGCGGCTCGCACCGCTTCTTCGCCGAGGCGCGGGTGCACGCGCCGTACGACGCCAACGGGTACGGGCTGTTCATTCCGGTGACGTTAGGGTGGAAGCTGTGACTGCCGACGGTAGACGGTAGTCGGTAGACGGTAGACGGTAGAAACTACAGCCGGTGGCCGGTAGTTCACCTAAACGCTCGGAGATCACCCCTGTTTGCCATCCCTGCGCTGCTGCTGCACGAGATCTTCCCGTCGGACGGAGCGATGCTCGCGCTGTTGCTTATGGTATGCGCGATCGGCGTTGGCTTTGCCTTCGTCGGCGTGTTTATCTGCCGGAAGTACGGGCCGGCGGCGCTGGCGATGTCGACCGTGGGGTTCTGTCTCCTTGTGTTCATTCTGCTGACGAGCAAGGACCGAGACCTGGGTGTGCCAGTCGCCTTTCCGATCTTTGCTGGCTTCATGCAAGCGCTCGTCATCGGATATCGGACGTACGGCGGCGGCGGCAGATCGCTGGCCGTCGAAGCGCTGATCGGCGGCGCCGCGTTCGTGGGGAGTATCATCCTCGCCCTGATTGTCGTGGGCATCGCCAGCCTCATGTAGCCGCTAGTCCGCGTCGAGCCTAACGACGGCGCCTGGCGCCTGCAGCGCTACCGGCTCGCGTCTACCGACTGCCGACTGCAGCTCGTGCGCGCGTACGGAAAGTCGATCCCGCGCACCGTTCCGTTCCGCGTGCCTTCGACACGCGCGACCAACGAGTCACCCGCGGCACCCGCGCGCCGGTAACGTACACGCTGCGGAAAGTCGTGTGCTGGATTCTCGAACGTGATCGCACTATCGAGCGTCGTTGCCTCGCCGCGCCAGCGGAATTCGTCGGGCTGCTGGCCGGAGGGGCTCGCCGCGAAGACGAGCGCGCCGTCGAGCGCCTCGTAGATGCGCGTCGTCTCGTAGAGAAGGAGGGTGTCGCCTGGCGCGCCGATCCGCGCTCGCGTCGTGCGCGAGTAGCCGAACATCACGCCGGCGCGCGGCGAGCTCCACTGCTCCTCGACCAGCCGCCCGCGCGAATCGCGGTATGACCAGCATCCAGTCATCCAGCCGAGCCGCTCGGTCGTGCGCGGCGACACGCTCGCTGCCGGAACCCTGCGCGCAGCGGAGTCGGACCGCGCGTCTACCGCCGCCGTCGCCGCCACCGACTGCGTCCTAACGCTCGACACGGCGCCCAAACAGAGCGCGCACAACGCCGTCCGGCAGACACGAAGCATGGTCTCTCTCTCCATGATGACTGACAGTGGTAGTCCGACGATTCCACCGTTACGCCGTACGCATATTCCTCGTTCCTCGTCGCAGTCTCGCAAGTAAGTCCTGGCGCGCTAGAACTTCGGGTACCACTCGATGAGCGCCGCGTCCCGCTTGTTCGGCCCGTCGTTCGGCGCACGCATTGCCGCTTCGACCTCGTCGATCTCGCGCGGCGCGCGTGAGATCCACTCGACACCCTTCTCGGTCACGACGTAGTCGTCTTCGATGCGGACGCCCATGTTCGCGTACTTCGCCACGGCGGACGCGATCTTCGTCCGGAGGGCGCGGTTCCGTGGTGTGTCGGGGATGATGTCGACGGTGTTCGCCCGCACGTAGATGCCCGGCTCGATCGTGAACGCGCTGCCCGCGGCGAGGACGTTAGGCTCGAAGTAGTACTGATCGGGATCGTGGACCTCGAGCCCGATGCCGTGCCCGAGGCTGTGCATGTAGTAGAGCCTGTACTGCGGGCAATCCTGCCTCGCGCCGGAAGCGCCACACTCGTACGTCGCGTTCGGCGATTCGATCAGTCCGAGCCTCGCGAGCCCGGCGGCAAGCACCGCGGTCGATGAGTCGGACATCCGGGACGCACTGGCACCGAGCTTTGCTTGACGCTCCGCGGCACTCTGCGCGTCGCGTACGAGCTGGTAGACCTCGCGCTGCGCCGGCGAGAACGTGCCGTTCGCCGGCACGGTGCGCGTGACGTCGGCGGCGTAGCCCTTCGCCGACGCGCCGATGTCCATCACGATCAGGTCGCCATCCTGGATCAAGCGGTCGTCGCGATTGTAGTGCAGCGTCGTCGAGTTCGGGCCGGAGCCGACGATCGTCGAGAAACTGGGCCGGTCCGCGCCCCGCCGGCGGAACGTGTACTCGATGAGCGCCTGAACCTCGAACTCGTTCATGCCAGGCTCGATCGCGCGCATCGCCTCGCGCTGCGCCGCGACGGTGATCTCCACCGCCTTTCGAATGAGCGTCAGCTCGGCTGCGCTCTTCGTGCCGCGCTGGCGCAGGACGAGGCCGCGTGCATCGCGCACCTCGAGCGCCGGATGCTTGGCGCGCAGAGACGCGACGAGCTGCGCATCGGGCGTCGCCGGGCCGCTCCCCGGACCGCCCAGGTTGCCGACCACGTAGAGCGGCAGCCCGACGGATGCGAGGGAATCGAGCGTCGCGCGCAACTCGTCCGCGTCGCGCGCCGACAGACCGGTAACGCGCGACACGCCGTCGACGCCGAGGCGCGTGCCGGTCCAGACTTCCATCGCCGGGGCGCGCGGCTGCACGAAGATCGTGCTCGTCGTCCTCCCGCCCTTCTTCACGACGACGAGCGCCGCGTCCGGCTCATGAAAGCCCGTGAGGTAATCGAACTGCGGCGATTGATTGAACGACAGAAAGTCCTCGGCAGGCTCCGAGGCGCCGATGGCGAGGAGAATGCCGTCGTCGATCTTTGCGACGAGAGCATCGCGGCGCTGGCGATACTCGGCTTGGGAGACCTGCGCACTCACCGGCGCAGAGACGAGAGAGACGAGCAGTAAGTTGACGACGATGTGGCGATAGCGCACGATCGAGCTCCGTGAGGCGGATAGTGTTTCGAAGGTACAGCGGCGGGGCTCGATGCGCGCCCCCGTTGACAAGTACTTTACTTGGAACGAGGAACGAGGAACGAGGGACCCGCCGCGCCCTAAGGGCGCGAGCTCAACGTGGGACGTGGGACGTGGAAGGCTCCGATGCTAGAACGAGGGACGAGGAAGTATTTCTCGCATCACATCGGACAAGGGACGAGGAAAGAACATGGGACGTGGGAATGATTCCGGCTGTTTCTCGGTGATTCTTCGTTGAGGGGTGGGTTTGGCACACTCGCACACTCGAGCACATGCGCGGGTCTCGCTTTGTCTGCCGTGGCGTTTGCCTAACGTCCTGAATATTGAGCCATGATAACCTCACCCTGTTTCCTCGTTCCTGGTTCTTCCCTCGTCCCTTGTCTGGTGTGATCTGAACCGAGCTTCCTCGTCCCTCGTTCTAGCATCGGGTCCTCCCACGTTCCACGTCCCACGTTGAGCTCGACGCCTTAGGCGTCGGCGGGTCCCTCGTCCCTCGTTGCCGTTTGTGGCGCGCACACGGCAGATTGAACCACAGATGGCACAGCCCCTCAAACCACAACAGCTACACTCGACACTCGAGCAGCGCGTCGAGATCGAGACGCCCGAGCACGTCGCCTTTCACTACACGATCGCTGGAATCGGATCGCGCGCCGCAGCGGCGCTCGTCGATTTCCTGATCGTGTGGGGACTGATCATCGGGCTCTGGATTCTCGCGCTCGTGATTGTGGGATTCCTGGGCGGAATGGGATTTGGAAGCGGCGGCGGCTCGGAAGCGCTCACGGGTTCGTGGGTGCTTGCCGCGATGTACCTCGCTTACTTCGCGCTCTCCTGGGGCTACGCGGTCTTCTTCGAGGCGCTCGCCGACGGGCAGACCCCGGGCAAGAAGAGGATGGGATTGCGCGTCGTGCAGGACGGCGGCTACTCGATCTCGTTCGGTGCGTCGGCGGTGCGGAATTTCGTGCGCGTGCTCGACGCGCAGCCGGGATTCCTCTATGCGGTCGGCATGGTCAGCGCGCTCTTCTCGCGCACCGGGAAGCGGGTCGGCGATCATCTCGCCGGAACAATCGTCGTCCACGAGCGTGTGCCCGACTTCGCGCCAGCTATTTCGATCACGGCGCCGACCGCCGCCGAAGGTCAGCGGCTCATCGCCGCCCAGCTCACCGACGACGAATTCGCGCTCCTGCAGCGCTTCATGACGCGCCGTCAGGCACTCGACGCGCCGCGCCGCACCGAGCTCACGACGCAGCTCGCGCGGCGATTCGGCGATCGTCTCTCCGACGGCAACAGCGACGCTGCGCGCCTCGTGCGCCTCTATCAGGCGGAGCAACAGGCACGCGCGAGCGGCGTCGCGGCGCGTGGCGTGACGGGCGCGGCGCGCGAGCAGCACGCCCTCGTCGCGCGCGGAGCCGGGCGGTGGGCAGCGTTCACGAAACTCCTCGACCGCGCGAAGCAGGGTGGGCTGCGCTCGATGCCAGAGGCCGACGTCGCCGAGTTCGTGGCCAGCTACCGCGAGCTGACGACGGACCTCGCGCGACTGCGCACGGCAAGCGGCGGACGTGAGTCGGAGGCGCTCTACTATGTGAGTCGTCTCGTCGCTGCCGGACACAATCTTCTCTATCGAAGGAGAGAGATCGCGCTGCGTCAGGCGTGGGTCTTCTTCTCGGTGACGCTGCCGCGCGAAGTGCGCCGCTCGTGGCGACCGATCCTCGCCGCCGCCGTTCTTCTCTTCGGTCCGGCGTTCATCACGTACTTCGCGGTCGTTCGCGATCCCGATCTCGCCTACGATCTCCTTCCCGCGGGAATGATCGACCGCGTCGAGAACGCGGCGAAGAACGAGGAGCGGGGCGGGGGATACATCAAGGCCAATGCGCTCGAGCGGCCGCTCGTCGCGAGCACGATCATGGCGAACAACATCCAGGTGACGATACAGGCCTTCGCCGCCGGCGCGACGGCGGGGATCGGGACGGTGCTGGTGCTGGTGGTGAACGGCATCTCGGGCGGCGCGGCGATCGGCGCGTACAAGGTCCACCACGTCGCGCACCTCATCCTCGGCTTCGTCGTCGCCCATGGTGTGCTCGAGCTGACGGCGATCTGCCTCGGCGCTGGCGGTGGCCTCCTGATCGGCAAGGCGATGCTGCTCCCGGGCGCCCTAACGCGCCGTGAGGCAATCGTCGTCCACGGGCGGCGCGCCGTGCGGTTGGCGACTGCCGCGACGATCCTGTTGGTGTTCGCGGGGATGATCGAAGGGCTGTTTTCGGCGGATCCGTTCTGGCCGTTGCCTTACCGGGTCGCGATGGGAGCGCTGACAGGCGTGGCGATGCTGGTGTGGTTCACGCGGGGGTGGAGAGGAGAGAAGGATTTGCCGGACGAAGAGAATGCGTACGCGGGGCTGGCTTGATGAGGGGCTGACAAGGGACGATCGGACCGGCCACGCCCAGGCCGTTGAGCACCACTTCGGACTTCTAACCTCTAACGTCTAACGAGCGACGAGAGACGAATTCCAACGAGGGACGTGGAAGGCTTCCATGCGGACTTCAGACGAGGAACGAGGAACGAACTCCAACGAGGGACGTGGAAGGCCCCGACTGCCGGAGGGATCGTCACTCGTTCGCTGCGGCTCGGCATGCTCGTGACCACTATCGCGCATATGGTATAGCGTAGTCTCTATCCAGTTCGACTCATCATCAGTTCCTTTCTCCGGACACCCTTCGTGCGCAGATGTGAAACCGACCGAGGCAATCTTCTCCCTCGTTCCTCGTCGATGTGATCCGAAAGAAGCTTCCTCGTTCCTCGTCCGGCAGTCGGAGCCTTCCACGTCCCTCGTTGGAGTTCGTTCCTCGTCTGGAGTCGGAGTCTGAAGTCCGAGTCTGAAGTCCAAAGCCAGACGTCAAGACTCAGCACTCTGATGTCCTAAGGTACGTCGTTTCAGTACGCGCTCTACGTCACTTCTCCCGCCTCGCCTCCTCTCCTACGCTGTACTCTCATCGCGCGTCGGCATCCAGCCGGCGATATCACCAGCGATGCGCCGCCTGGTTGGGACCGCATCCAAACCCATCAGGAGGCTCCATGTACCGCACCGCCGCCGTCTCGCTGGCTGCCGCGTTGTCGCTCGCCGCCTGCGCCGATGCGCCAACCGCGCCCACCCCTCACACCGCCGTCCCGATCTCCATTTCGGCCGATGTCACCACTACTGCATTCGCCTGGGCGAGCGTGGTGACAGGTGAGACCGGACCCGGCGCGCAGTACGCGCTGTACATGCCACCCGGCTGGAATGGGGACGTCGTGTACTACGCGCATGGAATCGTCGATCCTGCGCTGGACCCGTCACTGCCAACCGCCAACGGCATCGAGGCATTGCGCGATGCGCTCGGAGCGCAGGGCTATGCCGTCGCCTACTCGAGCTTCTCGGAGACTGGCTGGGCCGTGAAGGACGGCGCACAGCGCACGCACCAGCTGCGCGGCATCTTCACGTCCAACTTCGGAAACGCGGACCGCAGCTACCTGATGGGCCACTCGCTGGGCGGCCTCATCGTGCAGGATCTCGCCGAGCAGCACGGCTCGCAGTACGACGGCGTGCTGGCGATGTGCGCGCCGTTGGGCGGCGCCGTCGCCGAAATCAACTACCTCGGCGACGTGCGCGTCCTCTTCGATTACTTCTACCCGGGCGTCGTTCCCGGTGACGTGATCACCGTTCCGGAAGGCACCAACGTCAATGCAGTGCTGGCCGCCGCGCAGGCTGCCATTCTCGCGAACCCGACGCCGGCGCTGGGTTACATGCCACGCATCCTGCCGATCCCGGGCAACAACCCGACAGAGCTCATCACTTCAATCCTCACGGCGATCGGTTATGATCTGCGTGTCGCCGACGACGCCACGGCCCGCGCGCACGGGCACGCCTTCTTCGACAATAGCGGCAGAATTTACACCGGACCGCTGCCGCAGGCGCTACTCGACGCGATCAACGCCGGCGTCAAGCGCTACACGGCGACGCCGGATGCGATGAACTATTTCGAGAAGTACTACACGCCAAGCGGTTCGCTCAGTCTTCCGACGGTGACGTTGCACACGACGCGCGATCCGGTTGTGCCCATCTTCCACGAGGCGCAATTCGCCAACGCCGTGACGACAAGCGGCAGCTCGTCGCTGCTTCTCCAGCGGACGGTGAATGCCTACGGCCACTGCAACTTCAGCGCGACGGACATGACGAGTGCGTTCGAGGCGCTGAGGAGCTGGGTCGAGACTGGCGTGAAGCCGGCCAGCTGAGTTTCCCCCCGAGCCGGGCGACGATGCTCGGTTGTGGGTCGAAGGGTCGCACCGCGCGACGCAGCGCGGTGCGACCCTTCAAGACTTCAGACTTCTGAAGTGTCCCTCGTCCCTTGTTACAGTGCAGCCCGCCCCTTCAACTCCAGGTACCGATTGATCACCGCCGCCGTCATCTTCTGCGGCGACACATCGAGCACTGACACCCCCGCGCGCCGCATCCGCCACAGCGCCTCATCGCGCGCCGTCAGCAGCTCCTCGGCCGCCGCGCTCTCGTAGACTGCGTCCGTCGACACATGAGCAGCTGGCACCGCGGCCGCGACCAGCTCGTCGTTGCGCAGCGCGACGACGAGCGGCAGGTGCCGCGCGGCGCTGCGCGACGTGTAAGCGATCAGCGACTGTGACGCGCGGACGTCGATCGCGTCGGTGAAGACGACGACCAGCGACCGCCGCCGGTGGCGCGCGGCGAGCGTGCGGAAGGCGAGGGCGTAGTCCGGCTCGGCCATCGTCGCGACAGAAGGGACGAGCGTGTCGCGGATGCGCTGCAGCGTCGAGCGCCCCTTGCCCGGCGGCACGAAGGCGCGCACCTCGTCGTTGAACACCATGCAGCCGACGCGGTCGCCGTTGCCTAACGCGACGTCGGCGAGGACGAGCGACGCGCTCAGCGCGTGCTCGAAGCGCGAGTAGTCGCCGGCGAGCTGCGTCATCAGCCGGCCGGCGTCGATCGCGATCATCACCGTCTGGCCCTGCTCGATCGTGTACTCGCGGGCGATCGGCTTCTGTCGTCGCGCCGTCGCCTTCCAGTCGATGTGCCGCGGATCGTCGCCGGGCACGTACTCGCGCAATCCGGAGAAGCTCGTCCCGGAGCCCCGCTGGCGGAGGATTCGCGCGCCGGCGTCGCGCAGCCGCTGCTGCACGGCGAGCAGCCGGAAGCGGCGCACGCCTTCGATCGACGGGGCGACGATCACGTGATCGGCGAGTGCGCGGCCGGAGAGGACGTCGACGTCAGGCGTCTCGATCTGCGGGTAGCCAAGCGAGCGCTCGATCAGGCCTAACGGTCCGATGGCGCGGAGGACGATCGGCCCGAGCCCGTACCGCCCGCGGGTACGCCCACGAACCGAGAAGGAGAAGGCGACCGTCTCGCCGCGAGCGAGCCGTTGCGCGCCTTGTGCGCGCGGGGCTGCCTCGTCGAGCGCAATTGGCAGCTGGTCGTAGAGCCTTACGCGCACGGGCCGGTCCCAGTGCGAGGTGACGCGCACCGTCCCTTCCACCGCGTCGCCGACGCCGACTGTCGGTGCGAGCTCGCGCTCGACGGCGAGATCGCGTGGCGTCGGGAGCGCGAGCGCATCGATGATCGCGATCAACGCGAGCAGGAAGAGCGCCCCGCCGGCGGCCGCCGCGCCCCACGGCCGCGTCGTCAACAGCCAGAGCGGTGAGAGCAGTACGACGACGAACGCGAGCCGGCGCGTCGGGTGGTAGCGCAGCCGACCGCGCACGCGGTCAGCGAGCCGGGACAGGAAGCTGCTCACGAGCAGGCGGTGGGCGGTAGGCGGTGGGCGGTAGAAACGGCGACTGCTCTCGGCCCCCACACATGTCTCATGCTCACTGCGGGGCCTTCACCCGCGTCAGGACCGCCTGCAGCACGTCGTCAGCTGTGCGACCTTCGACTTCCAGCTCCGGCGAGACGAGCACGCGGTGGCGCAGGACGGCCATCGCGTAATCCTTTACGTCGTCGGGCGTCACGAAGTCCCGGCCGGCCAGGAGCGCCGCGCCGCGTGCGCTGCGAAAGAGCGCGACCGACGCGCGCGGGCTGCCGCCGAGCGTGAGCGCCGGATCCTCGCGCGTCGCGCGCACGATCGACGCCACGTACTCGCGCACCTCGGGCGCCACGCGCACACCATCCACCGCGCCGCGGAGCGCGCGACACTGCGCCTCATCGAGCACGGGGGCCGGCGTCGCGTCAGCCGTACGCTCGGCGTCGAACCCCTCGGCGTAGCGGTCGAGCATCTTCAGCTCCGACTCTTTCGATGGATAGCCGATGCGGATCTTGACCAGGAACCGGTCGAGCTGCGCCTCGGGAAGCGGGAACGTTCCCTCGTACTCCACCGGATTCTGGGTCGCGAAGACCGTGAACAGGTCGCCTAACGAGTGAGCCGTTCCATCGACCGTCGACTGCCGCTCGGCCATCGCCTCGAGAAGCGCCGACTGTGTCTTCGCCGGCGCGCGGTTGATCTCGTCGGCGAGCAGGATGTCCGTGAAGATCGGGCCGGGACGGAACTCGAAACCGCGCGCCGGGTCGCGGAGGATGCTCGTTCCCGTGACGTCGGCCGGCATGAGGTCGGGAGTGAACTGGATCCGCCCGAAGCGCGCGTTGAGCGCGCCGGCGAGCGCGCGGACGAGGAGCGTCTTCGCCGTGCCCGGCACGCCCTCGAGCAGCGCATGTCCGCGCGCCAGGAAGGCGACGAGCGCCTCGTCAATCGCCTCGTCCTGGCCGATCACGCGCGAGGCGACGGCCTCGCGCACGCGGCGCATGGAATCGGCGATTTCCTCGGCTTTCATGCTGGCTGGCGTCACGGGGGGAGCATTCGGAATGGCTGAAGTCACGTGGTGAGAGTCCTCTCGATCGTGTCGATGTCGTCGGCGAGCAGCGTGAACTCGCGTGGGGGAAGCGCCGTCTGAGTGGCGGTGACCAGCCGCTCGACGTTAGGCCTGAGCGCGGGATGCCGGATCGCGAGCCGGCGCAGAAACGCCGCATCATCCTCGATCCGGTTGCCGGCCCCGTGCCGCCGGCGCAGGCCGCGGACCAGCCGGCGCGCGGCGAGCCGCGTCGCACCGATCTGCGAGTAGGCACGGGCGAGCGCGCCGACGTGCTCGAACGGCGACCGGCGCTCGACGCGCATCCGCGGCCGCGGCGGAATGGGACGCGTGCCGAGCGCGATCAGCAGCACCAGACCGGCGAGCATCACCTGAAGCCCCACCCGCCCGACGGGCGTCGCCGACAGCGCGCGCTTCATTGCGCCAAACACGTTCGCGTGGCGTCCCATGCCATGATGATACTCGTCGAAGACGACGCGTGCGCTCGTCGACGGAGCCGACCACTCCAGCATGCGCTCGGGCAGCACGACGAGCTTCTCCTCGTCGAGCAGCTGATTGCGAACGATCCACGGATCGCCGACCGCGACGACGCGGCCCCGACCGAGCGGGAGGCCGAGCACCGCCGGGCGCCGCCGCAGCGCCAGCTTGTCGGTCGTCAGGACGCCGAGGAAGACGACGGTGTCCTCGGGCAGCGTGCGGCGCGCGGTGAGGGCGAAGCGGATTCGCCGGTCGTAATCTGCCACTTCCTTCGGGAGAATCATGCGCCCCTGCACGTGCTCGCTCGCAGTCTGGCTGGTGTCACCGCTCTCCCATTCGACGGTGTCGAGGGCGTCCACATCATCGGGGTCGAACGAGATGGTGTCAGTCGCCGTACCCAGCACCGGGCGATCGATCACGGCGTCGCTCGCCGCGGAGTCATCGATCGCCGAATCCGCGCTCGCCTCGTTGTCGCTCGTGCGGTGCGACGCCGGCAACTTTGCCGGTGTGAAGTTTCCGCTGCTGATCTTGAACCCGAATGGCTCCATCGGACCGCGGTGCAGGTGCAGCGAGTCGGCGAGCGGCGAGCCGAGGTCGGGCGAGACGATCAACCCCGCGCCCGCGCGCACGGCCGCGAGAAGCGATCCGACCTCCGCCGCAGTCGGCTCGATGTCCGGCGAGAGGACGATGTATACCGCCGCCGTATCGAGCACGCCGCGGAAGCGCTCCGTGCGCCGCATGACGCGCCAACCGAGCCGCTTCGCGCCCTCGTACCATCCGCGCGCTCCCCCGCGATCGTAGGCAAGCGTCGACAGCGAGCCGCGCGTGTCGTCTCCAACTGCGTTAGGCGTGAAGAGTATGGCCACGACAAGAAACACAGCCAGCGCCGTGAAGACGACGCGAGGCGCAAGCAGCCGATCGAGCAGCGGAAGCGGTGGGGATTGTGGGTCAGCCATCAATGGTGGTCAGGCTATTGGATTCATGATGCGAACAACAAAGGCCTCAGGCCGGCTTCTATGACGAAAGTTTAAACGGATCCTCGCGGATCGAACGGATCAGGTCGGAAAGGCGTCTGAAAAGCTGGTCGCCAACGGTGAACGACAACTGCTATTACCACAGAGGCACAGAGGACACAGAGAACTGCAGTCGGCTTGTAGTGACTCGACCGAGGCCGCTATCAAAATCAGTTGAAGCTTCGATTGTTTTTGAAACTGCGCCTGCTTCGGTTGGCTCCGATGGG
>Ga0307312_10000425_pt1 | contig 19667 bp, 17 predicted proteins | sample ER_DNA_202_FD_194489 | JGI IMG/M metagenome (GOLD analysis project Ga0307312, IMG submission 194489) | Bulk soil microbial communities from the East River watershed near Crested Butte, Colorado, United States - ER_DNA_202 | ecosystem: Environmental > Terrestrial > Soil > Floodplain | place... | reverse complement strand
CCCAAGGGAGAGGAAGGGGAACGTCTTTCCAAGACCGGCTCTCTTCCTTCTCCCACTGGGATAAGACTAGGATGAGGGCCTGCTTTAAACTCATGAGCAACCAAATCAACTTGAAGTAGCTGGGTTTAGTCTCTTCCGCTTTCGCTCGCCACTACTGACGGAATCGCATTCGCTTTCTTTTCCTCCGGTTACTGAGATGTTTCACTTCGCCGGGTGTCGCGATGCTTCTGCTATGAATTCACAGAAGCTCGAGCAGGTGTTACCCCACTCAGGTTATCCCATTCGGAAATCTACGGGTCAAAGCGTGTTTGCCGCTCTCCGTAGCTTATCGCAGCTTACCACGTCCTTCATCGCCTATTGGCACCAAGGCATCCATGATGCGCTCTTTGTAGCTTGATCAATCTGTTCTGGCCGCTTGGCCAGAGATTCTTTGATAACTGAAACTCTCGGCCACTTCGCTGTGGCACTTGATTTCAGACTCAGCTCTTAAAGTTGTATTTTCTTACTACCCTGTATGTAGATGTCAAAGAACCAGCCGTTCACATCCATTTTAGACGACAAAAAAACTCAATCTCGAATCCGACTTGAACTCGGGTCTGACGCGCCATAGCGTGGCCGCGGCAGGTCCGATAAATCATGTCGGGACAAAATTGAGTTCCAATTTGCAGTCCCAAAATGTACGTAGAACGCACTCCAAATTAGAGGAGTCCCGCTTCCAGCGGGATCGTTAAAATAACAACAGCTTGGATTACAGTCAACTGTATTCGCGCAAAATCTTATGGAAAATTTTTATTCGTCGCATTCGGTTGATACAAAGCGTTTTACGCGGACGAAGCCTCGTGGCATTCAGTTGCGTGTAGCGAATTCTTGGAAGTCCGATGCTCGGCGCCGCGCATTCAAAACGCTGCTGTTAAAGAGGCGCGGCGAATCCCCCGAAATCGACGAGCAGCACAATCAGCGAGCCATAGCCAGTCGCGCTTACCGGTTCGCCTGCGAGGAAAATTAGCCGACAACTATTCTGCCATTTCGAGGTCACGCTCAGTTCTTTACCTAATGAAGCCAAACACTTGTGATAAAGCCTTACTTTTGCTTCTCAAGATCCAAAAGGATAGAAGCGACAGTAAAGATTTTCTCTTTGGAGAGTTCCGGATAGATCGGGAGAGATAGACACTCCTGACAGAATCTTTCAGTAACAGGAAGGTCGCCCGCTCTGTAACCGAGATGCGCGTAGGCTTTTTGCAAGTGAACAGGCACAGGATAGTGGACGGCTGTCCCGATGCCGGCATCGTTCAGGCCGCAGCGCACACGGTCGCGTTCGGGAGTTTCAATAACATAACAATGCCAGACACATTCTGAATCGGAAACGTGCGCCGGCACCTTGTATGCCGAATTCCTAAGTAATTCGGTGTAGTATGCTGCGCGATCAACACGAGCTGCATTCCAGCCATCGAGTCGGTTTAGCTTAATGGCGAGCACTGCAGCTTGGAAGCTGTCCATCCGGTAATTATACCCGATCTCATCATGCAGGTATTTTTGGCTCTGTGCGTGGTCGCGTAACGAACGCGCGCGCTTTGCTATGGAGGCATTATTCGTGATTAAAGCTCCGCCTTCGCCATAGCCGCCCAAGTTCTTGCTCGGATAAAAGCTGAAACACGCAATCTGTCCGAATTGGCCAACCGCCTTGCCGCGAAAGCGGGCTCCATGCGCCTGCGCGGCGTCTTCGATTATGGGTAGTCCATGTCGATCAGCAATCGTCTTAATACGATCCATCTCTGCCGGCACGCCATAGAGATGGACCGGGATGATTGCTTTTGTCCGAGACGTGATTGCGGCTTCAAGCTTCGTGGGGCACATGGTCCGACGCGCAGGGTCGATATCAACAAAAACCGGCGTCGCGCCGACATAGCTAATTGCCCAAGCAGTTGCTATGAAAGTCAGCCCAACCGTGATCACTTCATCTCCCGACCCAATGTCGAGACAGCGCAGGGCAAGATGGAGCGCGCTCGTGCCGCTGTTCAGGCTCACACAATGATCGACTCCGCAGTAGGCTCCGAATTTCGCCTCAAAATCTGACGTGGCTGGTCCCTGGGCAAATCTGGCCGATTCGCAAATTTCCCCCAACGCCGCCACCACTTCGGCGCGAAGGTTGTCGTATTGAGCTTGAAGATCCAAGTACGGCACGCGGTCCATATCAGCTATGTTCAATTAAAAATACGCGCTTGGCTGGCCGATTTTTTGCCGATCAATGTAGGCACAATAAACAACTATCGCCACCGATCTGGGCGCATTCACCAGGCTCACAGTCCAGAAACATTATTGTGACACAGTCAAAAAGCTGGAGCTCATAAGGCGCGGAGCCTCCGCAGAGGAACGGACGACCCGCAGAGGGAATGGACGACGCCAGAGGACGGGTCAACTAATGATGACCGGCCAAACTCTGCGCATTACTCGTCAACCAGCCGTACAAAAGACCCATTTCTGCGCCCTGATGGTTGCTGTGCTGCTGGCACGTGAACTCTGAGATTATTCAGTCGCTGTAGCAACCGCAACTTTGTCGAGGAGCCGGGTATGGTCGGAATCATAAAGGCGGAACTCGTATGTGCGGCCGGGTCGGACCCAATTCGCAGGGGCAGAACCCTGGCGCGAGGCCGCGAACAATAACTCCTCGCGGTTATCGATCGAAACGTAAACCTTTCCGGCAGCGGCATTGCCCGTATTCCATGAAATCATCGTCGTGGTGTTTTTGGAAGCAGGCACTGGATTAGGCGACGCGGTGACCATTGACACCATTTTGCTTCGCAGAAGGCAGAATGCCCGCTCGTCCTGCTCAGGGTCAGCTGGTGTGGAGTTGGCCGTTACGCCGATGCTTAAATACGAGAGAAGGTCCCACCCCGTGCGATTGATCAGTCTTTTCAATCCTTCTTCCGAAAAGATCCAGAAGTTCGTGCTGTCGTTGTTACATTCCTGCGGACCGAGCAAGTATGCTATCGGCCCTTGTGAGATCTGCTGGCCGTTGTCCGTTTGCCGAGCTATGCGGGTGCTGAGAAAGCAGTACCTTGTGATTGCAGCTAGCTTTTCCAGCACGAAAAAGGGATTTTTTAAATGATAGAGAATTCCGAGGAGAAAGATGGCGTCGTATTTTTCTCCAGAGAGAGTGAATTGCGAATCCAAATCAACTGTTCGAATCATAACATTTGAGTGCAGAGCTTCCTTAAGAATCCGCGCTCCCTGCAGGTGATTAAAATTGGTGGGTTCGTTGTCGATCAAATCCACAGACAGCCCCATTTGCTCTAAAAGAAATGCGAGGTCACCGTCCGCGCCTCCGATATCAGCGATTTTCCTATGTGGACCTTGGCACAACTGCAAAAAATCGAGCCCGGTACCTGTCAAAAGCTGCTCCAAAACGCCCACGTTTCGCAGAGTCTGGTACGGGTACCAGAATGGCTTGGGCCGATGCGTCAACTTGATTTCCCAAAAATTACGTTCCGTTGTCATGGCGACTTGGCGAAGCGGAGACTTAGTGCGTTCACAAGTTTTTCGTTGCCGCTTTGGGTCAACAAAGGCGGCAGTGCCACGTTGTGCCTGCTTACTGGCTGCGCGTGCAAGAGAGTCAGAAAAGTGGCGGAGCGCTTCGGATAGCGTTGTTCCGGAGGCGTTACCGTGCCCGACGGCGAGAAGCTGCTTGAGTGTCACGCAATAACCTGACCCCGCGAACGGCTAGCGACAGATAGACCTAGCCGAATGTTTTCGTAGTACCGCACCCTACAGGCATCCGAGGTCGTCTAACAGCAGAGAGCGAGAATGGTCACTTTACGTTCGTAGCATCTTCCCAGCGAATGGCTGCCCGGAGCAGCTCGCCCAGGGAGCTGACGCCGAATTTTTCTTTTGCACGCGCGCAGTACGCTTGCACAGTTTTTAGACTCAGGTGCAGGTCCTCCGCGATCTCCGAAGTCGTCCTCCCCTGCCCGAGGAGCCGGAATATTTCCAACTCGCGATCGCTTAGCCGTTCTACAGGAGAGGCCTGAGCGCCTTTCGGCGAGGCACTGAGTCGGCGGGCCATGCTGTTGACGACCCTCTCGCTTACGTAAACTCCGCCTTCAAGTACACGGCGGATGCAAGTTAGGACACTCTTGCTGGTCTCGCGTTTCATAACGTAACCGCGCGCACCAGCGCGCAGCGCACGCTCGGCATACAATGCTTCGTCGTGCATCGAGAGAACGATCAGTGCAACTAGCGGGAATTGATTGTCCAGATTTTTGACTAGTTCCAATCCGGATTCGTTTTTCAGGGAGATATCGATAAGGGCGACCTCTGGCCGCGTTTTTGCAATGCCGTCGACAGCTCCAGCCCAATCTTCCGCCTCGCCGCAGACCATAAGGTCGCCCTGTCCGTTGATCAGGTTGGTGAGCCCCTCGCGGACCAGGGGATGATCATCAACCAGAAAAATCCGACGCCTGCGCGCCATGCTGATGGGAGGGTCTGACTTCATATCGCGAAATTTGATTCGCTGTCGTTTGGAATCCTTACCTTACATATCGCAGTCGTTCCGCTCCTGCCGTTTCGTTGGACGCTGAGTGCTGCGCCAATTAGCGCCGCGCCATGGCGCATCAACCGAAGTCCAAGCCCTTTTGAGTTTGACGGCGTATCAGGGAACCCAATTCCATCATCCATAATCGCAAGAGTAAGTTCGGAACCATCCACATTAACGCGAATGTCGACATTCTCCGCAGTAGCGTGTTTGGCGGCGTTCGTGGCTGCCTCCTGAGCAATGCGGTAGAGTTGCGTAGCAACCGCAGAATCGCGCACTGGAATTGAGTCTTCCCCGTGAAAAACGCAGTTGATAGCGAATCGCTCGCTTATGTTCTCGGCAAGACCCTCCAAGGCTACGCCTAACCCGTCTGCTTCGAGTTCCGGCGAAAAGAAACCGCGAGCCAAATTACGGGTGAGATCAATCCCTTCCTCGACGTAGCGCACGAGCTTCTCGGCCTCGCTAACCTCTGCCGCCGATTTTGTGGCGAGTTTGTCCTTTAACACTTGAGCCGCCAGAGCAGTTCCTGTCAGGTGTTGACCGAGCCTGTCGTGCAGATCCTGTCCCAAACGTCGTCGTTCACGATCTGCCACTTGCGCGATTTCCCGATCGAGTCGCTGGCGCTCAGCCACTTCGTGCTGCAGAGCTGCTGTCCGTTCCTGAACGCGTCGATCCAGCTCACCCACGAGTCTCTGCAGCTTGGATAACACTCCAGCAAAGAGGGCATAGGACACAAAGGCCATTCCCGCATTCCAGAAACCGAGGGCAGGGATTCCGGCTGCAACGTCTGACAGCATTGATACTGCGATGCTAACAACGGCAATTCCCAGACCCATAAGGAAGCCGCCAAACCAGGCAGCCAAAGAAATGGGCAGAAGGTAGAAGAGAAGCAGCGGTCGCTCATATCCAGTCAGATAATCCACGTATCCTACGACGCCGACGAGAAAGAGACACGTGATGACCAAGGCCTTCCAGCAGGATAAAAAGCCGGAAAGTTTCTTTACGTTCGTTCGAATCTTATCAAGTTCAATCCGGCGTGGAGCCTTCTTCATTGGCAATTTGATCACGCGAAGACTAATGGGAAACTTGAGCCTGATCGAAGATTTCAATCATAACCCGCGGTTTTGCTTCTCAAGGGCCCGAATACGCCGTTGAGCTTCTTTGTAGCTTTTGTCCAACGCGGCTACGTATTGCGTCCGTTGTTGAAATTCGGTCTCGAGTGCATCTGCTGCAGCAGGCGATGGTTCACTCAACTGGGGAGTTTTTTCCAATTCAACCGAAAGTCTTGTTGCTTGCTCGACCAGCGCCGGGTCGGTAGCGGGATCGTCAGCGACAAAATCATCAGGGACGTTAGAACTGTTAATCCGTTGTCCAAGCGGCTCAAGGCATTTGCCTGCATAGGGTTCCTGGAGGAAATCGAGCAACGAACGCATTGTCGATTCCGGATTAGTGATCAAGTCTGCATATCGCACGCGATAAACTACACCCGGTCCATAGGCCTCCTCACCTTTAATGCACGCGCTGACGGTTCGAAGCCAGTACTGGTATGCCTTTTCTTCATTAGGAACCAACTGAATCCCCGCTACCCGATGAAAATTCAGCATTGAGCGCACGACGGCGCGGACGTCACGGCAGATGTGGACGAAGAGAGCATCAGGAAATAGCCTATGTAAACCATAGATGTGATGAGAATATTCCGGCGTCCCATCGACCCAACGACCTTTAGGTTCCGATCCTTTAATCGTAGCCTGGCGTTTTCTTTCCAGGTCCTCGCGGTGGCGAAGGATCAACTCGTTGATAGTTTGACCGACCGCGGTGAACAATTCGTTTTCTCGAATTTCCATCGCGCTCAAGATGGAGCGCTCGCCGCGTGCGACGCCAATTTGATAGCCAATGGCCAGGCTGATCGCGAAATCTCCCATCCAATTTGACTCTGGCACGGGAAACATGTTCGGATGCTGACCCAGACACCAAGTTAGAATGCTAGTTCCCGAGCGGGGCGAACCCACGACAAAGACTGGCTTGTTTATCTCATGCTGCATTTCACGTAGAAGTCCTCACCGCGCGAACCCGGCGCAGTAGCAAGTTTTGCGCGCTATTTCCAAATGTTAAGGCTGACCAAAACAATACGCTGGAGCGGGCGCTTTGATATTCTCTTTGCGCGCTCCTTCTGGGAAGGTTCTTCATTTTCTCTATGACGTTTCCGACTTTCCCCGTAACATCAAGGCTTACAAAAGCGATCCGGTGCGTTGCTGCTCTGAGAACCTATCACTCTTGTGGCACAGATGATGAGTGTGCTTTTGCAGGTCGCCGGCGCATCCAAAAACTACCTCCCCTCACCCGTGGTGACTTGGTAAAGGTAGCGTTGAGTTCTTCCCTGTAGCGGTGAACCAAGTATGCATTGGCCATCAAAACTTCGAATTCGGAATTAAAGCTCAGAAACGCTTGGAGTAGATATTGCTCGGTCCAAAAACGAAGGTCGTCCATTACCCAGTCGCGCCGATAATCAAAAGGCAAAAAGATGTCGTGGACGTGTACGATCACGCCTGGCTTTAGACGCGGCAAGATTTCCAGGAAAAGATAATTTACGTCTCCGCCAATCTTCACGGTATGAGAACTGTCGATGAACAGGATATCGTCCGAATCGAGTTGCGAGAAAAATTCGAGGTCGATATCTTCGACCTTTTTCTCGATCAAGGAATGTAGCCCGGGGAATCCCTGGCGGACAAAATCAGGCGGGAACGGCTCGATGCAGGTCAGGGTTGAGTTCTTATTCTTTGCAATGGCTTCGGCTGCGACGAGAGAAGAAAACCCGCTGCCAACCTCGATGATGAACCGCGGTTGAAAGTGGCGGATCATACAATAAGCGACCAGCGCGTCGGTGGCGTCAAAGAGCCCGTTGTTAAAATGAAAACGGCCGGGTTCACCCGTTGGCTCTACCGGGAACTCATCGTATTCGTGGCGAAATTTTGGAAAGTGATTCTGTAGTAGTTCGAGCTGCATCGCGTCGTTCATGTCAATGCCAACCAATTCGCTCGGCCGATCCCAGAGACTTTCAGGCAAAGACTGCGTATCAGGAATCGGTTGATAGAAATGGACCGGTGTCACATGAAAACGGTGTTGCTCCCACAACCGAAAGATCTCGCGAAACTTTGCGCTGTGGAGGCAACGCGGGACGATTTTGGCAAGAAAGGGTGACAGCAGGCTCACGCCGATGTTTCCGCGCGTCACCTCCAGCACGACTTCACCCAGAAGCTGCTGCAACGAGTTGCTGCCGCGCCGCACCTTTACCGAATCAAGCTGTCTGTCAGGCTGGCTGACTGGGTAAAGGCGGAACTCGTATTCTGTCGAGTCCGCGATCCAACCAATTTCAACCTGCCCACATTTTCCTCCCCGGGTCACAAGCTTCTCTTCACCGGTGGAGGTCGTAACCCGAATCTCGCTGCCACTCGGATCGCTTGTTTCCCATGCAATCACAACGGGCGACTCTTCCTCAGAAGGCACAGGGTTCGGCGTGGCCACGATCTTGCCCGTGATCGTCTTTGATTGAGGGGCCTTAATCACACCCGTTTGAAAGCGAAAGCCTCGCGTGTCTCACGCACTGATCCCAACAACTGGGTCGCGTTGTTTCAAGCTCTGAGGTAACGCTTCCGCAGGCTGGACGTGTTGGTTATTGAACAAACGTTCCAACCTCTCCCGGGCGACCTCAGTCGAGTAAAGTGAGCGAGTTTTCTCGATCCCGTTTTGCGAGAGCCGGTTCCAAAGTTCAGGGGACTCGTAGAGCGTCACTAGGGCCCGGGCAAATTCTTCCGGTTCGTCGGCGACGAGAACATCTTCGCCGAAAGTAAGCTCCATGCCTTCCACGGCCAGCGAGGTTGCGACGACGGGCACACCCCACGCCATACTCTGATTGATTTTGCCCTTTACACCCGCACCAAATCGCAATGGCGCAATCGATAATCTTACGCTCTCAAAGAAGGGACGAACATCCCGTTGCAATCCCGTGATTACAATATTTTTGCCGGCTAACGCAACGACTTCCGGCGGCGGCTTATCGCCAATAATGTAGAACTTCGCTTCCTGCAGGCGCGCCTTTACTATAGGATAAATCTTCGTCAGGAAAAACAGAACGGCATCGGTATTCGGCGTGTGCTGGAAACCGCCAATGAACAGAAAGTCCCGCCGCAGTTCAAACGGCGTGTGCGAGCCCGGAATATCCACAATGTTTGAAACGAGCTGAATGGACTTTTCGGACCACTTCTCCTGCAGAAGCTTCTGTTCGACACTACTCGTTACCCAGGTCTCATCAGCTTGGCGGATGAGATCATGTTCCAGTTCTTCTTTCTGCCGCGCTTTTTCTCGCGCCTCCGGATCGAAAGTGATCTGAGCCTCTCGGTGCGCACGAAGCGAGTGCAAATCGACAGTGTCAAAGATGATGCGGCTTCGCGGCGCGTACTGCCGGACGTCCGCGATATGTTTGCGAGCAAAATCGCACCTGCTTAGCACCACGGCATCGAAATCGGAGCCGTGTGAAATGAGGTATTCACGCACGTTCTTGACGTAAGGATGATAGACGACCTCAATTCCGCGCTTTTGCAGCCTCCCTGTGTAAAGGGGCACGTTCGCTAAATTATCGGGAATGAAGGTGACGCGATGACCAAGTTGCCGGAGAAGCTTGAGGACTTGGAACATCCGTAACGATCCTGAATCTCGGTCTGGGCTTGGGACATAATGATCAATCACGAGAATGTTCTTTCGGCCCGTTGGTGCCTGCCGCAGGAAGGCTGCATCGCCGTTGGCTGCTTTTGTTGCCAGCTCCGCACCCCATGTTTTCGCAAAGGTCGAGCGGTTAATATCCTGGTGCTTCTTGGTTCCTGTTGTTATATCGGTTCCCCCAGTTGCTCCCTCGTAATGAATAACCTCGCTCAGCGGCTGATATAACACTTTGAAACCGGCTTGGCGGACCTTGAAGGCCAAATCAGTATCTTCGTAGTAGGCAGGCGCGTACCGCGGATCAAACCCGCCCACGCTCTGAAACAAAGATTTTGGAATCATCAACGCTGCCGCTGAGCAATAATCCACTTCGCGCAGATAATTGTATTCAGGTCTCGCAGGGTCATCGAATTTGCCATAGTTCCACCCCGATGCGTCTCGCCATATGACTCCCCCTGCTTCCTGTAAGCGACCATCGGGATAAATAAGCTTGGACCCAACGACGCCGGCGTTCGGATCTTCGATAAAGGTGTCCAAGAGTGCCTTCAACCAGCCCTCCCTGACAAGTGTGTCGTTGTTAAGAAAAACGAGATATTTCCCGCGCGCCTTTTCAGCACCACGATTGCAAGAAGCAATGAAACCGGAATTCGTCTCGTTGCGCACATAAACAGCCCCTGGTATCCGCGGGACAGCCTCTGCAGTCTCGTCCGTAGAACAATCGTCCACCACAATAACCTCGAAGCGCTTCGTCCCCTGATGCTCCTGAAGCGAGGCCAGGCAGGCTTGGGTGAAGCGAAACTGATTGAATACTGGAATGATGATTGAGATTTCGACTTGGTCGTGAATCGGAAATTCAATCGGACGCGTCGGCTCGGGAGGTTCAGCAGGTGCCACTCTTTGCCCAGGGGCAGAAAGTATTCCTGAAATCAGTGCCTGGATTTGATCATCAATCGCAGCCACCTCCGGATGCGTGGCTCGCCACTTCTGATACGCTGAGACGATCTTTTCCAAATGCCCATAGCCCAATAAGGCTCGCGACCTCCGGGAAGAAAGTTTTGCCTTTAAGGCCGCAACTGGGTTTGCAATTTGCCAGCGCGCCGAAGAGCGGAGCCGGGCCGCTGCGTCATTAGTCTCGTCCAAAAACCGGCAAAGCCTGTCGGCAGCTTTCAGCTGCAGGCGTAAACGCTGTCGAAGCTCCTCTTCCCGCTCTTCGCTTTCCGCCAAACTAATACTCTTGTCGCGAAGGCTGGCCGTGAGTTCTTCGACTTGCGATTTGTGGCGCGCTTCGGCTTGCGCAAGGAGCTCGCGGTAGAGATGCTCGATTTGAGCGATCCTTTCCGGAACGAAGGTATTCAGTCGGCTGACTGCTCCTGGGAGCAAATCGGTCTCGTGCGGTTTCGTTTCCTGAACACTTTCGCGGCCGACTGGAGCTTTGGCCATCTGGCGTTTGTTCGCTTTTCTCGACGATACTTCGGCGAGTAAGCCGCGATAAAGTTCGATCACTTCCTCGGAGACGCGAGCATCGATCAGTTGCTCGATCGTGAAATGGAGGTGGCGCCTTCGCGTTGTTACCAGCGCCGCGGCGGTACGTACTTGCGCGTCGGGTAAACCAATGAAATCCGCGATTCGGCGCAATTCGAATTCCGGCTCTTGGAAAAAGAGATCGTAATGAGTAACGAGTCGGTCTTCCGCATTTACTGCCTCGGTCAGGCGCCGGTTATAAATCTCCCACAACCGCAAACCAAACGAATAGGAACTTCCATTTCGTTTTCGCATCGAGTAGGCGACTTCGAGCGGGTTCCTCACCATGATGAGCGTCTTGAGTCTCGGAAACAGCTGTTGCCAGAACGGCAAAGTCAAACTATTGCGCGGATCCTTCCAGGCCCATACACTTGCTGCGTCAAATCGTTCGATGAGCAACCGCGCTTTGAGACGCAAAGGATCCAGTCGCAAGCTTGTGAAGCTCTCGTCGGCCCTGGGCGGCAGGTCCCAGGCGCCTCCAAGCTCGTGCAACAATTCATCGTTCAATGCCACGAATCCCAGATGTTCCCAGAAGCCATCTGGGTTATCGGCCTGCGGTGGCATTAAATCGTTTTCCGTTCCCAGGTACAGCCCGAAGGCGTGCAGTAGCCTGGTGAGCATCGATGTGCCTGAACGGTGCGCGCCGGCAATGCAAATCGCTGTCTGGCTATCAGCGCTATTTTTCACTCAAAACGCTTAAACAACGATGCCTCGCCCAGTGCGTCAAGCCGATTAGTCGCAGGTGATAACCGGCAGTTGGGATGCCATCGCTGTCCGATGTCTCTGTGCACTGTAAAATGTTCGTCGCACAAAGTATCAGCCACATTTAAGTTCTAAGCGATGCAGCGAAGCGACGGCCGCGGACCTGATGAGATCCGTCCACTTAATTTCGAGTTGAACGTGGCGCCGCATGCGAGCGGGTCAGTGCTCGTCTCGATGGGTAAGACGCGCGTGATCTGCGCGGTGACAATCGAAGAAGCAGTACCGCGCTGGATGAAAGAGCAGGGGGTCACCGGTGGCTGGCTCAGCGCCGAGTATTCGATGCTCCCATATTCGACTCAGCCACGCAAAGCTCGCGATATTGCAAGAGGGCGCATCGACGGTCGCAGCGTGGAGATTCAACGGTTGATTGGCCGGTCGCTGCGAGCGGTCATGGATCTTGAAAAACTCGGGCCGCGCACGATCTGGATCGATTGCGACGTGTTGCAAGCTGATGGCGGAACGCGCACGACCGCAATTACCGGTTCCAGCCTAGCGCTGGCTATAGCCTGTCGGAAATTTGTGCGGGAAAAAAAACTCGACGCGCCTCCGATGCTAAAATTAGTCGCGGCAGTAAGCGCCGGCATTCTGGAAGGGCATGCTCTGGTGGATCTTGTTTACGAAGAGGACAAGCTCGTCACTGTTGACTTCAATCTTGTGGCTACCGAAGACGACGAATTCGTAGAAGTGCAAAGCTCTGGAGAAGAAGCGACATTTTCCGGTTCACAGCTGGATGAAATGCTCACCCTGGGCCGCAAAGGTATCGGCGCATTGATCGGCGCCCAGCGCGCTGTTTTGGCGCGAATTATGGTTTCTCCGCCGGAGAGCTGACGCTGTGGAATCGTAGGGCGTCTGTGCCGGACGCCGAGTGGATCTTCTTGCATTGGCGTTTGACAGAAACGCCCTACAATTACTGCTCAAATGAAGAGGGCGCTTATCACCGGCATCACTGGTCAGGACGGAAGTTATCTGGCCGACCTGCTGCTTGAGAAAGGCTACGAAGTCCACGGGATCATTCGCCGCGCCAGTACATTTAACACTTCGCGCATTGATCATCTTTACGCTGATCCCCATGTGAACGGCGTGCGACTTTTTCTACATTACGGGGACCTCAGCGACTCGGTGAATCTTGTGAAGCTTCTTTACGATTTGAAGCCGGACGAGATTTATCATTTGGGCGCACAGAGCCACGTGCGCGTGAGCTTTGATATTCCGGAATATACCTCCGACGTCACCGGCGTGGGTACCATCCGCATTTTAGAGGCAATTCGCGAAGCCGGATTGCGTTCGCGTTTTTTTCAAGCTTCGAGCAGCGAAATGTTTGGTAAAGCTCAACAAACGCCGCAAACGGAGAAAACACCGTTCTGGCCGCGCAGCCCGTACGGCGTAGCCAAGGTTTTTTCATATTGGGCCACGGTTAATTATCGCGAGAGTTATGGTCTTTGTGCGAGCAACGGCATCATGTTTAATCACGAAAGCCCCCGTCGCGGAGAAACTTTCGTCACCCGCAAAATCTCGCGCGCGGTTGCTGCAATTAAGCATGGTCTGCAAAAGGAATTGTTCCTCGGCAACCTCGACGCAAAACGTGACTGGGGATATGCGCCCGAGTATGTCGAAGGCGTCTGGCGAATTTTGCAAACCGGCGAGGGAGACGACTTCGTCCTCGCTACCGGCGAAAGCCACACCGTACGTGAGTTTGTCGAAGCCGCCTTCAGTTACGTCAATCTCGCTTGGAAGGAATTCGTAAAGCATGATCCGCGATATGAGCGGCCGGCCGAAGTGGACGTGCTGCTCGGTGATGCTTCGAAGGCGAAGAAAATTCTTGGTTGGGAACCGAAAGTACGGTTCCAGGAACTGGTGCGGATCATGGTAGACGCGGACATGGATTTTCTCTCGCGCAACACTCCCAGAGAGCATCTCGGCAAACTGCCATAAATGTAACCGGCGGTGTGCAGCCGCCTTGTTGTGAACTGTGTCCTGAGTGCGCCGAGGTCAGCGACCTCGGTTACAACCTATCGCATGACAAATGGCGCCGGGTTCGTCGGTGCCATCGAATGGGCCGAGACGAGACTCGGGACAGCGCTGGCGAGCGGCGTGTCTACAATGGTCACTTCGGCGCCGATTCCGACGATGTCGTATAATTGTATGATGTCGCTGGAGCGCATCCGGATGCAGCCGTAGCTCGCGCGCGAACCGATTTTCCATTCCTCTGGCGTCCCGTGAATATATATGTCCCGCGAAAATGCGTTCGTATTTTGCGCCTCCAGTCCTCGCAACCAGAGAATTCGGGTCACAATTGGATCGCGCCCGGGCGAGTTGGCTAAGACGATTTCGCCAGTGCGGCGCCGATCTTTGAATACGGTTCCCGCCGGCGCATTATCGCCAATTTTTTCCGCGATCTGCAGTTGGCCCAGTGGTGTAAATCTGCTGCCCGGCCAATCGCCGAGTCCGAATTTCGAAGTTGAGACCGGATAGATGGCCATCACATTGCCGCGATCGAGAATGGCCAACTTTTGCTCGCGTGTGCTGACCACTATCTGATGCCTTGTGTCTGGCGCTGCGCAGGACGCGACAAAAAGCGCAAGAAGCAGAAGGTAGGCACGGTTCGACAAGCCGTCCGTTTTGTTGTGTGTTGTTGGCGCGCCCGTCGGTCGCGGCGTATCAGTCTCGATGTTCATTGGCCATTGAACTTGAAAAACTTCTCTGCAGTTTCGGTTGTCGCTTCGGCAATTTCCTCAAACGATGTGTGTCGCGCTGCAGCGATCGTCTCCGCTACGATGCGCGTATACGCAGGTTCGCAGCGCTTTCCGCGAAAGGGGACGGGTGCCAGATATGGGCAATCGGTTTCTACCATAAATTTCCAAAGCGGAATCTGTGCTGCGACTTCTCGCACGGGTGCGCCGTTTTTAAAAGTAACGATTCCAGTGAACGAAACGAGGTGATCAAGATCCAGAACTTCGTTCGCCTGATCCAACGAGCCGCCGAAGCAATGAAAAACCCCGCGCAATTTGCCGGTGTACGGTTGCATAATTTTGAGCGTGTCCTCCCACGCATCGCGTTGATGGATCACTGCGTTGAGTCCCATCTCCACGGCGAGGTCGAGCTGTTGTTGAAATAAACTCGCCTGTTTCGATTTGTAAGCGCCCTCGCGAATTTGCGCTTCGATTTCTTCGTCCGTCTCGGTGCGCAACGCGGACATGACCTGGACCTGCGTTTCCTTGGAAACTTCTTCGCTTGGCAACCGGTGATAATCTAGCCCCGTCTCGCCGATGGCCACCACGCGCGGGTTCTGTGCCAATTCGTGTAGCGGGGTAAAAACATCTTCCTCAGCCTCTTCAACGTAAGTGGGATGAACGCCAATTGCCGCGTAAACGGCCGGATACTTTTCCGCGAGAGCGATCGCGCGCCTGCTGCTCTCGACCGAAGTGCCGATGGTGATAATACGCGTTACCCCCGCATCCTTCGCGCGACGAAGCACGTCATCCAGATCGTGCGCGAAATCGGGATAATCAAGGTGGGCGTGAGTCTCTATAAGCATTGCGGATTGTAAATGCGGATCGCGGATAGTTTTCAGTGATCTTGTCTTTCCGCAATCAGCAATCCGAAATCCGCAATTAATTTCACCACTCCAATATCGTGCTCGCCCAAGTGAGCCCGCCGCCGAAAACGACCATCAGAACATAATCACCGCGTTTGATCCGACCGCTACGATTCGCTTCGTCGAGCGCGATTGCTACAGCCGCCGCGGACGTGTTGCCGTAACGATCCAAGTTCACAAACATCTTGTCGCGCGAGATGCCGAGTCGGTCGGCGATGGCCTCCATGATGCGCAGGTTTGCCTGATGCGGAATGACACAGGCGATGTCTTCAATGGAAAGCCCTGCTTGATCGAGCGCTTTTTTCGCTGCGTTAAGCATGGCTATGACAGCCTGTTTGTACACTTCCTTGCCGGTCATGTGGATCGTAGCCAAATGCATGTCCACATTGTCTCGTGTGATTGGGCACCGCGAACCGCCGCCCGGCATGAACAAAATGTCTGTGTACCGTCCGTCGCTTCCGATATGAGTGCTGATTACGCCGTGAGCGCTGGCGCGGTGGCGCAAGATAGCGGCGCCAGCGCCATCTCCAAAAAGGACGCAGGTGTTGCGATCGGTCCAGTTAGTGATCGATGTCAATTTGTCAGCCCCGATTACAAGGACCGTCTCATGGGTATGCGAGGTGATGAATTGTTGTGCGATCTCCAAGCCAAAAAGAAAACCCGCGCAGGCTGCGGAAATATCGAGGCAAGCGGCGTTGGTTGCTCCGATCTTTTTTTGAACGAAGCAGGCCGTAGCCGGGAAAAGCATGTCGGGAGTGGCTGTTGCGACGAGTAGGAGATCGATCTCTTTCGGCGAAATCTTCGCCTGCTCGATCGCTTTCAGCGCTGCTCTGGCCGCCATATCACTCGTGTTTTCATCCTTCGCGGCAATACGGCGCTCCTTGATGCCGGTGCGGGTAGTAATCCAATCGTCGGTCGTATCAACCATGCGTGACAAGTCCGCGTTGGTCAGAGTTTTTTCGGGAACGTAACTTCCCGTGCCGATAATGGAGACGGTGCGCAGCGCCTTAGTGGAGCGCGGGCTCAAGCGGGGCTGTCGTTTCATAGTACCGGCGAATCTCCTCGACGATATGCGGGTTCACCTGCTGTTCAATTGACTCGGCCGCCACTCTTAACGCGTTTTTGATTGCCAGCGGCGTGCTCGCGCCATGCGCAATAATGCAGATTCCGTTCACGCCGAGAAGCGGACTGCCGCCGTATTCTTCATAATTCGTCTTGGCCTTGATAGTTCCAATGGCATTCCTCGCGAGGAATGCCCCCGCTTTTCGCATCGTTGTGCGCATGAGCTCGTGCTTGAGCCATTGAAACATCGCCACCGCGATCGATTCGCAGGTTTTCAAGATCACGTTGCCGACGAATCCGTCGCACACGACAACTTCAACCGGATCTTCAAAGAGGTGACGGCCTTCTATGTTGCCAACGAAGTTAAGCGAACTTGGTTTCAACATCTTGAACACTTCCTTGGTCAACTCGGTCCCCTTAACATCCTCGTCGCCGAGTGAGACCAAACCAACGGTCGGATTCTTGTAATGGAGAACATGACGCGAGTAGACCGTGCCCATGAACGCGTACTGAAGCAGATGTTCGGGGCGGGCATCGATGTTCGCGCCCGCGTCGATCAAAACGAAGACGTTCGTTTCGGTCGGAAGCACTGCCGCAATACCCGGTCGATCGATTCCCGGCAACGTGCGAAGCTTGATCGTGCTCGCGGCGACGGCCGCGCCGGTGTGACCCGCGCTCACAATTGCATCTGCCTGGCCGCGCTTCACGAGATCGACCGCGCGGCTTACCGATGAATCCTTCTTTCGCCTGACCGCCGACCATGCGCGGTCGCTCATATCCACTACTTGCGTCGCGTGCACGATATCAACCCGTGAATCAGTGCACTGATGTTTGTGCAACTCGTTTTCTATCTTGGCGGAGTCTCCGACCAGATAAAGCTTGGTGATCTGCTGGTAATCGCGCAACGCCATAACGGCGCCGGCAACGAGGTTAGGCGGACCAAAATCACCGCCCATCGCGTCGAGGGCGATCTTCATTAGTGCGAGACTTTGCGAAGTTTAGTCCCCAAATGCAAAATGAAAATGAAGAACGTTGAAGCGTTAAAGCGACTTAGTTGCAGCCGCTTTAACGATGTGAAGTCTTATTTGCCTTCGAGCGTCAACACCTGTCGCCCGCGGTAATAGCCGCACGATGGGCAGGCGATGTGCGACGGGATGGTGCTTCCGCACTGGGGACATTTGTTCAATTGTGCGCCATGCCAACGGTTCGCTGCTTTCCGCGTGCGTAACCGCATTTTGGATGTTTTGCGTTTTGGGACTCCCATATTGAAGCGGATTAGGAAAGCAGGAAATCAGGAAAAAACAATGTGAATCGCGACTCGTGAATCGACACAGACGTAGCGAATGTCGATTAACGACTCTCGATTTTCAGCTTATCCAGCGCGCTCCAATCCGACTTCTGCTTGGCATCCTGCTCCGCAGTTACAATCTGTTTCGCCTTGCAAACCCGATTCCCGTCCCTGTCGCAACGCGGATGCGCCGGCAGGTTTAATAAAATGTCCTCGCGCATGAATGGGGTAAGATCTACCGTCTCCGGTCCCTGGAGCTCCAAGTGCACGGCGAAGGCAGGGACTCGGATTTCGTGCACGAATTTTTCCAGGCACGATACGCAGCGCAGCTCCGCCGGCTGCGAGAGCGAGCCGTTCGCCCATAGTCCCCCCCCTGCAATGCCGACATCGATATCGTAATGCAGGCGGCCAGCGCAACGTATTCCTTCTGATTCCAAGTCTTGGATTGGGCAATCTTCCTGTCCTTCCAAATGCAGACCCTGGGCTGGAATTTGTTTCAGATGGACTTTCATGCTTGCGAGTTGATCAACTGAATTTCTTGCGCAGCGCCTTGGCCACACAAGCCGGAACAAAACTCGAGACGTCGCCGCCGAGCCGCGCGATTTCTTTTACGATGCGAGAGCTAAGATAAGTGTATTCCTCCTTCGGCATTAAAAAAATCGTTTCTACTGCGGCATCCAGTTGCCGATTCATGAGCGCCATTTGAAATTCGAACTCGAAGTCGGAGACGGCGCGCAACCCGCGAACGACAGCTCCAGCTTTTTCTGCCCTTGCGAACTCGACGAGCAACCCCTTGAACTCAGCGATTCGCACGTTGCGGATTGTACCGGCAGTCTGTCGCAGCAAATCGAGGCGTTCTTTTAGTGAAAAAAGCGGTCGCTTTTCGTCATTATGAGCCACAGCCACAACGACTTCATCGAATAGTTTTCGCGCACGTTCGATCACATCCAGGTGACCGTTCGTCACCGGATCAAAGCTGCCTGGATAAATTGCTCGTCGCATCTGCGAAAATTCGCAGAGGAACTTGGAAATGAAAAGCGGATTGCTGGACGTGGCCGGCGAATGTCTCGTCGTCTGTCTTGCCGATTTTCACTGGAGCACGACAGTTCAACAGGTCTCATGTCCGATTTTTCGCCATACAAAGCAATCGCCGTGGCAACAACGTTTTCTCCACGGTTCAGGCAGGTTCTTGCTGAAGCAAAGCGAATTCGGGAACGTTTTGACGCCGATCTTCATCTGATCTATGCGGGCAGGCGAGATGAAGAGACAACGAAGAAGTTTAACGCCGCCCTCGCAGAACTACACCTTCCCGCCGATTCAATGATTCATTATGAGGAGGGAGACCCGGCCGAAGCTATTCTGCGCACGCTCACCCGTGAGAAGATCGATATGATCGTCGCAGGTGCGCTGGAAAAAGAGGCGGTGTTGCACCCCTTTCTCGGCAATGTCGCGCGTCGTCTGGTGCGGCAGGCGCCGTGCTCGGTCATACTCTTCACGAAACCAGCGGTAAGACCCAAGCCCCTGCGTCGGATTGTTTTCGTTGCCGATTACTCCGATGGCGCATTGCAGGCTTTGAAAAGAACGCTACAGCTTGCCGTAGCCGAATCGTGCGAGCGACTTTATGTGATCCGCATCATTACGACGTTTGACCAGGCACGCGCGTCGATTAGCAGCAATCTCGGGAGACGTGAAAAGCCGGGATCTGAAGATGACGAAGAAGACGCGCTGGAGGAATTTGTTTTATCCGCTGGTGCGACCGAAGTCCCGATCGAGGCGCGCTGTGTCCGCGGCAATACCGGGTTAGTTGCGTCGGACTTTGTTCAATCGGTGAAAGCAGATTTGCTTGTCGTTCCACTGGAGAAACAGGGGGAAGACAGTCAAGCACTGCCCAGCAATATAGCTTGGGTTACCGACGTCATTCCGTGCAATCTTTGGGTGATTCGGTGAATTAAATTGCCAAACTTGTGCCTGGTTTGTAGTGGTGTTCGCCGCGTCGAACCCCTTCCCATCGGAATCGGCGGTTGATACAACCGCTGCTACAACAACGCATGGACTCTGAATTTCAGCCGTACGGCTTGCCGCATCTCGCTGTTATTTTTCTTACAGTCGTCCTGTCGTTTGCGCTTGCCGCCATCGTGCGTCGCACAAAATCGCAGCGATTGGAGAGGATTATCATCGGTGTGCTCTCAGCCGCGCTT